>ENA-UOOH01001571-UOOH01001571.1-fermentation-metagenome-genome-assembly--contig:-NODE-1571-length-21866-cov-3.981019_pt1 | contig 21866 bp, 14 predicted proteins | sample MGYA00245778_ERZ724025 | MGnify/ENA primary metagenome ERZ724025 (study PRJEB28704, sample SAMN03018313) | fermentation metagenome | biome: anthropogenic terrestrial biome; feature: soil; material... | reverse complement strand
ACTCAGTCGCTAATCTCTACTTAATTTCCGTCCAACAAACAGGGTGCACTACAATTTTGGGCCTCTTTGCTTTTAAGGACAAATCAGGGTTCTGGGGTTTCGTCAGGGAAGATGATGTTCTCCCCGCCGTAAAGCGGATGTTCCAGCGGTGTTTTACCGGAACGGTCCCAGACGTGCACCCAGTCTCCGCGCTCGTGCCAATCGAAGAGCCAGCGGGCATCGGCCACACTCAGGTTGACGCAGCCATGGCTCTGGGGGAAGCCCAGCATCACCGGCCAGTAAACGCCGTGGATGGCGGTGGCGCGGTCGTAGAAGAGGGCCCAGGGCACAGCCTGGAGCATGTAAAAATCGGAGCGGTCTGCCTCGTAGGCATCCTGCATGGTGACGGTTTTGAACTCCTTATAGATCTGGAAGCTGCCCGGGCGGGTATAGAAGGGTTCGATGCCGCTGGCCATCAGTGTGGCAAAGACCAGTTGGCCGTCTTCCCAGGCGGTCAGGACCTGCTCATCCAGGTCGATGTTGATCCAGCGCTCGCCTTCCACGCCCTCGGGACGGGTGGGGTCTACGATCACACGCCGGGCTTTTAAGGATGGCAGCCACTCGCCGGGTGCGATCATAAACCAGTCGTAGTCATCGGCCTGTTCCACCTGAAAGACTTCAAAATTGTAGAACTTGTCGTAGATCTTATCTGTGGGCGGGTATTTGTAACCCGGCCCCGTGTAACTTGGGGTAGGGTTCACGGTCCAGCCAAAGTCTGTCTTGGGCGTGCGGCTGAACACCAGGCCGCGGAACTGGCTCCAGCTATACAGGGGCTGGGCCTCCACCCACTCGCCGCTCTCCATCTGGACGAAGTTGCGGCCATCGCTGGAGACCTGATTGACCATGGAGACGTACTTCATCGGTCCGGCTGCCAGGCTGCGGACGGGGGGGGCTCCGCCGATGGCCTCATTGATATTGCGGTAGACCGGCACGGGGCCGCCGTGAGTGATGATGGCCACGTGGACGGGCAATTTGCTCAGCGCAGCGTCTGGCCGAACAGCCGGCAAGGGCTCGGCTGGCCAGGGGATGCCCTGGTCGTGCAAAGCTTTAATACTCTGGGAAGGCCCCAGCGGCAGGCAATCCTGCGGGTCCTCCAGGTAGAGGCCGGGCGGGCAGAGCGGTAATTCCTCGGTTGGCAGGCCGGCTGCCTGCACCGCTTGCCCCGGCAAAACAAAGAGCGCAAAAAGGCCCAGGGCAATTATGAGTAAAACACTATACTTTTTCATGAAATCCATTATAACGGCAGAAAAGCAGCCTCGCAAACCGCGCGAAATGCCCGGGTCCGCTGCCGCGGAGGAGGCAGGTGCAGAGCTTGTACAAAATCGCGAAAGCCCTCGTGGAAGCAATTTGAGCGACGCCGATTTATTAATTCTGACTTAAAATAGAGTTGAGAACTTGCAAGAAAGGCCATGTACGATGAAGATACCGATCTATCAGGTTGATGCTTTTACAGTTACGCCTTTTAAGGGCAACCCGGCAGCGGTTTGCATCCTGGAAAAACCGCGCTCCGATGAGTGGATGCAAAATGTTGCCGCGGAAATGAACCTCTCCGAGACCGCTTTTCTGACTCCCCAGGGCGATGACTACCAACTGCGTTGGTTTACCCCTCAGACCGAGGTGGACCTTTGCGGCCACGCCACCCTTTCGGCCGCACATATCCTTTTTGAATTCGGCTTCTACGAGCCGGACGAGACCATCCGTTTCAATACCAAAAGCGGGCTGATCACCGCAACGAGTAAAAAGGGAACGATCGAACTGGACATGCCCCGCAGGCAGCCGGTGGCAATCCCGGTCAATGAGGCCATTCAGGCGGTCTTTGGGCCAGAGGTCATTGGCGCGGCAGACTACGAAGGCAAGCTTTTGATCGTGGAACTGCCCAACGGGGAGGCAGTTCGCAATATTGAGGCTGAGCCCAAGGTGATCATGCAGCTGCCGTATTTTGACCTGGCCATCACCAGCGCCGGTGAAGGTAAGTACGATTTTACGTCCCGGTTTTTCTCGCCGCGGTCCGGCATCAATGAGGATCCGGTGACCGGCATGGCCCATTGCAGCTTAGGGCCGTATTGGGAAGCCAAGCTGGATAAGACCGAATTCCTGGCCTATCAGGCCTCCAGCCGGGGCGGTGAAGTTTGGGTGAAAACCACTCCGCAGCGGGTTTTCATCGGCGGAAAAGCACTGACCATCCTCTCCGCTGAGCTATTACGCCAGGGTGAGTGATATTAGGGATTGATCCCGCCGCGGAAGGCTCCGCGGCGGTTTTTTATTGCCTTGGCAGGCTGCCCTGCTGATATACTTGCGGTGGCAATTATTGGTTTTTTTCGGGAAAATGGAGGAGAGATGCAGCTCTTAAAAGACCGCATTCGCAGCCAGGGAAAAAACCTTGGCAATGGCATTTTAAAGGTGGACCGGTTTATCAACCATCAGGTGGATCCCACCCTGATGGATGCCTGCGGGGCCGAGTTCGCCCGACTTTTTAAGGACGTTGGTGCGGAGAAGATCCTGACCGCCGAGATTTCAGGCATCGCGCCCGCGATCATGGCCGGCAAGTACCTTGACCTTCCGGTGGTCTACGCCCGTAAAACCAAACCCATTACCATGCCCAGCGAGGTATACATCACCGTGGCCCCCAGCCACACCAAGGGCACCAATACGGAGCTGATCGTCTCACCGGAATACCTGGGCCGCGGAGAGCGCATTTTGATCATCGACGACTTTCTGGCCAGCGGCGCGACCATCGCCGGCTTAGTGCGCCTCGCGGAAGTAGCCGGCGCTCAGGTGATCGGCATCGGCACCCTTGTGGAAAAAACCTTTGAAGGCGGCCGGGACCTGCTTACCCCTCTGGGCGTGCCCATCCACAGCCTGGTGTCCATCACCAATATGGATGACGGCCAAATCGTGTTTGACGAGGGGGATTCATGAGCGACCGCATCGTTGTTTTGGATTATGGTTCCCAATATAGCCAGCTGATCGCCCGCCGCGTGCGTGAGCTGCAAGTTTTTTGCGAACTGAAAGGCTGGAACGCGTCCCAGGAGGACCTGCTCACCCCGGAGACCAAGGGGATCATCCTCTCCGGCGGGCCGAACTCCATCTACGCCGATGGCGCGCCATACATCCAGGATTTCCTGCTGGAAAGCGGCCTGCCCATCCTGGGCATCTGTTACGGGATGCAAGCCCTCACCCATAAACTGGGCGGTAAGGTGGCCACCAGCAGCCAGCATGAGTACGGTAAGGCGGTTGTGACAGTGGAAGAGCCCAACGCCCTGCTGCCCCGCGGTGAACACCAGGTGTGGATGAGCCATGGCGACCGCATCGAGGCCCTGCCGAATGGGTTTGAGGTTATCGGGCGGTCAGAAAACAGCCCTTTCGCGGCAATGGCCAACAACGACCGGGGCTACTATGGCCTGCAGTATCACCCTGAGGTCTACCATACCAAGCATGGTACCGAAGTGTTCAGGCGCTTCGTGATCGATATCTGCGGCTGCCAGCCCAATTGGACGCCAAAATCCATCATCCATGATGCCGTGGAGGCAATCCGGGCCCAGGTGGGCGACGCGCCGGTGCTATCGGCGGTTAGCGGCGGGGTGGATAGCAGTGTGGCCACCGCGCTGGTGGAAAAAGCCTTGGGTAAGAACGTTTACGCCTTCTTTGTGGATACCGGCCTGCTGCGCCTGAACGAACGCCAGCAGGTGGAGGAGACCTTCCGGCCGCGATTGGGCGAGCATTTCCATACCATCGATGCCCGCGCGCGCTTTATTGGCAACCTGGAAGGCGTGACCGAGCCTGAAACCAAAAGGCGCATCGTGGGCGAGACCTTCATCCGTGAATTCGAGGCTGCCGCCCGCGGTTTTGGCGAGGTGCGCTACCTGGTGCAGGGAACCATCTACCCGGATGTGGTTGAAAGCCAGGGCCTGGGCACCGGCCACGGGCAGCGCATCAAAACGCACCACAATGTAGGCGGTTTGCCGGCTGATATGCAGTTTGAGGTTGTGGAACCCCTGCGCATGCTCTTTAAGGACGAGGTGCGCGAGGTTGGCGAGGCGCTTGGTCTGCCCCACGAGCTGGTCTGGCGCCAGCCCTTCCCCGGGCCGGGCCTGGCTGTGCGTGTGGTGGGCGAGGTGACCCAAAAGCGTGTGCAGACCCTGCAGCACGCGGACGCGATTTTCACGAGCGAGTTGGAGAAGGCCGGCCTGATGCACCTGATGGAGCGCGAGGATGGCAGCCTGAGCGGCACCAGCCAGGCTTTTGCGGTTCTGCTGCCGGTGCGCAGTGTTGGCGTAATGGGCGACCAACGTACCTACGCAGAGACCGTGAGCCTGCGCGCCGTGACCACGAATGACTTCATGACCGCGGATTGGGCCCGCCTGCCCTACGATCTGTTGGCGCATGTGAGCAACCGCATCGTCAATGAGGTGGAAGGCGTGAACCGCGTGGTCTACGATGTGAGCAGCAAGCCGCCGGCCACGATCGAGTGGGAGTAAATGCTTAGGAGGGAGTTATGCACGGTAGTGAACAATGGCTTCTGCAATATATGGGGGGAAGCAGCAACCGGTTTATTGTCCCAGTCTATCAAAGAAATTATGAGTGGAAAATTGAGCAATGCCGACAACTTTATGATGATCTCGTCAGAGTAGTTAGAGAGGACAAAAAAAGTCATTTTTTTGGGAGCATCGTTGCCTCCTCTGCGGAGAATGGTGCGATGGGACATTATTTAGTAATCGACGGGCAACAGCGATTGACAACAATTTCCCTCTTATTGTTAGCACTATCGAATGCTATTTCGAGTAAAGCGGTTAAAGCTGAAAACCCAAAACTAGCCGATAAGATACTAGACCAGCATCTGATTGATCGATACGCCGAAGATGACCAAAAACTAAAACTCAAGACCGTAAAAGATGATAACGAAAAATATGCGTCGCTTTACGAACGTGACAAGCCCATAGAGTTGAATTCGAATCTGACGAATAATTATTACTATTTCTATCGAAGAATCCTTAAGGCAGAGTTGACAGCCGACCAGCTTTATGGCGCCATAGAGAAACTCCAAATTATTAACATCTTCCTGGGGATTGACGATAATGCACAGCTCATTTTTGAGAGCCTAAACTCAACCGGTGTCGATCTCTCAGAAGGTGATAAAGTAAGAAACTATGTTCTGATGGGCTTAATTCCAAGCCTGCAAGAAAGCTACTACAAAAAATATTGGTTTGAGATCGAGAAGAATACAGATTTTAATGTCAGTTTTTTTCTCAGGGATTTTTTAAGCATCAAAAACCAGTCAACACCAGTCCTGGATAGAGTTTACCCAGCATTCAAAAATTACGCCCAAAGTGCTGCGAACGGGAACATCCAGGATATTCTGGAAGATTTACTCTCGTATTCAATAATTTACAGCGAATTGATATCACCTCAGAAAGCTCCAATGAAACGGCGGCGAAGTATGATTCGGCTCAACCGTTTCGGGGCAACAGTGACACGGCCGTTCTTCATGGAAGTGTTACGTATCGCAGAGAAGGCTCCTCATCTCATCAACGAATCTGACTTGACAAAAATCTTCGTACTGATTGAGTCATATCTTCTTCGTAGGTGGGTAACAGACATACCGAGCAATCCTTTAAACAAGATCTTCGTTACATTGCATAGGGATATTCTCCGCCTGGATGGCTCCTTAGAGAATTATTTTAATAAACTGAATCATGTACTGCTCCAGAAGACTGAGACTGGCATTTTCCCGAGTGATGAGATGTTCATAAGCTCATTTACGACTAAACGCATCTATCAATCAGCTTCAAAGAACCAACATTACATTCTTGAGCGTTTTGAGAATGGCGACTCTAAGGAATACAAGGATGTTTGGGGGGCTCTGGATTCTCGGGTCTACACGATTGAGCATGTGTTACCACAAACCTTATCTGCCGATTGGCGGGAGAACTTGGGACCGAATCACAGCACGATTCATAGCGAGTGGGTAGATCGCGTGGCGAATTTAACCCTCACAGCTTATAACCCAAATTACAGTAATTTTGGTTTTCACCAAAAGAAAACCATGGAGAACGGATTTCTGACAAGTGGGATTGCTATGAATTTATACATCGCCAGCTTTGAGGAGTGGAGTGAGGAATCGTTGAAAACGCGTAATACTCATCTGATGAAACAAGCACTTAAGTTATGGCCGATGGCGGAAACAACCTACCTGCCCCCAAAGGATCCAATGGATGTTGTTAGTCTAGCGGACAATCTGGATATCCTTGGAAAAAGGATATCCAAATTTTCGCTCGAAGGAGCAGAACAAAGTGTTGAAAGTTGGGCAGACATGACAAGCCAGGTGATTGGCCAGTTATATTTGAACAACCCAACACCACTCAACCAGGCTCTCGCAAATTCACATTTTTCTTGGTTAGAAGAATCATTCGCTAGAACACCTGGAGATGATAAGGATTTCGTCAAAATCTCCGACGGTTATCTGAACCTTGGCTCGAGCAACCAGTCAAAATTAGCTTTATTACGAGATGTCCTCGCGATTTATCACATTGACGAGTCCGACCTTCTTTTCTTTCTACGCAAATCTGATGAAAAAAAGAGTGTGAGAAATAGGTACCTCCCTTTCTGGGCCTTCGCGATTCCTGTCCTTCGCGAGAAAACAGGTAAGTTTTTAAGACATAATCCGCCGAATGATACCTGGATAACTGCTTCATTTGGTTCACGCGACTATAACATAAACCTAGGGGTAACACTGCATTACTGTAATGTCGTTACTACGCTCAATTCAACGGATCGAAGTAAGATCACCCGAGTATTTAACTTCTTGAGGAAATTTTCTGACGAACTCCAACAAAAAACCCGATATAGACTGCTCTGGAATAATGATCCAAAATACAAGACTGCGAATGTGACTCTCCAGAATCCAAATATCGGCATCGCGGAAGAGAAGAATTGGGATGAGTGTGTGGCATTTTTGGCGGAAGGGTTTCTATTCGTTGAAAATGAGATTCTTCCGCTGTTGCAGAACTACTTAAACGGATAAAAGGAACTAAGCCTCGTCATTTTTAAGCGAATTTTTAGAATAGAGAGGCGAGTGGCTTAGCAGCAGCCTATTCAGTTATTTGCAGGTGTTACATATCAGCGGTTGATCAGCGGCAGGTAGACGGGGATCTTCCGCAGCGTTAAAGTTTTATACAGGTTCACATCCATGATGCCGATATCATCCGTCTTGCCCGCAGCGGAGCCGAGGGTGAGGTATCCGTACCATGCCCAGCGGTTGGGTTCGGTGAAGCCGGTGAGGGAGTAGTTAACACCGATCTCAAAGGGTGCCAAAGCCGGCACGCTGGCAGGGCCAGTGACGGTAAAGACTCCGTCAATCGTCCTGGGCACAAAGCCAACCGCAAGCTTTACCGAATCTGCAACGCCTTCGGTAGAAGGGCTAAAGTTTTGCACCATGATCCAGCACGGTCCGCTGAACGCGGGGCGGGCGATATTAAGATACTCAAGCCGCGGGGAGCCAACAGCTTTAGCCGTCTCCAGCGCGGATTGGGGCGTTGTGCCTGTACCCACAAATACATCCAGGTCTCTTGCCGTAGTTTCCAGGACCTCAACAACCATCCGCTCCTGGTCTGCCGGGCAGGTAGTGCTGGTGTACCAAACCTGGCTCAGATCATCGTAGCGGTAGGATGTTGTGGGGTCTTTGGCAAGATTAAAATCGTGAATTGCAGCGGGCGCAAGGCCATAACGCGTACTGTTAAGGCTGGTGATAGCGGCGGTGAATTGCACTTCTTTCAAGGTGACCTGGCTGCTTCCATCAAAGGTTGTATGGCGCAAAGTGGTCGGCAAATTGGAGCCGCTGGACTTTGTTTTGGCTGCCATGCTGAAAGCCAGGTCGCTCATCTTCTTGCCATTCGGGAAGCTGGCATCGGTTTTCAGAACCACTCTCGCGGTTTGCCAGGCCTCCCCCACACCAAGAGCCGGCCTGAGGGTGATCATGAGCTGCTGGGTCCCTCCGGCAGGGATGGTGAAAGACCCCTGCGGTGAAGTCTCGATCTGCATTGCGCCAGGGTTCTCAAAACTGATGGAATAGGTGGCCGCCTGGTCAGTAACGTTGGTGAAAGTTCTTGCAAAAGTGCAGGAACCCAGGCAGGTTCTGTTCTGATAAGAGGGAATGTTCAGGTTGCGCGGATCGCCCCCGGCATTCGGATCAGCCATCCTGAATTTAGCCGGGGTCTCTTCCATGACCATGCCGGCCAGGGCAGCCTGGGTCAGATCCAGGCGGCCGTTGCCGTACTCGAACGGGGAAGTCACATCCTCACCGCGATGGTTTCGGGTGGTGCCGGCTTTGGCGGTCATGATCAGGGCGGATTGAATGGCAGATGGGCTCCAGTGTGGGTAAACCGATTTCATAATGGCTGCAGCACCGGCAACCTGGGCAGCGGCCATCGTTGTTCCACTCATTAAACCCATCGCGTTTGGTGCGGCATAGGCGGAAAAAATGTTGAGACCAGGGGCTACCAGGTCCGGCTTGAGCAAATCAAAATTAGGTATTGGGCCGCGGGCCGATGACATAGAGAGGATATCCCGCCAGGCTGGCTCTGAACCGGCTATCCAATCAGCTTCGATATCAAACCTGAACGGTTTGTCGTAATTCATTAGCGTGCTTCCGGTTTCGTAAGAAAGCATTGCCGCGGGAATGCCGCCGCTGCCGGTCTCCGTCCCCATCTCAAAGGGCGGAACGCCGGGAGCTTCATCGTAAACCAAAATAAAACTCCCGCCGGCTTTTCTAAAGTTGTCCACTTTGATTTGGAAGTTGCATACGCCGCGTTTCACCAGGGCAACACGATTGGTGTAGGAACCCGCGGGCCAAGCCTTGCAGCCATACGGGTTATTAACTGCGTCCTTCACCAAGGCAGCGCTTTGAAGTTTCGAAACCAGCTTTGGGGCAAGATCCGCCCTTGCCGGGTAAGCGATCGTATCGATTACCAAACCGTAGCCCACACCATAAATTGAATAACCAAAAATGCGGCCATGCTGCGTGCTGCCTGTCACAAGCGCCCAGGGGGCTGCCCGGTAGATCTTCTCAGAATCCGGGCCAAAGTTTCCCGCCGAGGTTGAACTGATAATGCCGCTCTCCATCGCTTCGAGCAGGGCGAGATCGGTGGGATCCTGCCAGGGGTCGCGGGTAGGGCCGGATTGGGGCACAACGCCCAGGCTGATCACCTGAGCTTTATCGGCAACGGCCTGGTTGATGGCTGCAATCACGGCTGTGCTCGGGCAGTCATTGAAATCACACACCTTGTAGGAAAGAATTTGGGCCCAGGGAGCGATCCCTGATATCTCGACCGAAACTCCCTGGTAGCTCGAGTAACGCATATTGCCCGCAACGATGCCGGCCACATGGGAACCATGGTTTATCTGGTCCCATCCGTTCACCTGGTTGAGCATATCGTAAATGCCAATTAGTTTATTGTTGCATGTGTAGCTGGCTGGTCGGGTTTTGCAGAGCCCGAGGTATCCTTCCGGAGGGGGAGGAAAGGTGTAGCCAAATGTGCTTCCCTCAAAACTTGTATGGGAGACGTTGATGCCGGTATCAATGATTGCCACCCGCACACCCTGTCCGCGTTTTCCGGGCAACTGCGGCAAGGCATCGCCGTACCATATCTGGTCTGCTCCAAGAAATTCGGGGCTGGCATCGCTGCTTGGGACGTAGGTCCTGTCCGCGTAGACCTCCCGGACGGAACGCAGCTGCCGCAGGATGGCGGCTTCTTCCAGGCTCATTTTGGCGGAAAAGCCGTTAAGAACATAGTCGTAGCGCTGGAGGATTTCGAGTTTTCTTCCGAGAAGGCGCTCCGCCTCGGCAATGAAGCGATCGAGCTCCCGGTTGAGCGTTTTGATGTAGCGCTGAGCTTCGGGAGACCCTGGCTGCGGGCCGGCGGATCCGGTTGAGAGGCCCTCCCCCTCCACAGGGTTTTGGGCCGCTTGCATGACCCAGGAAGGAGCCTTCAGCTGGACGGTAAAACTCTCGGCTGCTTTGGCAGCCGCCAACCAGGCCTCGTCCGCCTTGGTCATCTCTGGCAAGGTCGCGGCCGTGGAGAGGGGTTGCAGCGCTAAGGACGGGCTAAATCCAATGACGAGGGCTAAAAAGAAGTTTAGCAGCTTGGCGGAAAAGGATTTCATCTTTCCTCCTGGTCGTCCTGGCGGGTTGTTCAGACCAGTCAAGACATGCAAGGCGGCCCCCGCCTGGCAGCATATATTGACGGCGAATTGAGCTCCCCAGGTTTGTGAAAATAATAACATACAAATGGAAATTACTGGACAGGCAAGTCCCCGGATAATTGTTGATCATTCCTGGAAAGAAGATGAGGCAAAGGCCGGGGGTCCACCTGGATTAGGAAGAAGACCCGATTGGCTTAAGTGTTGTTTTCATGCCGGAAGCCGGCTGCCCTAGTCCTATGCCAAATGAGAAAAACTGATTTCTAAAAAATCCTCTTGACATCCAAAACGTTTTGGTTTACTATCTTCGTTAATACCAAAACGTTTTGGATTAAGACAGGATTAACACCATGGTAAGAATAGTGGACATCGCAAAAAGGGTAAACCGATCGATAACCACCGTTTCGCGAGCGCTGAATGGTTACGAAGATGTAAGCCCTGAAACCCGCCAACTGATCATCGATACAGCCGAAGAGATGGGCTACACGCCCAATTCCATTGCCCAGCTGCTTCAGCGCAAGCAAACAATGACCATCGGCCTGGTGCTGCCAACCTTCAGCCCGCGGTTCTCGGACCCCTATTTCAGCGAGCTGCTGGCCGGGATTGGCAACAAAGCTGCCGAGCTGGGCTACGACCTGCTGGTCTCCACCCGCCCGCCCGGGGAAGAGGAAATGGATTATTACAAGAAACTCTCCGCCGGCGGCCGCGTGGATGGGTTTATCGTGATCCGCACACGCACCAACGACGCGCGCATCCGCCTGCTGGTGGACAGGAAGTTCCCTTTCGTGGCCTTTGGGAGATCTGCTTACGACCCTGAGTCTTCCTTCGTGGATGAGGACGGCCACCTGGGCATGCAGCTGATTGCCGAGCACCTGAGCTCCCTTGGGCACAAACGGATTGCCTGCATCACCTCCAACCGGGACTTTACCTTCACCCACCACCGCTTGAATGGGCTTCTGGACGGCCTGGCCAAGGCTGGGCTCGAAATTGAGCCCGGCAGCATTCTCGAAGGCGACCTGACGCAAAAAAGCGGCTATGAGCTGGGCAGTGAATTGCTGGAGCGTAAACAGCGGCCTACAGCCATCGCGGCTTTTAATGACCTCATGGCCTTTGGCGTGATGAGCGCCGCGCAGGAAAGGGGCCTAAGTGTTGGCAAGGATATCTCCGTCACGGGTTTTGATGGAATTCCAATGGGCGAGTATTCCCACCCGCCGCTCACAACGGTGAGCCAACCCATTTATAAGATCGGCGCGATGACCTGCGAAATGTTGGTAAAGGCGCTCCAATCGGATTCTCCTGCAAAAGAACAAATCCTTTTGCAGCCTTCGTTAATCGTTCGCCAATCAACTGGAGCGGCGTCGCCAGGATAGGAAAATAAGGAGGGGGATGGCATACACCGCAAAGTAATACTGCTGATTCAAACTTGCTTTCAGGAAAGGACTGACTCATGAAAAAACTCTCATTAACTTTGGTCATCATCATGCTCCTGGGGATCCTATTGTCAGCATGCCAGACGACCGAAGGCACAACACCCGCAGAAGTTGCCGCACCGCCCCAGGGAGCCGCTGAGGCTCCGACAGAAAAGGCAGTGGTGGAATTTTGGACCACGGACAATGAAGAAGACCGGGTGGCCGTTTACGAGAAACTCGGAAAAGCCTACATGGCTGCCAACCCCAATGTGGACGTACAGATCGTCCCCATCGAAGAGGCCGATCTTGCTCAGCGCATTGCCGCGGCTCAGGCCGCGAACAAGCTTCCGGACATCATCCGTATGGGCATCGAAAGGGTTTCCTCCTTCGCGGCTGACGGTATTCTGGACCTGGATGCCGCTCAGGCAACCGTGGAAGCGATTGGCGTGGAGGACTTCCAGGCCGGTTTATTGGAGATGGTGAAGGACCCTGCCACTGGAAAATACTCGGCCATCCCCTTCGATGGCTGGCTGCAGGCATTGTGGTATCGCGAGGATCTGTTCAAGAAGAACAATCTGGCCGCCCCCATCACCTGGGATGACATCGATGCCGCTTGCGACGGCCTGGCTGGCAAGGACAATTTACTCTATGGGTTAACCCTGGCCACCGACCCAGGACAAAACTATCCCCATCAAATTTTCGAACAAGTGGCCATTTCCAATAATGCCTGGCCATTCGATAAAGACGGTAATGTGAGCATGAATACTCCGGAGATGATCCAGGCTCTGGACTGGTATACCAAACTGCAGCGCTGCGCCATGCCCGGGCCGCAATATTGGCGAGGTGCGCGCGAGTCTTACGAACTGGGCCAATCTGGAATGATGTTCTACAGCACCTACATCATGGACGACCTGGTGGACGGCTCGGCGATGGACAGCGGCGGGAATGTAGCCGTTATTCCGGATCTGGCTAAAAATTCCGGGTTTGCCCCAAGCCTTGAAGGGCCGAATGGCGCTGCCACTTATGGTACTTTGATCGCGTTGGGGGTATTGAAAGGCGCGGACGCAGAAGCCCAGGACCTTGTGAAGTACTTTATGACCGGCCAAAACTACCTGGATGTCCTGGCGCTGGCCCCGATGGGAAAGGTTCCCGTGCTTAAGAGCGCCGTGCCTGGCTGGCAAGGGCTGAGCGAATACTTCACCTACTATTCTGAGGACACGATCAAACAGGTTGCAGACGGATACCAAACCATGCAGCGCTGGCTGTTCCGCCCGGAATATGGGAGCGTGGAGCGCGCGGTGGTGGGGGATATCGAAGGCCGCCTGCTGATTTCGCAGGCAATCAGCAATATCGTCCATGAAGGGATCATGACCCCTGCAACAGCCGCGGATTGGCTGCAGCAGGAGGTATCCAATCTCCTGGCAGACCGCAGCAAGTAAACCTATTGGCTACACAGGCAGGATAAGAGCAGTTATCCTGCCTGTAAAGTTGGAGGGCGTATGGCCAAGACTGTAAGAAACTCTCGCACAGCGGTCGGGAATAATGAGGTTGGTCTAGCTTGGAAACTGATATCTCCAACGGCGATCATCGTTTTTTCCCTGGTGGTTTTTCCGGCATTTTTCAGTATCTGGGTCAGCTTTCACGACGTTGGCCTGCACAACCTTAATAATGTTTTCAAGGCACCTTTTGTAGGGTGGCAAAACTACCAGCAAGTCATCAACGATTACGCATTCAAGTTTCAGAGCCTGGAGAACCTGGGGGCGACGGTAACCTCCATTATCTATGCTTTCTCCGCGACCACGCTTGCCATCCTTTTGGGGCTCGTTGCGTCTCTGCTGCTGAACACCACCTTTAAAGGCCGCGGACTCGCCCGGGCGATCTTCCTTTTTCCTTACGTGGCCCCGATTGTGAGCATCGCCTTTGTATGGCGTTGGATTTTGGACCCCCGCACTTCGGGCGTGCTGAATGATATTCTGCTGAGGCTCAACCTGATCGAGGCGCCCCAGGCCTACCTGGCAACCCGCGGGCTCTCGCTCCTGATCGTCATCCTCTTGGATGCCTGGCGTTACTTTCCGTTCGCAATGCTGATGATCCTGGCCAGGTTACAGGCCGTTGACCGCACGCTTTACGAAGCCGCAAAAGTGGACGGGGCCGGCGCGGTGCAGCAATTCTTTGCCATCACGCTTCCAGAACTGCGTTTTGTAATCGGTTCAACCTATCTGCTGCGGCTGATGTGGACCTTCAATAAATTTGACGACATTTTTCTATACACCGGCGGCGGGTTTGGCACCAAAACCCTGCCGGTACTCACCTATGAATTCAGCTTCAGGCTCTACGATTTTGGGCGGGGTGCCGCGACGGCGATGATCCTGCTCACGATCCTGGCTGTATTCATGTCTGTGTATGTGATGACAGTGATGCGGAAAGTTGATAATTGACATGAACAAGAATAACTCTTTGCTCAGCCAAATTGCCAGGCAGCTTACATGGAAACGCTTCCTGTTTTCCATGACGATGATTTTCTTCCTGACCAGCATCCTCTTTCCCTTCTATTGGATGGTGAGCTCGTCTTTCAAAACCAAGGCCGAAATTGGCGGGCGTGAACCGGTTTACGTCCCTGCCAGTTTTAACCTGGAGGCCTATAAAGAATTGCTGGACCCTAACCATCCTAGTTATCAGGCCTTTGGCAACAATATTTTGAACACCATTAAAGTGTCAGTGCCAACCGCTCTGATCACCGTGATCATGGCGGTGCTGGGTTCCTACGCCATCGCCCGCTTGCGCTTCAGGGGTAAGGAACTGCTGCTGAACAGCATTCTCATCGTTTACCTTTTTCCAGGGGTGTTATTGATCATCCCACTTTTCGCCATGCTCTCGCAGATCGGCAGCGTGCTGGGGTTCACCGTCCAGGACAACCTGGGGGTGCTTATGTTTACCTACCTGGCGCAAACGCTTCCCGTGGCTTTGTACATGCTGACCAACTACTTCAGGACCATTCCAGACGAGATCGAGCAGGCGGCGTTGATTGATGGATGCACCCGCATCCAGGTGATTTGGAAGGTTACGCTGCCGCTCGCGGTGCCGGCCTTGATTTCGGTTGGGATTTACACATTTATGATCGCCTGGAACGAATTTCTGTACGCGATGGTCTTCCTGAACAACCGGTTTCTCTTCACCATGCCGATCAAGATCAACACGATTTTCAATGACCCTACACCCCGGCCCAACGTGGTGATGGCGGCTTCGACAATCATGACAATTCCGATCATGATCCTGTTTCTGGCGATGGAGAAATACCTTACCGAGGGCTTGGCTGCAGGCGGAGTAAAAGGCTAAACGCGGGCTTGGCCCAGTTGCAGCAGCCATTGGGCCAGGGCCAGGCATGGAGGCTTTTATCAGGCTTCACATGCTAAAATGAGTTCAGCAGGGGCGGATAATTGCTTCAATTCACCCCTGGCTGATGGCTGAAATAAAACGGGACATCGAGTGATAACATGAGCTTTAAGGCTGACAAGGAAATCGTTAACCTTCTCGAATCTGTTTATGGACCTGAGCTCGCCGGAATGCTGGCGCCCAGGGTTTTTGAGCTCATTGATCAATACCGGGGAACGAACGCCCCTGAGGATAAGGCAAATATTGAGGCCCTGACCCAAAAGGACCTGGTTCTGATCACCTATGGGGACGTCGTCCACGAGGAGGGGCAAAGGCCCCTGACCAGCCTGAACAGGTTCATGAAATACCATCTGGACGAGCTGATCAATACGGTGCACATCCTCCCCTTTTACCCCTATTCGTCCGATGACGGCTTTTCGGTGATCGACTACCGCAGGATTGACCCGGCCTTGGGCCTTTGGGAAGACGTTTTTGAGCTTCGCCGGCATTACAAACTGATGTTCGATGCCGTGATCAACCACATTTCGCAGGAGAGCGATTGGTTCCAGGCTTTTTTGCACGGGGAAAATCCTTATAGAGACTGGTTTATCGTACCGGAGGACAACTGGGATTACTCCAAGGTGTTCCGGCCGCGGACATCCCCGCTGCTCACGGAAGTTAGGACTACTGAGGGACCCAAGAAAGTCTGGACAACCTTCAGCGCGGACCAGATTGACTTGAATTATAAAAACCCCGATCTCCTGCTGGAGATTCTGGACCTGATGCTGTTTTATGCCTCCCAGGGGGCCGCATTGCTCCGCTTGGATGCCATTGCCTACCTGTGGAAGGAAAGCGGTACGCCGTGCATTCATCTGCCGCAGACTCATCAGGTGATCAAATTGATCCGCAAAGTGCTTGAGCTTTCGGGGTTCAACTCATTGATCATCACCGAGACAAACGTTCCGCATGCCGAGAACATCAGTTACTTTGGGGAGATCAACCCGCTGACAGGAAACGGGGATGAAGCGCACATGGTTTACCAATTTCCATTGGCGCCTTTGGTTTTGCACACTTTCATCACCGGAAACGCGCGCAAAATCCTGGAGTGGGTCGAAACCCTGGATGGACAGGGCTTGTTCTTCAACTTTCTGGCCTCGCATGACGGCATTGGGGTTACGCCTGCCAGGGGCCTGCTGGATGAAGATGAGATCTCCAGGATCGTAGACCAGGTGATCAAGCATGGGGGCCGGGTCTCGTATAAATCCAACCCGGATGGTTCAGAAACGGCCTACGAGCTGAATTCAACCTTCTACGATGCTTTAAATTCAACGGAATCGCCGGATAGAAAGATCGACCGGGCAAGGTTTCTGGCTTCCCAGGCGATCATGCTCAGCCTGGCTGGCGTTCCCGGGATCTATTATTTGAGCTTGTTTGGGGGGCATAACGACAAGGAGTCACTCCAGCGCACCGGCCGCAACCGCTCGATCAACCGCAGGAAATATGAACTAAAGGCACTTGAGGAATTGATCAGCGACCCAAACCTGGTCCATGCAGAGTTGTTTGCGGCCTATAAGCGGATGCTTGCCATCCGGACGGAGCAAGCTGCATTCCACCCCCGTGCGCCCCAAAAAGTGATTCAGGCTGACCCCAGGCTCTTTGCCCTGGACCGTGGGGATGCGGGGAAGGGAAGCTCCGTATTGGTCCTGATTAACGTGAGCAATGAAGAGTTCAAAGTAAATTTGGATTTGAATCAGAATAGCCTGGCCGGCAGCCGATGCCTAACGGACCTCTTAAGCGGCCAGGACATCCAGGTGAACGCCAACCAGGTTGAGTTGAACTTTGAGCCTTATCAGCAGTACTGGCTGCAATCCGCCTGAGAAGATCAGGTTGTTCAGGTTTCCCGCCATATCAAGTGCTTAAGGGCATCCTCTTGCAGGTCAGGAGGCCGGCATTTTCCAGGCCTCTCGCTGTGCCAGGATCGCCCGCTTTTTGTTTAGAGTTTGCCAATTAATCGATCCATATTGTATAATTTTTCACAATTCTTCGACTCTCTTCACCCTTAGGCCAAATGCTCCGGTGCTGAGAGCGGCGGTGTTTGGTAAAACCCAGCAGCCAGGCACCCAAGGGTGTTGCCGGAAACAGCAGCGCCTCCCAATTTGGAAAGGAGAAGCATGAAAAAGTTCTTGTTCGTTCTTTTAATTGGGGGTCTCATCCTTTCAGCCGGATGCCAGCCCACCCCCGCCGCCCCCGTAGCAGAACCCGTTGTTGAACCCACACTCGCCCCAACCCTGGAACCGATCCCTGTGACGGTCCTGGAGGTGGAACACGGGGACGAGATCGTGTATTTCACGATGGATCAGCTTAAGGCGCTTCCCGCGGTTGAAGGCCTGGCGGGCATCATGTCCAGCACAGGCAAGATCACCCCGCCCGCCCTTTACAAGGGCGTGCTGGTGAGCACGATCCTGGAAGCTGTGGGCGGGATCACACCCGAAAACAGCATCGAGATCATCGCCACCGACGGCTACAGCATCACCTTCTCACCGAGCCAGGTCCTGGATGGCAAGTACATGACCTACGATGTTGCCAATGGTGACGAGATGGACACGGTTGGCCAGCTGCAGACCATCATCGCCTACGAAAAAGAGGGCCAGCCCCTCAATGCCGAATCTGAAGGCGAAATCCGCCTGGCAATGATCGGCGAATCCAACCTTCAGGTGGTGGACGGCCATTGGGCGATCAAGTACGTCAACAAGATCCGCCTCAAAGAGGCCATCGAGGATTGGGTGGTGGACTTTGTGGGTGCCATTGACGCCCCGATGGACAGGGCCACCTTTGAATCCGGGGCCGCGCCGGATTGCCACCCCGCCACATGGACGGATGCCGATGGGCATGAATACCTGGGCATCCCGCTGTATTACCTGGTTGGCAGGATGGATGATGAGATCAAACACGGGCCGCGCTCCTACCGGGACGACCTGGCAAAATCCAACGCTTATACGGTGGACCTGATCGCCAAGGACGGCTACACCGTTACTTTGGACGCGTTTACCACCATGCGCAACGACGATATCATCGTAGCTTACCTCATGGATGGACAGCCGCTGGAAGGCGACGACTTCCCGCTGAAACTGGTGGGTCCGGAACTGACCAAGAAACAAATGGTTGGCGGAATCACCAAGGTGCAGATGAATTTTGGCGCCGCCGAAGCCGAGCCTGAACCTGAAGCTGCTGAGAGCGAAGCCCCGGCAGAACCAGTGGCCGGCGAGACCCCGGCAGTAATGCCTCCGGCCGAAGCAGTGCTGAAACTGACCGGCCTGGTGGACGCTGAAAAATCGATCGATGCCAAAGCGCTGGTGGAAACTTTCCCCGTGGTCAACACCAAGGTGGAGCACCCCAAGAATGGCGAAATCGAAGCCACGGGCATCCCCTTCTCCGAGATCCTGAAAGCAGCAGCCCTTAAAGCAGAGGCAAGCACCGTTGTCTTTGTTGCCAAGGATGGATACCGGTCCGAAGTACCCCTGGCGGACATCCAGGCTTGCGCAGACTGCATGGTGGGCTGGACGGACGAGATGCTGCTCACTTACATGCCCGGCTTCCAGGGCAATGCCTGGGCCAAGGACCTGGACACCATCGAGTTCAAGTAAAAGGTTTAGAGGCAGTGGAGAACCCCTGCCTCTTTCATCTGAACATGAAAAGATTAATCTGCCTGATCCTGGCAGGGCTACTTTTAATCCTACCCAGCTCTGCTTGCGCCCCGAAAGAAAAAACGCCGCTGGTGGTGTTTGCCGCCGGCAGCCTGATGAAACCCTTTAGCGACCTGGAAAAGGCCTTCGAGAGCGCAAACCCGGATATTGACGTGCGGGCGGAGTATCATGGCTCCATCCAGGTGATGCGCCACGTCACGGATCTGCACGAGGATATCGACCTGGTCGCCACCGCTGATCTCTCTTTGATCCCGCAGCTGATGTACGCCGTGAACGACCCAGACACCGGCAAGCCCTACGCTGACTGGGCGATCGCCATGGCGAGCAACAAGCTCTCGATTGCTTATACGCCTGAGAGCAAGTACGCCTCCGAGATCAACGCGGAGAACTGGTGGGAGGTCCTCAGCCGGCCGGACGTTAAAGTGGGGCTATCCGACCCGCGTTTTGATGCCGTGGGCTATCGCATGATGATGGTTTTTGCTCTCGCCCAGAAGGAGACTGGCAAAGCAACGCTCTTCGATGACTTTCTGCAGGATCAATTTCAGCGCCCGGTGCGCCTGATTGACCTTGGAGACCAGCAGATCATCCGCATCCCGGAACTGCTGGAAACCACAGCCAATAGCCGGATCATGATGCGCGGATCCAGCGTGGCGCTCATTGCCCTTTTGCAATCCGGCGAGGTGGATTACGCCTTTGAATATGATTCCGTGATCCGCCAGCATGGTTTTGAACGCCTGGAACTGCCCGATAACCTCAACCTGGGTAACCCGGATTTTGAAGCGGATTACGCCAGCGTGACCGTGCGGCTGGATTTCAAACGCTTCAAAACGGTAGACCCGGTATTCAAGGGCGAACTAATCCGCTACGGTCTGACCATCCCGAGCAGCGCGCCAAACCCGGACGCGGCAACGCGCTTTATCCAGTTCCTCTATAGTGAGGCCGGTCAGAAGGTGATGCAAGACAATTATCACCCCCTGATCCTGCCATTGACTGTGGATCATCCTGAGCTGCTGCCGCCTGCCCTCCAGGAGATGACGGGCCGATGAAGGAGCAGAAACTGCCGCCGGGCTTTACGATCGGTTTCAGCCTGGTGATTTTGCTCATCGTGCTGCCGCTGGTGATGACCTTTCTTTCCACCAGCGCAAGCCAGCTAGCCCTCAGTTTGTCAGATGAACAGGTAGCCCGGTCCATCGGTCTGACGCTCAGCGCCGGAGCTGCCGCCACCTGCATCGGTTTGCTCATTGGCCTGCCCGCAGCCTATCTGCTGGCCAGGTTTAAGTTCCGGGGAAAAGCCATTTTTGAAAGCATCATTAACCTGCCCCTGGTGATCCCGCATAGCGCGGCCGGTATTGCTTTGTTATTGGTTTTTGGACGCAAAGGGCTCTTGGGCGGGCCGCTCTCCAGGCTGGGGCTGGTCTTCAGCGACCGGCCTGCCGGAATAGTTTTGGGGATGCTCTTCGTAAGCCTGCCCCTTCTGATCAATGCCGCCCGCGATGCCTTCGTGGCGGTGGACCCGGAGATCGAGCATTCCGCCCGGGTAGATGGGGCCAGCCCCTGGGAGGTCTTTTGGAAGGTCACGCTCCCGCTCGCCTGGCGGGGTGTGCTCAGCGGAGCGATCACCATGTGGGCGCGCGGCATCAGCGAGTTTGGGGCGGTGATGATTTTGGCCTACAGCCCCAAGATCATCCCGGTGCTGATCTTTGAGCGCTTTCAGGGCTTAGGCCTGGCCGCGGCAACCCCCATCACCGCATTGTGGATTTTTCTGATCCTGGTTTTATTCGGGATCGTACGCTATTTGGCCAATTCGATCGATCGCTGAGCGGGCCGCTTTAAGGCTTCGCTAGTGTTTTGGCTGCTCCAGGTTCAGGTCTTCCAGAAAGCTATAGCTTTGCTTCCATGCAGGGGCGGTCTGGTCCAGGATGAGAGCGCGGGCCATGCCGGAGGTATAGTAGCGCTCCGAGCTCGTGGTGCCGGTCTGGAGGCGTTGGTAGAGGCCGTGAGTGCGGGGCTCGCCAGGCAGGCTGAGCAATTCCACGTAGCGGGCAGTGCCTTCGATGCGCTCCATGATCGCCTGGCTCTGCCGGTAGGTCTCAAAATCTTCCGGGCTTAAATTCGCCTTTTCGATTGCTTCACGCGCGTCCCGGGCAGCTAAATACGGGCTCAACGCCGCTTCACCTTCCAGGAATTGATAAGCCGCCAACAATTCCGCGTCCCAGGCCTGGTTGTACTCCGGCATGGCATTCAAAGCAGCACCCAGGCTTTCGTGAGCTTGCATTTGGCTCAGGCTCTCATTTTCCAGCGGATCGCCCAGTTGGGTGAACTGAAAACCATGAAAGGCCTCATGGGTCAGGATGGACACGTAGAGGTCTTCGGCCGCTTCTGGGCGGAGAATGGCCAAAGGGTCCTGGAGTGCCCGGGTTTCTTCGTAGCCCAGCACGTGCAGGGTGGGCTTGCCATCGGCCAGCGTGGCAGTGTACGCCAGAACATCGATTGTTTCCGGGCCGTAAACCGGCTGGCTGCCATCCTGGAAGTAGATCTCGCCCTTGCCGTCGCGCACGGCGAATTGGATATCGCGCATGGCGAAACCCGGCCATATGGCGTCGTTATCCGTGAGGGCCATGGCATTATCAAAAGCCTGCAGGGTGAAGGCATCCACGCGATGATTTGAATAACCGGTGCTGAAGACCAGCAGGAGCAGGGCGCTAGCTGCGAGCAGGGAGCGCTTCAGCCAACCGCCTTCGGTTGAGACTGCCGCGAGCAAAAGCAAAAGGACGATCAGGTAGGCGATGGGCAGGAGGAAGCGCAGAGGGTCAATGCTGCTGCCGGCAGCGATGTCCTTAGCCAGGAAGGCAAGGCGGGATAAGGGCGGCGAGAGACGGACGGCAATGCTGCCGAGCGTACCAGGGATGCCGCCTATGTTACCGGTAATGATGTAGACCAGGCCCCGGATGAGCCCAAAGATGGTAAAGAGGACCATCAGCACCCAGCTAAGCCACCTGGCAGTTCCGCGCCGGAGGATGGCCGCGAAGGCCATCAGGATCAGGACGCCAAGCATGAACACCGCGGAACCTAGCAAGACCCTGGGAAGGCTGCTGATCGAAAAAAGTACGGTATAAGCAAAGAGTGGCCTTGAAAATGAGGGGTTCAG
>ENA-UOOH01001570-UOOH01001570.1-fermentation-metagenome-genome-assembly--contig:-NODE-1570-length-21881-cov-4.356639_pt1 | contig 21881 bp, 12 predicted proteins | sample MGYA00245778_ERZ724025 | MGnify/ENA primary metagenome ERZ724025 (study PRJEB28704, sample SAMN03018313) | fermentation metagenome | biome: anthropogenic terrestrial biome; feature: soil; material... | reverse complement strand
GTGTACTTGCTATTATTGTTTTTTCATGGATAGCAGCAAAGATCATAAAGGACGAAGATCTACCGGCAGAAGGCAAGTTGAAATCAGGGGTTTATATCAACCGCGATGCTTGCAGGGGATGTACTATTTGTTCAAAAAACTATCCTGAGCTATTTGAAATGGAAAGAAAAAAGGCTATTGTCAAAACACATAAAGGCGATTCCCTCGATTTAGATAAACTGCAAGAAGCAATAAAAGCCTGCCCTGTAACAGCGATTGAATATTCTGAAGATTTTTAATTGCCTGCGTGTTCTCAGAACACGGGAATGAACTTGCCTTTCCATTTTTTTCAATATCAGCTTGGATAGAAAACACAAAAATTTTATGGTCATTGCCCTCAAAGCTTCCATCTTGATTGCTGGGGAAAACCATCCACGGTGTCTCTACGCTTTCAGTATACGGGCATCGGAAGGAATGTCAAGAAAATTTTGTGATGTTTATACAAAAACAATTTTTTTAACCTATTATATGGGTATATGGGAAGCGTCCGGCAGTTTGCGCGGGTTTATAAGACATGACCACCAAGAAAACGGGTGGTTATGTCTACGGCTATTCTTTCAAGCTTTCCAAGATGTCGGAGTCCATCCGGAGCTGCCAATCCGGATTATCTTTTTGCCACTGCGTCCAGAATTCCTTCCAGTCTTCCTCGCCAAAATAGGAGATCACATCCTTGGCAAGGATCATGAGAGGGATTTTGCAATGTTTATACAAAATAACACATTTCTCAAAACCAAAGACTTCAGTAATCGGATATGCTTTGGATCACTACGTTTTGGAACACCTCGTTTGCTCTGACCTCATCCGCATGCTTGGTGTAATAGATCACGCCGGTGTAAATTCCGTCTAAATCCAATATCCATGTGATAAAATCTCCGATGCCTGACGGATGTTCTTTTCTTGCTTCACTGTAAACTTTTATTCTTCCATCTTTCGTCTGAAGCGGCGTTTTTAATATTGATTCGGCTAATTCTTCTGTTGTTTTTCTTCTTTCAATTTCCGCCGGGATATCATCGATCATTAACGAAAACACTATCATCGTGTATTCCTCATTTGCGGTTCTGGTGGAAATAATTACTTCATTGTAATATTCTCCCGTGGTAGGGCGCTCTCCCTCTTCGTGACAAATCCGGTTGATCTCACCGTCGATCAATTTGAGAATGGGCAACGAATCGATCAAGTCTAAAAACGCAATCAAATCTTCGCGGTTGTGCGCTCCGCCTCCATTAACACTCCGCAGATACAAGTTCAATGCTTCTTCGTCCTTGCTTTCAGCCATTTCTCGCATTTTTTCCAGCTCTTCCAAGCCATGAATATTGATAGAAGGGTTCGGATCAACGTGGTTTGTTGTATTTTCTGAATCGTTTCCCTTTGTGTTGTTTTGCAACTCATCTTCCGGCTGCTTTTGGCATCCGGTCAGAATGAAAACCAGCGCGATGAGTATGAGAACTAATTTTTTCATATCGTTTCTCCTTTATTCGATCATAATCGTGTGTAAAGTTAGAGCCTCAATGAACCAATCACTCAACCTTGTTTTGAATGAAAACTTTTTATAGCAAGAGACTTGAATCAATGGTGATCATTCAGGTGCTTTCTAATGCCCAAACTATGCGCTGAACTCTTGCATTGACTGCAATAAATATCGCTTATGGTGCCAGCATTCAATCTCTGTTCAAGATCATACCATCGATTATACATTATGCAAACAGGTTCTTCCGTTAACCCCCGATCGTGATAATAACAATCGTTGTAAGGATTAGAACAATCAGGATCAGTGGGATTGCCATAACAATAATGATCCGACGCGCCCAATTGATGGGATAGTTCATGCACTAAAGTATATATGCTTTCATATCGAATCACATTATCCGCCAAATTGTTATAGGATGCATCTGTTACCTTCCCAATAGTCATAACGACGGTATGGGAAGACGAATCGGAATTTGAACTTCGACTTTCCAAAACATGTCCGGACCAGGCGACCCTTGAGAGGGTGTTTGTTCCATTTCCAAATTGAGATATAAAATCACTTCGTATTTCACTTCTCGTTTTATGATCAACCAACGAATGCGCGCAAGGTAACTTTGTTTTGGCCAGTGTTACCGGTGTCCCCGTACAAGTATCGGCGCAGGAAATATAACTTTGGATACTCCTTTTTGTGCCAATACCAAATACTTGAAGAAAAATTTCGGAACACACTACTTGATATTCAGCCATCGAAGTTGCTGCATTTGCAAATCTGACATCATACCCTTGATCATAATAATGTTTCGCTGTAAATTCGTATTTATGCTCAAACAATTTCCACTTGCTGTTATTGTCAATCCAACCCGCCCAAGCAAGTTGCAGTTCTACTCCAGTACTGTTGCTTGGTGCGTGGAGTATCTTTCCCGGCGCAAGCTTTGGCTCGAAAATCACTTCGCCTACAGAATTATAATATGCTATCCATCTCGTGCTGTCCGAAATACTTGCATACAGCTTGATATTATCGACTCCAAGGCTTGTATTCGAAATGCCGACATAATATTTGCTTCCGTATTCTGAACGTATCGTATAGAATCCATCAGATTGCTTTTGTACAGTCCATCTTGATTGCTCGCCGCCGTGGAAATCCCACTGGTGCACCGATTCCTGTGCGGCCGGGCCGTGAATATCAAGAAATTTACCTGACCCTATGTCTTTCAAGTAGTATGTTTTTGTAGGTATAAACGTTTCATAGTAAATTTCCCTTAATGTTAGTCTTACACTATAGCTTCCTGTCCCTGAACCGTAACAGCCTGCGGCAAAATAGTAGGTATGTCCGATATCAAGATAATGTGTAATACGAAAATTTGGGTAACCCAAGCCATCATCATCATAGTGAAGCTGCGTTTGACTAGAATTGTATATCCAAGCATACGGATCCCCGCTGGTGACAGAAGAACTTTCAAATGTATAGAAGCCACAGGTGGACGGTGTGAATTTAAAATATCTTTTTTCATTTGCTAAAGCTACATGTACGGAAACTAAACTGTTGAGAATAAGATTTGGCGCGGTAGAAAACCCATCGCCTCCTCCGCCACCCGACAATGGAACGAAATGAATCAAAAAGACCGGTTTATTTGCCGCTGTGGCATGTTCACTGGTGTAGAAAGAGGTATAACAGTTGGGCGTGCTCCCGCTGTCAACGGTCCGGTTAAATAAAATTCCGTAATTGGGAGATCCGGCATACCATGCGTTGACAGCGCTGGTGATATCGAACTCAAACGCCTGCCCTTCGGTGGCGGCCGTGATGTACTCGGTATCTAAAATGGCCGAATCATAGGTAGGCCGTGTGTTCCAAGTAGCACCCGCAACCCAAGAGGATGTGATGTGCCGGGCGCTGATGGACAGAGAAGGTACGCTGGGATTGCTGTATGAATAGCTCCCGTTTGCGGCGGAAAGCTGCCGGACGGTCAGACTGGCGTAAGAAGCAGTGTGTCCCGGAATAGAAGCCGGCAGGCTTTTCATGGTATACAAGCCCCAGTTCGTTTTGTTGGATGATGTGGTGGAGTACCCTACTACGGCGTATTTCATGGAGTTGTAGGCAGTGGTGGGTGCTCCCTCCCGTACCATCGTATCGGTTACATAAGTGGTACCGGTAACCTCAACAGTCGGATCCACGGTAACCGGAAAAACACGTTCTTTGGCATTTAGCCATTTTTCATTGAGAGAAAGAGTCAGAACGGTATCGCCGTTGTTTTCTTGTAAGCTGTACCAAACATCGGTGGAAATCTCTCCCGCCGCATCGTACATATAGGGCGCCAAAATCATCATTCTGGTCTCTCCCTTGGCGTCACACAGAGCAATGGAGCCGTCTTTTTGCGGCACCGGTTTCAATTCTGTATCCATCCCGAATAACAAATCCTGCCAGGCGCCGGCGGAATCAAGGGTGATATCTTTGCTTACCGCATAGCCTGATATAGAATATTCAATATGCATGCCCGAAATAACGTTTTTATACCGGATCGAGGATGACGCCGCTTCAAAGCCAACCGAAGTGACTTTGGAAAGAGCTGTCCCTACCATGGTCGTTCTCGTTTCCTCCGGACTCATCGCGAATTGCGGTGTGACGGTATTCGCCATTTTACTAACTTCATTCAATAAAGAAAAAGATATCGCGCTGTCTTCAAAAGCCAGGGAAAACAGCGTGCCGTCACTGATGTTTTGGGCAAAATCCACTTGAATGGGAGCTGCTGTATTGACATAACGCCCATTTTTCAAAGTCAACCGGTTATCGATATCGATCCATTTTCCGTCTTTTTCAAACCGCAGCAGCTCCGTACCGCCTACGGCAATGCTGGTTCCGTCACTGAGTACGTAATGGTTGTAATAAGGATCGCCAATGGCCTGGTTTTCATACCAGATCACCGCTTCGTCTATGGATTTATCCGCCGCGAAGGCGACGCCCGGAAACGCGCCGACAACAAAAACAAAAATTAGCAGCAGGGAGAGCGCTGAACGGGAAAGTTTGATTTTATGTTTTTTCGTTTTACCAATTTTTACTGTCGAATGTCTATATGTTGCTTCTGCTTTTTTCCTTGTTTTCATGTGATCTCCTTTCTTTTACGTATGGCTGTATTTTGTCTTTTGATTTTATGTTTTGGTTGTCTGCGTGTTTTCAGAGCATGGGACTCACCTTTTCTTTCGATTTTTTTAATATCAGCTTGGTAGAAAACACAAAAGTTTTTGGTCGTTGCCCTCAAAACTTTAATATTTATTGCCAGAAAAAACCATCCACAGTGTCTCTACGCTTTCAGTATACGGGCATCGGAAGGAATGTCAAAGAAATAAAGAAAATGCCTTTTGTCACGTTGCATTTGACAAAAGGCAAAAAACCAAAAACCCGCATAAACACTGGGTTCTTTGGCACCCTCGACAGGGATCGAACCTGTAACTCATCCTTAGGAGGGACGTGTAATATCCATTTTACTACGAGGGCGAATATTCAATGTAGCGGGTGCAAGGCGTTTCCTTAGGAGGGGTTTGTTATATCCATTTAACTATGGGGGCATATAGAAACGCTGCGGGCAAACAATACAAACAAAAGGCAGTGTATCAAACGATGACTTGGGGAAAGAGCCGTTCGCGGGGTCATGGTGCCGTTCCCCCGTTTTAACGGGGGAACGGCATCGGTATATCATCCACCCAATCAGAAGTTAGACAGCAAATAGGCTTCCGCTTCGGCAGACCACAAGTTGTTGTTCTTGCGGCAGATTTTGTCCAGCGCGGCAAACCGGGGATCGGTCTTGCCCGCTTCGGCAAAATCTTCAATGGCAGTGAGGGGCATTTCAATATGGGTGTAAATCAATTTCTTGCCGCCTTTGATTGTAGGCAGATTCAACGTGGCGTCCTTCGCCGCATCCAGACCGCCGATATGGGTGATCATCGCCGCGGGATTGATCAACCCTTTTTCCATTAAAGACAACGATTCGATCATATCCGTTGTGTTGCCGCCGCTGGTACCCACCAGGTGGGTGGAAGCGTAATGCACATGATAAAAATTGAACATGGCAGAAAATTTGGGATCCAATGGACCGGCAAAGAAATTCAGACAGCCGTCTCTGCCCAGGATCTGGTCGCCCATTTCCACCACTGGTTTCACGGCAGCGAATACAAACACATCATCATATCCGTTGCCGCCGTTGAGATCCAACAAGGCCTGGACGGGGTTTTCCACTTTACCGGTGTTGCAGTACACCAGTTTCACGCCGGCTTTTTCTGCCACGGCAGGGGACAAAATCTCCGCCGCACGGGCAAGACGGGAATCGTCAATGTCGGTGACAACCACCAAAGATGGCTGAATATCCCCGTGAAGTGCGTAGTCAATGGCACCCAACCCCATGGGGCCGGCACCTGCCAGAATGGCAAGCGAACCGCCTTTGCGGATACCCATCTGGTGGACATAGCTGCCGTTGGTGGTATGATACATGGCGTGGAATGCTCCTACGATACAAGACATGGGTTCGGACAAAGAACCGTAGAAGAAAGCTTCACCTTCATAGGGAAGCAGGCATCCCATTTCCATGACTTCGTTGGGAATGATGATATACGTAGCGTCGCCGCCGCAATGGCGATAGGAATAGCCGGGGGAAGCCAAAGAACCGTTGTAGTTGATGGCGGGCTGGATGGAGAACTTTTCCCCTGCTTTGAATGCGTGCTGCCATTTCGCGCCCACTTCTTCTATGACACCGCAGAATTCATGTCCCACGATGATGGGATTTTCGGCAATATCCTTTGGCACGCGCTTATGGTTTTCGCCTTGTTCCGCCGCTTTGAAAGAAGACATGCAAAGAGAATCGGATACGATTCTGGCTAAAATCTCATCTTCTTTGATGGCGGGTAAATCAAATTCTTCCAAACGAAGATCGTTCACACCGTACAGTCTTAATGCTTTCGTTTTCATAGTATATCTCCTTATTTTAATCGATCAATGATGACAGCATCCGCCGCAGGTATGGGCATGAGGACATTCTCCGCTATCTTTGGTATGTACTGCCGACGGGCGCTTGAACAGCACCTCCAGTTTCTCGCTGCCGCAGAAAGGACAGGATACTTTCCCTTCGCTCATTTGTTCGATGGATGCCTGAACATTACTTTCCTTCTGACAGGATTGACAAAGAAAATCATAATACGGCATAGATTCGACCCCTTTTCCTTTTTGCCTATTCTAACACAGCCTTTCCTTTTTTGCAAGTGTCATCCAGGTGATTTTTCCTGGGATTCCCCCTGATCTCTTGCCATTTTCTTTCCTTTTTGTTATACTGAATCCAAACTCACTGAAAGGTGCCGATTAAAATGAACCAGGAAAAAATAAAACTGTATTTTGACCGTTTGGGAATGCCCTATTCCCCCGATCTAACCCCCACCAAGGAACTTCTTTTTTCATTGCATTTTGCCCATGTGACCCGTGTTCCTTTTGAAAACATGGATATTCTCAACCGCATTCCCCTCGATCTGGAGGAAGACGCGTTGTTTGACAAGATCGTTGTCCGCAATCGGGGCGGTATCTGTTTTGAAGTCAACTGCCTGTTTGCCCATTTGCTGCGGAAACTGGGATATACCTGCATCGATTATGCTGCCCGGTGGATCAAAGGGGTCACCGGCAATCCCATGCGCCGCCATCGGGTCTTTCAGGCAAAGCTGCCCACGGGAGAAGCCTATATTTGCGACGTGGGAAACGGCCAGCGTTGTCCCCGATACCCCGTTCCTTTCATCCCCGATGTGAACCATCCCCAATGGGGGGAAGTATACAACATCGCCCTGGACGACACGTTAGGCTATGTGATGCGGGAATATTACAAAGAGGCGTATGGACCAATTTATTCTTTTACCGAGGAATTTCAGTTTGACACGGATTTCATCATTCCCACCTATTTCTGCGAACACCATCCCCTCTCTCCCGTGGTGGATTATTCCGTCATTTCCTTAAAGACAGATACGGGGAGAAAAACCATTGCCGACCACACTTTCCGAATTTTTGACGGGGACAGGGTGACAGAAACTCTCCTTCAGGATGACAAAGCCTTGTATACCTGTCTGGACGAGGTTTTCGGGATTCGGCTGTAACCGTCTCCTATCAAAGACAATGTGAAATGGTATTATGTTAACCTTATAACGGAACCATGGAGTGTAGTTCCTCATCGGTCAAATAGGTAAATACTTTTTTAAAATACGGGGGCAGCGCAACTGCGCTGCCCCCGTGTTTTGTTCATAGTAGAATCCATATCCCCTTTGTGGGATGGTATTGCAGAAAACCATCGCTCCATTGTAATAGTAAGAGTATCCCCAACAAAGGATCACATAAACGGATCAAAGAGAATCGTAACCCTCACCCGTTTTATAACCCTAAGAGTTGATACCACTCCGGGATAATTGCACCGAAATTGTCTCCGTAGCCATGATCCATCCATTCAGGTTCGGTGGATAGGTTCCAGATGTTCATACCAATGAAGTTGTTGGTGACGAAAACATCACGATACCAGTAATACTCCAACCTGGAATGTTCCGGGAAAACGTTGCCGTAATCCTCAAAACTCAAATAACAAATGTTATATTCAAACGTTCTGTGAGAAGTGGGAAATCCACGGAGGTTATAGGGATGATTGGTTCCTAAGAAGGTATTGTTATAAATTTCCACATACTCGCCGGCAATTTCTTCATCATAGTTCTTGTTGCGGTCATATCCACCATGCATATCGAAATAAGTAGACAGGCTTTCTCCGAATTCCACGTTGTTATGCGCTACATACCCGCTGTTCGGTACGCCACTTCCCGCAATGGAGTGACGGTTGTAATTGAACAGGTTATATGCGATGGTGGTATAGGCATAGGTATGGACAATGCCGTATCCCAGAGCCTTGATTTGGTTATGGTGGATATAATTGTGATGGATCTTGTGGCCTGTGGTTGCCGCTCCACCTTGACCGGACAGGTAAATAGCCGCATAGGAAAATCCGGAAAATTCACAGTTATCTACTTCCAAATTATTATATACACAGTGAATCCCTTTGGTAACAGGCAATTTGTAGAAATAACTGTAATCTAATTTAGGACCTGTGCTGGCAAAACATCTGTCCCAGTGGGCCAAATGCCGTCCCGGGTCTGCCCCATGAACCACAATACCCGTTATTCGAACATTGTCACCGCCGATGGTAATCATCTCTTTGGTGGTATTATAAGAAGTTTTGATGATCGCACCGATGGATACCGTACCATTGGCATTGACTTTGCCCCGGTCGCTTGCCAAAGTGACCCCGGCTTTTAACAAAAGGCTGGTCAACGTACCGGACTGTGCATTTCCCAGCTCAATGATGGTACCCCCAGGAATGAAAATTACATCGCCAAAACCGGCAGCGGCAGCTGCCGCATACAGTTCATCGGCATTGGTAGCCACATAGTTCCCGGTGGTAAAGGCATCTCTGTACTGTTTGCCGCCGCCCAAAGGATCGCCGTCGGAATATGCCCCGTAGATGATTCCGTCTATTTCCATACTAATTTGATTTTTGTTCAAATAAATGGAATAGTTGGAATACCCGCCGATGATATCGATCGCAGACTGAACGGCCGCTTGGATGTCGTTCATAGGAGCCGTTCCCACCGATGCCATGGTTTCCAGCAGCAAAGCATACCCCCTATCATCGTTATCCCGATAGTAGCTGGCGGAAAGAACCGTCAAATCCGCTATGGCGGGATAGTTAATTACCGTCTTCGGTTTCGAGGGGATGGTAAAAGGCGTGATGGCAATGTCTTTCATCACGGAATTCATGGTGATGAAAGCCTCGCCGGGTTTAGCGGGTGCGTCATATTCTTTGGATATTACTTTGGGGGTTATGATATCGAATACGTTGTTTTGGAGAATATACCGGTTTTGGAACACAGAGGCGTCTGCCGTCATGGGAATGAATCGTTCAACGGCATATTTGCTTTCTTGATAGGCAAACAGGTTGTTGGTCACCGTCATGGAAGATGGAATGCCCTGGAAGAAGAAGGGATTGGCGGCAGACAGGAAGGTGTTGCCTACAACTTTCAGACTGGAAATGCTTTTTGCGGACGATACATACTCCCCATCGTATCCCCCATCGGATGCGAGTACAAAAAGAGTGGTCTTTTCGTTGGAGGTTTCCACGTTGCCTGTGAATATCACATCCGAATCGCTGCCGCTCATAGATAGAATGCGGTTCACGTTGGCAAAAAGGTTGCCTGTTACATTCACATCCGCATGGTTGATTTTAATGGCATTTCCACTGGATTTACCTGCAATATGATGGAAATAGTTGTTCTGCATAACAACGCCGGAAGCGTTTTCAACCAGAACGCCCGTATGATAAAAGCCGGAAATTTCACAATTGTCGATGATGGCGCCGTCCCCCTCCGCTTTGATGCCGATGGAGTGGTTGTAACTTTCGCCGCCTTCATCACCGTAGCTTTCGGCTCCCTGTAAGACAAGACCGGACAAGCGCGCTTCGGCTTCCAGCGTGAGCATCACGTCCACATAAGAAGTGGTTTTCAAAATCGCGCCGGATTGTCCCCCCATACCCCGGCTTCCCAGCAAGGTCACCCCTGCGGGGATCACGAACTCATAAGGAATCTTTTTCCCGGTAAAGCCCACCTCATTGCCGGCCAGCATGAAGTCGGCAAGATCGATGACAATTTCACCCGAAATCACAATCACATCGCCATATTGGGCAATATCCAGCAGGGACTTTAAGGAATTGTCATCGGTGGCGGTGCCAATATATCTGCCGGCAAAGGCGTAGGGATAGCCCTCTCCCCCGCCGATGGGTCGTTTGGCGGCGGGAACTGCGCCGTAGGTATTGCCGGTACTGTCTTCATAATAGGTATGATTGTAGTAGTCGGCATAAATGTCCAGATCCAGCGCCATACCCATAACGGTCTGCAATTCGCTGTTAATGGTAGTGGGTGTGGTGAGAATCGTACCCAATGCCCCTTTGATGGTTTCCAAACGGGTTAGAAATTGGTATTCATTGGGGTAATAGGTGCGGGTGTTCAACGGAATGGTATCCACCTCATTTTTCACCGGGATCGCCGTAAAGGTATAGGTATCATTGGCATCCAGTGCTTGGGGATTTTCCAGAATGCCCCAGATTGCCTGTTGGGTATTGGAAGCAACGGGTGAATAGACAGTGGTGCCGTCGGACAAGGTGAAGTATGCACAGACGTACACATCCTGATTGCCCCACACTTGCAGCCATGCATCCACCGTTGGATAAGCGGCATTGTCCAAATATCCGTTTACCACATAGGGCGCGTTTGGAAATACGGGGACGGAAGCCACCACCTTCAATGCACCGTTTGTGGAAAGGATCAGGGTACCGCTGTACAGGCTTATGGGTAGTACCAAAATGCCTCTTTGGGATACCGTGGCATCCGAATAACCGGACAAGTCTGCAATCACGGACGGGTAGGCAAAACGGGTGGAATCCCGTACCATGGCAGACCCCAGCTCCATATCCAGTGACAGGTTCCAGGCAGTGCCGTTCCAGTTTTGTGTCAGCCCTTCCATAAAGCTGTAGGTCATGGAAAACGTGGTTTCGCCGGAGTTGAAATCGCTACCGATACCTACAAATCCCTGACTACCCGCCTGCAGTGAGGAGGTGAGATCAAAGTAGACATGCCCCTCGGGATTGGCTTTGAGGTAAATAGGACTGGAGAGGATTTTCACGCTGGAGCCGTTGATACAATACACATTGTCCAGACCGTTGGCATAATCGCCATACACGCCGGCGGCTGTACCAATATTTAAATGCTGGTAGGTGAATTGCCCCGTATACCCATCAAAAATCAAGCTTCGAATACTGTTTATCATATGGCCGTAGGTACTGTAGGCAAAATAATAGTCCTTGATATAACCGATGGTACCACCTTTCACGGTAACGGTCATGTTGGCCGATACGTTTTGTGCCGTCCCTATATAGGCAAAGATCAGATTGGTAATCGTACCAGAATGAATGGTGACATCATTGTCATTTTTCGCTCCCAGATTACCAAGGGTAAGATTGGTAACAGCGGGCGTGCTTATACCATCGCCGATAATAAGATTGCATGTTCTGGTAGAGGTGCTGCTGCCCAAATAGACAAAAGCGAAGTTCCCCCCGTACAGTCTGACCGTCGTGTTCTTTTTGGTGGTAGAGGAAAAATCAACGCCGATGGTTCTGTACGTAGTAAGAAAGGTGAAATCAGTTCCGAAAATATAATCATAATTACCCAACATGAATCGGGTTTCTTTTCTGGTATTTGCCTCAATGGTTATGTTGTCAAACATGGTATCGCTGTTGTATGCCAAGTAAAACACGCTGCCAGGGGATGTTAAGGTCACCACCGTGGAATCGCTGTTTGCCGTGTACAAAACGGGAACACCCAGATTCATCAATTTCGCCTGATAATCCGTATAGGTTTGATTGGATGAATAGGTGTAAATGGAGCCTGTATTGTCATCCAGATTCCAGACTTGGTTCCCCACGAAGCGGAAGGCCGCCGCTTTGCATGAAAAGGTGTCTAACAGGGAATCCATAGCCAGGTACGCGTTGTTGAAGGAGGTATAGGGTTTTGCCGCCGTGCCGTTGCTGTCGCCGCCTCCATAGGTGGGATCGATACTCATGACAGCCGCCCAGACTGCGGTCAAAGTCAACCGTTCTGTCACCGTAACGGTGTCGTTTTCATAATAGAACGTACCATCCTTGTCTGCCCAGGCGTAAAATGCCAGATCGGGATTGCCGTGGAGGCCGGTGAGAAGCAGATTGCATTTCGGGAGTTTAACGGTGGTGTTGGCTTCATAGGTGTATATCGGACCTATCGGCAGAAGAGAACCGCTGTCCAGAGTGTAGGAATAAATCCAATTTATCCCGTCGAATCCCAACAAAATACCCTGTTTCACCGGTAAATTGAGAGGAATGCTTACTTCGCCGGATGAAAAATCGTTTTGGATACCGTAAAAGGTTTTGCTGGTGAAGGAAGAGGTTTCATCCACATACAATGTCCCCATCGGATCGGCCTTTATATACACGTTGTTGGTGGACAGGGTTAAGGACGTGCCGTTGATCAGAGATATCCTGTCAAGGCCGTTGGCATAATTTCCGGGCAAACCGGGAACGGTGCCGATGTTGGTGTGGGTAAATAAAACAGAGCCCGTAAACCCATCAAAGGTTAGGTACCGGCCGCAGTCTGCCAAATGCTCCACCGTGGAATACGAGGAATAGGCGTCGGAAATCTTGATTATTTGTCCGCCTTTGATGGTGATATCCATGGAACCGGTGACAAATTTTTCCGTTCCTGCATAGGAAAAGCTCAAATGATTTACAGTACCGGAACGGATGACCCCCACGCTGTTATTTCTGACATCGGTGTTATTCATACAAATGAGATTGAGAATTGGTGTAGAAGTTCCGTTGCCTGCATACAGAAAATGATTTCTGGCGGAAGAAGAAGAACCAAGATATACAAAGTAAAAGTCGCCGCCATATAGACGGACAGTATAAGACGCACACTTATTAAGGGAATAGTCAATGCCCAAGCCGCGGTTCTTGTTTTTGTTGCTTAAGGAGTTTTCATAGGTATTAAACGATGCGCCGAAAGTCATATCTCCGGACAGGGTATATATTCTGGAAGTGGTAAGGGTATTGAGTTTCATGGTCATGTTGTCGAACATGACGGTGTTGTTGAATGCAATGTAAAATACATAAGAAGGTGACGAATAGGTAATCACCGAGGAGGATGTATCCGCTGCAAAAAGCACAGGTTTTCCCGCAGCGGCTAAATTGGCGGAATAATTGGTATATTTACTGTTGGATTGATAGGTATAGATGGAATTGGTGTTATCGTCCAAATCCACCGTCTGGGAACCGATGAAGAGGATGGAACCCGCCTGATACGCATTGCCCGACAGTTTGGTTTGGAGAACAGGGTAAGCGGCATTCAGGCTTGTATAGGGTTTTTCATAAGACCCGTCGCTGTCGCCTCCGGCATAAGAGGAGTTCACACACACGGTGATCGCCCACAGGGCTTTCAGATAAGACGTATATGCGCCCAGGGTATATTCATCCCCGGCATAATAAGTGGTCGTTCCATCCATCCATCCAAAGAAGGATAATAAATTGCCGTTTGTATCAATGACGGTGCTTCCTCTTAAGTCGGCAAGAACCATGGTTTCTCCTTCTGCTTTGCTGACAGAAACAGGAGGGGCCACGGTGGCATAGCCGCTGGTGTAAGCCACCCCGGAAGACCACACGGCTTCCAGCACGTTTTCCCCGACAGTAACGGTATAGTAGCTTCCCCTTTTATACAGCACCCCACTCACCGTATTGCGCCAGCCTACAAAGGTGCGTCCGTCGGATAGTACGGTTACGCCGGGGTCTTCCAAAGCCATCGTATGCCCGGAGGCGTAAACCTTGTTGTTTACAGGTGTCGTGGCCTGGGATTCGGTATCGTTGATGACATAGGTCACATAGCCGTAACTACTATCAAACCATACGTTTCCCGTGGTGGCATCGTAACGCAAAGAACCCATGCCAGAGTTAGCGTTCAAGGACAGCTTGGCATAGGTATCGGGGTCAACATTCATCACCACAAAGGAGGTATTTTCCATATGGTCTCCTCGGGGTGTGACCGAAAGGGTCAATGTTCGGGACATGGTGCCGCCGAGGGTGAGAACACTGCCTTCTTCGATGATAAAATCATCAAATCCAATGGAGGGAAAAGCGGAGGCGGACACGGTCAAAGCAGTGTTTTGGGACAATTTCAGGGTTTTGTACCCAGCAAGCAAATAGCCGGTGTTGAAATTGTTTCCCCGAATATGGAGAGTATAGGTGCCGCATCCTGGCGTATATGCGGACAACATCGGATAGGTGGAGGAGGTGACAAAGGTCAAAGACGGGCTATCCGGAATGATTTCTACATCCATGCGCTGGTGTGGTGCGGTTTTCTTGGCTATGATATTGCCAAACACGTCGGCAATGGTGGTGTTGCCTACACCCCCTTCATAATAATAGCGAATGGTACCTGATTTGCTCAAAACAGAATAGGGTCCTCGGAATATTCCGGTGGCGGTGCCGCCCACCGTGATGGTGGTGCCGGGAGCAGCCTCATACCCCGATAACCGATATGGGTACAAGTTTCCCCAGGTTCCGGCACGCAAGGTTACCAGACCGCTGGGGTGGGTATATAAGTCGTTGACATTTCTTTTATACGAGGTGGGTATCACATGGCTGGATCGGGAGGAATCAACGGTGGTATCTACGGTAAAGGAGGCATGTGGCTTTACTTCAAAATACGTACCGTTGATGACGTAACGCAAATAGCCAATGTTCCGGAAATACTGTCTGACAGAAGATTCTCCCGCGGCGGGTACCGGCGTCGCTGCCACACTGCCGCTGACCGCCGTAAACGTATAATTGGCATAAAAAGGACTGTCTGCGGGGAACGTATAGGATGCTGTTCCCCCTTCCGTCAAAGGAACGGTTTGCGTGGTGTCGACGGCAAATGTCAAAGGGTTGTTTGGATCGGGTGTGAAAAAAACATTCACATAATCAAAGGTCACGGGTCCATGAAAAACAAGATGCACATTGGCTCCGAAATGTTTATTCGCCCATGTGGTCAACGTGTTCGTGGAATGGATGACCACATTCAGGTTTTTTACCTGCTGGGGATTGCTGGTATACACAATATGGACGCCATGTGCCTGGGTGAAATCAACCGTCGTGATATCGGTTGAAATCCTATGGGTGTAATCGGTTTGCAGGTAAATGTACCCTTGTTCCAATGGTTTGGACTCCAATGCATTGATGGCCGCAGAAAGCGTTGTGAAGGGTTTGCTCACAGACCCGTCACTGTCACCCCCCGCATAGAAAACATTCAGATAAACGGTGTTGTCTTGTGTTTGTTCCGATACGGCCGGCAGTCCATTGGGTAGCAAACTGAACAATAACGCCAGCACCAGAACAAGTGAAAATGATCGTTTCATTTTTTTCATAAGATCCTCCTCCGTTTTTTGTAGTTGTTTCACAAAATTGGTGGTGTTCGTATAATAATTTTAGCAATCTTTAACAAAATTGTCAATCTCTTCCAATTGCTTTTTTGGTTTAATTTTTAAGGAAAAAACGACATTTTTCGAGCCGTTTTTACAAATTTTTAAACTGTTTCACATCGTCGCATTATGTCAACCATTGGAATGAAGCTTTCGGTATGGTCCTTCATCCAACAAAAAGGGTATTGCCGCCGCAATACCCTTTTTTGTTTTCTTATGATAGCCGGTTTTTGAAATCCAAATAGCCAAATTTTTTGATGAGAGTCACTTTTCCTTCTGTGTCCGCCCAAGCAATAGAAGGCAGTTTCATGCCGTTGAAGGTATTGTTTTTCACCATGGTATAGATCGCCATATCGCAAAAGACTACCTTGTCGCCTATCTGCAACGGAGCATCCAAAGAATAATCCCCGATGATATCCCCCGACAGACAGGTGGGTCCCGCCAGGCGATAGGTGTGGGCTTTGATCTTGGGCAGAGCGCCCCCCATTATGTTGGGCCGATAGGGCATTTCCAGCACATCAGGCATATGACAGGCGGCGGACGTGTCCAAAATGGCAATGTATAAATCATTGTAAACGATATCCAGCACCGAACTGACCAGATACCCCGCATGCAACGCCACCGCTTCCCCCGGTTCCAGATATACGTTTACCCCGTACTTTTCCTTGAAGGCAAGAATGGTATCCACCAAGGTATCTACATCGTAATCCTTCCGGGTGATGTGGTGTCCTCCACCGAAATTGAACCATTCCATCCCATGGATATATTCTCCGAACTGTTCTTCCACCGCCTTGAGGGTCGTGACCAGATCATCGCTGTTTTGCTCACACAGGGTATGAACGTGAAATCCGCTGATACCTTCCAACAAATCTTCCCGAAACTGATCTTTTGTCACCCCCAGGCGGGAACCCTCTTGGCAGGGATCATACAACCCGTTCTTTTGGGTGGAACACCGGGGATTCAGCCGGATGCCGCAGGCTTTTCCCGCAGGGATGGCCCTGTCCTTGTACCTTTCCCACTGGGAAAAGGAATTGAACACAATGTGGTCGCAGAGGGAAAGAATCTCCTCCATTTCTTCCTCTTTATATGCAGTGGAAAAAACGTGGGTTTCTCCCCCCATTTCTTCCTTGCCCAGTTTGGCCTCAAAGAGCCCGCTGGCAGCAGTGCCGTGTATATAGCGTCCGATGAGCGGATACAGCGAAAACATGGAAAAAGCTTTTTGTGCCAACAGGATTTTGCACCCCGCTCTTTTTGCAACCGATTGAAGAAGTTCCAAATTCCGAATCAGGCAAGCCTCGTCCACCACATAATAGGGCGTGTTCATTCAGTCTACCAAGCTGGGGTTGAAATCTTCCACCCACGGCAGTCCCCAGCGATTCAACGCATCCATGAAGGGATCGGGATCGAATTCCTCGATGTTATACACCCCGGGTTTTGTCCAGATGCCGTTCATGATGAGCATGGCGCCGATCATGGCGGGGACACCCGTGGTATAGGAAATGGCCTGACTTCCTACTTCTTGGTAGCATTCCTGATGATCGCAGACGTTGTAGAGATAATAGGTCTTTTCTATCCCGTCCTTGACCCCTTGAAAGATACAGCCGATGTTGGTTTTCCCTTTGGTTCTGCGCCCTAACGTGGCAGGGTCGGGAAGCACTGCCTTCAAAAACTGCAACGGTACGATTTTATGCCCCTCAAAATCAATGGGTTCGATGGAGGTCATGCCCACGTTTTCCAGACATTTTAAATGGGTCAAATAGCTTTGCCCGAACGTCATGAAAAAGCGGATGCGGCGGATCCCTTTGAGGTTCAGCGCAAGACTTTCCAGCTCCTCATGGTGTAGAAGATACATATCCTTGTTGCCGATTTGGTCAAAGTGATATACCCGTTTGATTTCCATGGGTTCGGTTTCCACCCACCGTCCGTTTTCCCAATAACTTCCCTTGGCAGTCACTTCCCGGATATTGATTTCCGGGTTGAAATTGGTGGCGAAGGGATACCCGTGATCCCCGCCGTTGGCATCCAGAATGTCCAAATAATGAATTTCATCAAAATGGTGCTTCTTTGCATAGGCCGCAAACACTCCCGTCACACCGGGGTCAAAGCCGCTTCCGAGCAACGCGCAAATGCCCGCTTCCTTGTACTTTTCTCTATACGCCCACTGCCATTTGTATTCAAATTTGGCGGTATCCAAGGGTTCATAGTTGGCGGTGTCCACATAGTGGGTTTTGGTGGCAAGACAAGCGTCCATAATGGACAAATCCTGATATGGGAGGGCCAGATTCAAAACCACGTCGGGTTGAAACCTCTGGATGAGAGCAATCAGTTCGTCTGTGTTGTCGGCATTCACTTGAGCGGTATGGATCTTAGTTTTACCCCCGTCCAGCTTGGCTTTGAGGGCGTCGCACTTTTCTTTGGTTCTGCTGGCAATGAGTATTTCTTCAAAAACTGCACTGTTTTGGCAACATTTTTGAATGGCGACGGAAGCTACGCCGCCGCTGCCGATGATCATTGCTTTTCCCATGATTTCATTCTCCTTTTAACATCAATAAAATTTCTCTTGTCAGCTTGCATGCCACCGCCGTGGAAACCCCGCTCGGGTCAAGGCAGGGGGATAATTCGTTGATATCGCATCCCACCATGGATAGGGAATGCAGCTGTAACAGGGCATCCAACAACGATGTAAAGGATACCCCCCCTGCTTCCGGCGTTCCCGTGCCGGAGAAGATGCCCGGATCCAGAATATCCAGATCCAGAGACACATACACCGGCTTTCTTTTCAGGGATTTCACTACATCGGCAAAACCCTTCAGATCCCATTTTTGCATCACCGTATGGTCTTTGGCAAAGGAAAACTCTTCTTTTTCCCCGCTGCGGATCCCACACTGATAAATCCTTTGATCCCCCACCAACTCCCAGATCCGCCGCATGACCGTGGCATGGGACAACGGTTCGTCCAGATAGGTATCCCGCAAATCCGCGTGTGCATCCAAATGTAATATGTGTACATCGGGATACCGTTTCACCACCGCCGAAACCGCCCCCAAGGTAACCAGATGCTCTCCCCCCAGCATACAAGGGATTTTGTTTGCGTCTAATATGGTTTTCACGGTGTTTTCTATGATATCCAGCGCTTTTTTCGGGTTTCCGAAAGGGAATTCTAAATCGCCCAAATCGCATACGGATATGTCGGTAATATCCCTGTCTTGATAAGGGGAATAGGTTTCAATACCAACAGAATCATTACGGATGGCCATAGGGCCGAATCGGGCACCCGGCCGAAAGGAAGCCGTTCCGTCAAAGGGAGCGCCGAAGAGGACGACAGGGGCATCCGAAAACGCTTTGTCACACCCAAGAAAGATTTGGTACTGTCTATTCATCGTTTTCACACTCTTTCAATTGATTTTCCACATAGGTGGGGAGATAAAAAGCCCCTTTGTGTAAATGGGTGTTGTAATACCGGGTTTCGATTCCCAGATGATTCCACTCTATTGCCTCCAAATCACGGATGGGATGATAGATTTTGGAGGCAAATCCAAAGAGCCAGTGTCCCGATGGATAGGTAGGGACGTGTGCCTGATACACCCGGCTGATGGGAAAAGTTTTCACAAGCTTGGCATGGGTACGCTTCATGGCGAGGGCATCCTGTTCATAAAAAGGGCTTTCGTGCTGATTCACCAGAATCCCGTCTTCTTGCAGGGCACGGTAGCAATTGCCGTAAAACTCCTTGGTAAACAAGCCCTCCCCCGGTCCGAAGGGGTCGGTGGAATCCACGATGATAATGTCGTATCGGTCGTCACAGCCCCGGATGAATTTCATGCCGTCTTGGTGATACACAGTCACCCGGGGATCGTTGAGTTTACAAGCGGTATGGGGCAGAAATTCCTTGCTCACCGCCACCACCTGCTCATCGATTTCCACCAGATCGATGGATAGTACGCTTGGGTATTTGGTCAGTTCCCGCACCACGCCCCCGTCTCCCCCGCCGATGACCAGAATGTGCCGGGGATAGGGATGGACCGCCATGGGTACATGGGTGATCATTTCATGATAAATAAACTCGTCCTTTTCGGTGAGCATCATCAGCCCGTCCAAGGTCAAAAACCGCCCGAACTGGGGGGAGGAAAACACATCGATCCGCTGAAATTCGCTTTGTCCTGCATATAGCTGTTCATCAACCCGAATGGATAGTTTTACAGAGGGCGAATGATTTTCGCTGTACCACAGTTCCATTTAATTGTCTCCTTTCCAAACCAAGATGGATTCTACTGCCAAATCTTCCGTTCCGGTCAAGGAACAGCCCTTTTCTTTGGCATATAAAATGTACTCGGCAATCTCTTTTGTCACCTGTTCCCCCGGCGCCAAGATGGGAATGCCCGGCGGATAACACATGACAAATTCACAGGCAATTTCCCCCACGGATTGGGAAATCAACACTCGCCTTTTTTCGGCGTAAAAAGCTTCTCTGGGGGACATAACCACCAAGGGGTGCATATAAGTATGATACATTTTGGGTGTGGGCTCTTTTTGATATCTTCTCTTGATTTCGGACAATGCGCCGATGAGCCGCTCGATGTTTTGGCGGGTATCCCCCACCGAAATATAGGCGAGAAAATTACCCAAATCCCCGAATTCAATCTGGATATCGTATTCATCCCGCAAACAATCATAGACTTCGATCCCCGCCAATCCCAGTTTCAGGGTGTTTACCGCCAGCTTGGTGGGATCAAAATCAAAGACGGTGTCGCGGTCAATCAGTTCTTTCCCGTAGGCATAATAGCCGCCCAATGCATTGATTTCTTCTCTGGCGTAGGCGGTCATCGCGGTCACTCGGAAAAAAATCTCCTTCCCGTTCAAGGCTAAGTTTCTGCGGGAAATGTCCAGACTGGACAAAAGTAAATAAGAACCGCTGGTGGTTTGGGTCAAATTGATGATTTGGCGCACATAGTCGGGGTTCACATGGCTACCGCAAAGCAAAAAAGCACTTTGGGTCAGGGATCCCCCCGATTTATGCATGCTCACCGAAGCCATGTCCGCCCCTGCTTTCATGGCGGACAGCGGCAGATTCCCCCCGAAATAAAAGTGGGTACCATGGGCTTCGTCCGCCAATACTTTCATGCCGTTTTCATGGGCAAGGCGAGTGATTTCCCCCACATCCGAACAAATCCCGTAATAGGTGGGGTTGTTGACTACAATGGCTTTGGCATCTTTGTGTACCTGTATGGTTTGTTCTACATCCCGAAGGGACATGCCCAAAGGGATTCCCAGCCTGTCATGGTATCCAGGATCGATATACACAGGGATACCGCCGCAGAGAATCAAAGCATGGATGACGCTGCGGTGAACATTCCGGGGCAAAATGATTTTATCTCCCTGCTTGACGGAAGATACAATCATGGCCTGTACCGATGAGGTAGTCCCCCCTACCATGAAAAAGGCGTGGGCAGCTCCGAAGGCTTCGGCGGCGATTTCTTCGGCCTCCCGAATCACCCCCACGGGATGACAGAGGTTGTCCAGCCGTTTCATGGAATTCACATCCACCGCAAGGCAGCTTTCCCCCAAAAAAGAAGCCAGTTCTCGATTGCCTTTCCCCCGTTTATGTCCCGGAACGTCAAAGGGAACGATGCGCAGGGTTTTCATCTCCTGCAGCGCTTCCGAAATCGGTGCGCAGGTCTGGTCTTTCACCACCGCTCCCCTCCTGTATATACGTTGGTTCCGCTGAAGATTTCAATCATTTCCCGCCGCAAATTGTCGGTAATCTGCAACCGGGCCCGGGGAGCCAGTTCGTATACATCTGCATTGAACAGATAGTTCTGGAGATCCACTTCTTTGATCAGCATTTTGGTGTGAAAGATATTGCACTGGTAAATATTCACATCAATGGCATCGTATTTTTCCAGGGTTTTGGGATCGATGTAATCCTGGATGGAGGTAATGGTATGGTCCATGAATAATTTTTTTCCGTTCAAATCCCGGGTGAATCCCCGCACCTTATAATCCAGCGTGATGATATCTGAATCAAAGCTGCCTAGTAAAAAATCCAAGGTGGATAGGGGGGTGATTTCACCGCAGGTAGCCACGTCGATATCCACCCGAAAGGTGGCGATGGAGGTTTCAGGATGGAATTCGGGGTAGGTATGGACCGTCACATGGCTTTTGTCTAAGTGCGCCACCACCGTTTCCCCGGAGCGGTTTTGGATCATGCTTTCTTCCGCGATGAGAAACGTAACGCTTGCCCCTTGGGGTTCATAATCCTGTTTGGACAGATCGGAAGAGCGTCGTGTAG
>ENA-UOOH01001569-UOOH01001569.1-fermentation-metagenome-genome-assembly--contig:-NODE-1569-length-21892-cov-5.230755_pt1 | contig 21892 bp, 15 predicted proteins | sample MGYA00245778_ERZ724025 | MGnify/ENA primary metagenome ERZ724025 (study PRJEB28704, sample SAMN03018313) | fermentation metagenome | biome: anthropogenic terrestrial biome; feature: soil; material... | reverse complement strand
TGCTGCCAGGAAACGATGCGCTAACAACATGATCCACCTGGCTGGAGTTGAGATTGCCAATCAGAGGTGATACGAGAATGAGTCATTTTTGCCTGGCCAGGAGAAGGTTGGTCAAGGAAAAAAGCAGCTCTGCCTTTCCCATCCGGATTCGGAGAGCCTCCCGCAGAGGGCGCGGTGGTGTTTTCGACCTGGCCATGGGAGTGGGTTGGGACCATGCCCCTGATCCATGCTCTTTTTGGGAGGGGGATATTCGTTTTCAGCAGACCAAGGCAGTTGGTGAAGACTGCTCCGATGAAGCTGCATTTCCCCCTCCCCATACCCCTCTGCGGGAGTTCTCCCCATCCGGCAAAGGCGGCCTTTCGTTGTGGCTCAATAGGCTTTTCGGACGGGCTCCGGTTATTCGGTCCATTGCGAGAAATAGTGGAACACAGCGGTGGTGCGGGTGAGGTCATCGATGACGAACTCGCCGAACTTGGTGAGTTCGAAGGCGTCAGTGTATTTGCGTGCTGCGGGGTAGGCCGGCTGATCGGTGGTGCCGTAGAAGGGTGGGTAGGCCTGATCCATGACGGGGACGTAGTACGACTTGCCGGGGAGGCTGTTGGCGGGACCGTAGACGCTGATGCCGGGGATGGGCAGGGCGACCTGATCGAGCTCGGAGAGTTTTTGATGTGGAGCGATGACGGGGTTGGCCCCGGCGCCGGTGATGAAGCATTGCGCGAGTGGGTTGGCACCGAGCTGGTAATCGAGATTGGTCTTGGCGAGCTCGAGGTATTCGGGGCGGCCGGTAGCGGCGTGGAGGAGGATCAGGTAGTAGGAATAGCGGCTGGACATGCCGAGCGAGCCGAACCCGATATTGGTGATCGATTTGATGGAGACCTTGTATGGGAAGCTCTCTGCGCTTCTTTGGAGCTGCCGGCCGAGGGCGTTGAATCGGTCGAGAATTTGGGCTGCGAGCTGGGGGTCTTGCTCCGGCGCGCGGAGGTATGCGAGGCCGGTATTGATATTCATTGGGATCTGCCAGTACTGATCGATCCAGCCGTTGAAATCGTCGCGTATGACCAGGCTCCGAAAGGCATTATGGTAGTGCTGGTCAGCGGTCAGGCGATAGAGCTCGACGGCTGCCCATGCCCTGTAATCGGTATCCGGTTTACTCGAGAAATACAGACCTGAGTTCACGCCGGGGATACCGAGATCGGGCGCGCCCGCGGGGTTGCCGTAATCCGAATCGGTCTCGCCCGGCAGCGGCACGGGATAGGTCGCGGGGGTTGCTTCCAGGCATGCCCAGGCGGCGAGGGCCTTGGCTTTGTAGAACGCGGCTTTTTCGGGGACATAATCGTGCAGCACGCGCGCGCCCTGGGCCAGGGCGGCGCAGGCGGCGGCGGTATCGCGGGTGCTCTTGGTGATGGCCCACATCGGCCGTTGGTCCAGGTGTGGGAGTGTCTGGGACCAGTCTTCGTAGGCGACCTTGTTGTAGGCGGCGCCGTTGGAGCTGACCATTTTTGCGAGGAAATCGAGTTCCCAGATGGCCTCATCGAGCGGGTCGGGGATGCGGTTGCCGCTTTCGGGGATATTGAGGCTGTTGTCCAGGAACTTGTGCGGTGCCAGTTCGTAGACGATCAGGAGGTCGCTGACGGCGCGCGCGGCGGTGGTCGTGTATTTGTTGTAATCGGAGGCGTCGAACCAGCCGCCGGTGAGGTCGATGTACGCACCGATTTGTTCGTCGTCGGCGGCGAGGGCGGGCGAGCGTTCGAGGACCGAGTTATGGATGTATCCGACCAATGGATAGCCTTCGTCATCGGTCAGGTGTGAAGCTGGGCGGGACCATGGGCCGGCGTACGATTCATCGAGTGCGAAGCCGCTACGCTGGAAGAAGAGGGCCTTAGCGGTGAGGTGTGCGAGTTCGTTGAAGACATTCGGGCTGATCTCGAAGGGATGGCTGCAGCCGACTCCCTCGACCCGGGCGAAATAGCTGCCTGTTGCCTCGAGGGCGGAGAAGTCGAAGGTCCAGACCTCCTCGCCGGAGAATGGCCGGAGGGTGCCATTGAGCAGGATGGTATCGGGTGCGGTTGATGCTTGGAGGTGGCCTTGCAGGACGACATTACCGGTCGCTGCGTTGACGATTTCAGCGGTCAGCTGGTTTGGGAGGGGTAGGGGGCCGAGGTCGCCGAGGTAGTTGCCGACGTAGAGGCGCTTTTCGGAGCGGGGCAGGAAGCCGATCTGGTTGACCTTGATGGAGTCGCTGACGTCGTGTGTGAAATCGAAACTGAAGCTGGCGCGCATGGGTGAATAGGCAAGGATAGCGCCGGCGGGGTCGATATAGCTGACGGAGCGAGTGGGTGGATTGGTGGTATCGGTCTCAATCGTGCCGGTGCTGTTGGGCAGTGCGTTGATGGCGAGCCAATCGAGGACCGTGCAGATCTCGGATTTGTGTGTCGGCCACTGGAGAGTGAGCTCGCGGATGAGGTGTCCGATCTTGGCGCGGGGGGCCATGCCCAGTCCAAAACCTCCGGGGTGGACACGTGTTGCTGCTGCATGGTCCGAGGGTGAGTTGCCGGATTGTGGACTGGTGAGTGCGCGTTGGATGATGGCCTCGGCTTCGGCGGATTCTTCGGCGAGGCTCAGGAGGGCGGTTTGGGTTGTAGCCGGATCTGCGATGGTGACTTGGTATGTGTGACCGGTCTGGATCGGAGTGCCGAGTTGGAGGTAGGCGGTATGCTCGACGATGGCGCCTTCGGGACCGCCGTTGAAACCGGTGACCCAGGAGCGCAGACCGACCTGATTCACAGGGAGGAAGGCACCACAGCAGAGGTCTTCGACGACGTAGGTGGCGGGGTCATTGGCGGTCTGGTCGAACAGGTGATCGGTATCGATCCTGATATGGTATTGATCGAGCGGTTTGACCTGTGTGATTTGGTAGTCCTGCGAGCTGCGCAGGCAGATGAAATCGACCTGGAGTTCGACCGGTGTGTCGGAGGGGTCGCAGGCGAGGTAGATATGGCGGAACGCGCCGCTGAAGTCCTGACCGAAGTCATCGAGTGGGATGCGCACCGGCTGCCAGGTGGCGCCGATGCCGCCGGAGATAAAATCGATGAGGTTCACCGGTTCGGACTCGTCCTCGGGGCCTGAGTAATTGAGGGAGAGCCAGATGGGCGTGGTGATTGGGGACTCCGGAGCGCGGACCCAGAGCTCGAGGAGATCCGCATGGCCGAAGGCCTGGGTGGTGCAATCGATTCGGCTTCGATAGTGCCACTGGCTCGGCATCTGCATATGCAGGAAGCAGTTTTTGCTGAAGGCAGTGGCCGGATCGCATACGCGTTCGCCGTTGTGGAGTCCGGTCAGCTCCTCGAGGTCGTCAAAGATCAACCGGTCCTTGGGTCCGACCGGCGCAACGGGCGCTGGCAGTCGCACGAGGATGTTATCGAGCAGGAGGTGCGTGGGGGTGTTTTGTTGGGGTACCTGCAGGTAGAGATGGCGGAACATGCCAGGGTAGTTCCCCTTGAGCTCGCGCACGGGGATGGCGGCCTGTTGCCATGCACTCCCGAGGGGCGCTTCCAGGTAGGGAGTGATATCGACGGGATCGGAGGCGTCGCTGGGTCCGGACCACTGGGTATAGAGCTCGATCGGACCGCTGGGGATGGGCGCGGGAGTGGCGATCTGGAAGAGCAGGATATGGTCGTCGGTGGTGAAGATATCGGGGTGATCGAGGCGGACCTTATGATTCCATCGGTTGGGCATGTCCATGCTGAGGCAGTGCTCACCGCTCGCGGCGATTGCGGGGTCTGAGACGACTGCGCAATAGCGTGAGCCGGCGACGGCCTGCTCGTCGCTATAGAGGATCTGGGTGAGTCCGAAAGCCGCCTGGCCTGGGAGGGCGATGGTGAGGATGGCGGTTGAAAGAAGCCGCATGAACGGTGTGCCGATGCCCATGGAAATACCTCATTTTACTGGTGCCGCACCGGTCAATTGGTCCGGTAAGGGAAGCGGGAGAGTAGCATTTTTGGCCACGTTGTCAGGCTCCAACGTGTCTGTCAACACCATCCATGGGCCGAGCTTCTCATGGGCCGAACATCGACCTGAGTCACGTGTTCAGGCACTGGCTGGGGATCAGTCTGATTATGGTCTGATTCGGAATCGATTCCTGGTGTGCAATGCGGCAGGCCCTCCCTGCGCCGCATAGCCGATAAAGATATCGATTCCGATAGTGATTGCGATCCCGATTTCGATAGATCCAACAGGGACTGGGTGGCTGTGAGTATGAAGGCGAGGTGTTGAATGTGGGGAGGTGATCCTGTTAGTAGGGAGCATGTTAGATAGCGCTCGCCTGCCGTCTGGTGAGCTTGATCACTAACCGCCCAGATGGGTATTGAAGAAGTCGACGACTCGGGAGCGGTTTTGCCTGTTGAACAATGGCGGTCCTCCGTGACTTGCGCCAGGAATGAGATACAGCTCGACCGGGACGCCTGCGTTACGGAGATGCACATAGAGGAGGTTGGCTTGATGTGGCGGAATCACGATATCATCGAAGCCGTGAAGGATGAGAAAGGGTGGATCGTCCGGGCTGACATAGCTAAGAGGGCTGGCCTGCACCACCTCATGAGGGTCCATTGGCTGAATGTAGAAGCGTTGGGTTGCGGAGAGGGTGTCATTTGGTGGGAGCAGGTACCCACTCGCCTTTCGGTGTAATTCGACCTGCGGCGTATTGACCTGCAGCTGCGAGGATCCGCTGATCACGCAAACGGCATGGGCTGAGCCTGATACATTGCTAATTGAGGGGCTTGCGTCGAATTCCTTTGTATCGCCTGTGGTACCGACCAGGGCTGCCAGGTATCCGCCGAACGAGTGTCCGATGACGCCGATCCGAGTGGGGTCCAGCCCGTAAGAAGCCGCGTTGGACTTCAGAAAACGGATTGCTGATTTACAGTCTTCAATCTGGGCGGGAAATGGTACTGGCTTATCGTTGTAGGGATCAGGGAATTGGGGTGGCTTATAGAACACTCGATAATTGATCTGTGCGACGGCGAAGCCCCGGGAAAGGAGGGGAATGGACCAATCGAACGGCGTCCCCTCGTTCTTGTGGCTCTTATTGGTGCCACCGCCGTGAATAAAGACGATGACAGGGAGTGGCTCGGCAGCATGTTGGGGGATATAGAGATCGAGCATATTCCTACGTCCGTGTGGGCCGTAGGAGATATCGGTTCGGACATCGAACTGATTGAATTGGAGGTCGGCGGCATCGAGCTCGGCTGGGGTTGGCTGTAATCCCGCTGGTTCAATCATTTCATAGATCGGGACGCCTCTGCCCTGGCCTGTTCGAGCCAGTAGTGAGCCGATGATGACTCCTGTCCCGAGCGAGAGGAATGCCAGCAATGCCAACAACGAAAGACTTGTCCATCTCATTGATCATCTCGATTCGCTTGGATTATTGAAGACTGAAGTCGTGTCTGAATGCCCATGCGGCGATCCAGGAGGCAGTGACCGCGATGAAGGCCATTAGCGATAGGAAGGGAAGGAACTGAAGGTCGTGATAACTGGTTGCCTGGAAACCGGACTGAGCGAATGACCTGAGTTGCTCGCGTGCGAAATCGAATCGCAGTGGATTTTGGTCCGATCCGGCAAACATGGGCATCCAGATGATGATGGCAGAGGTGCTGAGTGCGAGAATGGCAGCGGAGACGGTTCGTCTTGTCAGGGACGCGCAGAGCACCGCAATACTGGCGATCGCGGTATGCATGAGGCAGAGACAAAGGCAGGCGACGATTTCACTACTGCAATCGAACCAAGCGATTTTGGTTCCAGTGCCGATGATCAATGTGGTTGGAGTATGGATCAGGGTAAGTGACACGAGCAGACAGATCGAGTATTTCGACCAGAACCACTCATCTGGCGGAATGGGTCGTGACCTCCAGAATGACATGAGATTAGGTTCCAGGCTGGGTACAAAGGTATACACGACCGTGGCTACCATCAAAAAAACACCGATGGCGGATGATGCAGTGGTGACAAATTCGAGGGTTTTGGGAAGATGGATATCTTCGCTGGCTTGATAATGCAGGAGAAAGGCGCTCCATGCGACGAGTGAAAGAATGCCGATACTTACGATAGGGAGAAGCTCTCTCAAATGCATCACAACGAGGGCGATTCCCGGCCTGCGGTACGGCTTTCTGACTCCCCCTCGCCATTTTAGGTGTATGCTTGGGAGTGATGGCCTGGGTGGACGGCCATAATTCCCGATAGCGAGAGCAGCCAACAGACTGAACCCGATCAAGCTCCAGACGACGATTCCCGGGTCCGGCGGGTGGACCGGTACGGTATTCATGCGCCACCAACCGGCGGGTCCGATTCCGAGAATGACCTCTGCGAGACCGAACGGCTGGTAGGCGGGGGAGGCCGGTGGCAACAGAACCCCGATTATCGCCCATAAGACAATTACGGTGATGCCGAGGGCAGCGGCTCGGAGTTCGGTCGGTTGATCAAGGGTAGTGGCGGTGATCCAAAAAAAGAGTGCCAGGCAGCCTCCGAGGGAGACAACGGTTGCTGTCCAGAGTGGTGTTGTTTGAGCAGATTGGCCTGACAACAGCAAGATGATTTGAAGGATCAGTGCTGTCACCAGTAAGGGGGCAACACAGAGGAAGGCCGAAACGAGGATGTGTGCGATCCCGATTTTCCAGCGTTCGATAGGTAAGCTGAGGAGGAATCCGATTGAACCTTCGTTTCGTTCGCCTACGGCGCACTTAACAGCTATGAACAGCGCCCCCGCGCTACCAATCAACCATGCTGCGAATTGGAAATTGGCGACCAAATCGGAATTGGAACCGCCTGAAGCAAAGAAGACGAAGAGGAGCAGTGCAATGGTTAGCGTGGCTGCTCTCCACTTTTGTTCGTGCCATTCTTTGGCGAGGAGCGCGTGCCAAGGGGGGAGAATGGAGTGGTCATAGGACGTGAAATTCGAGGCAATGACCGTACCTTTGGTTATATGGCCAGGTGTATCCATACGATTCATCCGGCGGTGTTCATGGTCGGGATTGAATCCATGCGATCGGTGACGTAGGCCTCGAAAATCTCGTCTAGATTGAGGTCGACGGTCTGATAGGGCACCTCCCATTCCTGGAGAATACAGGTTGCCGCCGGGGCATCCTCAACGACTACGGAGGCATCTCGGCCATGGTTTTGAAATTGGATTATGGGAAATTGGGCGAGGACTTCTGAGGCGTATTCGGTCGGGAAGACCATGCGTTTTACATCCTCGCGCAATTTGTTGGTCGTGGCATACCGGGCGATCTTGCCCTCATGGAGGATCGCGATGCAGTCGGCCACCGGTTCAACCTCTGCCAGCAGATGTGAACTGTAGAGGATTGTGGAGCCGATGTCCTGGAGATGCGCGACCAGGTCGCGGTTGAACTCCTTTCGCATGATGGGATCGAGGGCCAGTGCGGGATCGTCAAGGATGACGACCTCGGGTCGGTGTGCGAGTGCGAGGAGCAGTCCGAGGCGGATGGCATTTCCCTTAGAAAGCTGCTTGATCTTTTTGTCGGGCTCCAGCTGCAGCTGTTGCAGGTATTGAGCCGCCAGGGCGTGGTCCCAATCCCGGTAGAACGCGCCTACAAAGCGAATCAGTTGTTCGACGGTCATCCAGCCGAACATCTGCTGATCCTCGGCGAGATAGCCGATATGGCGTCGGAGCTCGACGGCGTTGGACTGCGGATCGAGATTACATACACGAATCGCGCCCTGATCGGGCTTGAGGAGTCCGACGATGGATTTAATGAGAGTGGTTTTCCCGGCACCGTTTCTTCCAAGAAGGGCGAGGGTTTGTCCTTTGGGAAGTTCCAGGGAGACGCCTTTGAGTACGTGGTGCCGTCCGTAGCTTTTGTGCAGATCACGAATGGAGAGGGCGACTTCGTTAGTCATACCGAACTCCTGCACTTGAAGTTTTTGTTTCGGGTGAATCCAATGCGTCATCGATCATGGTGCGCAGATCGCCGCGGGAAAATCCGAGCATAAACCCCTGGCGTATCAAGCGGGTGATCTCCTCTGCGAACTTCATTTTTTGAGTTGCCAGTTCATGGAGCGGCAGCGAAGCGGACACGAAAGTGCCTTCCCCGTGTCGCATCTCCAGCAGGTTTTCGGCGGCCAACCGTTCATAGACCCGAAGGATGGTGTTTTGATTGACGGCGAGTTCGTGTGCCAATTGGCGAACTGACGGAAGCCGGGCGCCTGGCTCCAGCTGACCGGCGAGGCACTGAGCTCGAATCTGCTCGGCGATCTGTCGCGATATGGGGACTGCCGCCCCTTTTTCGATACGGATAAACATGCCATACCTCCAAGGTGAACACAGTTATATAACACCGACCACAATAGGGTGCAACAGGAATTTGAGGGGGGGCGTACGGGATCAGGGTGAGGAGAGGGGAGGTGCTTCCGGATATTCGCGGTGGGCTGTGGTGTCATGATCGGTGACGGGATTATGCAGGTGGTGTTCCTGGAAGGCAGGTTGTACCTGCGATGGGCAATGAGGGGTTGGCCGGAGCCGTTTCCGCCCTGATGGTGTTTCCCATGTACCGATCTGCCTGAATACCGGGTAACGAACTCATTCTCCAGTTTTGGGCTTTTCTGGGTAGAGCCCGTACGAAAAGGCCCCTGGGTCTCAACCAAAGGTCTTCGGGTCCGGATGGGGAGGTATCCCGCAGAGGGCGCAGGGGGCGCAGGTACGACTACGAGTACGAGTAGGAGTACGAGTAGGAGGAAGACGAGGAATGCTGATACGGGATATCCAAAAAAGCCCCGAAAAATATAGGAGGCTGAGCATGGAACCTACCCACCCCGATAAGTTGGTCGAAAACGTCACCGCGCCCTCTGCGGGAGGCTTTCCGGGTCCGGATGGTGAGGTCGGGTTGAGAATGCGGCTGTTTTTTCGGACGACCTCTGGGGAGGGCATGAAGGAGTCCGTATTGGAGGTTTGGAATACGCACCAACTTCAGGGGCTAACTTATTCAGGGGCATCGAGTGAATTGGACAAGGAATATGGGCGCGAAGCGGGCGCGGTTGCCCAGTTGGTGTTGGGGGTGGCGCCCATATCGAACGTGAGTTCGCCGCCTTGCATCAGCTCTGCGTGGTTGAGCCAGGCGCGATCGAGCTGGGTTTGATTGAGAGAGATGCGCCGGACGAAGGGTGTGGATGAGTTGTTATTGGGTGCGTTGATGACGAGGGTGGAGCCGTTGGCCAGGTCGATCTCGACGCGGGGGAAGCGTGGGGTCCCGACGATGTATTGGGGCGTGCCGGGTGTGACCGGGTAGAAGCCGAGGGTGCTGAAATGTACCAGGCGGACATCTGACCGTTGTCCTCGTCGCCGCAATAGCCCTTGGGCGAGGGGTTGTAGAGGGTATCGACGACCTTGCGGATGTGGGGCGCGGCCTTCCATGGCGCGCCGGCGAAGGCGTAGAGGTAGAGCACGTGATGGACCGGCTCATTCCCATGAGCGTACTGGCCCATGTTGCAGGCGACCATTTCCTGCATTTCATGGATCACGGTGCCATAGGTGCCGACCTTGAACTCGGGCGGTGTAGCGAGCAGCTGGTCGAGTTTGGCGACGAAGGCGGCATCACCGCCGATCAGGTTGATGAGGCCTTGGACGTCGTGGAGGACGGACCATGAATAGTGCCAGGAGGAGCCTTCGGTGAAGGGGCCGCCCCATTCGGTCGGATCGAAATCGGGGCGCCAGTCACCGTTGGCGAGGCGGCCGCGCATGAAGCCGACTTCGGGGTCGAAGACGTTTCGGTAGTGCAGGCTTTGCTGGTAGAACCGCTTTGCGTCGGCCTCTTTGCCGAGGGCATTGGCGACTTGGGCGACGCACCAGTCGTCGTAGGCGAACTCGAGGGTACGCGCTGTGGCCTCGCGGACCTGGTCGGTTGCGACGTAGCCATGGTCGAGGTAGTGCTGGAGGCCTGCGCGTCCGAAGGCGCCGCCGGCGGAGGGATCGGTCGCGTCTTTGCGGCAGGCGAGGTAGGCGGTTTCGAGATCGAAATCGCGGATATCCTTCGCGACGGCGTCGGCGATCAAGGCGTCGACGTGGGTACCGATCATGCAATCCCGGTAGCCTGGGGATGCCCATTTGGGGAACCAGCCGCCTTCGCGGTAGGCGTTGATCCAGCCACGGATGGTAGCGGCACCGATCTCGGGATAGACGAGGTTGAGGAGCGGGTAGACGGCGCGGAAGGTGTCCCAGAACCCGTTGTCGGCGAACATCTCACCGGGGTGTACCCGACCGTCGTAGGGGCTGTAGTGGTGGAGACCGCCCTTGGAGGTCGGCTCGTGCAGGGTCCTTGGGAAGAGCAGGCTCCGGTAGAGCATGGTATAGAAGGTGATCGCCTGTTCGGGCGTCTCGGAGGTGATCCGGATGCGTTTCAGCAGGTCGTTCCATGCCTTGCGGGTGCGGGTAGCGATTTCGTCCAGGGGCGCGTCGCCGATTTCCCGGCTGAGGTTATAGCGTGCCTGTTCGAGGCTGATGAAGGAGGTCCCGATCTTGAAGCTGAGTTGCTGGTCGGTGGATGTATCGAACTGGAAATAGAGGGTGGCATTGGGGTCGGCGAGATCGGTTGTGCCTACTTTGACGGCGGAGTTTTGCATACTGCCGAATCGGCTGGGTTGGCGATTGAATTCGACGATGAAGTAGCAGCCGAAGTCGCCGGCGACGCCGCCGTGGTTGCGCCGTGCGACGCCCCATGCGGAACTGGTTGCGGGGTCGAAGTGCAGCTCGCCGGGGCCGTAGATTTCGAAGAGGAGGTTGGCATCTTCGGTAGTTGGGTAGGAGGCGTTGACGATGCAGCTGCGGGAGGTGGGTGCGAGTGAGAAATCGATACCGTAGCGGTCGAGTGCGAGGTCGTAGCGGTAGGGGTGTGCGGATTCCTTGGTGTGGTCGAGCTTGGCGGCTCGCTTTTGGGGGTCTGCCTCGACGGGCCCGGTTGTGAGGAAGAACCCGAAGTCGCCGTAGTCACCGAGCCAGGGGCAGGGCTGATGGGTGGCCTTCATGGCGGAGACGGTCTCGGCCTGGTACTGATAGATCCAGCCGGAGGGTGAGGTCGTGATGGGTGTCCATGCGGTCATCCCCATGGGTGCGGCGATGGCGGGGTAGACGTTGCCGTGGGAGAACGCGAACTCGGAGTGCGTACCGATGAGCGGGTTGGCGAGGTCGACGGGTTCGGGCGCGGCGAGGGCCGAGGGAGGGATGCAGGCGGTCAGGACCAGGATGAGGGCGGTTGCGATTGCAGGAGCTGGATTGAGAGGGTTCATCGTGCTGTTCCGCTGGGTGTTGCTGTGGAGGAAGGTGGACTTTCGAGTGCAGGCTGGTGCTTGGCTGCATTCCTAACGGTTGTGCACAACAAAAGGCAACACGGAAAGCCGGGGGGGGGAGGTTCCGGCCCGGGCGGGCCGGAAGCCTTATGCCTTTGGGCATCAGGCGAGGTCAGAGGTCGGTTGTGGGTGGGGTTGAGGACGTTTGGCTTGTTGATGGGGTGGACGGTGGACTTGGTGGACTTGGTGGACTTGGTGGACGTTGTGGACTGTGGGAGGGCCAGACAGGCAAGCGGCCAGTAGCCCGCTTCAGGGTTGTGCAGCCATTTCAACGAAAAAACCTTGCGCAAACCACCGCGCTCAGTGACCCAGCTCCGGCCAACAGCCGGTTTAGTGTTCTCAAGGCGCTTGCCCAAATCACCCACAGCGGACCTCCGACCTCGCACGTGGGCGGCAAGGCCCACGTGCAGCAGCTCGCGAAGCGGTGCTGCGCCCCTCCGACCTCGCACGGGGCCTGGCGGCCCCGGGCCGCGGCACGCGAAGTCGTGCCGCGTACCGCGTGCCTACAGCCATTGGCTGGAGGTCTGGGCGAAGGTTTCCTGGGTGGGTGGGGTATGCTGGGTGGTGGCGTATTCGGCGAGGAAGTTGCGGGCCTGTTGATAGTAGGACTGGAGGGTGAAGTAGAAGGGTTGCTTCTGGTTTTGGTCGTTGATCAGCCAGAAGCCGCGGTGTCGGCCGTCCTTGATCTCGTTGCAGTAGAGCTCCCAATAGAGGGCGAAGGGGCAACCCCAGGCGAGGGCGGTCTTGCAGACGCTTTTGGCGTAGGCGTTTTGGGCTTCTGGTGTTTGGGTCAGCTCCAGGGGGAAGCCGAATTCGCCGATGAAGACGCGCTTCCCATGAATGGCGGGTTTGGGTGGCAGTTTGGATTCGATGAAATCGAGTGCCTCGCGGAGGGGTGAGTTCAGGTCGTCGCGGTGTGGGATGATGGTGTCATAGCTGGAGTAGGAGACGTAATCGACGGGGACTTCGGGGAGGACGTCATTGACGAGGCAGTGTTCACCGCGCATGCCTTTTTGCACGAGGTTGGCCTCGGTGTAATGAAAGATCCTGACCGTTGAATCGGGGTGGTCACGGATCGCTTCATCGACAGCTTTCTGGCGCACATTGAGCCAAGTGATCATGTTCCGGACGAGTTGGGGGTCTGGGATGGCTTCTGCCTTGTAATTGGGATGCAGATACCAATCGCCCTCCCAGTGTCCGAAAAAGAAGGTTTTGTGCGTGTTGTGGAAGGTGGTCAGGAGGTAGGATGCGAATTCGTAGATTTCCTGATACTCGTCGACTTGCTCGCTTGCGGAGAAACCGTTTTGCCAGCGGCTGCCTGAGAATGGGTAGACCCAGAGGTGATAGAAGGCAAACGGCATGGAGAGGACGGTCTGGAAGGAGGGCTCGTGCGTAGCGAGGTCGGTGAGTGAGCGAATGTAGTCCTGGTGGGGGAGGGCGTAGTGGTTTTGGGAGTAGGACGGTCCCATGCAGATTTTGAGCAGATTAGAGCCCAAATCCAGGATCCGCTCGGCCGTTTCGACCAGGCGGGTCTTGTCTGTGAATTGGTAAACCACCCCGATGGTTTGGGTGCCGAGAATAAGGTTGAAATCGGTCGGATCCATCCATCATCTGATAGCGGAAGTGGGTGGGGGTGGGCAAGACCGATTGACGTTCGCGGTGGGCGGGGATGGGTTTAGAAACCACTTGGACTGGCGATGCCGGGCTTCATTCCCGTGCCTGTTCCGAATCTTGACGAAAGTGCAAATTGCATGTAGTGCGCAGGTTACATGCTGTTTGCGATCCATGCGAGGAACGCGAAAGAGGAGAGGAAGAGCAAGATGCAGATCCCGAGCAGCGTGATGGCAAACAGGGCGCTTTCGGCGTGCGGCTTAGGTTCGGGTTGGAGGTTGGATTGGGGTCTGACGTTCATAATCTCAGCTGGTGGCGTGTTGAAGGAACTAAGGATGAATCAACGGTTTTGGTGAAAGAACGGCAATGGTTCCCCTTCGATGAGTCAAGCAATATTGGGTACACTATAGGTGTGGTGCAAATCGGGTCAATCACTCTTAAAGGAAAGTGCAGTATAATTTTGGTGTAATCCTGATTGATCGGATGCCTACACGGCCTCTCGGTTCGTTCAATTCGGTTGACTTGCGATAGCGTCGAAGTATATGGGCATAACCTATGGCTAGATCATCATCCCAGGCAGAGGCTCCACGGGAGCGGTGGGGATCCAAGTTAGGCGTCGTACTGGCGGTGGCCGGGTCTGCGGTCGGGCTGGGCAATTTTCTGCGTTTTCCGGGGACTGCGGTCAACAACGGGGGCGGTGCGTTCATGCTTCCGTACCTGATCAGTTTTTTGATCCTCGGCATCCCGATTTGCTGGGCGGAATGGACATTGGGCCGGCTTGGCGGGCGGTTCAACCGCAACAGTCCTCCGGGCATTTACGGCGCGATCTGGCCGAGTCGCATGGGACCGGCGCTCGGCTCGTTGGGATTGGTCATCCCTGTCATTATCTTCATGTACTACGTGTTTTTGGAGGCCTGGTGTCTCCAGTACGCGATAGAGTTTTTCTCCGGTAGCTTCTCGGAGGTGTTCCGAGAGGCGACCGCGCAGACAGCGGCGGGGCAAGAGACGGTGGACGCGGTGGTCGCCTCGGCCGGAGCGCATTTCGAATCGATCTGTGGGCTTTCGGCAGACGGCAGTGTCTTCCCGAGTGTGGTAGATGGGGCTGGTCTTACGGTTCCGATGATGTTCTACCTGGTCATCATCTGCTACGCCGTCAATTTTCTTCTGATCAGTCGTGGGGTCAGCAAGGGGATTGAATTCTTCTGCAAGATTGCGATGCCGGCCCTGATTGTATGTGCCTTGATCATCCTGGTTCGGGTTCTGACATTGGACGGAATTGAACGCGGCCTTGGATTCATGTGGAATCCGCATTGGGAATCGTTGAAGAATCCGGATGTCTGGGTGGCTGCTGCGGGTCAGATCTTTTTCAGTCTGAGCATTGGGTTTGGCCTGATCTTGACCTATGCGAGTTACTTGGACGAGCGGGAGGACGTGGTTCTTTCCGGTCTGACCGCTGCCAGTATGAACGAGTTTTGTGAAGTGATATTGGGTGGGATGATCGTGGTTCCCGCTGCTTTTCTCTTCCTTGGCGCGTCGAATGCGACTGGTGGGACATTTGGTCTTGGGTTCATTACGGTGCCGTCCATCATGCATTTCATGCCGGGAGGCCAGCTCTTCGGTGGGCTTTGGTTTGGGCTGCTCTGGCTTGGAGCGGTGACCAGTTCCCTCAGCATGCTGCAGCCTGCGATTGCCTTTCTGGAAAACGGCTATGGGATGTCTCGGAAGCGGAGCGTGGCTGTACTTTGCACGATCTGTCTCTGTGGGAGCCTACCGATCATCTGGTTCAGCCGGAATGTATTAGCACTGGACCACGCGGACTTCTGGGCGGGCACATTCCTAATCTACCTAGCTGCTACGGGCCAAGTGATTGTCTTCGGCTGGGTGATCGGTGCTGAAAAAGGTTTTGCGGAGACCAACCGAGGCGGGGATTTTGCGGTGCCAAGGTTCTTCCCCTTTCTGATTCGTTATGTGACACCGACCTTTTTAATTGTGATCTTTGGTGCTTGGCTCTATCAATCCGCCCCGGATTACTTGCGTCGGATGAGTCCATTGCACAGCGGACTGCACGCGGTCCGCACGCAACAGGTCGACACGGCACTGGGGGGACTGGTCGAGGCATTGGGACCGAAAGCTGCGGCTGAGTTGCAACCGGAAATGGAATTATTGCGCGAGGACGCATTGCCCCGGTTTTGGATGGTGCTGGATCAGCAGGATTGGGAGCAGCGGTTGAAGGGGCGATTGGGCGAGATTGCGCGCACACGTTCGGTCGATTTTGACACTGCGCTGCTGTGGGACGGTGCCTTTCGCGATTCGGTGGCGGACGATCGGGTTCAAGCGGAGGAGGATGCCGCGATCGGGCTAGGCGTGTTCCTTTCCATCATGGGTTTTCTTCTTTTGGTGATGGGTCTGAGTGTCTTCGCGTATGGTCGAAAGGGCTCCCGCAACCGGGACGAGGCGAGGACGACGGTGGTCGGATTCTCTTGAGGTGCGCGGACAACAGGGCGATATGAGGATTGAGAATGGACTTGGTCTTTTTACATTGTATTGCGAATACCGACATCCAGGGATTGAGTGTCGGCGGATGGACCATGATGTTGACCAGTGTAGGGGTGGTCCTTGGCCTGAGCATGTTCTGTCTCTACCGGATGTTTCGCGGGGCTGAACCGAGTCAGCACCATCACGCGCCGTTGGAGATCGACACGCGGGACCTGGACAACAGCCCCCTTTGAGGCTGGGCTGTTGTGTTGTGCGTTGGATCATTGGGTCAGGGCGCATCTGCTCTGAATGCATCTTTTTCGGGCGCGCTGTCCGAAGTGAACTACACATCGATTGTGAGAAAGGATTAGAGGATGAAAGTGAATTGGATTGAATCGAATCGAGGGTCAAAGGGATTCGTTGCAATGGTGGTTACCGGCCTACTGATCTCGGCCGGTCTAGGGAGTCTTCGGGCGGAGGTTACCTCGGACGACTACCTAGGTGCCTGGAACGTACTGATTGAGAACATCGGCGGGACCTTCAATTCCAGCTGGATCGAGGTCCGTGAGGCGGGCGGTCAGCTCGAGGGTTCGCTGTTGTGGCGCTGGGGCAGTGTCATCCCGGTGGAATCGGTGAAGGTTGAGGAGGGTGAGCTGATCATCAACCGGCCTGAGGGTGGCAAGGACATCCTATATCGTGCTCGACTGGTCGATGGAGAGCTCAAAGGTTCCGTGACGATGCCCGGCGGCGAGAAGCACGAGTTTACTGGACGTCGCGACATTCCTGGAATTGATCTGTCGGGGACTTGGGTCTTGAAGCCACAGGTGCCTGCAGGCGCCCAAGCGGAGCAGTCCGAGGAGCGTCGGCGTGCGTTTGAGCGGACGCTCACAATCCGCCAGAGCGGGGACGACCTCGTCGTCTCCATGCCTCGTCGGGACGGCGGTGTTACTGAATCCAAGCGTGGCGCATTGGACGGGGATCAGGTTGAGTTTCTCTTTGAGATGACCCGCAACGATCGCACCATCAATCTGGTTTACTCGGGTCTGGTCAAAGGCGATCGGATGGAAGGCACGATGCAGGTGGAGGGTGGCGAGCGGGATTTCTCATTTCCGTGGGTAGCGGACCGCCAGCGTGTGTGGGGTGATCCGATCCGCATGTTTGATGGCGAAACGCTTAATGGCTGGCATCAGCGTGATGCATCCAGGTCGTTTCAGTGGAAGGTCGCGGAGGATGGATCGCTTGAGAACACGCCTCCGGACGACGACATCGTTTCGGACATAAAATTCAAGGATTTCAAGCTCCGCTTGGAGTACAAGGTTGCGAAGAACAGCAACAGCGGCGTCTATTTGCGTGGCCGGTATGAGCTCCAGGTTTTGGACGACTACGGCAAGGGTATCAGTCCGCATGGCAATGGTGCGGTGTACAGCCGGGTCCCGGCGAAGATGAACGTGAGCAAGGCTCCGGGGGAGTGGCAGGAGCTCGAGGTGACCATGATCGGCCGCTACATCACGGTCGTTCTCAACGGGACCACGATTCACGACAACGAGAAGTTGGGTGGAATCACCGGTGGCGCGCTCGATCCGTGGCAGAACGAGGCGGGTCCGCTGCTCCTGCAAGGGGACCATGGATTGGTCAACTTCCGCAACATCCAGGTCTGGCCGGCTTCCGGCGTACGGCCCGGAGCCTGAGGCATGGGGGATTCCCCCAGGGCATGATGTCCTGGGGGAGAGGTCGGAGGTCAGAGGTCGGAGGTCCGCTGTGGGTGGAGCTTTGGCGGTGGGGATAGGGGGAAGCTGGCGTTTGGGCGGTGGCGGTGGAGTGGACGTTTTTTGCGTGATGATTCCATGCCGAATGGTGGTTGCCATCGATACCGATACCGATACCGATACCGATACCGACCCCGATTTTACCAGACCGAGACGGTCTGGCTACTCGGTGGGGATTTCCCCCAGGGCATGATGCCCTGGGGGAGAGGTCGGAGGTCAGAGGGGAAGAAGGATTCGATTGAGTCGATTGAGTCGATAGAATCGATAGAATCGATTGAATCGATTGAATCGATTGAGCAGTGGGGATGGGGGGAAGCTGGCGTTTGGGCGGCGGCGGTGGAGTGGCCGTTTTTTGCGTGATGATTCCATGCCGAATGGTGGTTGCCATCGATTTCGATACCGATACCGATTTCGATTTCGATTTCGATTTCCCGATTTTACCAGACCGAGACGGTTTGGTTACACACCGGTCGATGTTGATCGTGATCAGTTCATCTGGTTCGACTTTGGAGATCTATTCCACCTTCCAGAGCTCGGCTGGGAGGGGGCTTCCGTCGGATGCGGTGAGTCTTGCGCAGAAGGCCCAATCCACTCCGCCCTGGGTGATTTTGAGCAGCAGTTGGTTTGTTCCCTGTTTGAACTGCACGGGCACTTGGTCTTGATCGACCTGGAGGCTACGGGATGCTGGATTGTTATGGACGAGTGTGCCGTTCAGCCAGGCGAGAACGCCGTCGTCGCTCCCGAGTTTGAGGATGGCCTCGGTAGGCTCGGCAAACTCGAGATTGCAGAAGGCATAGGCGGCGACGTTTTCTTTTGGAGTAAAGCGCGCTGCGAGGTTGAAGACTGCGGGGAGGAGGGTGGAGGAGATGGGTTGCCAACGTCGTGGCCTTCCGGCGACTTGGTAGAGCTCTTCAATTTGGATGGGCCCTTCGGGGAAATCGAGGATTTCCGGAGTATCGGAGGCGGCGAACGGTCCCAGAACCCACCAACGTGTTATGAAGCCGGCTTGGACGGCGAATTCCGAGGTGTCGACTCCGAGCTGCTGCAGTGTAGCGGCGGCCTGTTCGACGATTTCGGCGTAGGTGCTCCCGGCGGCGAGGAAGGAGAGCATCTCGACGCCTTCTTCGCGGTCGTCTCCTTCGATCAAGCCGCGTGCGAGTTGGATATAAGCGCTCGAGGCCTGGCGACCGGTATCCGGATCGGAGAGGAACGGTTCCACCAGTTCGATACCCTCCGGGTGGCCGACAGTACCGACGGCTTCCAGGGCGCGTGCTCGGGTCTCCAGGTTGGGCGCGAACCGCAGCACATTTCTCAGGATCCAAACCGGCTGATTATTCTCAACCCTAGTGGCGAGCTCCTCGGCGATATCGATGAGCATGTCGGCGGCCAGGGCTTGGACCTGCTCATCGCCATTGCGCATCGCCAGTTCCAATCTCGGAACGTCCAGTGCCTCGCGGGTGTGCGGTAAATCAGCCAAATCAACGGCGATGGTGTAGAGGGGTGCGTCCTCCTCCTCAACGACCTTCTCGAGCAGGGCATTGAATTCGGGTGCTTCCCGCGCCACAAGCACGTTCAGGATGGCGGCCTTCCGAGGGTTCTCACCTGTATCAAACAGGTCGACGAGTGTTTGGTTCAGATTGGGATCCTGCGTATTGATCAGGTAATCGGCTGCGAAGCCGGAGATTACGGGGGATGAATCGTCCAGAAGGACAATCAGCATGCTTGAGAAGTTGGCGGGGGCGATTTCGATCAGGGTATCGAGTCCGCTCAGGCGGATATGATCTCCGACGTAGGGTGTGCGGACCAGTCGGAAGACCAGGGCGGTTCGGTTGCGCGGGTCATCAATATTTTGCAGGATGCGCAGATTCGCGGCATCGAGGGCATCCGCGATTTCGGGGTGATCGCGAACTAAGCGATAGCGAGTGTCTCCGATCAGGCGCAGGGCGCGTTTGTCGCCCCATTGTGCCATGGTTTCGCAGGTTTCGATGCGCACGGGGAGCGACTCCGCCATGGCGAAGTCGTAGAGTTCATCTCCGAGCTCAGGGTAGGGTGTGAGCGATCCGAGGCTTTGGAGCACACCGATCTTCATCGGTTCCTCGAGTTGCTGAAGGGCCTGGGCCATAGCGCGAACGGCCTCGGGACCGCCGATCCGTTCCATGCACCGTCGGGCGGCGTCCTGGATCACGGGATGTTCGGCATCGGCCAGGAGGCCGGCCAGCAGGGGGATCTGGTCGGCATTGCCACCGAGCCCGAGCATGCGGAGGGCTTTGAGGCGTGCGATATCCGGTCGGATCGGGGGCTGTTCGAGGTATGCGGCCAGGGCGTCTACAACGGTCTGTCGTTGTTCCGCGTTACCGGGGCGAAAGGCATTGTGGACGATTTTCTCGATGGCTTCGTCGGCGCACCTGCGAGCCGCGGGTTGGTCGCCTCCCACGAGATCGAGGAGTGGAACGATCGCTTCGGCTCCGACCTGGAGTGCGATCTGATCACGCGCCTGATTCCGCACTTCGGGGTCCTGGCTTTGGACCATGCCGAGGAAATCGTCGATTCGTGCGGCGTGTGCAGGCTGGAGGCTGGTCATCACGAAACAGACGGCGATGAGGAGGAGCCCTATTGGTGGAGGAAATGGGAATCGTTTCATGGGCGAAAAACTCATGGTGAATGAATGGGGTGATGGTAGGAGGATGTATGTGTGGATCAACCGATGCGCCAGGGTGCGCGTGGGGGACGGTTCAACAGGAGCTCCGCCTCGGGATCGCCGATGACGGATTCCCGTACGGCGTCCCACTGGATCGGCCGGCCGATGCGATAGGCGATATTGCCGAGGATACAGAGGGTGGCCACACGCTGACCCGCCTCTGGGTGCATGATGGTCCGCTCCCGTGATCGGATACAGTTGAACCAGTCCTCTTTGTGTCCGGGGCTCTTGTACAACTCCACGCCTCCGGCCGGGATGGGAGCGTTCATGGCCTTTTCTTCGGTGCCGCAGCCGCCGTCCCCACCGGTGACGATCAAGCGGTCCTTATCCCCGATGAACTCCATTCCGAAGCCGGCGTCCAGCTTCGGTTCGCCTGGTTGGTTCCAGACGAGTGTCCAATCCGGGTTTTTGAACTCGTAGACGACCCTCATATCGGTGGGGCAGTCGAACATGCCATCGGGCGGTGGGGTACCTTCAGCGGTGATCCTGACAGGTCCGGCATCGTCCTGGTCCATGGCCCATAGAATGACGCTCATGACATGCGCACCACGATCGCGAATATTGCCGCCGCCGAAGTCCATGAACCATCGGAAGTTGAAGTGGCAGCGTTTGGGGTTGTAGGGGACCCATTCCGCCGGTCCGATCCAGAGATCCCAGTCCAGCTCGGGCGGGGGTGGGCAGTCGGGTGTCCAGTCGCCGACGGGGTTGGGGGTGTGCCAGGTTTCGACGGTATGCACCTTGCCGCAGTATCCGTTCCGAATGAATTCGGCGGCCCGGTGGGCTGCGGGTGTGGAGCGTCCCTGGGACCCGACCTGGACCACGCGTTTGTAGCGTTCGGCCATCTCGACCAGGACGCGTCCCTCATGGACGGTTTTGCTGAGAGGCTTCTCGACGTAGACGTCTTTTCCCGCTTGGATGGCATCGATGGCCATGATGGCGTGCCAGTGGTCGGGCGTGGCGATGATGACCGCGTCGATGTCCTTCCTTTCCAGTAGTTTGCGGTAGTCTTTGTAGCCCTGTGCATGGCCGCCGACACGTTGGATGGCGGCGTTGAGATGGTTCTCATCGACGTCACAGATCGCGGCTGCTTCCTTGCGCAGGTGGCCGGTGCCCATCCCGCCGACGCCGATATGCCCGGTGATGATCCGCTCACTGGGGGGGAGTCGGCCGGGAGCGCCAAGGACGTTGTTGGTCAGGATCTGTGGGCCCAAAGCGGCGAAACCGGCTGTGAGAAAACCGGTTGAGGTCAGGAATTGTCTGCGTGTTGTGCGTTTGAATCGATCCATGCTTTGCTCCTGCATTGGGTCATACGGGTCGGGTGGGAAGTCAGGGGATTGAACAAGGTCAGAGGGTCCAAGGTGCGCGTCGCGGACGTGTGACCATTCCGTTGGCGACCGGATCATCGAGGAAGCGTTCCTTTTCGGGATCCCATCGCAGTTTGCGTTGCAGCTCCATGGCCATTGAGCCGAGGATGCACATGCTACAGGAGCGGTGTCCGATTTCGGCTGGGGCGACGGGTTCTTTACGGGTCTGGATGCTGTCGAGGAAGTTGCGCTTATGGTTATTGCTGCGATAGAGGCGCACGTCATTCTCGCCGGGTTCCCACTCCAGGATCTTGGGATCGGACGCCTCGATCGCGCCTCGCCGCACCTGGATCCAGCCGTCGCTGCCTTCGAATCGAACGCCCTGTGGGTTCTGCTCATTGTCGGCGCAAACGACCTTCACGCCGTTGGCATAGGTATATTCGATCCTGAACTTCCCGTGAACGTCCCACAGCCCTGACTCAGCGTACTCCCCCCAGCCTTCGATTTCGGTTGGGCCGCCGAGCTCGGTACCGAGCCCCCACTGGGCGATGTCGATATGATGCGAGCCCCAACCGGTGATCATGCCATGACCGTAGTCACGGATGCGCAACCAGCCTGGGCGACCGTAATCGTTTTGCGGATGGACCCGTTTTTCGGTGTAGGGCTTGAGTGGTGCGGGACCGAGCCACATG
>ENA-UOOH01001567-UOOH01001567.1-fermentation-metagenome-genome-assembly--contig:-NODE-1567-length-21926-cov-4.032006_pt1 | contig 21926 bp, 13 predicted proteins | sample MGYA00245778_ERZ724025 | MGnify/ENA primary metagenome ERZ724025 (study PRJEB28704, sample SAMN03018313) | fermentation metagenome | biome: anthropogenic terrestrial biome; feature: soil; material... | reverse complement strand
ATAACGTTACCATCTTCCAATACCACATTGGTTGTCAAATAAAGTGTTTCTCCGAGTGAGGGTGCACTTAAACCGAGTTTGCTGTAGACGTCAGCAATATTGATTTGCATCTCATTAGGAAATTCAGTGATGTTATCGGCAACCACAGCTGATTTTGAATTACCTTCCCCATCTTCCAATACAGCTAAAAGTTGAGCGTGCTTCATGAAGGAATAATCACCCTGTGTCTCAGGAATCGTAAGTTTAACTCTGTAATCACCTGTCGTAAGACCGTCTGACAACAATCCATCAGTACCGGGAATACGGACAATATCGATTACTACACCTCTTTCCACATCTTCTATTGGATAGGGTAGTTCTTTCTCACAACTCTGCAAGACAAGTAACAGGAAGAGGGAGATAAATGCTAAAAATATTTTTTTCATATTGTATGCTAATTTTAATTATTATTTATCCCAAAAAACAAATGGAGTGGACAAATTGGTCTTCTGAGTCATATTAGGATTCAATTCGGTTTCAGAACTGGTAGGATAATAGAGAGATCTTGGAAATGATGCTATATTGGTAAGTGGAACTTTCTTGGGTGAACGTTCAGCCTCAACCGGATTGACTCCATTTCCGGGATCTTGCGTTTTTGCTGGATCAAAAAAAGTAGGAAAACCTGTACGTCTGTGATCATTATAAGACTCAACCGGATTAAAAATATTCGCAATCCACTTTTGAGTCATGACTATTCTCATCTTTCCATTAGTATCGGCAGCGTCATATCTGGTAAGAATTTGATTAACGAATGCATCTCTGATTGAATTCGAAATTTGAGGTACATTAGGCTGTTTGCTTGCTACCAGGTTGACATGAGCGGTTGAAGCCTCCACTCCTTCTTTCAGCAGAGTTCTTGCATCACCAGTTGTTTCTCCGGCAAGAGCCAACTCTGCAAGCATAAACTTGAGAGATGAAAAAGTAATCAACTTGTGTGGAGCTTCACCATATGAATCTAACACAGACACTACACCTCCTTTGCCATCGTCGTATTTACCTCCATTGAGATAGATTCCCAATTTGGTAAGAGATTTATCGTTGCTACCAGCTGAATTTGGTCCATTCGAAGCAAAAAAGATTGACATAAAATTACCATTCCTGTATTCATGGGGACTCTCTGATGCCTGACCGGATTTCAACTGATTCACGAAATAATAAGGAATGCGTGGATCTTCAATATTTGCAAAAGGATTGTCAATAGTGTTATAGGTGTCGCCATTCATCGTCTCGAAAAAATAAGGACTGATAAAATGAGTAGTTTGACCACTATAATTACTTATTGCAGGATGGCGCATATCTCTTGGAGTAGTCTCTTTCTTATACCAAAATTGGAAATCTTCACCAGCAGAAATGAAGTTATTAGCACTAACCAAAGCATTAAATTTTCCCTGCCACTCAGTAATATCAGATTTCGCTTTACGAGATTGCAAAAGGAGTTTTAAGGTAATTGTATTATTCAATTTCACCCACTTTCCTTTGTCACCACCATAAAAGAAGTCATCAGATCCTGGTCTCAAAAGATTTTCAGCTTCGGTATTTTCCAAATCAGCTTTTCCACTTTCAAGCATATCGATCAGAGCATTATAGATATCTTTACTTGTATCTGGTTTAGGAGCCAACAATTCTTCAACATTAAATTCAGAAAATGGTATATCACCCCATAAATCCACCATTACGGAAAAAGTATATGCTTTTAATGTTTTTGCAATACCTGCATAAATCAGATTACCTTCCGGTTCAGCATGTTCAATTATTGCATCAAGATCCTTTAAAACATAAGTGTACAAATAATTCCAAGTATTGTAAGGGTTATTTGCTTGTGTACCCATACCATAATTTTGCACCTCACGGGAAACGAGTTGGTGTACATAAGATGAGAGATTGTCTCCGATAAAGTCTCCTTGTCCAAGTGCCTCAACCATATACAATTCACTTCCGGGAAGAAGCTTGTTCAACTCAGGAACTGTCGGGCTGTTAGGGTCTTTGTTTATATCGAGGTAGTCTTTTGTACAACCATTCAAGGTAACTACAACAGCTAAGACCTGTAATATTCTTATTATATTTTTCATATTTGTTATTGTTATATTCTCCTTATCAGAATGTCATCTTAACATTAAAACCAATTCTCCTCGTAGTAGGAGCACTTTCACGATCAATCCCCTGTACGTTACCACTGCCGAATGCATTTGAACCCGGATCATAATTGGTATATTTCGGGAAACCTGGTGCAAAATACCATAAGTTTCTTGCAATCACGGAAAGGTTGACAGATCCAATAAATGTGTTTCTGAGCAGTTTTTTGGGGAGATCGTACCCTAAAGTGATTTCACTTAATCGGAACACAGTTGCATTAAAGGCCTGGAATTCATCTACACTGTTCATTGCAAATGTAGGAGATGTACTGGCAGAAGAGAACCACAAGTCATTCTCACTAAGCTGAATAGTATTGAGAATTCTATCACCATTACCATCCAAAATGGGCTCATGACTATCTGGATCAGCAAGGATCCCATAAAGAATCCTAGTGCCTAAACGATCCTCCGTGTCTTTGGTTACACCACGTCCCATCATATCTGATGCAGGGCCAGAGATCAAAATACCGCCCACTCTTGCATCAAACATCATACTCAATGAAACACCTTTATAAGAGAATGTATTCGTAATTGCGGTTTTAAAATCGGGATAAGGATCACCCAGATCACCAAGTTCGGAAGCCTCCATAAAGGTTCCTGTATTCGGATTGATCAATGGTGTACCATCTGTATCGCGGGCAATTACAGAACCACGTAGAAATCCGTAAGGATATCCAGGTTTCAGTGTTGGTTGTGGTTCAGAAGTTGATCCTGTATCGAGCGTAATCTGCTCAATACCTTCGATCAAAGAGACGACATTACTCACATTCTTGGTAAAAGTTCCAAAAATATGCCATCTGAAAGAATTCTTCAAGTCGATGGGTACAACGGTAAGACCAATTTCCACACCTTTGTTGTTCAACTCACCAAAGTTGGTATAGTATCTTCTGGAACCTGTGGATGCGGGCAGGCTTAAAGGAGCAATCTGATTGGTAGTTGATCTGTTATACCACGTAAAATCAAGTCCAAGTCGCCCATTAAAAAATTGCAGTTCCGTTCCGGCCTCAATCTCAGTAGTAAACTCAGGTTTCAATTCCGGATCATAGGAGGTTGTCGGAAGTAACATAATTGGCTGCCCGGCAAAAGGCGGATCCTGGAGATAGACACCATTCACATAATATGGTCCGGCATCATTACCGACACGTCCCCACCCGGCACGTACTTTACCAAAGGTCAGAACATCTGTATCAATCTGAAATGCATCACTAAACACAAATGAACCTGACACAGCAGGATAGAAATAACTTTGATGTTTCACCGGCAAAGTAGAGGAGTGGTCATTACGCAAAGTAAGATTTAAGAATGCATAATCTTTATAGCCAAGCAATGCATCCGCATATATCGCCCATAATCTTCTTTTAGTGAGAGACTCGGAAGCTGATTGTTCCTGTGTATTATCTATATTGTAGATACCCCTGAATATCATCTTGTTGCCAGTCGCCTCTGCACGATATGTAGCCCTCTGGTTGATATTGTGACCAACAGTGACACGCAGATCATAATCCTCATCAAATTTGTGTTTAAATGTCATATTGAAATTGGATTCCAATTCCTGCGTTGTATAGTTGTCGTTATTGATCTGTCCTAGCCCTTCAAAATCCTCAGGACCAACAGATCCAATATTGATCACCTGTTTGCGATCCATTTCATATTGGTTCCAGCCAAACTGATATGACGCTGATAACCAGTCAGTAATATCATATGATGCATTCATGGTTGTTACTGTACGATCCATCACGGTGTTGATCGTATTGTATTTCCATGACCAGAGTGGATTGTCAACAGTTGTACTGCTGAATGGGAACAGATTTTTACCATCCGGTGTTTCATATGGCAACCCTACTGCATCAATATTTCTGGGCATCAACAATGTGCGGGCAAATGAACTGACAGAGCCACCATAATTACCTGCCCCAAAGAAAGGTCCATCCTGAACCGATCTGGAATAAGACAGTGTACCGCCTATAACAAGCCCATTATCTAGTTTTTGATTTCCTCCAACACTGAAAGAATTTCGTTCAAATTGTGAGTGGGGAATATAGCCATCCTGATCCAAACGTGATACAGTGGCACTATAATTTCCTTTATCATTATAACTCATAATATTTACAGAGTTATCAAGAATGCCACCTGTTCTGAATAATCCACTTACATTATTTGGATATGCTTGATAAGGCTGGGTAGGATCCATATCAGGATAAGCTGCCAAATAGTTTGCCCAAGTTGGTATCGTTTCCATACCAGGGGTTCCAAATGCAGGGCCCCAAGAACCGTTCGCATTGGAATAAAGGAAATTGCTACCTTGTCCGTATGAGTTTTGATACTCGGGTAATGATGCAATTTTTTCTGTAGTATACGAAGAAGTCACAGTAACTTCGAATTTCTTTTGGGAAGGTCTTTGCTTCTTACTACCAGATTTCGTTGTAATAAGAACTACTCCATTCGCAGCTCTACTTCCGTATAGTGCAGCAGCAGCAGCTCCTTTTAATATGTCCATACTCTCAATGTCGTTTGGATCAAGTGTAGAGATCCCGGTACCATAAGCACCAGCAGTTACTAGCCTGTCACCAGTTGTTACTTCAGTATTGCTATAAGGGACTCCATCCACAACGTATAACGGGTCGTTATTTCCGAGGAATGAAGAGTTACCCCTTATTAAAACTTTCGTTGCACTTCCGGCAACAGCAGACGATCCGCTAATTTGTACACCAGGAATTTTACCGTCCAATGAACGGAATAAATCTGGTTCTGCTTTTTGAATTGCTTCATCCGGATTAACAACTGTCTGTCCAAAGCCTACAGATCTCGGTGGTCTGGCAATACCCATAGCACCTACTACTACAACTTCCTGCAACATTTGAGTGTCAGCAACAAGTACAATTTTCATGTTTGAAGCTGCGGTCACCTCTTGTGTCTCCATTCCAACATAAGATATTACAAGTGCCGAGTTTGCGGGTACAGAGAGAGTAAAAAGACCATCAATATCAGTAACTGTACCCTGCGAAGTACCTTTTACCTGAATTGTGGCTCCAATTACCGGTTCCCCGTTATTGTCTACCACAGTACCCCGTATCTGGGTCTGAGCAGTTATAACCCCTATCCCCATAAAGAACAAGGTCAAAAACATCATTAGTTTTCTTTTCATAAACTCTACTTTTAATTAATCATTTCCATTATTAATCTACTTAATCAATTTCTATCATAATCAGGAACGTGGTTTTCCATAAAAGTTAAAACTAAAACAGGCAATTTTTCTCTTAATGCACCTTTCATTCAATTAACATTTATATAGGAAAATTCCAATTCACAAATATAAATCAATTATTTTTAATTCCTGTTTTTTTGCTTTTTTTTTTAAAAAAAAGGTCTAAATGCCATTAGTTATATTCTTGTTTACTTTCATTTCACCCTAACTTTTTTCAATTTTACAAAAGATTAGAAACATAGACACCTCTAAATTTTAACAAATAATATACCAGAACAATCTTTACTTAAAACAGGACGCAAAGATAACCCATCCAAAATCATTTTGCAACTTTATGCACGCCATCTCTCCAATTTTTAACACCAAATCGAGAAAATCAATGAAAAATAGTCACACTATATGAGAAATTAAAACATATTTAAACTACAAGGTGCAAAAAAGGATGGCCGACAACGACCATCCTTCTCAAACAAGTATGCTTAAAATTAATTTACTTCTCTATTCCCAGTAACTCCACATCAAAAATAAGATTGGAGAAGGGTTTAATAGTTCCTCTGTCGGCTGAACCGTAAGCGAGATTGTAAGGAACATAGAGTCTCCATTTTGAGCCGACGGGCATCAGCTTCAGTGCTTCAGTCCATCCCGGAATTACCTGGGTAACACCAAAGGTGGCAGGTTCGCCCCTGTCAACACTACTGTCAAATACAGTACCATAGATCAATGTGCCGTGATAATGCACTTTAACCTGATCGGTATCGGCAGGAATGGCTCCGGTTCCTGCACGAAGGACCTCGTACTGCAAACCACTGGGAAGTGTGACCACTCCTTCTCTCTTTGCATTTTCAGCCATATACGCATCTCCAGCGGCAATGCTATCCTTGTACTGAATTTTTAAATCTTCTTCCTGACGGGCCGTTTCTGCGGCCTGGGATTTCTCTACTTCAGTCTGAATCAAATTGCTTGCTTCCATTTTGCCAATTGCGAGCTGCTGGTTCTTCAATACGGAAATAAGACCGGCCAGTATCTGATCATTGTTTACCTTTTTGGTAGAGTCTGTACCAAAAAGCATGGTATTGAACTGCGGAAGCATCTGTTGTGAAAACTGAACACCAATACTGAGTCCGTTGGCGTAGGCCGATTTCTCTTCCTGATTCATCCCTTCGATCAGTCCTTTGATAAAATCGTTGAGCTTGGGAGCGTTAATCTTATGTACCGAATCAATCTTTGCAGCCATCTCTTTTTGCAGCGCTGCTTTCTGTGTGGAATCGGCAGAGGCTATCCTCATCTGATAGTCATATTCAATGCCGGAGGCACTTACCAATACTCCTGATTGTTCCAGAAACTGTACCAGTCCCTGATCGGCCATACTTACTCCGTAGGCGTAGGAAACACTGTCCACTGAATTTTTCAGGGATGTTTTAGGCGTAGAAGCTCCGCCGCAGGAAACCATTGTGATGGCCATAATAGCCACAACACTGAAAGTAGTTAAAATTGTTTTTTTCATTTTTCTTTTAATTAAATCACTTATTTATTAAAAATTTCTTTGTTGTTATATTGAGACGGGATGTAGAAATCAAACAATTCCCAACAACTCCACATCAAAGATAAGGGTAACGTTGGGTTCAATGGAACCACCCGCACCTTGTTCCCCGTAAGCCAGCTCAGAAGGGATATACAACCTCCATTTTGATCCGACAGACATCAGCTGAAGCGCTTCTACCCATCCTTTGATGACCTGATTCACACCAAATACTGCAGGCTGCCCGCGATCTATTGAGCTGTCAAAAACGGTGCCGTCAAGTAATGTGCCGTGATAGTGGCATTTCACCTTGTCGGTGGCCTTGGGCTTTGCACCATTGCCTTCGGCCAACACTTCATACTGCAAGCCGCTGGAAAGGGAAACTACACTCTCTCTTTTGCGATTTTCTTCCAGAAAAGCCTTGCCGGCTTCCAGATTCTTACTGAACATTTCATTCTGTTGTTTGCTGAAATAGTCCTGTATTACACTATTTGCTTCCTGAGGACTCATAGAGGGAGTTGTGTTGTTCATTGTAACTGTAAAGGCTTCCACGAAAGATTTCACATCCAGTTGTCGCAACCCTGAGTTCATTAGATTTGAGGCCATACTCATCCCTAACGCGTAACTTAATTTATCCATTCACTTTCTTCTTTTTCAATTTGGAGACAAAAGTACGATTTTAATATGAAATAACTTCGACTTCTGGCAATAAAAAACTATATTTGTCTGATATAAACGAAATAAGAGACTTTGATGAAGAAAAGGATGGTTGTACTTACCGGAGCAGGCATGAGCGCTGAAAGCGGTATTGCTACTTTCCGGGATGCCGGGGGATTGTGGGAACATTATCCGGTGGAACAGGTAGCTACTCCCGAAGGGTTTGAAGCAGACCCTGAACTGGTATTAAACTTCTATAACATACGACGCAGAGAACTGTTGAAAGCGAAGCCAAATGCGGGGCATCAGGGTCTTGCTGAAATGGAGAGCGATTTCGATGTACATATTATTACCCAGAATATCGATAACCTCCATGAACAGGCAGGAAGCACCAAGGTACTGCACCTCCATGGTGAACTGATGAAATCACGTTCCACGGGTGATGAATCACTGATCTATGAGATTGACCCTTCAAATTGCGATATTCACCTGGGCGATTTGTGTGAAAAGGGTTTTCAACTTCGCCCGCACATTGTCTGGTTCGGAGAAGCGGTACCCATGATGCCTGAAGCAGAAAAGATTGCCCGGCAAGCCGACATATTCGTGATCATCGGCACCTCCATGAATGTATACCCCGCAGCCGGCCTGCTGCACGACGTCAGAAAAAATGTTCCGGTCTGGCTGATCGATCCCAAAGACGTACACACCATGCGGTACGATATTCAGCATATTAAAAAGGGAGCATCGGAAGGAGTAAAGGAACTCAAAAAAATATTGCTGTAATTAATGGCTGCCATTATCTTCAAAATCTAAATTTTCACAAAGGTTTTTTTTGAGGAAATGTCGTTCCTCCAATCATTGAAAGTCCTTTTTTTTTTGTAATTTCGCTTTATCATTACAAACAAAGAGAGAGGAAGCGCGTGGGAAAAATCGCTGAGACACCAATGATGAAACAATTTATCGAGATAAAGAAAAAACATCCCGATGCTATTCTGTTGTTTCGCGTGGGTGATTTTTATGAAACTTTTTCAGATGATGCCATCGTGGCATCCGGTATATTGGGGATTACCCTTACACGACGAGCAAACGGAGCTGCACAGTTCGTGGAGCTGGCCGGTTTTCCGCACCATGCACTCGATACCTACCTGCCCAAGCTGGTGCGTGCCGGTAAACGGGTGGCAATCTGTGATCAACTGGAAGATCCGAAATTAACAAAAAAACTGGTGAAGCGAGGCATCACCGAACTGGTGACGCCGGGTGTCTCTTTTAATGACACGGTACTGAACCACAAGGAGAACAATTTCCTCTGTGCCCTTCACATTGCCGGAAACAATCAATACGGCATTTCCTTTCTCGATATCTCCACGGGGGAGTTTCTTACTTCGGAAGGTAACAGGGATGATATTGACAAACTGCTTGCCAACTTCTCACCGAAAGAACTGCTCGTGGAACGTGGAAACAGGAAAAAACTGGAAGAAGCTTTTGGCAACGGCTGGCTTCTTTCGGAACTGGAAGACTGGATCTTTACCGGAGACGCCGCTGCCGACAAACTTTTATCCCACTTTCAAACATCCGGCCTGAAAGGCTTCGGCGTAGAAAACCTGCCGCTGGGAATCATCGCCTCGGGAGCGATACTACATTATCTGGACATCACACAGCACTATAATACGGCACATATCGTCTCGCTTAAACGTATTGAAGAAGAACGTTTCGTACGGCTCGACAAGTTTACGGTGCGTAGCCTGGAGCTTGTTCACACCATGAACGAGGGAGGAAAAACACTACTAGACGTCCTGGATAAGACCATATCACCTATGGGATCACGTCTATTGCGCCGCTGGATTGTCTTCCCGCTGAAGGATGCCAGACCTGTGGAAGACAGGCTGAATGTGGTGGAGAATTTTTTCCGTGAACCGGAACTGAAAAAACTGCTTGAACAGCAACTACAGCTTATTGGCGATCTGGAAAGGATCATCTCCAAAGCGGCGGTAGGCAGGATTACTCCACGCGAAGTGGTACAGCTGAAAGTGGCACTTACGGCAATAGAACCAGTCAGGGAAGCATTCCTCGCTTCAGGAAACCAGAGCCTGCAGGAAATGGGTGAAAAGCTGAATCCCTGTTCCGATATCCGCGACCGTATTGCGAGGGAGATCATACCCGATCCGCCGGCACTGACCGGCAAGGGCGGATACATATGCAACAAGGTCAATAGTGAATTGGACGAACTACGCAGGATTGCCTTCTCCGGGAAAGATTATCTGATGCAATTGCAGCAGCGCGAAAGCGAAAAGACGGGTATCCCGTCACTGAAAATAGCCTATAACAATGTATTTGGCTATTATATAGAAGTACGTAACACCCACAAGGAAAAGGTTCCACCCGAATGGACGAGAAAGCAGACTCTGGTAAGTGCTGAACGCTATATCACTGAAGAACTGAAAGAATATGAAGAGAAGATACTGGGTGCTGAAGAAAAAATAGTAGCACTTGAAGATCAGATATATGCTGCACTTGTGGAAAGCATGATGGCTTATATACCCGACATACAAATTAATGCTTCCATTATTGCCCGTGCCGACTGCCTTCTTTCCTTCGCGAACGTAGCCCGACAGAACAACTATATCCGCCCCGAGATCAACAACTCAGACATCATTGATATAAAAAATGGCCGACACCCGGTCATTGAACGCCAGCTCCCCCCCGACCAGCCTTTTATTGCGAACGATGTCTATCTGGATAACAACACCCAGCAGATCATGATCATTACAGGGCCCAACATGGCTGGTAAATCGGCTCTGCTCAGACAGACAGCCCTCATCACACTGATGACACAGATAGGCTCCTTTGTTCCGGCAGAATCGGCAAAAATAGGGTTGGTAGACAAGATTTTCACCCGAGTGGGCGCTTCCGACAACATCTCACAGGGTGAATCCACCTTCATGGTCGAAATGAATGAGGCTGCCAACATCCTCAATAACCTGTCGGAAAGAAGCCTGATTCTCTTCGATGAACTGGGAAGAGGCACCAGCACATACGACGGCATCTCCATTGCATGGGCCATTGTGGAATACATTCACGAACATCCGAAAGCCCGGGCCAAAACGCTCTTCGCCACACACTATCACGAATTGAACGAGATGGAGAAATCGTTTAAACGGATAAAAAACTACAACGTATCGGTGAAGGAGATCGGCAACAAGGTGATCTTCCTGAGAAAACTGACGCCGGGAGGCAGTGAGCACAGCTTCGGTATACATGTAGCCAGAATGGCCGGTATGCCGCAAAGTATCACCAAACGCGCCGATGCCATCCTTGCCGCCATGGAATCGGCAAACAGGAAAGAGGATATCAGGAAGCCTATAAAGGATTTTATAGAAAAGCGTGAGGGATATCAGCTGAGCTTCTTCCAGCTCGACGACCCTATCCTCAGCCAGGTACGCGACGAGATACTCAACCTCGACGTAAACAACCTGACTCCCATGGATGCCCTGAATAAACTGAACGATATAAAAAAGATTGTAAAAGGAAAATAACACCCATGGCGTCTTGCCGCGGGAGAAGCCCCGCTGCGGGACGGACTCAAAAAAATGTACAACGAACATTCCCACAATGAAACCTACCGTAACGGTCGCATCGAAGTAATCTGCGGCTCCATGTTCTCAGGAAAAACAGAAGAACTGTTACGTCGTCTGCGCCGTGCAAAGATTGCCAGACAGACCGTCGAAATTTTCAAACCTGCCATTGACATACGCTACTCCCTTGATGAGGTGGTGTCGCACGACAAAAACACGATTCTATCTACCCCGGTGGAACACTCCAGTAACATCCTTCTACTCTCTTCGGAAGTTGAAGTTGTGGGTGTGGATGAAGCACAATTTTTTGACAACGGCCTGGTGGAAGTGTGTCAGCAACTGGCCGACCAGGGCGTTCGTGTGATCGTAGCCGGACTCGACATGGACTTCAAACGAAATCCCTTCGGCCCGATACCTGCACTATGCGCCATCGCCGATGATATTACCAAAGTACACGCCATCTGTGTGAAGTGTGGCAATCTGGCAAGCTATTCACACAGACTGGTAAAAAACGACAAACAGATCATGCTCGGTGAAACTGAAGAATATCAACCCCTTTGCAGAAGATGTTTCCTGAAAAAATGACATAATCAAAATATCTTTTTTGGTTTCATGTAAAACAATCCGGGTGATTATTTGTTATGACCTTTATAAAACCAAAACATTCATTAAAGGTAACAACTATTCACTTTAAACATGAACTTATGAAACTAAAAAAACTTTTTTTCACGGGAATTCTGATCGTGGCGTTTACCACTGCCATCAATGCTCAGCAATACAATACTGCTTTTGGCGTGAGATTGGGATACGATAGCGGATTGACACTAAAACACTTCTTTGCACCAGCAAGTGCAGGTGAATTTATTCTTTCCGCCTCTCCCCGGTATTTCCAGCTGACCGGCTTGTATGAGTATCAACAGCCTGTGCCGGGAGCACCTAACCTCGACTGGTACGTGGGTCTCGGTGCACACATCGGCGGAATACATTACCACAAAGATCGTTATGACAGTGCTTTCCTGCTTGGTGCCGATCTGATAGGAGGACTCGAGTATGTATTTCCAAGGGCTCCCTTCAATGTATCACTGGACTGGAAGCCGTCGTTCAACTTCACCAATGATTATAACGACTACTGGTACAGCGGTTTCGCACTTAGCTTACGCTATACGTTCCGATAACCGGTTCTCAAAAAAATGTATAACCGCTTTCAGTCGAAAGCGGTTTTTTTATGTCATTCCGACTTAAATGTCTACTTTTGTATTCATGCAAAAAACAGGGAAAAAAAGTGAATCGGTGCTACTTGATCAACTCAACGAAGCACAACGGGCTGCTGTGGAGTTCTGCGACGGACCTTCACTCGTGATTGCAGGTGCGGGATCGGGAAAAACGCGCGTACTCACCTACAAGATTGCATATCTGCTCGAACAGGGACTTCCTCCTTTCTACATTCTGGCACTCACCTTTACCAATAAAGCGGCACGCGAAATGAAGTCGCGTATCGCGGAACTTGTCGGTGAAAAAAAAGCCCGCAGTCTATGGATGGGAACCTTTCACGCCATCTTCTCACGCATACTCCGCAACGAGGCGGAAGCCATCGGCTTCCGGTCAAACTTCACCATCTTCGACACATCCGACTCAAACAACCTGATCAGACTCATAATCAAGGAGATGAACCTCGACGACAAGCTGTACCGGCCGGGAGCTGTACACGGACAGATATCCCGCGCAAAGAACAGCCTGATCACCCCGGCCATGTACGCGGCAAATGACGAGATTCTGCAATACGACCGCATGGCCAAACGGCCCCGTCTGTTCGAAATATACCAGCGTTATCAAAACAGGCTGCGATCAGGTAACAGCATGGATTTCGACGATCTGCTGATGTATACCAATATCCTGTTCCGCGACCATGCGGAAATACTGGAGAAGTATCGCAACCAGTTTCAGTATATCCTGGTGGACGAATACCAGGACACCAACTTTGCACAGCATCTTATTGTGAAGCAACTTGCCGACGTGCACCACCGTGTATGCGTGGTGGGTGATGATGCACAGAGCATATATTCCTTCCGGGGTGCCAACATCGACAACATTCTAAAGTTTAAATCGAACTTCACCGGAACCCGGATTTTTAAACTGGAACAGAACTACCGTTCCACACAAAATATAGTGAATGCCGCCAACAGCCTGATCAAAAAGAATAGTGAACAGATTTACAAAGATGTCTTTTCGAAAAACGAGACGGGCGAGAGGATAGAAATCAGAAGTGCTTTTTCCGATTTCGAGGAGGGACTTATTGTCTCAAACAAGATCGCACGAATGAGGCTTGAGGAGCATGCCTCTTTTGGAGACTTTGCCATTCTCTACCGCACAAATGCGCAATCACGCATCTTTGAAGAGCAGCTGCGAAAGAACAACATCCCGTACCGTATCTATGGAGGATTGTCATTCTATCAACGCAAAGAAATCAAGGATGTGATCAGCTATTTCAGGCTTATTGTCAATTCGGGCGACGAGGAGGCATTCCGACGGATCATAAATTATCCTTCACGCGGTATAGGCGATGTGACAGTCGGTAAGATATCAACAGCGGCCATGTTACATGAAACCAGCCTGTGGCAGGTATTGAACACTCCTTCAGCCTACAATCTGGATATAAACGCGGGAACTGCCAGGAAACTGGCCGACTTTCAATCGCTCATCAGTGATCTTATCGATAAAAATAACCGGATGAACGCCTTTGAACTTGCCCAGGAGGTAATCAGAAACAGCGGTATCGCCAAAGAGTCCTACGAAGACATGACACCCGAAGGGATGAGTCGCACACAAAATATCCAGGAACTGCTAAACGCCATGAATGAGTTTGTTGCTACACGGCTGGAGCAAGGAGAAGAAAACAACCAGCTGGTCGATTTTTTATCGGAAGTATCGCTGCTTACTGATCAGGATACCGATAAGGAGGGGGAAAACGAGAAGGTAACCCTGATGACGGTTCACTCAGCCAAAGGGTTGGAATTCGACCATGTTTTCGTTGTAGGCATGGAAGAGGATCTCTTCCCGTCGGCAATGGCCAAATCAGAGATAAGGGGTCTGGAGGAGGAGCGGCGACTCTTCTACGTGGCCATCACCCGGGCAAGGAAGACCTGTACTATCACCCACGCCCGGAGTCGATTCAAGAACGGTGTTACCAATTCGGCCGTTGCCAGCCGCTTTCTAAAAGACATTGATCCGGCATTCCTTTCAACAGAGAGCCAGTCAGGCAGTGAAATATCCCCACCCTCCCAGGCAGATGACTTCTGGGGATCAATGCGGACACAACGCCTGCAAAATCAGGAGAGCCGGCGCGTTTTACCCACCAAAGTTACTCCTGTACACAGGGCTGCCGCCTCTTCCCTACCCCTGCCGAAAGAGGCTGAAGAGCTGAGGGAGGGACATGTCATTGAGCACGAAAGATTCGGACGCGGCGTGGTCACCTCCATTGAAATGAGCGGCAACGACCGCCGGGCTTTCGTGGAATTCGATTCCGCAGGCAGAAAACAACTGTTACTGAAATTTGCAAAATTTACCATCGTGGATACCGAATCCTAAATCTCCAGTAACACCTCTTCCACACTGCTGTTGCCAAACAGCATGTCTCCCGGATTTTCAAGCAACTGCTTTACCCGTTTTAAAAAGCTTACCGAATCCTTGCCATCTATCACGCGGTGGTCATACGACAACGCTACATACATCATGGGCCTGATTACCACCTGCCCTTCCAGGGCGACAGGACGATCCAGAATATTGTGCATGCCAAGGATGGCAGACTGCGGCGGATTAATTAAGGGTGTAGACATCATGGAGCCAAAAACCCCGCCATTGGTGATGGTAAACGTACCGCCGGTCATCTCCGGAATGGAAAGCTTTCCCTTCCGGGCTTTTTCGGCAACTTCCGCAATGGCTTTCTCAATCTCGGCCAACCCCAGGCTTTCCACATTTCTCACTACCGGTACCATCAATCCTTTGGGAGTACTTACAGCCACTGCAATATCAGCATAATCATAGGTTACCAGATTTTCCCCATCCAACATGGCATTCACGTTGGGAAACTCCTGTAGCGCAATGGCACTGGCTTTCATAAAGAAAGACATCATACCGAGCCTGATCCCGTGTCTCTCCACAAATACATTCTGATACTTTTTGCGAATATCCATCACCGGCTTCATATCCACCTCATTGAATGTAGTCAGCATGGCCGTTTCATTCTTCACCGACACCAGCCGTTCACTCAACTTCCGGCGCAGAGAGCTCAACCGTGTTGTAGTAACATTGCGGCTCACCGGCTTTTTCAAATTGTCCGCCTTGTCTCGATCCTGTTTGTTATGATCTTCAGATAGTATTGCTTCCACATCCTCGCGTTTCAGTCGCCTGAGTCCGCTGATGACATCATCTACCGACAGGCTGTTCTCCTCCATTACTTTTTTTGCAAGAGGGGTGATTCTCACCTTTTCATATTCACCCGCTTCACCCGCTGACGGCTTATCCACTACAGGAAGCACAGCCGTTGCTTCTGCAGTAATCTCCGATTGTGCCGACGTTTCCTTTTGTACGGTTTTGACCGGTTGCATCACCCGCTCCGGTTGTTTTTCCTTCCGGGGCTCCATCTCCTTCATCTCCTTCATCTCGTCCGGTTGTACAGAATCATCTATGGTACAAGCCACAGCGCCCACTTCAAGCATTTCTCCCTCTGATGCTTTGAAACTTATCTTTCCTGATTCATCTGCGACCAACATTAACGTGGCTTTGTCGGATTCCAACTCAGCGATCTCGGTACCTTTTTCCACGACCGCCCCATCTTCCACCAGCCAATGAAAAAGTTCAACGTGCGTGATGGATTCACCGGGGCTCGGGACTTTTATTTCAATAAGTGCCATAATATTTGTTGTTCTGTTATTGTCAATATCTACACCGAGAGCGCTTGCTCAATGATCTGCGTCTGGTTGATTTTGTGCCGGGCTGTCAGTCCTTCGGCCGTAACACCACTGGCGGGCCGGCTTATCACTTGCAATGGGAGGTCACTCAAACGTTCCTTTACAAAGCTTGCAGCTCCCATATTTGCCGGTTCTTCCTGTACCCAGATAATTTTACTGTTTTCAGGGTACCGCCCCAGGAGAGTCCGAAGTTGCTTGTCGGGAAAAGGATAAAGCTGTTCGATGCGGATGATCGACACCTCATCTGTTTGAAGATCCCCACGGGCTGTATGCAGCTCATAATATATTTTGCCGGAACAGAGCAACACGCTTTTAACTCTTTCATAATCTTTGATATGCACATCTTCCAACACCTCACGAAATCCTCCTTCCGTGAAATCAGACAGGGAAGAGACACACGCTGGATGTCGCAATAGACTCTTTGGCGTAAAAACAATCAGAGGCACCCTGATGTCACGATGCAACTGACGGCGTAACACATGGAAAAAGTTGGCAGGAGTGGTACAGTTCACAACTTGCATATTGAGGTTGGCACACAAACTCAGGAACCGTTCCAGACGGCCGCTGGAATGTTCTGCACCCTGTCCCTCATAGCCATGCGGCAACAGCATGACCAGTCCCGACTTCAATCCCCATTTTTCCTGTGCTGCGGAAATATACTGATCCACAACTACCTGTCCCACGTTATAAAAATCACCAAACTGCGCCTCCCACAGGGTAAGTCCGTCGTGATGAGCCAGCGAGTAACCATATTCGAAACCCAGTATACCATATTCATTGAGTGGCGAATTATAGACCCGAACCGGCTCCTGCTCCCCTCCAAGGCTTTTCAGTGGGAAATATTTCTCCTTGCCGTCCTCGGTAATAATCTCCGCGTGGCGGTGTGAGAAGGTGCCCCGCTCGGAATCCTGTCCGCTCAGCCGCACGCTGTGTTTTTCCCAGGCCAGAGAGGCATAAGCCATGAGTTCACCCATGGCCCAGTCATAGCTGTCGGCTTCAATCATGGCCGATCTCTGCTGAAACAGGCGGATTGTTTTGTTGAAAAACTTTTTATCTTCCGGCAGGGCTGTGATACTTTTTGCCAGCTGTAAAAAAAGGTTTTTGGAAACAGTTGTATCGGCCACCGCCTCAAAGTCGGCCGCTTCAGGCAGACGAATTTCCGGATATTTATCGGCGAGAAAGAGATGCAGATTTAACACAGAGGTGGCCTGCGACTCCTCATATGCCTTGTCCAGAAGCTGATGAAAATCGGACAATCTGGAGTCAAAGTCCTGCGGCGTGATCACTCCTTCCCTTATCAGTTTTTCAGCATAGATGTCGCGTGGATTTTTATGTCTGGCAATGATATTGTACAACTCCGGCTGGGTAAAACGAGGCTCATCACCTTCGTTATGCCCGTACTTGCGGTAAGACAACAAATCGATGAACACATCAATGTTAAACTTCTGACGAAACTCCAACGCCAGCCTGGCCACATATACCATCGCCTCAATGTCGTCACCGTTCACGTGAAATACGGGCGACTGCGTCACCTTGGCCACATCGGTACAATAGGTACTGGATCGTGCCTGCAGATAATTGGTGGTGAATCCAACCTGATTATTGATCACGATGTGAATAGTACCGCCCGTCTTGTATCCCTCCAGCTTTGAAAACTGAATGGTTTCATAGACGACTCCCTGTCCGGCAATGGCAGCATCACCATGTATCAGAATGGGTAATACTTCCTGATAATGACAATCATGTTCATTTTCCAGTTTCGCGCGGGCAATACCCTCCACTACCGGTCCCACGGCCTCAAGGTGAGAAGGATTGGGTGCCAGGCTCACCGAGATGGAACGGCCTTCATAATCGATAGTATTGTTATAGCCCAAATGGTATTTCACATCGCCATACATGATATCATCCCCGTAATTCTGTGCATTGAACTCTCGGAAAACCTGTGAATAGGGTTTTTTCATGATATTGGTGAGCACATTCAGTCGCCCCCTGTGTGCCATTCCAATAACGATTTCGTTGATGTCATACTCACCTCCGTGCGCAACAATGGCATTCAGTGCGGGGATAATCGATTCCGATCCCTCCAGAGAGAAACGCTTCTGCCCCACAAACCTTTTGTGCATATAATCTTCGAAACCGGAGGCTTCTATCAAATGATCCAGAATACGCAGTTTCCTTTCATCCGAAAGTGATTCCTGATTTCTGGATCCCTCCATTTTCTCCTGCAGCCACTTTACAATTTCAGGTTTGGTCATATAGCGATATTCCACACCAATAGACTTGCAATAAGTTTCATCAAGATGTGCCACGATTTCTCTCAGCGTAGCTTTGCCAAGACCAATTTCCTTGCCGGCTTCAAAAGAAATATCCAGATCATCCCCCGTGAGATCAAAATTCTCTATTGCCAGCGTAGGGGTATAGCTTCGCCGTGTACGCACAGGGTTGGTCTTGGTAAAGAGATGGCCGCGACGTCTGTAAGCTGTGATAAGCCGCATGACCGCCAGTTCTTTGGGAGAGTTTCCTAAAACCTCCTTACCATCTGCGGGTTTCACCGGAAAGTGGTTGGTGGCTAAATCGAATCCCTGAAAAAAATAACGGAAGCTTTCATCCACATTCAGGGGGTTTTCTTTGTATTTTTGGTATAAAGCCTCAATGGCTTCCATGTCTGTTGTACTTAATTCATTTTGGGCATTCATCGGTCAATCCTTCATCATTTTGATATAAATAGTAAAGATGACTAAATTGTTCATTCAATCCAACAATTTTAGACTAAAAGAGTTTCTCGTTTCATTTCCTATGTCCCGAAAAAGTGTTATTTTTGACATTCCAAACGATGCTGACTGCATAAATAAATCATCATAAAAACAAACTCTATGACAAAAAGTGCTTTACAGATTGCACGGGCAAGTTATGAACCCAAGGTGCCCGAGGGATTAATCGGCAATGTAAGAATTGAAGAAGGAGCTGCCACTGAATCGGTGCGCGACCAGCAGGAGATTCAACAACTTTTTCCCCACACATACGGGATGCCCGTTGTGAAGTTCATTCAGACTTCCGGCAAACCAGGTTTGGATAATCCGTTGAATGTTGGAGTGATCTTGTCGGGCGGACAAGCGCCGGGAGGACACAACGTGATTGCCGGAATCTATGACGGTGTAAAACGGCTTCACCCCGACGGTAAGCTCTATGGTTTTATCCTCGGCCCGGCCGGACTTATCAACCACGAGTACAAGGAACTTACCGGTGATATCATCGATGAGTACCGCAACACGGGCGGTTTCGATATTATCGGATCGGGAAGGACCAAACTGGAAACCCGGGAACAGTTTGACAAGGGACTGGAGATATTAAAAAAACTCAACATCAGGGCGCTGGTAATCATCGGAGGTGATGACTCAAACACCAACGCATGTGTACTGGCAGAATACTACGCCGCCATCAATGCCGGCGTACAGGTCATCGGCTGTCCCAAAACCATCGACGGAGACCTCAAGAACGAACAGATTGAAACCTCATTCGGATTCGATACGGCATGTAAGGTCTATTCCGAGTTAATCGGCAATATTCAACGCGACTGTAACTCTTCCCGAAAATACTGGCATTTCATTAAGGTGATGGGACGTTCGGCATCGCATATCGCGCTGGAATGTGCTTTGCAAACACATCCCAACATTTGCTTCGTATCGGAGGAGGTGGCTGAAAAAGAACAATCACTCGACGACATCATTGATTACATTGCCGGCGTCATTGCCCAAAGAGCGGCACAGGGACTGAATTTTGGCACGGTGATTATTCCCGAGGGACTGATTGAATTCATTCCTGCCATGAAGAAACTGATCAGTGAACTGAACGATTTCCTCGTACACAATCAGGAAGAGTTTGATCTGGTGCGCCGATCCGGTAAACGGGATTATATCATCAGCAAACTTTCCCAGGAGAATGCCGACATCTACGCCAGCCTCCCTGAGACGGTTGCCCGCCAGCTCACACTCGACCGTGATCCGCATGGCAACGTGCAGGTGTCGCAGATTGAAACGGAGAAACTATTGGCCGAAATGGTTAAAAAACGACTCGATCAGTGGAGCAAGGAAGGCAGATACAAAGGTAAATTTGCCAGCGTCACCCACTTTTTCGGATATGAAGGCCGTTGCGCAGCACCGTCGAATTACGACGCAGACTACTGCTATTCACTCGGCTATACTGCATCGATGCTCATTGCAGCAGGCAAGACCGGCTACATGTCTTCGGTACGCAATACCACCGGCCCTGCTGCCGAATGGGTTGCAGGCGGTATACCCATCACCATGATGATGAATATGGAACGCCGCCACGGCGAAATGAAGCCGGTCATCCAGAAGGCGCTGGTGGAACTTGATGGAGCTCCTTTCAGGTACTTTGAAAGCCAGCGTGATAAATGGGCAGTTGAAACAGATTATGTATATCCCGGCCCGATCCAGTATTTCGGACCTACGGAAGTGTGCGATCAGCCAAGCAAAACATTGCAGCTGGAACAAAATGGCAAAATCAGTTTATAATAGTAACTTTTTCATAAAGCAATCAACAGGGGAAAATGGTTTTCATTTTCTCCTGTTTTTTTGTTTATCCATTGGGGTCTGTTCTTTCTCCCTCCCTCCAGGCCTTTTTATCAAAGTATCTTATTGATCAATCTTGAGCCTATCACACACAAAAAAAATACCGGGAGTTTATCGTCGGGCATATGAAGAAAGGGGAAAAGATAATAAGTAACGCGCTTGTTGAACGCATATATAACCTTTTTAAAGGACATACATGGTATATTCAAAATATACTCCACCGTCTCTATTCAATCATGGAAAAAGGAGAAGAATGTACAATGCAGACGGTCGAACAAGCGGAAAAATTTGGCACAAGATATACTGTTTAATCTATCGACCTATTTTTATCGTCACATCTACTAATTAAAAACACTACTGCCCGGGTAGAATTTCAGTAAAAAAATACTACTTCCTAATGGTTTCGACCCGATGTCCTACTTTTGTGTTTGTTAAAAAATAACACGGGTAATTTTCATGAACTATTCTGTTAAGCCAAATGGGTACAATGCAAAGAAGTTTGCCTTTTACCATGGCAAAGAATATCCTAATTTTCATGAACCATTTCGTAAAAGGAGGCGACCTCGTCGAGGCCGCCTCCTTTTACACTGTCAGATTCGTTCAAGCCCTGCAGATCAGGAAGATCAGAAGAACCTGTAGCGGTTGTCTTCCACAACCATTTTGTCTTTTAATGTTTCAACAGACTGCATCTGGAGACGATAGGCATTGCTGTTGAGCATACTTCTTTTCTGAGATGAAGCGTCGTATGTTTCTGTTCCCGCTGTCCTGTTTGCAACCCGGGTAACATACACACCCATATTCCCCTTCATGGGGCCAACCACCTTGCCGACAGGCGCAAAGGCAGATACTGCATTCAATACGGGTTCCACTCCCAGTCCCGTAATGTTGCGGGTGGTAAAGTTCACAAAACGGACCGTATCTGCAACAGTGTTCATTGCTGCAGCATAGGCATCAAGAGATGTCAGATTTTTCGCCTGCAGGTCGGTGATTATTTTCTCTGCCTTCTTCTCATTCATCAACTGAGTACGTATGCCGGAAGAGACTTCAGAAAGAGGTGTTGTTCCGGCGGGAATTACCTGTTCCACACGTGCAATGACACGCAGATTGGTGAGATCGAACTTCTTCACGCTGCCTCGTTCCTTTTCATTGGCAGCCCAGGTGATAATCTGACGCGAACTGGGAATCTGCGCCAATGAAAAATCGTTGGCCGAAACCGTGACATTTGGCATGACCATATAGTTTT
>ENA-UOOH01001566-UOOH01001566.1-fermentation-metagenome-genome-assembly--contig:-NODE-1566-length-21928-cov-200.821789_pt1 | contig 21928 bp, 17 predicted proteins | sample MGYA00245778_ERZ724025 | MGnify/ENA primary metagenome ERZ724025 (study PRJEB28704, sample SAMN03018313) | fermentation metagenome | biome: anthropogenic terrestrial biome; feature: soil... | reverse complement strand
TCATGAAATATTTACTCATGAAATATTTACTCATGAAATATTTACTCATGAAATATTTACTCATGAAATAGTTATTCCCGAAATATTTACTCCTGAAACATTTACTCTTGAAAATTATATATACCCCACAAAAAGGTGACTCAATTGAAACTGCTTGTAACAGGCGGCTGCGGATTCATAGGCAGCAACTTTATCCGTTATATGCTGAAAAAATATCCGGACTATCAAATCGTAAACCTTGACAAACTGACCTATGCGGGAAACCCCGCCAACCTCAAAGACCTTGAAAACAACCCGAACTACTCTTTTGTCAAAGGCGACATCTGCGACCCTGCGGTTGTAAATGAAGTTATGAAAAAAGTAGACCAGGTTGTCCATTTTGCAGCCGAAAGCCACGTGGACCGTTCGATTGAAGACGGCTCGGTTTTTGTCAGGACAAACGTACTCGGGACAAACACCCTTCTCCAGAGTGCCCTTGCAAATAAGGTCAAAAAATTCATTCATGTTTCCACAGATGAGGTTTACGGAAGCACCATGGAAGGCTCTTTTACAGAAACAGATAACCTGAACCCTTCAAGCCCCTATTCTTCAAGCAAAGCAGGCTCAGACCTCCTTGCGATGTCTTATTACACAACCTATGGACTCCCGGTTTGCATAACCCGATGCACAAACAACTTTGGCCCCTACCAGTACCCGGAAAAATTAATTCCATTTTTCATCAGCAGGTTAATGGAAGGAAAGAAAGTCCCTGTCTACGGTACAGGCCTGAACATCCGGGACTGGATCTACGTAGAAGACCACTGTTCTGCGATCGATTTTGTCCTCCACAACGGAAGCGCCGGAGAAATCTACAACATAGACGGCGGAAACGAACTTACAAACCTTGAAATCACTCACCGGCTTCTTAAAATACTTGGCAAGGACGGATCTTCAATCGAGTATGTTGAAGACCGAAAAGGCCACGATTTCCGCTACTCCCTTGACGGCAGCAAACTGGAAAAAATGGGCTGGAAACCCGGATATGATTTTGATACCGCTCTCGAACAGACTGTCAAATGGTACATGGAAAATAAATGGTGGTGGGAGCCATTAAAACGCTGATCATCGGCTCCAGCGGGATGCTTGGTTCAGACCTGTGCAAAACATTTCCGGATGCTGTCAAACTGACACACCATGACCTTGATATCACAGACAGAGAGCAGGTCATTGAATCCATTTTAAAAATAAAACCTGATGTTGTAATAAACGCAGCAGCATACACCAATGTGGACGGCTGTGAAGACAACAAAGAACTTGCTTTTCAGGTCAATGGATACGGACCTGGATACATTGCAGAAGCCTGCGCCAGAGCAGGTGCAAAACTCGTTCATTTCAGTACTGATTATGTTTTTGACGGCTCCAAAAAAGAGTATGTGGAGTCTGACATCCCGGATCCGATTAATGTATACGGTGATTCAAAACTTCTCGGTGAAAAGAAGATTATCGAGAATATGGATGATTACAGGATTGTAAGAATTTCCTGGCTTTTTGGAATACATGGGAAAAATTTCGTTGAAACCATGCTGAAATTATCCGGAGAAATGGATACCGTAAAGGTTGTCAATGACCAGTTCGGCAAACCCACATACACGATGGACCTTGCCGGCAAAGTAAAGGAAATAATTGAACTCGACCCGGGAATTTATCATATTACAAATGATGGAATCTGTTCCTGGTACGAATTTGCTTCTTCTATTATCGATAATGTAACTCCGTGCACCAGTGAAGAATTCCCAAGGAAAGCAAAACGTCCGAAGTATTCCGTTCTTGTGAATACTAAAACCGGACCTATGAGACACTGGAAAGAAGCACTTAAGGACTATTTGCAGGAGAGAAATATATGAAAGAGAAAATATTTGAAAGAGGTTTGCTGTACACCACGTCCATAAAAATTTTTAAGAGGACGGCGTCCTCATGCCTTACCGGATTTTCGGTCGAGCCGTCAACGTCATACCTGAAGCAGATAAGCATCTCTTTTACCTTTAACCCTGACCTGCCCGCTGCAAGCACCCCTCTTTCTATTGCCATGCCGTGGGCATTAAAGCGGAAGATATCTTTTGTGGAGGCTGAAAAAAACCTGTGTTTTTAATTTTTTTCACAAAAACCTGCTTAGTTAAAATGTATTAGTTAAAAATTTTGAATAAGAAAAGGAGATACTTATTAACTATATATTATAAGTTTGTACCCTAATAAATAATATTTTTTTCAAAAAATACATGTCAATCGAATGATTTAAAAACTCACCAAATGAGTTAAATAACTTAGTGAGTATCTTATTAAAAAATTAATATCTCTTAAAATTTTTCTGATGAGGGAGCGGTAAAGATATTAAGATTGTAATTGTTCTCGGCGCAAGACCTGAATTAGAAAGAAAATTTAATTTGAAAAATAATTACTTTATCTGAAATTGAAGGAGGAAAGGGCATGTCTTCTCAAATTAAATATCGTTATACCGAACCTGAAAGCCTACAAAATGAGAGAGGCTTACCTGTAGATTTTACTTCTCAAATAAAAGACTATTCAGTTAGCCCAGAAGGAGAAGAATTTCTACTACCTGGACCTGAAGAATATAAAGAGGAATTTAACAGAATAAAAACTCTTGTGAATAAAGCCCGGCAAGAAGAAAAAGAAATTGTTGTTGTAATGGGAGTTGGATTCGTCGGATCGGTGATGGCTGCGATCATTGCAGACACAAAAGATGAAAACGGAAACTATAGCAAATTTGTAATCGGCTGTCAGAGGCCAAGCACCCGCAGTTACTGGAAAATCCCCCTGCTCAATAGAGGACAGTCTCCTGTGAAATCAGAAGACAAAGAAGTAGATGAGATAATAAAACGCTGCGTCCTTGAAACAAAAACCCTTGTAGCTACATATACAAACGAATGCCTGAAACTGGCTGATGTTGTCGTAGTGGATATTCAGTGCGACTACATAAAATGTGAGCTTGGAAACGTCAGAACCGGCGAAGCTGATATGGCTGCACTTGAAACTTCGATGAAAATAATCGGAGAAAACATACGTCCTGATTGCCTTGTCTTGATCGAAACCACCGTCGCTCCCGGAACGACAGAATTCGTTGCACTTCCACTCCTGAAAAAAGCGTTCTACAAACGCGCAATAGATTCAACCCCTCTGCTCGCACATAGTTATGAGAGAGTCATGCCAGGAAGAGATTACGTTGCAAGTGTGCGGGATTTCTGGAGAGTCTGTGCCGGCTGCAATGACGAAGCAAGAGAAAAAGTTGAGAAATTCCTGAAGGAAGTAATCAATACCAAAGATTACCCCCTGACGGTAATGGACAGACCGATAGAATCCGAAACCGCAAAAATTATTGAAAATTCATACCGTGCAACAATACTCGCATTCCTTAATGAATGGAGTCTCTTTTCAGAAAGAAATGGCGTGGACATCATAAAGGTCATAAATGCAATAAAAATGCGTCCAACGCACAGCAATATAATATTCCCAGGTCCAGGCATAGGTGGCTACTGCCTTCCAAAAGATGGGGGACTAGGTTACTGGGCATATAAGCATATTTTGGGTTTTGAAGATGGAGACGAGGTTTTCAAGATTACCCCTACATCAATCGATGTCAACGATACAAGAGCTCTTCACGTAGCCGAGCTCACAAGAGACGCCCTCCGAAACATGGACAGGTATATTGCCGGAGCAGATGTCCTGATCTGCGGAGCCAGCTACAGGCAGGATGTAGGCGACACCAGATACAGCGGAAGCGAAATTGTCGTAAGGAAACTTACGGAAATGGGCGCTGAAATGCGTGTCCACGACCCTTACGTAGACCACTGGTACGAGCTGGAAAGCCAGGACACATATCCGGTATCCGGCCAGTCTAAGAAGCATTTCTTCAGAAACCAGGAATGTCTTGCTGAGTTAAAAATGGAAACTGACTTTTCAACAGCTATTAAAGGTATAGAGGCTCTGATTTTTGCAGTCCCGCATAAAGACTATCTTAGCCTTGAACCGGAAGATATCGTAAAAATGGCAGGCGGACCTATCGCAGTTATTGACTGCTTTGGAATATTGTCTGACGAAAAAATAAGAAGATACTTCGAACTAGACTGCGAAGTCAAAGCCCTTGGAAGAGGCCACATCCAGAGGATTAAAAAGGAAGTACAGAAAAGCAGACCTCAAATGCAAACTTCAAAAGTTTCCGTAGTTTCACAAGTTTACAAGAGGGGATCTTTTTAAAATAAAAAAGTAATCATTACTGGCGAGATGGGTTTTATTGGCTCCCACCTTACTGAGAAGTTACTTGAGGACATACCGTAACAGCCATTGATAATGAGTCTACAGGAAACTGAAAATATAAAATATCTGCTCTAGGGCTAAGGATTGGAAGAGAATAAGGAGAAAAAATCTCCCGGCAAGGATGCGGTAAAAATATGAAGATTGCGATTATTCTCGGCACAAGGCCTGAGGTTATAAAAAACCAGGTGAGGCAAAACAGATGAACCTGAAAGAAACTGGAATAAAAGACCTCTTAATCCTAGAACCAAAAGTTTTTGCCGATGGCCGAGGCTACTTTTTTGAGAGTTACAATAAAAAGACACTGGAATCATTAATTGGAAAAGAATACAATTTCATTCAAGACAACGAATCCAAATCTTCATACGGCGTGATCCGGGGCCTTCACTATCAGTTAGCCCCTTACAGCCAGGCAAAACTTGTAAGAGTTCTGGAAGGCAGAGTATACGATGTTGCCGTAGACCTGAGAAAAGACTCTCCAACTTTTGGAAAATGGGCAGGCGTAGAACTCACCGGGGAAAACAAAAAGCAATTTTTAATTCCAAAAGGCTTTGCTCACGGTTTTTCCGTCCTGAGCGAAACTGCCGTTTTTGCGTACAAGTGTGATGAATACTATCACCCGGAAACCGAGGCTGGCATCATCTACAACGATCCCTCACTGAGCATTGACTGGAAAATAACTGAAAAAGACTCAAAACTTTCAGAGAAGGATAAGCTTCTGCCTGAGTTAAAAAACGCCAGGATGAATTTCTAACTACCTAAAATAATTACTCCATAAAATTAATTACACATTAAGTTATTCATACCTCTACAAAAAGGTGACTGAATTGAAACTGCTTGTAACAGGCGGCTGCGGATTCATAGGCAGCAACTTCATCCGTTTTATGCTGAAAAAGTATTCGGATTATCAAATTGTAAACCTTGATAAACTGACCTACGCCGGAAACCCCGCAAACCTCAAAGACATTGAAAATAACCCAAACTATTCTTTTGTTAAAGGCGACATCTGCGACCCTGTGATTGTCAACGAAGTCATGAAAAAAGTAGATCAGGTTGTTCATTTTGCAGCAGAAAGCCATGTTGACCGTTCAATTGAGGACGGCTCAGTCTTTGTAATGACAAACGTGCTCGGAACAAATACTCTTCTCCAGAGTGCCCTTGCAAATAACATCAAAAAATTCATTCATGTTTCCACTGACGAGGTTTATGGAAGCACAATGGAAGGTTCTTTTACCGAAACAGACAACCTGAGCCCTTCAAGCCCCTATTCTTCAAGCAAAGCAGGCTCTGACCTCCTTGCAATGTCTTATTATACTACATACGGACTGCCTGTATGCATAACCCGATGTACAAACAACTTCGGACCCTACCAGTACCCTGAAAAATTAATTCCTTTTTTCATCAGCAGGTTAATGGAAGGAAAGAAAGTCCCTGTCTACGGTACAGGCATGAACATCCGGGACTGGATATACGTCGAAGACCACTGTTCTGCAGTAGATTTTGTCCTCCACAACGGCAGCAGCGGGGAAATATACAACATAGACGGTGGAAACGAACTAACAAACCTCGAAATCACCCACCGCATCCTTAAAATGCTTGGCAAGGACGAATCCTCAATCGAGTACGTTGAAGATAGAAAAGGCCACGATTTCCGATACTCCCTTGACGGAGGTAAACTTGAAAAAATGAGCTGGAAACCTCAGTATGATTTTGATACCGCTCTCGAACAGACAGTCAGGTGGTATATAGAAAACAGATGGTGGTGGGAGCCATTAAAACGCTGATTATAGGCTCTAACGGGATGCTCGGATCAGACCTGTGCAAAGTCTTTCCCGATGCTGTCAAACTGACACACCATGACCTCGACATCACAGACAGAGAGCAGGTTATTGAATCCGTTCTAAAAATAAAACCTGATGTTGTGATAAATGCAGCAGCCTATACCAATGTGGATGGCTGCGAAGACAACAAGGAACTTGCGTTTCAGGTCAATGGATACGGACCTGGGTACATTGCAGAAGCCTGCGCCAGAGTGGGTGCAAAACTTGTTCATTTCAGTACTGATTATGTTTTTGACGGCTCTAAAAAAGAATATGTGGAGTCTGATATCCCAAATCCAATTAACGTATACGGCCATTCGAAACTTCTCGGTGAGAAGAAAATCATTGAAAACATGGATGATTACAGGATTGTAAGAATTTCCTGGCTATTTGGAATACATGGGAAAAATTTCGTTGAAACCATGCTAAAGTTATCCAAGGAAATGTATACTGTTAAGGTTGTCAACGACCAGTTCGGCAAACCTACCTACACAATGGACCTTGCCAGCAAAGTAAAAGAAATAATTGAACTCAACCCCGGAATCTATCATATTACAAATGATGGAATCTGTTCCTGGTACGAATTTGCTTCTTCTATTATCGATAATGTAATTCCCGGTACCAGTGAAGAATTCCCGAGAAAAGCTAAAAGGCCAAAATATTCAGTTCTTGTAAATTCCAAAACCAGATCCATGAGACATTGGAGAGAAGCACTTAATGATTATTTGCAGGAGAGAAATATATGAAAGGAGTAATACTTGCAGGCGGTACAGGCAGCAGACTGTATCCTCTAACTAAAGTAACTAATAAGCATCTTTTGCCGGTTTATGACAAACCAATGATTTACTACCCGATGGAGACCCTGATAAATGCCGGAATAAAAGACATCATGATTGTATCCGGCAGAGGGCATGCAGGACATTTTCTTGAGCTCTTGGGTTCAGGCGTGGATTTTGGAGTGCATTTTACCTATGAGATTCAGGAAAAGGCTGGAGGCATTGCCCAGGCACTCAGCCTAGCAGAAGATTTTGTTGACGGTGACAGTGTAACTGTTATTCTTGGGGATAATATCTTCCAAGACAATATCAAAGAAGACGTTGCAAACTTTGATGATGGTGCCAAGATTTTCTTAAAAGAAGTGCCTGATGCTCACAGGTTTGGAGTTGCAGAGCTAAAAGGCGATAAAGTAATAGGGATCAAGGAAAAACCAAAAGAGCCGAAATCTAATTTTGCGGTTACAGGGCTCTATATCTATGACTCTGATGTTTTTGATGCAATTAAAACTCTCAAGCCTTCGGGAAGAGGGGAACTTGAGATAACAGATGTAAATAATTATTACGTAAGCAAAGAAGCCATGGAGTACGGAGTTCTTGAGGGTTTCTGGAGTGATGCAGGGACTTTTGAGAGTTTATTGAGAGCTGGAGTGTTAGTGAGGGAATATCAAGAAGAATTACATAAAACTTCATAAGATAAATTAAGGTGGAAATTATTCCTTAAAAATTGTTTACGCTAGATTTAAAGCTTAATCAAAGAAGTATGTAATGAATTAACGCCTAAAGAATTTAGAAATTATTCATCTCGAAAAAAATCAAGATATATAAATATTTCTTTGCAAATATTTCGAAGATTATAGAAGACCACTCGAACTAAATTACGCTCTAAAATTCTAGCATTTCTATTATATTATTTTGTATAAATTAATTACTAAGCTGCAACAGAGATTATAGAAAAAAAAATTATCTACCATATACAGGATCTTTTAGGTTTATTTTATTGAATCTCAATTACCTCAAAAAATTCATTTAGTTTCCAAAAATCATAGAAAGAAATTATAATAATAAAATAGTAGAAATTATGAATATTTCATCGGAACCAAGATAATCAATGAATCCAATTGCATGCGGCCACCCCATCCTAAACAGGCTGTCAGACAATTATTGATATTGATAAAAAAATGCTAAAAAGAAGGAGTTCATTTATTACCGAAAGTAATTGTCAGACAACCTATGAAGGGGGAGGTATTCGTGACCCTCCGCGATCCCCTTGTAATAAAGTGGATATTTGTACTATTCCAACATTTATTAGAAATAGGTGTAAATTATAATTACAAAAAAATTGCATATATAAACATTTAGTTCTGGATGGGAAAATTAATGCTACCAAAAGTAGTTATTATAATTTTGAATTGGAATGGATGGGAAGATACAGTAGAATGTTTAGAGTCGCTGTACCAAATAGATTATCCTGATTATGAGGTTATTCTAGTAGACAACGGATCGACTAATAGCTCAATAAGACAAATTAAAGAGTATGCTAATGGAATGATTAATACAAAGTCAAATTATTGTACGTATGATTCTTCGAACAAACCCATAAAGGTATTAGAATACTCAGAGGAAGAAATAGAGTTATCACATTCATATGGAAAATGGACAAAATCTTCATTTGGCAGAAAGCTTATTATTCTAAAAAATAAAAAGAACTATGGCTTTTCTGAAGGAAATAACATAGGAATAAGATTCGCTTTAAAAAATATTAATTTTAGGTATATACTTTTACTAAATAACGACACAGTTGTCGAGAAAAATTTTCTTTATGAATTAGTTATTACAGGAGAGAAATCTCAAGAAAATGGCATAATTGGTTCTAAAATACTTTATTACTACAATCCTTCAATAATTCAGTTTAATGGAAAATGTATCAACTATAAAAATTTGTTCTTATCTAGATATACACATCCTAAAAAAACTGCTCATGGCTGTGAAAGTAACACGGTAAAAGGTTGTTCAATGTTAATAAAAAAAAATGTTATTAAGAATATTGGAGCACTCGATCCAGATTATTTTGCATATGGAGAAGAGGAAGATTATTGTATCAGAGCCATGAGAGCAGGATATAAAATAATATATTCACCTACTTCAAAAGTATATCATAAGGGTGGTGGTAGTACAGGAGGAGGATTCAATAAAATAACAGCATTCTTGAGAATAAGAAATATAATATTATTATACAGAAAGAATTTTCCTTTACTGCATCTATTACTATTGATTCCATACTTAGTCACTTTTATAATATACCATACAATATTCGCAATGATTGCAAGAAAGTATATTGTTATCAATTCAATGATCAAAGGTTTGCTATGGCATGTGGGGAGTATTAAAAAGAATAATTATAGTTTAGGTTTAGATGAAAGATACCTTCAAAAATTAAAATAATTAGAAAAATGATTAAATATAAAAGTTAGTTCAAAAAAGGAATTTAAATAAGAGTCTATAATAGGGACAGTATTAAGGATAATTTTTGAAATCAACGACGAAAAAGCGTATCTATTAAAGATATATAAAGGGAATATGAAAATCAAAAATTTATTAAATAACAAAACAATAACAGATATTAACCTTTCATTTCTAAGTCTTTTTAGCTCAGCAATAGTATATTTTTTGCTAAGAGTTGTACTTGGGAACAGACTAGGTGCTTCTTCACTTGGGGTATATACTCTAATATATACTATATACATGTTTGGGCTTCAATTTGCAGATTTTGGAATAGGGGCAGCGCTAACTAAACATATAGCAGAAAAAAAAGAAGAAAATATAACAGTAATAAAATTAATATCTTCTGGATTTGCAGGAGCGATTTTTAGCGGCTTATTTTTAGCCATCCTTTTATTTTTAATTTCAGGTTATATATCCATAAATATTTATCATAACTCTGAGATGGAGCTTCTGTTAAAAATAACAGCTATATGCTACCCGTTTATGGCAATAGAGAAAACAGTTATGGGCTCTTTGAATGGACTCCGTGAAATGAAGCTTTTTGCCTATATAAGTATTATACAAAATATATCTGTATTTCTTATTACCTTAGCTTTTGTAATTTTATTAAAAATGGATCTGTATGGAGCCATACTTGGTTTTGTAATCCCCACAGTGGCAGTTGGCTTTTTATCGTTATATCTAGTTAAAAAATTCATTAAGAAAGAACACATAAGATTCAATGATTATTTGAGAAAGATAGTATTTTTTGGATTATATGTAATCCTCATAGATTCGATAGGCATGATTAACACTCAAATTGATACCCTACTGGTAGGTTACTTTATGGACGAAACTCAAGTTGGGTATTATACAGTTTCTGTAATCTTTGTACAGGTCATCATATTACTGCCTAGAGCAATCCAAAGAATAACTTATCCTTCAATATCAGCCTATAATGGAAGAAAAGATTTCAAGAATATTCGCAAACTTATTAGAAGCACGACAACAAAAACTCTCTTGATTACTTCGTTTTTATCCGTGATTATAGCAGCTTTTGGTAAAATTACCATTTGTCTTTTTTTCTCAAGCGATTTTTTACCTGCATACAAGCCTCTTTTAATTCTGTTAATTGGCTATTCAATTTTTTCACCTTGGGTATCCATCGGCACTGTATTTGCAAGCATCGGGAAATTAGAGACTTCATTCAAAACTTCCATATACTGCGCGATATTTAATACAATATCAAATATTTTACTTATCCCAAAATTTGGAATAATAGGCGCAGCCACTGCAACATCAGCATCGCTTATATTTACAGTAATCATAAATTTGTTTTTTTTGAAGAAATATATGTATAGTGAAAAATCATCTCAAAATCTAATTTAGTTGCTCTATAGCTATGATTAATTAATCCAATTGGGTTAATCCCAAGGCTCCAACTTGCTTCCTAATCTTGAATTCTATATAACCTAAGTTTGACAGTCCCCACTAATTGGTACTGATATTTTCTCTTCTTTTTTGTCCTAACTGGACTTGACAATTCTTTAAAATTTATAAAAATTTATTATATACCCACTTTCCGCAGTAAAATTTCTTAATTTTATATTTTTTCCTACTCTCGGCAGGTCGACATTAGATTTTGAGGATTTTTACTGATTACGTTTTTCATAAATTATGTAATACGTATGTGGTGTGAAACTGGTTAACATATGCCCCAAATTTCACGACATATATAAACAATGAACCATTTTTGCAATAATGTTTTGTATCAGAGATAATGTGTTTTCCAGCAAAAACGCTATCAGTAAAAATGTTGTGAAAAAAACAAGCTACCTGCCGAATATAGGTTTTTTAAATTCTTCCAATACTTTTTATAAAATCTCTTCCCATTTTACCTTGATGACTCTCTCCCCTAGCTCTGAATCCACAACTCATCTTGGTCATTATGGCCTTATTGCTGGCGTATTTGTCAAGGCCGGTTAACTTTTTTCCATTTTGGACGGTTTAGAATTTTCCAACCTTTTTATATAAAGTTTACTCAATTTTCTAAAATTTCTGTAGAATTATGACGTATAAGTCCTGTTTTTATACCCTGTTTTTTCCTTTCTTTCAGTCTGTAACTTTCCCCTTTGATATTAATCGTTGTACAATGATGGAGTATCCTATCAAGCAAGGCAGCCGCTATTACATGGTCCTTGAATATCTCTCCCCATTCTCCATATGACTTATTCGATGTCAAGATCGTTGAACTCTTTTCATAACGTCTTGAGATTAGCTGAAATAGACAGTGAGCTCCTTCTTCGTCAAATGGTAGATATCCTATTTCATCAATTATCAGAACTTTATACTTCATCAAGTCCCTGATCTTCTTTTCAAGAATTCCTTCTCTATTTGCTATTTTCAACCTCTCGATAAGGTTTCCTGTATTGGTAAAGTAAACAGAAATTCCTGCTTTTACCGCTTCAATCCCAAGAGCAATTGCAAGATGAGACTTTCCAACTCCGGGAGGACCAAGGAAAACAACATTCTCTGAATTATGAACAAATCTCAAGGTTGCAAGGTCTTCTATGACTTTTTTATCAATAGATGACTGAAACTCAAAATCGAATTCTTCAAGCATCTTTTTCACAGGAAATGCTGCACTTTTCATCCTTCTCTCAATTGCAGCAGCTTCTCTGTGTTTCTTTTCCTGTTCAAACAGATAATCAAGGACTTCCATTGTTGTCTTGCTGTCCCTTGCAGCAATTTCAAGGCAGTTATCAAGGAGCTCTTCAATTGTATTCAGTTTCAGGTACTGAAGGTTATTGTGAAGCTTCTCATAAGTGAAGTTGTTCATTCAAAACCTCCCTGACTGAATGTTTCATAGACATCAAGAGACCTTTTTTCAACTTCTGGACCTGAGAACTTCAACGGAATCTGTGAATTTTTCTTGCATTTTGAATTCTCTTTAAGAATCTCACTCAGGAGACCCTGGAAATGTTCCTTTTTCTTGGAAACTCTACAATTACCTGGAAGAATTTCATGTTCACAGACCTTTTCATGATCAACATAAATCTCTAATTTTCCTTCCAAAATATGAAGTTCTGCAGTTCTTCCTGCAAACCTGTAAGGAACAGAATACTTATTTCCAAGAAACGAAATATAACAGTCTCTGGAGATCTTTCTGGTCTCCTTATGGACAACTTTGTAAGGAGGAACCTGATCCAGAGGGCTCAGGTTCTCCTCCTTAAAGCGTTCAAGAGGGATTTGATAGGTTGTTCCATGGACAGTTGAGTTTACCCTTTCCAGCCACCTGTGAACTTGGCCGTTCAGGTCTTCGAGAGAGGTAAACTGTCTTCCAAGGACGAAATCCCTCTTGACATAGCCGACAGTATTTTCAATTTTACCTTTTGTCTGAGGCCTGTAAGGCCTGCATAACCGGGGAGTAAAACCAAAGCATTTGAAGAAATCCTCAAACTGTGAGTTCCATTCAGAATCTGATGATTTTAAGGCTCTTTTGATAACAACCTGTTTGTCGAATAACAGGGTGGGATTTCTCCCTACCCCGTCTTCTAGGAACCGGACTTGAACCTTTCGATTCATCCGGCTCGAGCCACTACTACCCTTTCGGGTGTCAGTTTAGAACAAAATTGGGGTTAGTGATGCGTTTCTTCCGGTGGTATTCCATGAATTTCCATTGTTCGAAATATTCTTTGTCGATAAATGGATTCTTATTAAGGCTTGCTAGTCTTTGCCTAACAATTTTGGCATTGGAGAATCTCTCCAACGTATGTAGTTCTGTGCAGAATACGTATTTTCTTTTACCGGATTTATGCCAGTATTTGGTCGTTATCCAGGTGAAACCTTTATTTGAGTGTCTTCTTTTCGCCCAGGAGATAAGCATGTTATAGACTATTTCATCAAGTTTGTTGAAGATAGCAGAAGAAACTGCGTGATTATGATACTGTGCCCATCCCCTAATGATTGGGTTGAGTGTTTGTATCAATCGGTCTTGATCCCATGCTTTTGCTTTGTGAAGTACGTCACGGATTTTCTTAATAACTTCCTTTTGAGAATCTTTAGATGGCTTCGGAAGAAGTTTTCCTTTATATTTCCTGAAGTTCCATCCGAGGAAATTGAACCCTTCACTAATATTGGTCACAAGAGTCTTTTCTTCGCTGAGCTTAAGTCCACGAGGATCTAAAAATGCTTGGATGACGTCGATTATTTCAAGAGCCGTTTCCGGGGAATCAGCAGTTACCACAAGGTCATCAGCAAAACGAACATAATTAACCTTGCGCCTGTTTTGATGAGATTTGTCAATTGTTCCATCTGATCTGGAGTAAAATCTCATCGCTAAGGCGTTTTCTAAGCCGTTTAAGGACATATTTCCAATTATTGGAGATATAGGCCCTCCTTGAGGTGTGCCTTTTTCGGTAGGAAACAGATGATAATTCTCGATATATCCGGCTTTTAGGAACTCTTTAAGGATTCGTTTATCAATAGGGATGTTATCAAGTATCCAGTTATGGCTGATTTCATCAAAGCAAGCTTTAATGTCACCTTCAACGATCCATTCAGGAGAAACTTTCTTGCTTAAACAGAGGTGAAGGTAGGCATAAGCATCTTTTGTAGAACGATAAGGTTTAAACCCAAACGAAGTTTTGTCACCTGCTGCAGATTCGATTGCGCCCAACACCAGAGAGTGCAAAGTTTGCATTGCTCTGTCATACATAGTTGGTATGCTAAGAGGTCGTAGTTTACCGCTCTTCTTTCGAATGTACTTCCGTGTTAATGGTTTTGCACGATAGCCTTTGTTCGTTAGTTGTAGAGCGGCACGCATCTTATCTGCCGACGATGACCAAATGATGCCATCAATTCCAGGAGTTCGACTTCCCTTGTTAGTGGTTACTTTACGTATCGAAAGAAGTTTGGCATAAAAGGACCGGGTCAGAAGACGGGAGAGTTTGTTCACGGTTTTCCAATTTCCGCTCTTAGCTGCACTTGCAATTCGAGACTGTAGGTTATTAACGACTTCTTTCACTCTTTTCCAATCAATAATTTTCCATTGTTGAGTGAGTTCTTTGTCTGTAAGGTCCGTAACCGAAGTTATCTCTGGTTCTCTTACATTCATAATTAAACAATCCCTGTTGCTTTCGTGACTAATGGCAAGTGGGCATGCTTTCGCATTGAGGCATTTTTTTCCTCTATATTCCCCATTACAGGAAACCGTTTGCTTTTTGCCAATTCCTCTGCCACCTGTGGCGTCGGTTTTCCTTGCGGAATTCCTACCTTATTAAGGACCACAAATGGTTTACCGAGTTCTATGTCATAGATAGTTGTTGGATACTTAGGAGGATCCTATAGACCGGAAGCCATATGTCCATTCGTCATGACACAACATGGAATGTCATAACCAGGCTCCTATGCCATTTTGGCTCATGCGTATTAACCTGCTTTCGCATGTTATACGTTACGATCTCTCAAACAGATCTTCACCTTTCGGTTCTCCATATATCCTTTTCCCTAGCGGTTTGGAACTGTCAGGTTCAGTTTTACACCTCATTGTCCTCTGAGCTTTGCACAGATCCGTTGCCAGAAATGCACATCAGAATAGGGACATTCTGAATGGATAGAATGGCGGGTTGTTCCGCAATCCATAGCATAACTTCTCGTCGCACCATATTATCGTATAGAATCTCCTGTGTAAATCCTCCAAAGTACTCAAAAGCATTCAGATGACACTGGATAAGAGTTGGAGTGTCTATACTCAGTGTAAATTCAACATATCTCATTCTGGAATATCCAAGAATCATGTTGAAGCAAAAGAGTTTCTTTACCTTTCCATCAACCTCAACTGTTCCTAACTCTCCCCAGTCAACCTGAGCCTGGACACCTGGTTTTGTTTCGTAGCGGAGTACAGCAGGGACTCCCTGCTGAGGTCGGACTTCTCTTACGAAGTCCTTAACGATGGTTTTTCCTCCATCAAAACCCATTTCTTTGATTTCCCGATAGAGGCGAGAAGCAGTATAGGGACCTTCTTTGAGTTTCTCAAGAATGTAAGGTTTGAAAGGATAAAGCTTGCTCTTTCTTCCAGGACGTTTCTGGGGTTCAGGCAAGGTTTTCAGCAGAAGATACTTCCTCACAGTTTTCCTGTCAAAACCGGTTTGTCTGGAGATTTCACTGATGCTAAAGCCTTGTGAATACAAATCTCGTATCAATAGCCATTCCTCCACTTTCAGCATTATTTACAATCCTCGAACTTTTCTCAAGGATTGAGAATTGGAAGTTTTTAAACCGCCGAAAATGGAAGATTCTTAACCGCCATTGACAACTGTCAAAGCCGGTGAATAATTCCTCATTTTAGCCGGATTATTTTCAATACGCTAAGATATCCTCAAAAAATATTTGATTCAAGAGATGCAAAAAAAGAAATAAAAGTTTGCAAAGAGATTATTGCAAAGTTTAAAGAGCCAATAAGTAAATAGAAAGAGTTACGGTCTATAAGGTCAATCATAGAAGATGTATTCAAATTGGCGAAGAAAGCATACTCTATGGAGAATTTGCACAGATATACAAGGAATTCTGTCCAAAAATACTGCTTTTTATTTGTACTTTAGTAAGAATAACTATAAATTTAGGGATGCGAAAAAGTAAGGAAATTACAAGCCTTTTCTGAATAGAGAATTAAAAAGGGGGCTAATTATCGAACTTTCGAATGGTTTTGAATCCGCGAAATTCATTTAGGATACAACAGCCATATGCTTTTAGCCAAAAACATAAATAGTCGGAATTACAGTCGGAATTTTGAATTAACCTATCATATGAAAAAAATTAATTTTTTGGTTTGCATAAAGCATCCAAACAAATGCATTAAAGCGTAATCAAAAAGCATCTTAGGATGGTTTGAAAACAAAAATACCATTCATGAGAATATAACAAATGCATGTACAAATAGGTGGTTACAGCCTATTAGTACAATACTTTTGCATCTCCATTATTGTAAATGACTTTTTTATCTATAAATAAATGAGTATAAAGATCAATATCCAAAACATTTTTATTAGGTATTACTTTTTTTTCAATTACATTTAAACGTCTCAAAAACAAATATGAATCATTATCAGTCTCATTAAATTCAAAAAAATTTATATTTAAATGAGGAGATTTGTCTGTCATTTTACTATATGCTAACAACTGCCTTAATCCCCCACGATCAGAATTAATGGATAAATTTTGAGCGTTATGTATTTCAATCCACTTGGAACAAGTGACCTCTTGATCAAATACGTACATTGAATCACATTGACTTCCTTCTGAATTTAAAATTATTGAACGAGATTCACCAAAAAGATTGTATGTGACCCCTGAAATACAAAAGAAATAAGGGATTAACACAAACAATAAAATTGCATATGTTTGTAATTGTGATTTGTTATTATTTAGAACTTTTGAAATAGAGATCCCGCCAATTACAAAAAAAATCGATAAAAAAGTTATAGCAAGTCCATATATTCTGTCTATTCCATAACCCTCTGAAACATAAGGTAATGCTACTGTAATAATTAGTAACCCTGCAGCAATCAAAGACATAACAAAATATTCAACTTCGAATTTTTGCTTCATAAAATTTACATTTTTCACATTTAGTTTGGGAAAAGACGTCTCTTTGTATTTAAGTATCATTGTGATAATGCCTATTCCAATAAATAAGAAAGTAAACCATCTAAAAAAGAATTCTATTGAGTATGGAAGACTTTTTTCCATCAGTCCAGCTCCAAATAACGCCTGTGTTTCATCTCCTCTCGATTCTTGGACAAAAAAATCATTTAAACTAACAAGAGAACTTTTGATAAATAGTAACCCGCCTTCAAAACTGGAAGTAGTAATTTCTGAATACCAAAAGAAAACAAAAGCAAAAAATAACAATGGAAACATATAGCTTATTTTCCTTTCCATAGGGTATTTTTTTGATATAATTTCAATACAAATAAAATATAGAATTGCTTCGAAAAAATATATATAAGTTGTAGAATAGTGAGATAAAGAAACGGAAAACATAAAGAGAATTAATAAAACTCTTTTGTTAAACAAAGAGATTTTGTCACTAAAAAGAGCGACCATACTAAGAATGTAAAAAAATATCGCTAAGTTTGTACGAGCGTTTGCTGATGTCCATATAAAATTAAATTGGAACATAAAGAAACAAGAGGCGAGAAAAGAAAAGGTTTCGCTAATGTACTTTCGTGATAAAATATATATAGCCAGTGGTGATGAGGAATAAATAAGAGGATATAGTATTTTAAATAAAGATTCAGGATTGACGTTTAAAATGGAATAATAGATTGTAGGCAGTAACGAGACACTTAGACATGCATTCATTCTAGAATTATTGAATACATCCCACTTAAAGCCATTTAACGTTGTTCGGAAAAACAAGTATTCTTTATGGGCATCAATTCCTATAATATGGTTTGATCTTAATGATAATAACAATAAGAGGGATATACTAATTGAAAAAATGAATAATGGGTAAAGTCTCTCAGGAATTTCCTTATCGAAGAAACAAATTATTATTACATACATAACAATAAGCATCAAGAGTAACATTATTACAAAATTGTTACCTGTTTTATTTATAAAAAAAACTCCAACAATACTTAAAGTTGGGAAAATAAAGGGCAATATCAAAAATAGTTTTTCTTTTGCTGTAAAAAAATGAATTGGGAAATAAATTTTGATAGATGTATCCCATTTACTGCCCAGTATCATTATTATAAATATTAAGCTAAATGAAAATAAAATTGGTATTGTTGATAAAGGTGATTTATAACCGAGGGAAGAAAATGAATAATTAATAAAAAGCCCAACTAACATTAAAAAAGAAATACTTAACCCCACTGAAAATAAAAATTTTTCAATTACACTCAAATCATTTAACTTTAAGATTTTGAGAATTAAAATTCCCGGAAATAACGTAAGGAAGAAAAATCCAAAAACTTGTCTTAAAACAGGGATATTTAACAGTATTACTAAATCCAAAATAAGTATTCCAATTATCATCGTTAAGGTCAACGATTCTTTAGGAATCTCAAAAGATCTAAAAGATTTCATAGATTTCCACCTTTTTTAATAGTATTAACCAATTTTTCATAATTCGTTATATCATACTTTTTAGAAAATTGTCTAGATCTTTTTGAGTATTGATAGATCAAGTACGGGCTTTCGAATAGACAACATATTTTGTCACTCAATTGGAGAGGATCTGTTGCGTCAAAATAGATGATCCCTTCCTCACTCTCATCATTTTCAGTATTTTCTTCAGAATTAGCTTCAAAAATAACTTTACCTGCAGCTGCTGCTTCAATTCTTTTTGTAGGCAAAGCACCTGCAAATAATTTAGTAGGGTTTACCATTAAACTAAATTTATCGAAATAAGTATAAAGTTCTGCAGTGTGAAGATGTCCTGTAAAAATCACGCTTTCTTCCAAGGAAAATTCCTTCACCATTTCCTTTAATTCATTATAACATTCCCCGTCTCCAATTATATAAAGCAATGATTGAGGAAATGATTTTTTAACTAAATAAAAAGCTTTAATTAAGACTCCAACATTAGAGTAATCATATAAACTACCAAAATAACAAATATTATAAAGATTCCGATCATTAAGTGGATAAAAAGGTATTTTATTTAAATCGATACTAGAAGGTATGTAAAATAATTTATTATCACTTAGCCCATATTTAATTAATTCAGTTCTATAATTATATGAATAAACATAAAATTTCCAATATCTGGTTAAAACAAGTTTCTCTAAGGGAACTAATATTTTTTCAGTTATTCTTAATCTTTTGTCGAATTTTAGCGCATATGATGAGAATATCTTCCCATCCGCTACAATTTTTTTCCCATACATAGATAGTACTATTGTGCTGGGAACTGAATATGTATCATGTCTAATATGTGCAAAATTTATATCTTTATTTTCAAGAAGAACTTTAGTAATTATTATTATCTGGTAAATATAAAATATAAAATAATTTAAAAAAATTGATATGATTTTCTTGCTTTTTAAATCTTTTTTTCTAGGAGGAATTATCGGAACTTCATATATTTTCTTTACACCTAATAAATTTCCTTTTTTAGAGCATATTAGTATTATTTCAAAAGAATTTTGCAAATATCCCATCATTTCCATATATTTTTTTGTGGCACCGAACTCTTGTGAAAAATCTTGGTACATTATTACTAAGAGCTTTTCTTTCACACTATCCCTTTCTTGGAGCTCAATTAATAGTCTAAATTTTAGACAATACTTCAGCCTAATTTCATTTTTTTATTTATTATTCAAATATTTTAAAATGAGTTTATAAATTATACTTAAACTTTATCAATGAAAAATTCCAGACAAATATTTTATTAAAGATACACCTTAAAGTTCTATCAATTTTATTACATGAGAGTAGATTCACTGGGATGTTTTCATTCAAATGAGCTAACAAATTATTCTTATCGCCTCTTACTCTAGTTACTTTTGTTGTGAAACCATCAATAATACTTTTCATTTTATAGTATATTCCTCTGTGTCCTAGTTTGAATGCATAGCCCCATGACAAAAATTCTACCAAAATAAGAGATGGAAAGAGAACTAAAAAATCAACAAATGAATAGTATTTCCTTAAAATAAAATATCTACCCCTTTCTATGTTATATAATTTTAGAGGAGATACATTTAAAAAATAATCATGTCGAATTATCGCCATCGGGACATATTTTATTGACATATTCATTAAATGAACCCTCCAACAAAGATCACCATCCTCACGGTACATAAAAAAGGATTCGTCAAATCCTCCTAAATCTATAAAATGAGATTTTCTTATAGCAAAACAAGTTCCTCCCACTCCATTTAAAAATTCAGGGCTCATATATTTATCAGGGCATTCTCCATATCCTCTCGTAAATCCAAGTCCTGTGAAATGATTAATAAGACCCGCAGAGTTAATTTGGAACCCATCATATGTCAAAATTTTTGGAGCGGAAATCACATTTTTATCTTCAGACAAAGATTTTACTAAACTTTCGATACTATTATCTTCCATAATAGTATCAGGATTAATTATAATAATATTTTCAGAGCTTGCATGAGAAACTCCCAAATTATTACCCATACCATAACCCCCGTTAAAAGGACTTTTTATTGCTTTAACCTGAGGATAGTGCTGTAAAACAAAATCAACTGTTCCATCAACAGAACAATTATCGACAATAATAATTTCTTTAGCCAAGTTTTGTTTTAGGATCGACTCAATACAGTTAGCAATATATTCAATACTGTTGAAAGTAACTATTATTATACTCACATCATAATAATTAGAATTCATAAAATCATCTCTTCAAAGCTCCATAAAGAAATTTTTAGATTAAGTATCATAAGGAAATAGTTTAATATAAAAGGATTTTCCACCTTATAGAAGATTTATACATTTTTTGTTAAATCAAATCCGACTGGTTGAAAATTTCTGAAAAAGCGAGTGCAAAAGACAACCTTATATAACCTACTTATATAACCCAAACCTACAACTCCTACATATACTGTACTAATATTTATTTTTTCTAACAAAGTTTTCATAATAAATGCCCTTAAAAACATTAAAAACTACGATCCAGTTTCTTGCTCATATCTGACTGCATATCAAAAAACATTGCAAAAAACAATAGCTGTATACCCATCAGAGTCATAAAAACGCCCAGCAACGGATAGTTTGGAGAAACAGGATTTCGCATCAACTTCTGTACAAGAATCCAGAAATCAAATATCAATCCAGCAGGCAGAAGTGCCATGCTTGCAATATAGAAAAACACAAGCGGATGGAAGCTTAAAAGCACATATTTGGTCTTGAGCCTCCATAAGAAACCATTGAAGAGCATGGGAGCGACTTTCAAGACGTATTTACGGTAATTTATGGAGGATTTTTCATTGCCGTAGCGGGCAGGGATTACAACGTCAGTTACCCTCATGCCGTATGCGTTGAGCTTTATCAGGATGTCATTTACGTAACCGTAATAGGTGTAAATAGAATCAAGGTCTATTGTTTCCAGGGCTTTTCGAGATGCTGCGGCATAACCATTCTGGGGGTCCATTAAGTCCCAGTAGCCGCTTCCGATTTTGGTCAGCAGCGAAAGCATGGTGTTTCCGAAGAAACGCCAGGCGCTCATGCCTTCCCGTGCTTCTTTGGTTATAAGCCTGTTTCCTTTGGTGTAATCGGCTTTTCCTTCTATTATGGGCATTAAAAGGCGAGGCATATGGGCAGGATCCATCTGGTTGTCGCCGTCCATGACAACAACGATGTCCATTTTGTCTTCCAGGGCCATTTTGTATCCGTCAATAACGGATTTTCCGGCACCCATATTTACTTCATGCCTTAAGGAAATGACTCTGGGGTCTGTCAGGTTTTTGACCACTTCAGGGGTCCGGTCGGAACTGCAGTCGTCAACTATGTAAATGCGGCTTACATATTTTGGAATTCCTTTTATTGTCTTACCTAACAGAACTTCCTCAT
>ENA-UOOH01001563-UOOH01001563.1-fermentation-metagenome-genome-assembly--contig:-NODE-1563-length-21940-cov-16.039251_pt1 | contig 21940 bp, 37 predicted proteins | sample MGYA00245778_ERZ724025 | MGnify/ENA primary metagenome ERZ724025 (study PRJEB28704, sample SAMN03018313) | fermentation metagenome | biome: anthropogenic terrestrial biome; feature: soil... | reverse complement strand
GATTGACATAACAAATCCTACTCCAAAGACTGTGGATTCACTTATGAAGCTGAATCTGCCGGCAGGAGTAGACATTGAAATCAAATTATAACGATATACATCGTTGAAGCGGTGTGTAGGAAACTGCAGGCAGTTTCCTTGATGCTTAAACAAGGCAAGTAGAGACACTCTGCTTAGAATGATTGCGCAAGCAATCCGCTGTAAGAAATTAGGAGGTGTAATATGAAAGCAATTTTAGGAAAAAAGATTGGAATGACTCAAGTGTTCACCGAAGAAGGCGAAGTTATTCCTGTAACTGTTTTGGAATCCGGCAACTTGATTGTTGTTCAAAAGAAAACAGAAGAAAAAGACGGGTACAATGCCATACAAGTGGGATTCGGAGACGTTAAAATCAAGAATGTTATTAAACCTAAGAAAGGTCATTTTGATAAATCAAAAGTAGAGCCTAAAAGATTTTTAAGAGAATTCAGAGTAGATAACATTGACGATTATGAAGTTGGTCAAAAAATTGGCGTTGATATTTTCCAAGCGGGAGAAAAAGTTGACGTTTCAGGAATTTCAAAAGGCAAGGGATTCCAGGGACCAATAAAGAGACACGGACATGGAAGAGGCGGCATGAGCCACGGTTCAAAATTCCACAGATTAAGAGGCTCATTGGGAGCATCGGCAGGAGTGGGAAAGGTAGTTAAAGGAACAAAAGCCCACGGTCATATGGGAAATGTCAAAGTTACAGTATTAAACCTTGAAGTGGTAAAAACAGATGCAGACAAGAATATAATACTATTAAAAGGTGCAGTACCGGGACCTAAAAAAGGTTTAGTAAAAATTAGAGAAGCAGCAAGAAAATCTAAGTAAGATTTGCATGGAAAGGAGGATTAAAGATGCCAAAAGTAGCTCTTTATGATATAACAGGCAGCCAAATAGGTGACGTGGAGTTAAGTGATGACATATTTGGTGTAAAAATAAACACTCACGTAATGTATGAAGCCGTAAAAAATTATTTGGCTAATCAAAGACAGGGAACTCAGTCTGCCAAGACTAGAGGAGAAGTTAGGGGCGGCGGAAGAAAGCCTTGGAGACAAAAAGGAACAGGCCGTGCAAGACAAGGAAGCATAAGATCACCGCAATGGATAGGCGGCGGAGTTGTATTTGCTCCAAAGCCGAGAGATTACAGCTATAAACTGCCAAAGAAAATAAAACGATTAGCTCTTAAATCAGCTTTAAGTTCAAAAGTACAGGATCAAGAAATTATCGTAGTGGATAGTTTGGTTCTTGATAAGCCAAAAACAAAGGATATGATAAAGATATTATCAAATCTTAAAGCAGGCAGGAAAACATTGGTGGTTATGCCTGAAAGAGATGAAAATGTAATACTGTCATCAAGAAATATTCCGGGCGTAAAAACAGCATATGTTAATACAATTAATGTTTACGATATATTAAACTGTGATTCTTTCCTTATAACTAAGGACGCAGTTAATAAAGTGGAGGAGGTGTACGCATAATGCGCGATCCACACGATATAATCTTAAAACCCATAGTTACAGAAGCAAGTATGAATGCTATGGCAGAAAAGAAATATACTTTTGTTGTAGATAAGAAGTCTAACAAGACTGAAATAAAAAATGCAGTGGAATCAATTTTCGGAGTTAAAGTAGCAAGTGTGAACACGATGAATATGCTTGGCAAAAACAAGAGAATGGGAGTTCATGTGGGTAAAAGGGCTGACTGGAAAAAAGCCATTGTGACTTTAACAGAAGAAAGCAAAACAATAGAATTCTTTGAGGGAATTTAAGATGCCCTAACCCCATTTATTCGACGACATAGGTATGGGGACACACCTCTACTATGGAGTTAGTCTTTGAGGGCATGAGGAATGTCCCCGAATATATAAATTGGTGAATGAGACTGCGGGATTCTCGTTGAAGATTTAGCAAAACGAAATATAGATATTAAAAGAAGGAGGAAAATCTCATGGGTATTAGAAAGTATAGACCAACTTCTCCGGCGTTGAGACAAATGACTGTTTCAACATTTGAAGAAATAACAACTGATGAACCTGAGAAATCTCTTTTAGCTCCGTTGAAAAGCAAGGCAGGAAGAAATGCACACGGAAGAATTACAGTTCGTCACAAAGGCGGCGGAGAAAAGAGAAAATATAGAATAATAGATTTCAAAAGAAATAAAGATGGAGTTCCGGGAAAAGTTGCAACAATAGAGTATGATCCAAACAGAAGCTCATACATTGCACTTATAAATTATGTTGACGGAGAAAAAAGATATATCATAGCTCCACATAAACTGCAAGTTGGAGATACAATCGTTTCAGGTGAGGATGCAGATATTAAAATCGGAAATGCACTTCCTGTAAAAAATATTCCGGTTGGTACAATGATTCACAATATTGAACTTAAACCGGGAAAAGGCGCACAAATGGTTCGTTCAGCAGGAAACGCAGCTCAACTTATGGCTAAGGAAGGCAAGTATGCACAGGTAAGGCTTCCAAGCGGTGAAGTTCGAATGATATTGATGGACTGCAGAGCAACAATCGGTCAGGTTGGAAATATCGACCACGAGAATATAACCATAGGTAAGGCAGGAAGAAAAAGACATATGGGAATCAGACCTACAGTAAGAGGTTCAGTAATGAATCCTAACGACCACCCTCATGGCGGTGGGGAAGGAAGGGCTCCAATAGGAAGACCTTCACCGGTTACACCTTGGGGACAGCCGACAATCGGTTATAAAACTCGTAAGAAAAACAAGAAATCCGATAGTATGATAGTAAGCAGAAGAAAGAATAAATAGAACAGGATTGAAAGGAGGAAATAGTGAATGGGTAGATCGTTAAAGAAAGGACCTTATTGTGAACCAAGTCTTATGAAAAAGATTGTGGAAATGAACGATGCAAATAATAAAAAAGTGTTGAAAACTTGGTCAAGAAGATCGACAATATTCCCCGAAATGGTAGGCCATACATTAGCTATACATGATGGCAGAAAGCACGTTCCTGTATATATAACTGAAGATATGGTCGGACATAAGTTAGGTGAATTTGCTCCGACAAGAACATATAGAGGACATGACAAATCCGACAAAACTTCAAAAGTTAAATAAGAAGGGAGGCAGCTAAGATGGAAGCTAAAGCAGTTGCTAAATATATGAGAATATCACCAAGAAAGATGAAATTCGTGTGTGATATGGTAAGAGGCAAGCAAGTTGACGAAGCATTGGCAATTTTAAAATTTCATCCCGGCAAGGGAGCTAAGATTTTAGAGAAGGTAGTAAAATCTGCAGCAGCTAATGCAGAAAACAACTTTGATATGGATAGAGATAAATTATATGTTTCAAATGCATATGCAAATCAAGGGCCAACTCTCAAAAGATGGAGACCAAGAGCAAAAGGTTCGGCATATAAAATATTGAAAAGAAGCAGCCACGTTGGTGCAGTTGTTAAAGAAAGAGAATAACTACAGTAAAGGAGGTAAAAAATGGGTCAAAAGGTAAACCCTCATGGACTAAGAGTTGGTATAATCAATGATTGGGATTCTAAATGGTATGCTGACAAAAAGAATTTCGGTGAAAATTTAAGTGAAGACTATAAAATTCGTGAATATATAAAAAAGGAAAACTTTCAAGCAGGTATAGCAAAAATAGAAATTGAAAGATTTGCCGGCAGAGTTAAAGTAAGTGTATTTACGGCAAAGCCCGGTATGATTATCGGAAAAGGCGGTACCGGTGTTGATACTTTAAAATCGAGCATAGAAAAAATAACAGGAAAGACTGTTATCATTAATGTGGAAGAAGTTAAAGTACCTGAGTTAAACGGACAATTAGTTGCAGAAAATATTGCAAGTCAGCTTGAAAAGCGTATTTCATTCAGAAGAGCAATGAAACAGGCGATGCAAAGAACAATGAAGGTGGGTGCAAAGGGAATTAAAACTAGTGTATCCGGAAGATTGAACGGAGCTGATATGGCAAGAACTGAAGGATATTCGGAGGGTAAAATTCCTCTTCAAACTTTAAGATCTGACATAAGCTATGGTTTTGCAGAAGCAGATACAACATTTGGCAAAGTTGGTGTTAAGGTTTGGATATGCAGAGGTGAAATTCTTAGAAAACCCGGTTCATTATTATCGGATTATCAAGAGCCTGCAAGAGCACTAAACGATAACAGAGATGCTAAGAAGAAAAGAAGACCGGGTGGCAAACCAGGTAATTTTAAAAGAGACAAAAAGCAATAAGTCCTGAAGGAAGGAGGAAATAATTATGTTAATGCCTAAAAGAGTAAAACGCCGTAAACAGCAAAGAGGAAGAATGTCGGGTGTTGCTACAAGAGGCAATACTATCACATACGGCGAATATGGGCTACAGGCAATTGAGCCAGCTTGGATAACATCAAACCAAATTGAAGCGGCCAGAAGAGCTATGACAAGAGCAGTTAAGAGGGGCGGTCAAATTTGGATTAAAATATTTCCGGATAAACCGGTAACAAAAAAACCAGCCGAAACACGTATGGGTAAAGGCAAGGGTTCACCTGAATACTGGGTAGCAGTAGTGAAACCGGGCAGAGTATTATTTGAAATGTCGGGGGTTTCTGAAGAAGTTGCCAGAGAAGCAATGAGACTTGCCATGCATAAATTGCCTATCAAATGCAAATTTGTTGCCAAGGAACAGGCAGCAGAAAAGGATGGTGAAGCAGATGAAAGCTAAGGAATTAAGAAAAAAATCAGTTGATGAGTTGAATAAATCTGTTGGTGAGCTAAAGACAGAACTCTTCAATTTAAGATTTCAGCTTGCAACCGGGGAGCTTGATAACCCTATGAGAATAAATAAAGTCAAGAAAGATATCGCCCGAGTTAAAACAGTTCTTAGAGAACGAGAATTAAATATTAATGCGGAGTAATAGAAAGGAGGATTTACTTTGGAAAGAGGCAACAGAAAAGTAAGAATTGGTAAAGTAGTCAGTGATAAAATGGATAAGACAATAGTAGTTGCTACAGAAAAGCTTGTCGCACATCCTCTTTATAAAAAAAGAATTAAAATGACTAAAAAATTTAAAGCACATGATGAAGAGAACCGATGTGCTATAGGTGATACAGTAAAAATAATGGAAACCAGACCATTGTCAAAAGAAAAATGCTGGAGAGTAGTTGAAATATTAGAGAAAGCAAAATAGACCCTATGACAATTGAAGGGAGGTAAAAACATGATACAAACAGAGTCAAGGCTGAAAGTCGCAGATAATTCAGGAGCAAAAGAGGTCCTTGTAATTACGGTATTGGGCGGTTCAGTTGTTAAATATGGAAACATTGGCGATATAATTGTATGTACGGTTAAATCCGCAACACCCGGTGGAGTTGTTAAGAAAGGTGATGTGGTTAAAGCAGTCATTGTTAGAACTAAGAGCGGCGTAAGAAGGAAAGACGGGACATATATAAAATTTGATGAAAATGCTGCTGTTATTATAAAAGATGATAGAACTCCTGTAGGGACACGTATATTTGGACCCATAACAAGAGAATTAAGAGACGGGAAGTTTATGAAAATAATCTCACTGGCACCGGAAGTACTTTAATGGGAGGTGTAAAGATGCACGTAAAAAAAGGCGATAAAGTAGTAGTTATAGCAGGCAGCGACAAAGGCAAGATTGGGAAAATTCTTGAAAATTTGCCGAAAAAAAATAGAGTTGTGGTTGAAAATGTCAATATGCAGACAAAACACCAGAAACAAACTAAAGAGATGCAACAGGCAGGAATTATTGCCAAAGAAGGAGCAATAAACTCTTCAAATGTTATGCTGTATTGCGATAAATGTAAATCAGGCGTGAGAACTGAGTTAAAAATAGAAAACGATAAAAAAGTAAGAGCATGTAAAAAGTGCGGTACAGTTTTAAAATAAGCTCAGGAGGGAGGTACGAGTATGGCCAGATTAAAAGCGACATATAAGGAACAAGTTGTGCCGGCACTAATGGAAAAGTTTCAGTATGACAGCATTATGCAGGCACCAAAATTAGAAAAGATAGTTTTAAATATGGGCGTTGGCGAAGCAAAAGAAAATCAAAAATTCCTAGACAACGCTGTGGAAGAAATGACATTGATTGCGGGTCAAAAACCTGTTGTAACTAAAGCAAAAAAATCTATTTCTAACTTTAAATTAAGAGAAGGAATGTCGGTAGGATGCAAGGTTACTTTAAGAGGAGAGCATATGTACGAATTCTTCGACAAGCTTGTAAACATTGCATTGCCAAGAGTTAGAGACTTCAGAGGCGTATCGAAAACAGCTTTTGACGGCAGAGGAAACTATGCTTTGGGGATAAAGGAACAGTTGATTTTTCCCGAAATAAATTATGATAAAATCGATAAAATTAGAGGTATGGATATAATCATAACAACAACGGCTAATACTGATGAAGAAGCCCGCGAGCTTTTGAGCTTGATGGGAATGCCTTTTAGAAAGTAAGGAGGGATAGAAATGGCAAAAACATCTCTAAAAGTTAAACAAAAGAGAAAACAAAAGTTCTCAACAAGAGAATATACAAGATGCAAAATTTGCGGAAGACCTCATGCTTATTTAAGGAAATATGGTATATGCCGTATATGCTTTAGAGAATTAGCGTACAAAGGTCAGATACCCGGAGTTAAAAAAGCCAGCTGGTAAAATTTTAAAAAAGGAGGTTACTTACATGGTAATGACAGATCCTATCGCAGATATGCTGACAAGAATAAGAAATGCTAATCATGCAAAACATGAATTTGTTGATATACCGGCTTCAAAGATTAAGAAGGAAATAGCTTGTATCTTATTGGAAGAAGGATATATTAAAGGCTTTGATGTTATAGATGACGGAAAACAAGGTATTATAAGAGTTGAACTTAAATACCAACAAAATAAAGAAAGAGTAATAACCGGTATTAAGAGAATTTCTAAACCGGGACTTAGAGTTTATGTCGGGAAAGAAGATACACCGAGGGTTCTAGGCGGCTTAGGCATAGCTATTATTTCTACATCAAAGGGAATCGTAACTGATAGAAAGGCAAGAACACAGGGAGTTGGCGGAGAAGTAATCTGCTACGTATGGTAAAATAACGAATAGGAGGTGCCGATATGTCAAGAATAGGGATAAAACCTGTAAATATACCTGCAAATGTTGAAGTTAATATAGATAAAAATAACTTTGCCGTTGTTAAAGGCCCAAAAGGTCAGCTTGAACAGCAGCTGCCAAAGCTCATTAACATAGAAATCGAAGGAACAGAGATTATAGTTTCCAGAGAATCAGAAGAAAAACAATACAGATCACTTCACGGACTTACAAGAACACTTATTAACAACATGGTTACAGGTGTTACAGAAGGATATCAAAAAACTCTTGAAATTGTTGGTGTTGGATACAGGGCACAAAAACAAGGAAATAAGTTAGTATTAAATTTAGGGCTCTCCCATCCTGTAGAAATGGAAGACCCGAAAGGTATTGAAACAACAGTTGAGGGTACAAACAAAATTATTGTTAAAGGTATAGATAAACAACAAGTAGGAAACTATGCGGCGATAATCAGAGACTGGAGAAGACCGGAACCTTACAAGGGCAAAGGTATTAAATACTCCGATGAGGTTGTAAGACGCAAGGCCGGCAAGACCGGAAATTAGTAAAGAAAGGAGTGAGTGTATTGCTTAAAAAAGTTGATAAGAATCAAAAAAGAATAGAAAGACACAATAGTATAAGAAATAAAATCACAGGTACTCCTGAAAGACCAAGATTGAATATATTTAAAAGTTCTAAGCACATATACGCTCAAGTAATTGATGATGCTACCGGAGCTACATTAGCAAGTGCTTCAACTCAGGATAAAGAGTTAAAAGAAAAGGTAGCTGGACTGACTAAATCAGAAGCGGCAAAATTAGTCGGCAAAACAGTAGGAGAAAGAGCGAAAGAAAAAGATATAAATACAGTAGTTTTTGACAGAGGCGGTTATTTATATCACGGAAGAGTTAAGTTTCTTGCTGAAGGAGCAAGAGAAAGCGGACTTGAATTTTAGATAAGGAGGTTAGTCATGGAGCAACGTGGACGTATAGATGCAAGCCAATTGGATGTGAAAGAAAAAGTTATCAGCATCAACCGTGTTACTAAGGTTGTAAAAGGTGGTAGGAACTTCCGTTTCAGCGTATTGGTTGTTGTTGGTGATGAAAATGGTCATGTTGGAATTGGAATGGCAAAAGCCGTTGAAATTCCCGATGCTATAAGAAAAGCAATACAAGATGCTAAAAAGAATATGATTAAAGTGCCACTGAGAGAAACTACAGTGCCACATGAGATAATTGGCAGATATGGCGCAGGCAGAGTTCTTGTTAAACCGGCGAAAGAAGGTACCGGAATAATCGCAGGAGGACCGGTTCGTGCGGTGATGGAACTTGCAGGCATTAGAGATATCAGAACAAAATCATTGGGTTCAAATAATCCAAGAAATGTTGTTAATGCAACAATGGAAGCCTTAAAATCCCTCAAGAACTCTGAAGAAGTTGCAAAAGTCAGAGGGAAAACAGTGGAAGAAATTTTAGGTTAAGAGGTGAATATAATGGCAACGATTAAAATTAAACAGATTAAAAGCATAATCGGAAGAACCCCTTGTCAGGTGAAAAACATGAAAGCTTTGGGTTTGAAGAAGATAGGCCATGTAGTTGAAAAAGAAGATACTCCTCAAATCAGAGGAATGATCAAAAAGGTTGACTTTATGGTAGAGGTTATTGAATAACTACAAGGAGGTGTTAAATATGAAACTTCACGAGTTAAAACCTAATCCGGGCAGTGTGAAAAAGAAAAAAAGATTAGGAAGAGGTACAGCCTCAGGACAAGGAAAGACTGCAGGCAGAGGTATGAATGGTCAAGGCTCACGTTCAGGCGGAGGTACAAGACCGGGATTTGAAGGCGGGAACATGCCTCTTTACAGGAGACTTCCAAAGAGAGGGTTTACAAATATTTTCGGGACTCAGTATGCTGAGTTGAATGTCGAAGCTTTAAATCAATTTGAAGATGGAGCAGAAATCACTCCTGAAATTCTTAAATCAGAGGGGATCATAAAAAAACAACTAGACGGAGTTAAAATACTTGGAAACGGTGAACTTGAAAAGAAGCTTACAGTAAAAGCTCATAAATTCAGCAAGTCAGCCGTAGAAAAGATTGAAGCTGCCGGCGGTAAAGCTGAGGTGATTTAGTTGTTTGAAACTTTAAAAAATGCATGGAAAATACCTGATTTAAGAAAAAGAATTATGTTTACGTTATTAATGCTGATAGTGTACAGATTAGGTGCCGTAATACCTGTTCCGGGTATTGACAGGGCAGTTGTTGAAAACATGTTCGCCGGAACCGCAGGAGGTCTATTAGACTTCTTTAACATGATGAGCGGCGGTGCCTTTAAAGATTTTACAATATTTGCATTAAATATATATCCATACATTACGTCTTCAATTATTCTTCAGTTATTGACAATTGCTATTCCAAAATTAGAAGAAATATTTAAAGCAGAAGACGGAAAGAAAAAGATGGCTCAATGGACCAGATATATTACTGTTATATTAGCATTGATTCAAGCTACTGCATACAGTATAGGGTTCTTTAATTCAGCTATAATTGAAAAGAACTTCTTATCAATAGCTACGGTAATAATAGTTTTAACGGCAGGAACAGCATTTCTTATGTGGTTAGGTGAACTGATAACAGAAAAAGGTATAGGAAACGGTATATCAATAATTATAATGATTGGTATAGTATCACAGTTTCCACGTGATTGGGGAACAATAATTTATCAGTTCCAAGCAGGAGCGGTAAATATATTAGAAATATTAATATTTTTGATATTTGCTTTTTTCATAATAGTTGGAGTAATAGCTATTCAGCAGGGAGAAAGAAAAATACCTGTTCAGTATGCAAAAAGAGTAGTGGGAAGAAAAATGTACGGCGGACAAAGCACACACATTCCCATGAAAGTATTAATGGCAGGAGTTATGCCTGTAATATTTGCTTCAACGATTTTGGCAATACCACAGACATTGGCATTTTTCTTCCCGAATATGGCAGCAGGAGTTCAAAAATACTTCTCAGTAGCACAAAATCCCGGAGTATATATTTATACGACATTAAATATATTAATGATTATATTCTTTACGTATTTCTATACAGCGGTACAATTCAATCCATTTGAATACTCAAATACCCTTAAGGAAAACGGAGGATTTATACCGGGTATAAGACCGGGAAGACCAACTGCAGAATATTTGAATAAAGTACTAAACAGAATTACCATAGCAGGAGCAATTGCACTTGCAATAATAGCAACAATACCAACATTGGTATTCTCCTTTACAAATTTGAATATCAATTTCGGAGGAACATCACTTTTGATAGTATCAGGTGTTGCTCTTGAAACTATGAAGCAAATAGAAGCTCAAATGATAATGAGACATTACAAAGGATTTTTAAAGTAGGAAAGAGGTAAGGAAAATGAGAGCAATTTTATTGGGACCTCCGGGAGCCGGTAAGGGAACTCAAGCAGAAACAATTGTAAATGAATTTTCAATACCGCATATATCCACAGGAGATATTTTTAGAAAAAATATAAAAGAAGGAACCGCCCTTGGCAAGAAAGCTATGGAATACATGGACCAGGGCAAATTGGTTCCCGATGACCTTACGGTTGAACTTGTTAAAGACAGACTGCTTCAGGATGATTGCAGTAACGGATTTCTTTTGGACGGATTTCCAAGAACAATTTATCAGGCAGATGCTTTGGAGGATGCTTTAAAAAGCATGGGCAAAGCCCTAGACTATGTAATAAATATAATGGTCAGAAAAGAACTTCTTGTTGAAAGAGCTGTTGGCAGAAGAATATGCAAAGACTGCGGTCAGACATACCACATGTCATTTAACGAACCTTCTAAAGAAGGAGTTTGTGACAACTGCGGCGGAGTACTTTTGCAGCGCAAGGATGATACTGAAGAAACAGTTGAAAACAGAATTAATGTTTATCAGGAACAAACAGAGCCTCTTATTGATTATTACACCCAAAAAGGTATAATAGTAAATATAGACGGTGAGAAACCAATAGCCCAGGTTGGCAAAGATATAATTGCCGAGTTGAGGAAATAGTATGATTATTCTCAAAACAAGAAGAGAAATTGAAATAATGAAAAAGGCCGGCCGTTTGGTAGCCCAGTCTCATGAATTAGTGAGAAAGCATATTAAACCCGGTGTTACAACCAAAGAGCTTGACCGGTTGGTTGATGATTTTTTAAGATCACAAAATGCCATACCTACATTTAAAGGTTATAACGGATTTCCCTTTGCAATATGCGCTTCAGTTAATGAAGAAGTAGTGCATGGATTTCCTTCAGAAAGGGAGTTAAGGGAAGGGGATATAGTAAGTGTAGATATAGGCGCAACATTTGAAGGATACGTGGGTGACAGCGCAAAGACGTTTTTAGTAGGAGAAGTTGATGAAGAAAAGAAGCATTTGGTTGAAGCAACAAGACAATGCTTTTATGAAGGCATCAAGTTTGCAAAACTATCATACCGTCTGTCTGACATATCACACGCAATCCAAGCTTATGCAGAATCACAGGGTTTGTCGGTAGTAAGAGACTATGTTGGGCACGGAGTAGGGAAAAATATGCATGAATCACCGCAAGTACCTAACTTCGGGAAACCAAACAAAGGTCCGCGGCTGCAGGAAGGAATGGTCCTTGCTATTGAGCCCATGATAAATGCAGGAGCATACAATGTTAAGGTTTTAAAAAACAATTGGACAGTGGTCACTGTTGACGGTAAACCATCTGCTCACTATGAGCATACTGTTGCAATAACAGACGGGGAGCCGGAACTACTGACTATTGTTTAGGGGTGAGCTAATGGAATTAACAACAGATTTGAAAATCGGTCAAATAGTTAAATCAAAAGCAGGCAGAGATAAAGGAAGAATATTTCTTATATGCCGGGTTGTCGATGAGGAATTTGTGTTGGTATGTGACGGGAGTTTAAGAAAGTTAAATAACCCCAAAAAAAAGAAAGTGAAGCATTTAATGATTTATAAAACAGTATTGACAGAATTTGCAGAAAAGTTACAAGAAAATCAAAATCTAAACGATGCATATGTAAAAAAGCTTTTAGAGCCATATGCATTAAAAGAAATGGAGGTTGAGTGATCAATGTCCAAGAAAGATGTAATAGAAGTCGAAGGTAAAGTCCAAGAAGCACTTCCTAATGCAATGTTCATAGTTGAGCTTCAAAATGGACACCAGATTTTAGCGCATATTTCTGGAAAACTGAGGATGAACTACATCAAGATTCTTCCGGGAGACACAGTAGCAGTTGAATTATCACCATATGATTTAACAAGAGGAAGAATAACATGGAGGAAAAAGTAAGGAGGTATTACAATGAAAGTAAGACCATCAGTAAAACCTTTGTGCGAAAAATGCAAGATTATCAGACGAAAAGGTAAAGTTATGATAATTTGCGAAAATCCAAGGCACAAACAGAAACAAGGTTAATGGAAAAATTAAATATTATAACTACGATGGTAGGAGGTGTAGCTTAATGGCAAGAATCGCCGGTGTTGATTTGCCCAGAGATAAGAGAGTTGAAATTGGCTTAACATATATTTTCGGAATCGGCAGACCAACTTCTATAAAGATTTTAAAAGCAACAGGCATTAATCCTGATACAAGGATTAAGGATCTGACAGAAGATGAAATACAAAAATTAAGAACTGAAATAGATAAACATCCTGTAGAAGGAGATATGAGACGTGATGTAGCATTGAATATTAAAAGACTTAAAGAAATCAACTGCTACAGAGGATTAAGACATAAAAGAGGATTGCCTGTAAGAGGGCAAAATACTAAAAATAATGCAAGAACAAGAAAAGGTCCTAAGAGAGTTTCAGGGAAAAAATCTAAAAAGTAAAAGGAGGGGCTTAAATGGCAGCTAAAAAACAACAAAAAGCAACGCGAGTAAGAAGAAGAGAACGTAAAAACATAGAAAAAGGCCAGGCACATATTAAGTCTACCTTTAACAATACACTTGTTACTCTTACCGACTTGCAGGGAAATGCAATTTCATGGGCAAGCTCAGGGCAATTAGGATTCAAGGGTTCAAGAAAATCTACGCCATATGCAGCAAGCATGGTAGCTGAAGAAGCAGCAAAAAAGGCTATGGAGCATGGATTGAAAACAGTAGAGGTATATGTTAAAGGACCGGGCTCAGGAAGAGAAGCAGCGATAAGATCACTGCAGGCAGCCGGACTTGAAGTTAATTTAATTAAAGACGTTACTCCGATACCGCATAATGGTTGCAGACCGCCAAAGCGCAGAAGAGTATAATAGAAACGAGGTGAAAAGATGGCAAGATATACCGGGCCTGTTTGCAGAATATGCAGAAGAGAAGGTTTAAAGTTATATTTAAAAGGTGACAGATGTTATACAGACAAATGTTCAATCGGCAGAAGAAATTATGCTCCCGGTCAGCATGGTCAAAATAACAAGAAACTGACTAACTATGGTACTCAGTTAAGAGAAAAACAAAAAGTTAGAAGATATTACGGAGTTTTAGAAGGACAATTTACTGAATATTACAATATTGCAGAAAAAATGTCCGGGAAAACCGGCGATAATTTGTTGAAATTGTTAGAGCTTAGATTTGACAATGTTATTTACAGATTAGGCTTTGCAAATTCAAGACCTGAAGCAAGACAATTGGTAGTTCACGGTCATTTTACCATAAACGGCAAAAAAGCTGATATCCCGTCAATGATTTTACAAGTCGGCGATGAAATAAAGGTTAAAGATAAAAGCCAAAGTTCCGATAAATTTAAAATTTTAGCAGAAGCTCACAAAAATACTGCACCCCAATGGCTGCAGGTTGAACCTGAAAGTTTCACAGGTAGAATAATTGCTGAACCTGCTAAAGAAGATATTGAAATACCAATAGAAGAGCATATGATTGTCGAGTTCTACTCCAAGTAATAGCATATAAAAATTATTACCCTCGACAAACAAAAAATTAAGGAGGGTTGGGATGATAGAAATAGAAAAACCAAATATTACTTTAAATGAAAAGAATGAGAATAACACCTATGGTAAAATAGTGGTGGAGCCATTGGAAAGAGGCTATGGGACAACAATCGGGAATTCATTAAGGAGAATACTACTTTCATCGTTACCGGGAGCAGCTGTTACTTCAATAAACATTCAAGGAGTATTGCATGAATTTTCTACAATACCCGGTGTTCGAGAAGATGTGACAGAAATAATCCTTAACATTAAAAACTTAGCTGCTAAAATGAATGTGCAGGGACCTGTGCAGCTTTTAATAGATGCAAAAGGTCCGAAGACAGTTACGGCAGCAGACATAATTACGGGCGGAGATGTTGAAATAATAAATGAAGACCTGCATATTGCAACTCTTGAAGAAGGCTCTGAACTCATTATTGAAATGGAAATGGAGCAGGGAAGAGGGTATGTTATAGCAGAAAGAAACAAGAAGGACAGCCAGGCGATTGGAGTTATTCCTATCGATTCAATTTATACACCTGTAAAAAAGGTAAACTTTACGGTTGAAGATACAAGAGTGGGAAACAGAACGGATTTCGACAAGCTTACTCTTGAGGTTTGGACTAACGGCACGATAGAGCCTGAAGAAGCAGTTTCTTTAGGTGCCAAAATAATGAATGAACACCTCAACCTATTCATATCATTGACAGAGCATGTAAATGAAGTGGAAATCATGGTTGAAAAAGAAGAAGATGAAAAAGAAAAAGTTTTGGAAATGACAATAGAGGAGCTTGATTTATCAGTAAGATCTTACAATTGTCTGAAGAGAGCAGGAATAAATACTGTTGAGGAGCTTACTTACAAGACTGAAGAAGACATGATGAAAGTAAGAAATCTTGGAAAGAAATCTTTGGATGAAGTATCTAAGAAACTTGAAGAATTAGGATTATCTCTAAGGAAAAATGATAATTAGCTTTAAAAGGAGGACTAAATGGGTAGTCACAGAAAGCTTGGGGTTAAATCTGACCATAGAGTGGCAATGCTTCGAAATATGACTGCTGACCTTATTACTCATGGCAGAATAAGAACAACAGTTACAAGAGCTAAAGAGCTTAGAAGAGTTGCAGAAAGAACTATCACTCTCGGAAAAAGAGGAGACCTGCATGCAAGACGTCAGGCGTTAGCTTATTTATACGACAAAGATGCAGTATATAAGCTATTCGAAGAAGTTGCTCCTAAATACAAGGATAGAAACGGTGGTTACACCAGAATTCTAAGAATTGGACCTAGAAGAGGCGATGGAGCAGAAATGGCGATAATCGAATTAGTAGAATAGTCATTGATATGAATATTAGGGACGATTCATTTTGTTCTTGCGAACAAAATGAACCGTCCCTAAATTTTTGTGAACATGTAAATATACATTGAAATAATTGTATTTTTATGGTAATATGAGCATGTAATTACATTTCAATTACACAGTGTAATAAGGTGAAAAATATGGTTAATATTGCCGTTTGTGATGATTCTGAAGAATATGTTGAAATAGTCAAGGAATTAATAAAGGTCATAATGGTGAAAAACAATACAGCCTGTAATATAGATACTTTCATTTCAGGTTTATCTTTGGTGCAAGCGTGTAAAAAGAAAACGTTTGATATCATATTTCTTGATATGGAAATGCCTGAAACGGACGGTATAAAAACAGGCCTTTTAATCAGGGAGCTTAGTAATAAACCTATAATTTATTACTTAACATCACATAAAGAATATGCTTATGAATCATATCAGGTTAAAGCTAAGAATTATTTGCTGAAGCCGATTCAAAGTGATGTATTAGAGAAGGAATTGATGGAATGTATAAAAGAATTGAATATACCTATTGAATTTCTTGATGTAAAAGATATAACCGGTATAATTCACCGCATTTCTCTAAACGATATAACACATATACTAAGGAAAAAAGATGATAGAAAGCTGCATATATATACTCTAAATAAAGAAGAAATAATAATAGTTCAAACTCTTAGAAGCATAGAAGACAGTCTATCTTCCATCAGTTTTTTTAAAAGATCCGGTAAATCCTGCCTTGTAAATTTGAATAATATACGTGCAATACAAAAGAATATAATTTATTTTACAAATAATGAGACAGAAGAAGCCAGCAGACGATGCCTTTCAGATTTAGTTAATTTATTCAAAAAAATAAACAAGAGGTGATAGAGTGGATACATGGATTTTAATTGAGGCTTTTATTAATTTTCTTCAAAATTATATTATTTATAAGGTCACGGGACTGTTTTACGACAGAAGGTTATCGTTTAAATTTAATGTTGAAATTGTAATAATTATAATGACCTTAATGCTTACCGGATTGAATTATTATTCCCAAATACATTCAAATCCTCTATTGTATTTTGCTTACTGTTTATTAATGCTCATAACAGCAGCAATAATATTTAAAGGCAATATTATTTCAAAGGCTGTAATAATATTTTCGCTTATAGTAGTTACGGGAATCCTTGAATTGCTGGCAGCAGTCTTGATTACAATTTTAGGAGGTTTTGATTTAAACACTATTCAAGAGCAAAACAATGTCAGACTTGAAGTGATGATAATATCCCAAACACTTTATGTATATTTTTATATGTTAATGAGAAAAAAGTTTGCTAAGGATAAAATAAGCTTTATTAATAATAAATACAATATCCTTGTAGGCACAATATTAATCTTGACTGTGATAATTATGATTATTCTTGCATGGATGTATGGAAATATTGATGTTACCAATGAAAGTATAGGTAAAACCTTATTGATACTGACACTGTGCGTTTCATTATTGTCTATTATTTCTATAACCTTAATAAACCAGGTTCTAAAAGATATGGAAGAAAAACATAAAAACGAAATGGAGCTTCAGCAAATCAAATTAGAAAGAGCTTATTTAACGGATGTAAATGCTGCCTTGGAGGAAATCAGAATTTTGAGACATGATATGCGCGGAGAGTTAGCATTAATACACGGTTACAATGAATTAAACAAAAAGGATAAAATCAGAGCACATATTGAAAAGAGGCTTCATGAAATGGATGTACAGCTTATTCCTCAAATAGACAGCGAGAATATTATAACTTCATTCTTAAATTTCAAAATAAAGGAAGCAGAGTCCAAGAATATAAATGTTGACTTAACAAGCAAAATAAACGATGAAGAAATATACATCGATAAGGGAGATATTTGCAGGGTTATAAACAATATAATGAACAATGCAATTGAAGCATTACAAGATTGCGATACAAAAAGTATGAAGCTGTTTATTGGAATAGCGGGAGGCTATTTAATTATAAAATCAGAAAATCCTTATAAGGGCAGCTTATTAACTGAAGGCAAAAAAATTATTACAATTAAAAAGGATAAAGCAAAACATGGCTACGGCTTAAAAAGTATTAACAATATAGCTGAAAGGTATAATGGTTTTATGAGTATATTGTACGAGGATAATAAATTTAAGATAGATGTAGAAATGTTAAACATTGGAGTGTATAAAAATGCAGCTGCTGAATGGTAAAATACAACACAGCACTCCGTTTTTATGGCAATTATGTTCGAGAAATTTACCGGTTGAGCAATAAAAACAACCGAATAAGCAATTTATGGAAAAAATGTTGAAGTTTGTCACTTTTTATCTTATTATCTTATTAATAGGAAAGGGGGATTTAAAATGAAGAAACATTTATCATTATTATCATGTATTTCAATGCTTTTGGTAACAACAGCTCAAGCATCTATGGGAATAACATGCATACTATTTATTAATCAACCAAAAGTGCCTCAATGCCTGCTGGAAAATGATTAATAAATTCTCAGCAAAATTGTCTGAAGAATTGAGCCTAAGCCTCAATTCTTCAGACAATGAAAAAGAAATATACGCATACAGCATTGAAGTACTGATATCTTTATTAATAAATCTCATTATCCTTTCCATAACGGCATATTTTTTTAAAAAACCGGCTGAGCTCATTGTATTCATTATATTTTTTTCAATTCTCAGAAGTTATGCCGGAGGGTATCATGCCAAGACTCATATAGAGTGTATATCCTTATCATTGTTCTTATTTGTAATATCAGCCTTAAGCAGTACTTATTTAATAGAGTTCGGAAAAGTAATATTATCTTTTGGAATTTTGTTTTCAATAATAATGGTATTTGTCTTTGCTCCATCTGAATCTGAAAATAAACCTTTAAGCAAAAAAAGGTACAAGAAGTATAGAACGCTCAGCAGGATAATAGTAATAGCATTATCTGTGACAGCAATTTGTTTGTACTTCACTAAAGAAACTACCGGGCATTTATATATAACTGCAGTAGCGGCAATGTCTTTTGAGTCACTAAGCCTATTGAAACATTAAATATTGAGGATATTTGGGACGGTTCTTTTTGTTCTTGAGAATAAAAATTACCGTCCCAAAATTTATGCTCATCTTTTAAAACCCGAGATCCTTCGTTATACTCAGGATGACAACCCGTTGGGTGCGAACAGTAACTTGCTATTCACCGTCAGTATATAGCGTAAAATTTACTGTTGTAAAATAATGTGAATGATGATATTATTCTTATGCGGCTTTAACCGTTAAAATTTAAATAACAGGTGTAGAATGAACGAATACATAATTAAAATTGATAATGTGAAATATAAATATGAAAAAAACTCCGATTATGCTGTTAACGGAATTTCACTTAATATTAAAAACGGAGAGTTTACTGCAATTATCGGTCACAATGGCTCAGGAAAATCCACTTTAGCAAAACTAATCAATTCAATTTTACTTCCCACAGGAGGAAAGATTTTCGTTAAAGGAATGGATACCTCCGACGACTCTAAGCTTTGGGACATAAGACAGACTGCAGGCATGGTGTTTCAAAATCCGGATAATCAGTTAGTGGCAACCATTGTTGAGGAAGACATTGCTTTCGGTCCTGAAAATTTAGGTGTTGAACCGGCTGAAATAAGAAAAAGGGTTGATGATGCTTTAAATACCGTAGGTATGTATGAATTCAGAAAAAGACCGCCCCATTTATTATCCGGCGGACAAAAACAAAGAATAGCAATAGCAGGCATATTGGCTTTAAATTCCGACTGCATAATTTTGGATGAGCCTACTGCAATGTTAGACCCTTCCGGCAGGAGAGAAGTTATGGAAACATTAAAAAAGTTGAATGCTGAAGGGAAGACAATACTTCTTATCACACACTATATGGATGAAGCTGTTCAAGCAGATAGAGTAATAATCATGGATAAGGGGAATATTAAATTGGACGGGACACCTAAGGAAGTATTCAGAAATATTGATGAAATTAAAAAATACGGTTTGGATGTTCCACAGGTAACGGAGCTGTCACAGGAACTTATTAAGGAAGGAATGAAACTACCTCCTGATATAATAAATGTAAAGGAATTGGTGGACATATTATGTCAATAAGAACAGAAAACATTAAATATGTATACAGTGAAGGTACTCCGTTCAGAACCTTGGCATTGGACGATGTGAACGTTACAATCGAGAAAGGTGAATTTGTGGGAATAATAGGTCACACCGGCTCCGGTAAGTCAACATTGATACAGCTTTTTAACGGTCTTGAACCTCCTACGGAAGGAAAGGTTGAAGTTGACGGCACTATAGTGGGTGAAGACAAGAAAAAACTGAAGTTAATACGTCAAACAGTAGGTTTGGTATTTCAATATCCTGAATACCAGCTTTTTGAAGAAACAGTTGCAAAAGATGTTGCTTTTGGGCCTTTGAATTTAAATCTTTCTCAGAAAGAAATTGATTTTAGAGTTAAAGAAGCATTGGAATTAGTTGGTTTTAATTATAAGAAAATAAAAGATGCATCTCCCTTTGAACTGTCGGGAGGTCAAAAAAGAAGAGTTGCAATTGCCGGCGTACTTGCAATGAAACCGGATTACCTTATTTTAGATGAGCCTACGGCAGGCCTCGACCCTGCAGGCAGGAATGAAATATTCCATCAAATAAGGAAATTGCATGAGGAGTCTAATTTTACCGTTGTATTGGTATCACACAGTATGGAGGATATTGCAAAATTAGTAGACAGAGTTATAGTGTTATCCAAGGGGAAAATACATATGCAAGGCTGCCCAAAGGAAATATATTCGCAAGCTGAAGAATTGGAAAAAATCGGTCTTGGTATTCCTCAGATAGCTTCTATTGTCAGAGAACTTAAGATTAGAGGATTCAATATTAGACAGGACATACTCACAATTGAAGAAGCAAAAGAAGAAATATTAAAGGAAGTGAGGAGAAGAAATGTTTAAGAATTTAACTATCGGACAACATTATCCGGTTGATTCTCCCGTACACGACCTTGACCCTCGGCTTAAGATAATCATGACATTTATTTTTATAATTTCATTATTTTTGATTGAAAGCTTTGCGGGTTTTATATTTGTTATAATATTTTTGACTGTAACTATAACAATTTCAAAAGTACCTGTTAAATTTGTGCTCAAAGGATTAAGACCGATATTATTCATCATATTGGTTACTTTTATCATCAATCTTTTGATGACGCCGGGAAGAGTAATTTTTACATTGGGATTCATAAAGGTTACTGAAGAAGGGTTGAGGCAGGCAGGGTTTATGGCTGTACGGCTTACTCTTCTTATAATGGGAACATCTCTTTTAACGCTGACAACTTCACCCATTATATTGACCGATGGAATTGAAAGCCTTTTAAAGCCGTTTAAAAGATTCGGTCTTCCTGCCCATGAACTTGCAATGATGATGACAATTGCTCTACGCTTTATTCCTACCCTTATGGAAGAAACAGAAAAAATAATGAAAGCACAAAAATCAAGGGGTGCTGATTTCGAAAGCGGCAATATTATGAGCAGAGCTAAAAATTTAGTTCCACTGTTGGTTCCGCTTTTCATAAGTGCATTCAGGCGCGCCGACGAATTAGCTATGGCAATGGAAGCAAGATGTTATCGGGGTGGAGAGAACAGAACAAGAATGAGACAAATGAAAATTTCAAAAGGTGATTATGCTGCAGCATTTGTTTTCACGGTTTATTTTGCAGCAGTAATAATATTTAAGATATGGTAAGAAATATTAAACTTTTAATTGCTTATGACGGTACTTCCTATCATGGGTGGCAAACCCAATTAAACAAGGCTACAATTCAAGGAACAATTGAAAATGCAATTAGTATCATAACGAAGCAAAAAATTGAGCTAACGGGCTCAGGAAGGACTGACAGCGGTGTTCATGCTTTGGGACAGGTGGCAAATTTCAAAGCAGACACCAAAATCCCTGAGGATAAGATAAAAATTGCACTTAATGCAAATTTGCCCCCGGATATTAGGATTATGGAATCCGTAGATGTTGATATGGATTTTAACTCAAGGTTCGATGCTCTTGACAAGACATATATGTATCGAATTTATAATGACAGGGTTCAAAGTCCCTTCTATGCAAGGTATTCATGTTTTATTCCGCAGGTTTTGGATATTGATAAAATGGAAGAAGCACTTAAATTGATTATTGGAACCCATGATTTCATAGGATTTATGGCTTCCGGCTCCTATGTAAAAACCACGGTGAGAACAGTATATGATGCAAAGCTTTTAAAAGAAGGAAATTTAATAAGAATTTATATAAACGGTGATGGATTTTTGTACAATATGGTAAGAATAATTGCAGGAACATTAATTGATATAGGAAAAGGCACAAAAAATATTTCCTGCATAGAAGAGGCTCTTACAAATAAGGACAGGAAAATCTTAGGACAGACAGCTGCTCCCGAAGGGTTGTTTTTAATGCAGGTAAATTACAAAAAATGACTTGACATTTTGTTTTGATTCCTATAGAATGTCATAGGTATT
>ENA-UOOH01001556-UOOH01001556.1-fermentation-metagenome-genome-assembly--contig:-NODE-1556-length-22018-cov-10.116833_pt1 | contig 22018 bp, 20 predicted proteins | sample MGYA00245778_ERZ724025 | MGnify/ENA primary metagenome ERZ724025 (study PRJEB28704, sample SAMN03018313) | fermentation metagenome | biome: anthropogenic terrestrial biome; feature: soil... | reverse complement strand
GTTCAGGTGACGCACTACGGAAACAAAGGCGGAATTCTCTTGTTAAAACTACGAATTAACGAAAGGCTGCGCGAACTGCGCATAAAAAGCGGATATACGCAAAGTCAGATTGCCAAAATACTGAACATCGACCGCTCCACATATTCGTACTATGAAATCGGCAAGACGATGCCCGACGTTTCCATCCTGATGACCCTTGCGAAGATCTTCAATATTTCGCTTGAGGAGCTGCTGAGCGATGAAAACGGCACGCACGCCGTGGCGGACGGCGGCGCCCGGCGCGACTATGTGTCCGGCAAAAAAAACTCCAGCCGGATTTATGAGCTTTCCGGCCGGGAAAGGGAGCTTGTGGGCGCTTTCCGCGCCTGCTCGGAAGCGCAGCGGGAACGCATCCTGCAGGATGTCCGGGACCTGATGGACCGCCCCCCGGACAAGCGGGGATAAATTCTTCCGGCGCGCCGCGTCCGGGCGGCTGTGCCCTTTGCAGGCGGGGGAATTTTGTGGTAAAATAAAATCAGGGGTGCGCACCATGAAGTATGACGCGTTTACCGGCGGAATCGAACCCGGCGGCCTCCGGACGAAGGACGAGGTCCGGATTCTGGTCTGCTACCTGCTCACCAGCGTGCAGGCGCCGCTCTCGAAAGAAGACCTGGTGGCCATTGTGGTGGAAAACGGCCTCGCCAATTATTTTGAGGTCGCCGACGCCGTTGCCGAACTGGCCGGCAAGGGCGTCATCCGCGTTTCCGGCGGCAGGCCGCAGATGTGCGCGGCCGAGGAGCCGGCGCGCATGATTTCCGGCCAGCTGGAGTCCGTGCTGCCCCCCACGGTGCGCCATAAGGCGCTCTGCGCGGCCATCGCCCTGTTGGACCGGGCGAAGAGGGAGCGGGAGAATACCGTAGAAATCCGCAGAACCGAGCACGGCTACCGCGTCACCTGCCACATCTCCGGCGGAAAAGAAGACCTGATGGATTTTTCCCTCTATGTGCCGGACCGGATGCAGGCCGACCTGGTCAAGGAGAATTTTCAGCGCTCGCCCGGGACCGTGTACCGCATGCTGCTGGCGCTGATGACGGGGGACCGGGACGCCGCGGCCGGCCTGCTGGAAGGGGACGGCCGCTGAGCTTCCGCATCGGCCGGAGCCGGATGAAAAAAGAGTTGCAACCCCCGTTCCGTTGTGGTAAACTGTTAAGGTCTTTTGAGCTTTTCGCCGCCGGAAAACCGGTGGGAATCACCGCCCGGCCTTCAGGGCGTGAAACGGGCAGTCCTCTGCCGCAGAAGCGGCATGAATGCCTAAAACTGAGAGGAGAAATTCTGATGGATGCACTGAAAACAATTGCGCAGGATTCTTTGAAAAAAGAACTGCCCGAGTTCGAGATCGGCGACACCGTCCGCGTGGACGTGAACATCCGCGAGGGCGACCGCGAGCGGATTCAGGCGTTCGAGGGGACCGTCATCGCCCGCAAGGGCAGCGGCGTGAGCGAGACCTTCACGGTCCGCCGCGTCTCTTACGGCGTGGGCGTCGAAAGGGTCTTCCCGATTCATTCCCCCAACGTGAAAAACGTGAAGGTTGTCCGCCGGGGCAACATCCGCCGGGCCAAGCTTTACTATATCCGCAACCGGGTCGGCAAGTCTGCGAAGGTCAAGGAGCAGCTTCACTGACCGCCTGCGGCGGCCGTGCGCGAAAGGGACAGCGAGTGTCCCTTTTTTTCTTGTAAAATCGTGGGATAGGTGGTAGTTGCCGTGGCGGTTTCCGATTCCCCGGAAGAGCGGGACCCGGCGAAAGGCTTCGCCGCAGGGTGCTTTGAATGTGTCGAGGAGCTGATTACGGCCTTCATCGCCGTGCTGCTCCTGTTCGTGTTCCTGTTCCGGCTGAACATCGTGGTGGTCGGCCCCTCGATGGAGCCGAATTACCGGGAAGGGTACCGCGTGTTCGTCTCATGCCTGGACCGGAATTTTACGACCGGCGATGTGGTCGTGGTGGACGCCGACGGCACGCGCCTGAAAGAGCGCATCATCAAGCGCGTGATCGCCACGGGCGGGCAGACCGTCGACATTGACTTCGACACCGGCGTGGTGTCCGTGGATGGAAAGCCGCTGGACGAGTCCGCCTATATCCGGAACGGGATTACGAAGGACCGGTCCGACGTTTCATTTCCCTGCACCGTCCCCGCCGGGCATGTGTTCGTGCTGGGCGACAACCGCACCGTCTCGGAAGACAGCCGCTCCAGAATGGTCGGCATGATCGACAGCCGCTACATCATCGGAAAAGTCCGGTTCGTCCTCAGCCCGTTCGGGGGGTAGCCGGGCCGGGCTCTTTTTGCGCAGAGGGGGGCGCTTTGTGAACGGACAGGAGATCCAGTGGTTCCCCGGCCACATGGCCAGGGCGGAAAAACAAATCGCCGCGGGCCTGAAGCTCTGCGACGCCGTGCTGGAGCTGACCGACGCGCGGATTCCCGCGAGCAGCCGCAACCCCGACCTGGGCCGTCTGGCGGCCGGAAAGCCGCGCGTCCTTCTGCTGAACAAAAGCGACCTGGCGGACGCGGCGGAGACCGCCCGCTGGCTCCGCTTTTACCGGGGCCGCGGGCTTGCGGCGCTGGCCGTGGACTGCCAGAGCGGCAGAAACGTCCGCGCGGTCCTGCCTGCGGTCCGGGACCTGCTGAAAGAGCAGATTGCACGCTGGAAAGCCAGGGGTATGCCCGGCCGGCGCATCCGCGTGATGGCGGCGGGGATTCCCAACGTCGGCAAAAGCTCGCTGATCAACCGGCTGGCGCGCAGAAGCGGCGCCAAGGTGGAGGACCGGCCCGGCGTCACGCGCGCGCCCGGCTGGTTTTCCGTCGGCGGCGGATTCGAGCTGCTCGACACGCCCGGCGTGCTGTGGCCGAAGTTCGGCAGCCGGGCGGCCGGCGGGCGCCTCGCCCTCACGGGCGCCGTCCGCGGGGAGGCGTTTGACGCCGAGGCCCTCGCCTGCGCCCTGCTGGAGCTTCTGCGTGCGGAGTACCCGCAGCTTTTAAAGCGCCGCTACCGGCTGGAGGACGCCGACCTTGCCGGCACGGCGGGGGCCGGCCTGCTGGAGCGCGTCGCAAAAAAGCGGGGCATGCTGGTCTCCGGCGGCGGCGCGGATACGGAGCGGGCGTCGCGCATGCTGCTGGAGGAGTTCCGCGGCGCGAAAATCGGCCGGATTACGCTGGAACGGGCGGAAGAGCCATGAGGGACCTTTCCGCCTATGAGCGCGCGGCGGCGCGGGAGGGGTTCCGCGCCGTCTGCGGAATCGACGAGGCGGGCCGCGGCCCGCTCGCCGGCCCGGTGTTCGCGGCCGCGGTGATTCTGCCGCCGGGCTGCGAAATCGCGGGGGTCGACGACTCCAAGAAGCTCAGCCCCAAGAAGCGCGAGGCGCTGTTCCCCGTCATCGAGGCAAAGGCCGCGGCATACGGCATCGGCTTTGCGACGGAGCGGGAGATCGACGCAATCAATATCCTTCAGGCAACTTTCCTCGCCATGCGGCGCGCTGTGGAGGCGCTTGCCGTGCGGCCGGACCTGGCCCTGGTGGACGGCAACCGCATGCCGCCGCTCGGCCTGCCCACCCGCACGATTGTGCGCGGGGACTCGCTCAGCGAGAGCATCGCGGCCGCCTCCATCCTCGCGAAGGTCAGCCGGGACAGGCTGATGTGCCGGGTGGACGAGCTTTACCCGCAGTACGGCTTTGCGCGGCACAAGGGGTACGGCACGGCGCTGCACGTGGCCATGCTGAAAAAGTACGGCCCGTGCCCGGTGCACCGCAGAACCTTCCTGAAAAAGATTCTGGGCGGGCGGCAGAATGGATAATTCCTCCGGAGCCGCGGGGGAGCGGGCCGCGGCGGAATATCTCGAAGGCGAGGGCTGCGAAATCCTCGCGCGGAACTACCGGTCCCGGTTCGGGGAAATCGACCTGATTGTGCGCGACGGCCGGTATCTCGTCTTCGTCGAGGTCAAGACGCGGAAGCCCGGCGCGAAGGTCGGCCCGCTGGAGGCCGTGTCGCCGGCCAAGCGGCGCAGAATCGTCCGCACGGCCCTGATGTACCTGCGCGGCGGGGCGGTGCGCCTGCAGCCGCGGTTCGACGTCGTCGCCGTCTCTTTCGCGAAGGGCGGCGCCGCCTCCGTCCGGCACCTTAAAAATGCGTTCGGCGGGGAGGGCCTCTTTTGACTTTTCGGCGGGAATCGTATATGATAAACCATACTGTTTTAGCATCTCGGCAAAGGGGGAGAGCGGCGTGAACTATCAATCCACCAGGGGCGGCCGCACCGGCGTCTCCGCGGCGCAGGCCGTGGCGCAGGGCATCTGCGGCGACGGCGGGCTGTTCGTCCCGGAGGTCTTTCCGCGCTTTTCCGAGCGGGCGATTGAAGGGATGGAAGGGCTGGACTACCGGGCGCGCGCGGCGCTGGTGATGGCGCCGTTCCTCACGGATTTTTCCGGGGAAGAGCTGCGCGGGTGCGTCGCGGACGCCTATGCGGAACAGAAGTTCTCCGGCCCTCCGGCTCCGCTCTCTTCGCCGGAAAGCGGGGTCTGGTTCCTGGAGCTGTGGCACGGGCCGACCTGCGCGTTCAAGGACATGGCGCTGCAGCTTCTGCCCCGGCTGCTGACGCTGTCGCTCGGCAAAATCCGCTCGCAGAAGGGCGCGCTGATTCTGGTGGCCACTTCGGGCGACACGGGCAAGGCGGCGCTCGAGGGGTTTCGGGACGTTAAGGGGACGCGCGTCGCGGTGTTTTACCCGCAGAACGGCGTCAGCGCCCTGCAGGAGCGCCAGATGCGCACGCAGCGGGGCGGCAACGTCTCCGTCTGGGCGGTCCGCGGGAACTTCGACGACGCCCAGACCGGCGTGAAAAAGATCTTTGCCGACGGGCATATCCGGGAGGAAACCGGGAAGCGCGGCTGGATGCTTTCGAGCGCGAACTCCATCAACTGGGGCAGGCTGCTGCCGCAGATCGTCTATTACTTTTCCGCGTGGTGCGACCTCGCCGCTTCCGGCGCGGTGCGCCCGGGCGAGCCGGTGGATTTCTGCGTCCCGACCGGAAACTTCGGCGACATCCTCGCGGCGTATTACGCGAAGAAAATGGGCCTGCCGGTCGGCAGGCTGGTCTGCGCCTCCAACGCGAACAACGTGCTGACCGAGTTCCTGAAGACGGGCGTCTACGACCGCAACCGCAGGTTCTACACGACGATTTCCCCCTCGATGGACATTCTGGTCTCCAGCAACCTGGAGCGCCTGCTGTTCGACCTGACCGGCGGCGACGGCGGCCGGGTCGCCGGGTGGATGGCGGAGCTGGCCCGCAGCGGGCGGTACCGCGTGGAGGACGACGTCCTCGCAAAGCTGCACGCGCTGTTCTGGGCGGGCTGCTGCGGCGACGATGAGACGAGGGACGAAATCCGCGGGGTCTACGCGCGCGGCCGGTATCTGTGCGACCCGCACACCGCGGTGGCCGCCCGCGTCTTCCGCCGCTACCGGCGGGAAACGGGCTCCCGCGCGCCGGGCGTCGTCGTGTCGACGGCCAGCCCGTACAAATTTGCGCCGGACGTGCTTTCCGCCCTGAAGGGCGGCGCGCCGCAGAATGAGGACGCCTTCAAGTGCATGCGGGCGCTCGCCGCGCTGACCGGCGTCCCGGTGCCGCGGCCCCTCGCCGCGCTGGAGGCCCAGCCCCTGCGCTTTTCCGACGCATGCGCGCCGGAAAAGATGGGGGAAGCCGTCCTCCGCGCCGCCGGCTGCGGGAAAGGCTGAAGAACATGGCGCTGTTTGCGATTGCGGACCTGCACCTGTCGCTTGGGGAAGACAAGCCGATGGACGTCTTCGAGGGGTGGAAGGGCTACGTCCCCCGGCTGGAGAAGAACTGGCGCGCCCTGGTGCGGGACGAAGACACCGTGGTGGTCGCCGGGGATATCTCGTGGGCGATGAAGCTCGACGAGGCGGAGGCGGACTTCCGGTTTCTCGATTCCCTGCCGGGCCGCAAGCTGATTTTAAAGGGCAACCACGACTACTGGTGGTCCACGCGCAAAAAAATCGAGGGGTTCCTGGCCTCGCACGGCTTTCACAGCATCGGCATCATCCACAACAGCGCGGAGCGGGTCGGGGAGATTGCGGTCTGCGGGACGCGCGGCTGGCTTTGCGCCGCGGAGAGCGCCGAGGACCGCAAGCTCGTCGCGCGGGAGGTCGGCCGCCTGAACGCCTCGCTCGACGCGGCGGAAAAGACCGGCGGCAGGCCGGTCGTCTTTCTGCACTACCCGCCCGTCTACGACGGGATGGAATGCAGGGAAATCCTCGGCGTGCTGCTGGAGCGGGGCATCGGGGACTGTTACTACGGGCACATCCACGGCAGGCTCGCCGCCGCCCGCGCCCCGGAAGGGGAGTACCGCGGCATCCGGCTGCACCTGATTTCGTGCGACTATCTCGGGTTCCGCCCCATCCCCGTAAAATTAACAAATTAAAAACATTCCGGCGACCGGTGGAAAGTTTTTAGGCCGTGTGGTATAATAGCAGTCGCCAGTATGTAAACTTGCAGGAGGAAGTATAGAGATGAGCTTGAAGTCATCCAGTAAAGTCGATACAAACCGCGTCCAGCTTGAAGTTTCGGTGGATGCCGACGCGTTTGAGAAAGCGGTTGATCAGGCGTATCGCAAGGAAAAAGGGAAGATCGCCATCCCGGGATTCCGCAAGGGCAAGGCGCCCCGCAAATTCGTCGAAAAATACTACGGGGAGAAGATCTTCTACGATGACGCCGTCAACGCCGTTTATCCCGGCGCGCTGCAGCAGGCGATCCGCGAAGCAAACATCGAGATGGTCGAGGACAAAATCGACTTTGACGTGGTTTCCGCCGGCAAGGAAGGCCTGGTTTTCAAAGCGACCGTCACCACGAAGCCGGAAGCAAAGATTGAGGGCTACAAGGGCCTGGCAGTGGCCAAAAAGCGCGTGGAAGCGACGGACGCGGACGTGAACGCGGAAATCGACCGGGTGCGCGACCGCAACGCGCGCATGGTGTCGGTGGAGGACCGCGAGGCCCAGAAGGGCGACATCGTGGATATCGACTTCGACGGCCGGGTCGGCGGCAAGCCGTTTGCGGGCGGCAAGGCCGAGAACTACAGCCTCGTCCTCGGGGCGGGGCAGTTCGTCCCCGGGTTTGAGGACCAGGTCATCGGCCGCAAATCCGGCGAGGAGTTCGACGTGAAGGTCACGTTCCCGAAGGATTACCAGGCGAAAGACCTGGCGGGCAAAGACGCCGTGTTCAAAGTGAAGCTGCATGAAATCAAGAAAAAGGAACTGCCGGAAGTCGACGACGACTTCGTAAAGGACGTCAGCGATTTCGACACCCTGGACGAATACAAAGCGGACATCCGCAAAAAAATCCTCGAGGCGCGGGAAAAAGCCGCCAAGGACGAGGTCGACAACCAGCTGATCGACAAGCTGGTTTCCCTGCTGCAGGCGGAAATCCCGGAAGCCATGTTCCGCAACCAGATCGACGACGACCTGCGCGATTTCAGCTACCGCCTTCAGACGCAGGGGATGAACCTTCAGAATTACATGAAGTACACGGGCCTGGATGACGAGGGCGTCCGCAAGCAGTTCCGCCCGCAGGCCGAGCGCCAGGTGAAGCTGCGCCTCGCGCTGGAAAAGATTGCGGAGCTGGAGAAGATTCAGCCCTCCGACGACGACGTGGAGTCCGAATACAAAAAAATCGCCGAAAGCTACAAGACGGACATGGAAAAGGTGAAAAAAGCCATCCCCCGCGAAAACATCGCGAAAGACCTCGGAGTGGAAAAGGCGTTCGGTCTGGTGCGCGATTCGGCGGTCGTAACGGAAGCCGAACCCGCGCAGGAAAAGCCCGCCGGTGAAGGCAAAGACGGCAAGGCCGGCGAAAAGGCGGAGGAAAAGGCGGAATAAAATTTTACGGTCCCGCCAATGCTCTTAGAAGCGCGGCGGCGGTCAGGAGGTATGCCGGTATGAGCAGTTTGGTCCCTTATGTGATTGAGCAGACAAACCGCGGCGAACGTTCTTACGATATTTTTTCAAGACTGCTGAATGACAGAATCGTGATGCTGACCGAAGAGGTGAACGACACGACGTCGAGCCTTGTGGTGGCGCAGCTCCTCTATCTGGAAGGGCAGGACCCCGCCAAGGACATCAGCCTGTATATCAACAGCCCGGGCGGCTCGGTGACGGCCGGGCTGGCCATCTACGACACCATGCAGTATATCAAGTGCGACGTCTCCACCATCTGCATGGGCCTCGCCGCCAGCATGGGCGCTTTTCTGCTGACGGCGGGCGCCAAGGGCAAGCGCTACGCGCTGCCCAACAGCGACATCATGATCCACCAGCCGAGCGGCGGCACGCAGGGCCAGGCCACGGACATCAAAATCCAGGCCGAGCACATGCTGCGCATCAAGAAAAAGCTCAATGAGATTTTTGCGGAGCGCACGGGCCAGCCGCTGGACGTGATTATGCGGGACACGGAACGCGACAATTTCATGACGGCCGACGAGGCCGTCCGGTACGGCTTGATCGACAAGGTGATCGCCAGCCGGGAAAAATAAGGTGATACTATGGCGAACAATAACGACAACAGGGGCAGGGAAATCTGCTGTTCTTTCTGCGGCAAGCCGCAGAGCGAGGTGCGCCGGCTGATTGCGGGCCCGGGCGTCTTCATCTGCGACGAGTGCGTCAAACTGTGCATGTCCATCCTGAACGATGAGGAAAACCTCACCGCCCGCAAGGAGGGCTACGGCGAATCCTATGCCGAGCTGCCGAAGCCCAAGGACATCAAAAAGAAGCTGGACGAATACGTGGTCGGCCAGGAGCGGGCCAAAATCGCCCTTTCGGTCGCGGTTTACAACCACTACAAGCGCATCTATTACGGCAAGGACAAAAACAGCGTCGACCTGGCCAAGAGCAACATCCTCCTCCTCGGGCCGACGGGCGTGGGCAAAACGCTGCTGGCGCAGACGCTGGCGAAGATTCTGAACGTGCCGTTCGCAATTGCGGACGCCACCACCCTGACGGAGGCCGGCTATGTCGGCGAGGACGTGGAGAACATCCTTCTGCGCCTGATTCAGGCGGCGGACTTCGATATCGAAAAGGCGGAGCGCGGCATAATCTATATCGACGAGATCGACAAGATCGCCCGGAAGTCCGAAAACCCCTCCATCACCCGCGACGTAAGCGGCGAAGGGGTGCAGCAGGCGCTGCTCAAGATTCTGGAGGGCACCGTCTCCAACGTTCCGCCGCAGGGGGGCAGAAAGCACCCCCAGCAGGAATTTCTGCAGATTGACACGACCAACATCCTGTTTATCTGCGGCGGCGCTTTCGACGGGCTGGACAAAATCATCGAGAAGCGCACGGCCTCCTCTTCCATGGGCTTCGGCGCGCGGGTGCGCAGCAAGGCGGAGCTGGCCGCCACCTCGTGGATGAAGGACGTGCTTCCGCACGACCTGGTCAAATACGGGATGATTCCGGAGCTGGTCGGCCGTCTTCCCGTGATTGCGGCGCTGGACGGTCTGGACGAGGAAGCGCTGGTGCGGATTCTGACCGAGCCGAAGAACAGCCTGATCAACCAGTACAAGCGGCTGTTCCAGCTCGACAAGGTGGATTTGGAGTTCGAGCCGGACGCACTGCGCGCGATCGCCAAAAAGACGATGAAGCACCAGACGGGGGCGCGCGGCCTGCGGGCGGTCGTGGAAGAGCTGCTGACCCCGCTGATGTACAACGTCCCCTCCGACTACACGGTCGAAAAAGTCACGATTACGGCCGACACCGTGAACAAGGGGGCCGACCCGCTGATCGTCTACAACCCGGAACGCAAGCCGGTCAAGCTGAAGATTACAGTTCCCGGCAGGCGCGGGCGGAAAGACACCGCCTCCTGAAAAGGCAAAAAGTTCACTGTCCGTTGCAGTGCGGCCTATCTTACCGCTCGCCCTGCGACGGCCTTTTTTTCAAGGAGCTTGCTATGAGCGAATCATTGAAGTTAGAGGAACAAAATATACTGACCCTCCCGGCGCTCGCGCTGAGGGGCCTTGTGATATTCCCCGGGATGCTTCTCCAGTTCGACGTGGGGAGAAAAAAATCCATCCAGGCGCTGGAGGCCGCGATGAAGGAAGACCAGATGATTTTCCTCGTCGCGCAGAAGGACCTGGCGGACAACGACCCGTCGGGCAGCCGGATTTTCCGGTATGGCGTCGTGGCAAAAATCAAGCAGATTATCCGCCGCAGCGACGAGGGCATCCGCCTGTTCGCCGAAGGCGCCTATCGGGCGAAAATCGTTTCCGTTGCGAGCGAGGAGCCGTTCCTGCTGGTCAAGCTGGTCCGCACCGACACCAGGCCTTACCGGCGCACCCGCAGGACCGAGGCGCTCATCCGGCATACGCAGAACCTCTTTCAGCAGTATATCCAGAACTACAGCCACATCCCGCCGGACATCGTAATCGGCGTGATTCAGAAGCGGGACTGCGGCGAGATGGCCGACTACATCGCCTCCAACATCATGTTCGACTACGAGGAGAAGCAGGCCGTCCTGGAGGAGCTGCACCCGGTCAGAAGGCTGGAAAAGCTGGCGGCCATTCTTCAAAAAGAGATTCAGATTCTCTCCATCGAGTCCCAGATCAACGAAAAGGCGAAGGAGCAGATTGACCAGAACCAGCGCGAATATTTTCTGCGCGAGCAGATGCGCGCCATCTCCGACGAGCTGGGCGAGGGCGACAACCCCCGCCAGGAGGCGGATGACCTTAAAGAGCGCGTCAAAAAAGCGCGCCTGCCGAAGCTGCAGCGCGACAAACTGATGAAGGAATGCGAGCGCCTCTACAAGATGCCGGAAGGCTCCCACGAGGGCAGCGTAATCGTCAGCTATATCGAGACGTGCCTGGAGCTGCCGTGGCATTCCTACAGCCGGGAGCGCATCGACCTGAAGCGCGCCCGCCGGATTCTCGACCGCGACCACTACGGCCTGAAGAAGGTCAAGGACCGCATTCTGGAGGTCATGGCCGTCAAAAAGCTGGCGCCCGACGTGCGCGGCCAGATTATCTGCCTGGTCGGGCCGCCCGGCGTGGGCAAAACCTCCATCGCCCACTCCATTGCGGAGGCGGTCGGGCGCAAATACGTCCGCGTCTCGCTGGGGGGCGTGCGCGACGAGTCCGACATCGTCGGCCACCGCCGCACCTATATCGGCTCCATGCCGGGCCGGATTATCGCGGCGCTCAAGCAGGCCGGCACCGCGAACCCGCTGATTCTGCTGGACGAGATCGACAAGATGGGCGACAATTTCCGCGGCGACCCGGCCTCCGCTCTGCTGGAGGTGCTGGACCCGGACCAGAACCGCATGTTTTACGACCACTATATCGACATGCCCTTCGACCTGAGCCGGGTGCTGTTCATCACCACGGCGAACGACGCCAGCGCCATCCCGGAGCCGCTGTACGACAGGATGGACGTGATTACCCTCGGCAGCTATACGCATGAGGAAAAGTTCCATATCGCGCAGGAGCACCTGGTCCCGAAGCAGCTCAAAAAGCACGGGATGACGCCCAAGATGCTGAACATTACGCCGGAGGCCGTCCACAAGCTGATCGACGCCTATACCAGGGAGGCGGGCGTCCGCGGCCTGGAGCGCCAGATTTCCGCAATATGCCGCAAATGCGCCCGCTTCTTTGTGGAGGACAAGACGGCGAAGCTCGTGATTACGCCGGAAAAGCTGCACGAGCTGCTCGGCCCCGAAAAATTCAAGGATGAGAGCCTGAACCGCAGGGACATGGTCGGGCTGGTGAACGGCCTCGCATGGACGAGCGTGGGCGGCACGATGCTGCCGATTGAGGTCGCCGTGATGGACGGCACCGGCAAGGTGGAGCTGACCGGCTCCCTCGGGGACGTGATGAAGGAATCCGCCCGGACGGCCATCAGCTGCATCCGGACCCGCGCCTCCACGCTGGGCATCCGGCACGACTTCTATTCCAAGTACGACATCCATATCCATGCGCCGGAAGGCGCCATCCCGAAGGACGGCCCGTCCGCGGGTGCGGCGATGGCCACGGCCATCACGTCCGCCCTGTGCAACATCCCCGTCCGGCACGACGTCGCCATGACGGGCGAAATCACGCTGCTGGGCCGCATCCTGCCCATCGGGGGCCTGAAGGAAAAGACCATGGCGGCCTACCGCTCCGGCATCAAGACGGTCATCATCCCGGCGGACAACGCCCCGGACCTGGAGGAAGTGGATTCCGCGGTCAAGGACCATGTGCGGTTCAAGACCGTCGAGAAAATCGACCAGGTTCTTCAGCTTGCGCTCACGCGGATGCCTGAGCCGCAGAAAAAGCGCGAGGAGCCGCGCCCGCAGGTTCTGCCCGCGGCGGCCGTGCCGTCCGCTTCGTCTTCGGAGCGGCCTTCGCCGAGCTTTCCGCAGTAGGGCGGGGGAGAATACCGTGAGTTTTGAAACCGCGTCTTTTGAACTTTCCGCCGGCACCTGCAAAGACCTGCCGGCGCCGGACCTGCCGGAAATCGCGTTTTCCGGCAGGTCCAACGTCGGCAAGTCGTCGGCAATCAACCGCCTGCTGAACCGCAGATCGCTTGCGCGGACCAGCTCTTCGCCGGGGAAAACGGTATGCGTCAATTTTTACAACCTCGGCTTCTGCCGCTTTGCGGACCTGCCGGGCTACGGCTACGCGAAGGTCTCCCCGGCCGACAGGGCCCGGTGGGCCGCGCTGGCGGAAGGCTATTTTTCTTCGGGGCGGGACATCCGCCTGGTCGTGCAGGTCGTCGACATGCGCCGCGCGCCCATGCCGGACGATTTGCAGATGGCCGGTTTTCTGCTTGCCCGGCGGCTGCCGTTCGTGGTCGTCGCCTCGAAAAGCGACAAGCTGAACCGCGCCCGGTACGCCGCGCAGGCGGCCCTGCTTGCGGAGCGGTTTGCGGGCGGGGGCGGTTTTCTGCCCTTTTCCGCCGTCCGAGGGGAAGGGGTGCGGGAGCTGCGGCGCAGAATTCTGGACGCCTGCGGCCGCTCCGCACCCCGGCCGCGCTGAAGGGGAGAGGGTTGCCGGTCCGCCCGGCCGCCTTTACTTTTACGCTTTTTCATGGTAAAATACCGGAGTGGAATCTGCCCGGGCGGAACCTGCCCGCGGAGCCGGCGAGGGGAGTGTGTCCTTTATGAATTCCAAGCTGAAAAATCCCAGCGTGGATCTTTTGTTCAAGGCCATCCTGACACTGAAAAATGTGGACGAGTGCTACGCGTTTTTTGAAGACCTGTGCACGGTTCAGGAGCTCCGGGCGATGTCGCAGCGGCTGCTGGTGGCGCACATGCTCAGCACGAAAAAGGTCTACAGCGACATTGTGGCCGAGACCGGCGCTTCCACGGCCACCATCAGCCGCGTGAACCGGTCGCTGCACTACGGCTGCGACGGGTACCAGCTTGTGTTCCAGCGCCTGCAGGACGGCACCGGACGGGAATGAGCTACCTTGCGTTTGCCCGGTACTACGACTGCCTGACGAGAAACGTCGATTACGCCGCCCGCGCCGACTACCTCTGCGCGGTGATGGAGCGCCTGCGCCACCGCCCCGGCCTGACGCTGGACCTCGCGTGCGGGACCGGCAGCCTGATGCTGGAGCTTGCCGGGCGGGGAATCGACGTATTCGGACTGGACGCGTCGCCCGAGATGCTCTCCGTCGCCCAGAGAAAGGCCGCCGCCGCAGGGCGCGACTTTCTCCTCATCTGCCAGAAAATGCAGGAGATGGACCTTTTCGGGCCGGTCGACACCATGCTGTGCATGCTGGACAGCATCAACCACCTGACCGCTGCGGCGGACGTGCGGCGGACATTCCGCCGGGCCGCGCTGTTTTTGAACCCGGGCGGATATCTGCTGTTCGACGCCAACACGAGGTACAAGCACCGGTTTGTGCTGGGGAACCGCACCTATGTGTACGATATGGAGGACGTTTACTGCGTCTGGCAGAACGCCTGCGCGGAGGGCGACGGCCGGGTGGCGATTTCTCTGGACTTTTTCGAGCGCCGCGGAAGCGGATACGTGCGGAGCTTCGAGCATTTCTACGAGCGGGCCTATGCCATACGGGCCCTGCTCAACATGCTGCGCGGCGCGGGGCTGGAGCCTGCCGCGGTCTGGCGCGACGGGACCTTCCGCGCGCCAGGACCGCAGACCGAGCGCATTCTGGTCGCCGCGCGCAAACCGGGATAATCCGCCGGAAGCCGGGAATTTGAGTGTAAAAACGAAAAAATTAGCCGTCTTGTGTTGACATTTGGAGCGGGATATTGTATGATAATAAACGTCGCTGATGCGGGTTTCGACGGCGGACAGGGGAGCATAGCTCAGCTGGTTAGAGCACCTGCCTTACAAGCAGGGGGTCATAGGTTCGAGTCCTGTTGTTCCCACCAATTCAGATGGCTCGGTAGTTCAGCTGGTTAGAACGCTAGCCTGTCACGCTAGAGGTCGTCGGTTCGATCCCGATCCGAGTCGCCAACTTTTCCATTTGCCTCTGTAGCTCAGTCGGTAGAGCAGGGGACTGAAAATCCCCGTGTCGGTGGTTCGATTCCGCCCGGAGGCACCACCTTTTCTGCGAATGTAGCTCATCTGGTAGAGCGCCACCTTGCCATGGTGGAGGTAGCGAGTTCAAGTCTCGTCGTTCGCTCCAGTTTCTTTTCTCTGTGAAAGCGAGAAAGGGAACCAAAAGAAAACCGATTCAGCCCTGCGGCAGGTTGCAGGGTAGATTTTTTCCATAACCGTATTTTCTTTTATTCGCGTTGGCGTCATAGCCAAGTGGTAAGGCAAGGGTCTGCAAAACCCTCATCCCCAGTCCGAATCTGGGTGACGCCTCCAAAAAACAAAGCCCCCAAGAGCCGAGTATCCAGAAGGCTTTTGGGGGCTTTCGTATGAACTACATCAGCCGTAAAAACGGTTCTCCCCCGCAGCCCGACCGGCTGCGGGGGAGAACCGTTTTGATTGGTTTATTGCTTCTGAAGCCGGGCAAAGTTGGCCATCAGCTTCTTATTGCCGACCCTGTCGAACGCGATTTCCAGCAGGGTGTCGTTGCCGAGCGGCGTGGCGGAAAGGACCGTCCCGCGGCCGAAGGTCTTGTGCGAGACGCTGTCCCCCGCGCGGAACCGGATCCCGGCGGGAGCGCCGCCCGCCGGGGTGAAGCTGCGGGTGGCACCCGCGGCGGCCGGGCGGATTTTTCGCCGCGGCACGGGCAGCACATGCTCCCGGAACGAGGGCGCGGGCGCGCGCGGCCGGGTGATGTCCAGCAGCTCCGGCGGAATCTCCTGCAGAAAGCGGGAGGGCTTGTTCCGCTGGCTGCTGCCGAACAGCATGCGGCCCTGCGCGCTGAGCAGGTACAGCTCCTCTTTCGCACGGGTGATGGCCACATAGGCCAGCCGGCGTTCCTCCTCCACCTGCCCGGGGTTGAACAGCACCTGCATGCCCGGGAAGATGCCCTCCTCCATGCCGGGGAGGAACACCACGGGGAACTCCAGCCCTTTCGCCGAATGGATGGTCATCATCACCACGCTGTCGGAAGAGCTGTCGTAGTTGTCGACGTCGGTCAGCAGGGCGACTTCTTCGAGGAATCCGGTCAGGCCGCCCTCCTCGTTTTCTTCCTCGTACCGGGCCAGGTAGGACGCAAGCTCGTTGATGTTGTCGATGCGGTCCTGCGCGCTCTCGTCGCCGGAATTGGCCAGCGCGTCGAGGTAGCCCGTCCTGTCGAGCAGCGCATGGTACAGTTCCGGCAGCTCCGTTTTGCCGTCGGAGGCCATCGCGGAAAGCTCCTCGATCATCGAGGCGAATTTCATCAGCTTCGGCGCCGCGTGCCGCAGGGGAGCGAACTCGTCCGCGCGCCGCAGCACGTAGAACAGGGATTCCCCGATGCCGGCGGCGACCTGCCGGGCTTCGGCGACCGTCTTCTCGCCGATGGCGCGCCTGGGCGTGTTGATGATGCGCAGCAGCCTCGCCTCGTCGTTCGGGTTGCTGATCACGTTCAGGTACGCGGTCATGTCCTGGATTTCCTTCCGGTCGAAGAACCGGTGCCCGCCGAGGATGCGGTGGGGGATGCCGGATTTGGTGAACGCGCGCTCCAGCGTCCTGGACTGCGAGTTCATGCGGTAAAGCACCGCAAAGTCGGAGAATCTGCGGCCCGCCGCCGCTTTCTCGAGGACCTGCCGCGCGATCCAGTCGGCCTCGTCCTCCTCGTTGCCGGCCACGTGCCAGTGGAGCTTCTGCCCCACCGGGTTTCTGGTCCAGAGGGTCTTTCCCTTCCGCCCCTCGTTGTGTGCGATGACCGCGTTCGCCGCGCCGAGGATGTTCTGGGTGGAGCGGTAGTTCTGCTCCAGCCGGACGACTTTCGCACCGGGGAACGCCTTCTCGAAGCTGAGGATGTTTTCAATCGTCGCGCCGCGGAACTGGTAGATGCTCTGGTCGTCGTCGCCCACGACGCAGAGGTTTCGGCCCTTTTCGGCCAGCAGGCGGACGAAAAGGGACTGCGCGCGGCTGGTGTCCTGGTATTCGTCCACGAGGATATAGCGGAAGCGCTCGCGGTAGTGGTCCAGGATATCCGGATTTTTCTGGAACAGCACGATGGTGTTGTAAATCAGGTCGTCGAAATCCATGGCGTCGGCCTTTTTCAGCCGGGTCTGATACAGGCCGTACAGCTTCCCGATTTTGGCGGCGCGCTCGTCGGTGCCGGCGTCGCGGAAATATTCGTCCGGGCCGGTCATGCCGTCTTTCGCGCGCGAGATTTCGGCCAGCACGGCCCGGTGCGAGAGCATCCTGTCGTCGATGCCGAGCTCCTTCTGGCAGTCTTTCATCAGGCGGCGGGAATCGTCCGTGTCGTAGATGGCGAAGTGGCTGGTGAAGCCGAGCCGGTCGGCGTCCCGCCGCAGCATCCGCGCGCAGGCCGCGTGGAACGTGGAGGCCCACACCTTCCCGCCCCGCGGGCCGAGCAGGGCCGAAAGGCGCTCCCTGATCTCGTCCGCGGCCTTGTTGGTGAACGTGATGGCCAGAATCTGCCACGGCGGGCACGGCTCCACCGCAAACGCGGCCCCGGCCTCCGCCGGGACGGGCGCGCCGCCCGCTATGGCGTCGAGCACGCCGTCGGGCGGCAAAGGGCCCGTCTGTTCGCTGAGGTAGGCGTCGCCGTGGCGCACGATGTTCGCGATGCGGTTCACGAGGACCGTGGTCTTTCCGCTCCCCGCCCCGGCCAGAACCAGCAGAGGGCCGTTCACGGCAAAGACGGCCTCCTTCTGCCTGTCGTTCATCCGGGCAAATTCCTTTTCCAGCACTTTTCTGCGCAGCTGCAAAAACCGCTCCCGCGTCCATTTCGCCATCTAAAATCCACCGCCAAATTTAATTTATTCAATGCGCTTCATGTCCCCGTTCGGGGATCCGCCGTTCTATTGTAGCCGATTTCGGCCCCGATGGCAAACCTCTGCCCGCCGCATCCGACAAAAAAATCCCGCGCGCCGCACCGGCGCACGGGAAACGGAAGCCCGCCGCAGACCTTAAAAAGGCCGGGTGTTTTCCAGCAGACCTGCGGTTTTCCACGCGGAACGCGAGTCTTGCCGTTTCGCGCGGCGGACGGACCGCACACAGGCGCCCGGTTCCAAGCAGCACACCGCGGCGGCAATCGCCGCCACCACTTCCTCCGGGATTCCCGCCTCTGCGGCGGGCTGCGGCGCGGCCTCCCGCGGGGCTTTTTCCGCCGCGGGGCGCGGGGCCGCGGCGCGGCTTCCCATGCGGACGGCAAGGGCGATTACGGCGACCAGCAGCACGGCGAAGCCGGCGGTCAGCGCGGCCAAAGCAGTCTGAACATCCATTTTTGATTCCTCCGGAATTTTCAGCCCATCGGCCCGTGGGGAAGGCCGTCGCTGTTTTCCCGACTATTATAGCCGATTCGGCGTGCGATTTCAACAAAAGCGGACGCTTTTTCCTTTTTAGTTGCAAGCGGGGCGTTTTCCATTTATAATAATAAAAGAAGGCAGGAAGAAGGCGGGAACGGGGGTGCGGGCGCATGACGAACGATGAATTCCGCCGGTCGTTTAAGGTTCCGTTCCACAACAGCCTCGGGCTGGCGGTCTACAGCTGCGGCGTGCAGAAATGCGGCGCGTGCCACTCGTGGGGGCCGGCCGTGCGCGACCATTATCTGATCCACATCGTCGTTTCCGGGCACGGCGTGTTCCGCTGCGGCGGGAAGGAGTATTCCCTCGCGGCGGAGGACGGCTTCCTGGTGGTTCCGTCGCAGGTCGTCTTTTACACGGCGGACCGCGACGACCCGTGGGAGTACTGCTGGGTCGGCTTCAACGGCACGGACGCCAAGCGGCTGATGAAGCAGACCGGTCTGCTCGACCGGGAGCCGGTCTTCCACTCCGCCGGGCCCGGGCTCCGCAAAAAGATGATGGACATCTGCAATTCCTCCGGCCCCGGCCCGAGCGACGAGACGCGCATGGAGGGGCGGCTGCTGCTGTTCCTCGCCGCGCTGATGGACCGCTTCGGCAGGCCGGCGGCGTCTTTCGGCAACGGGTACGAGTATGTCCAGAAGGCCATCCGGTTCATCGACTACAACTATTCCGGCGATATCGACGTCAGCCGCGTCGCCGCGAGCGCGGGCATCAGCCGCAGTCACCTCTACCGCCTGTTCATGCAGCACATCTCCATCCCCCCGAACGAGTACCTGATGCGCTACCGCATCAACAAGGCGGCCTCCCTGCTGGAGACGGGCCGGCTCACGGTGGGCGAGGTCGCCTACTCCACCGGGTTTTCGGACCAGCTCTATTTTTCCAGGGTGTTTAAAAAATACATGGGGGTTCCCCCAAGCCGATATGGGTCGAGCAGCCGCGCCGCAAACGGCGGAAAGGGTCATCAATGAGCGAAGCAACCGAGCGGGTTTTGTCATGGTCGAAGAAAATCGAGAACTTCTGTTCCGCAAAGTGGGACCGGCTTCCCGAAATCTACCTTTACATGGACCAGGTCCTGACTTATATGAACGGGCAGCTGTGCCTGTTCAAGCGAAACGAAAGCGACGCCCTGCTCACTTCGAGCATGATCAACAATTATGTGAAAGCCGGCGTGCTGCCGCGGCCGGCGCAGAAAAAATATTCGCGCGGGCACCTCGCGATTCTCACGGTGGTCTGCCTGCTCAAGCAGGTGCTTTCGATTCAGGACATCTCCGCCCTGGTGAGGACCCTGCTGAAAAACGCGCCGGCCAGCGAAATTTACGACCGGTTCTGCGAAGCCCAGACCGGCGCCCTCAAAGAGGTCTGCGCGCGCGTGAGGTCGGCCGCCTCGAAAGGAGAGGCGGAGATGACCCGCCTGGCGATTGAGCTTTCCGTCGAGGCGAACGCCCGCCGCACGGCCGCGGAGCGGATTTTAAGCGCACTGGAGGCCGCGGACAGACGAAGGGGCCGCCGCGCGGTTGAAGCCGGCAGGCCTGCCGCGGTCAAAAGACGAACCTCCTGAAAAAAGCTGAAAAGGAAGAACTTGCAATGAAGAAACCATTCGTCTCGCCGGAACGGCTCAGAGCAATCGCACGCGAATACCCCACCCCTTTTTATCTGTACGATGAAAAGGGCATCCGCGAAAACGCCCGCAAAGTCCGGCGGGCCTTCGCCTGGAACCCGGGGTACTGCGAGTACTTCGCCGTCAAGGCGACGCCCAACCCCTACATCCTGCAGATTATGAAGAGCGAAGGCTGCGGGGTGGACTGCTCTTCTTTTACGGAGCTGATGCTCTCGCACGCCTGCGGCTTCGGGGGAAAGGACATCATGTTTTCCTCCAACATGACGCCGGACGAAGACTACCGCCTCGCGCGGCGTCTGGGCGCCATCATCAACCTGGACGATTTCACCAACATCGACATCCTGGACCGGCTGTGCGGCATTCCCGAAACCATCTGCTGCCGCTACAACCCCGGCGGGGTCTTCAAGGCGAGCAACGCCATCATGGACAACCCGGGCGAGTCCAAATACGGCTTTACCCGCCCGCAGCTGACGGAGGGGTTCCGCCGGCTGCGGCAGCTCGGGGCCCGGAATTTCGGCCTGCACGCATTCCTCGCCAGCAACACCACCGGCAACGAGTATTTTCCGGCCCTCGCGAAAATCCTGTTCCGCACGGCGGTCGAGCTGCACCGGGAGACGGGCGCGCATATTTCGTTCGTCAACCTTTCCGGCGGGGTGGGCGTCCCGTACCGGCCCGGGCAGAAACCCGCCGACATCCTGCGCATCGGGCGCGAGGTCGAAAAGATATACCGCGAAATCCTGGTCCCGGAGGGGATGGGCGACGTCGCGCTCTTTACGGAGATGGGGCGCTTCATGCTGGCTCCCTACGGGTGCCTGGTGGCGACGGCCATCCGCGAAAAGCACATCTATAAGGAATACATCGGCCTGGACGCCTGCGCCGCCAACCTGATGCGCCCCGCCATGTACGGCGCGTACCACCACATCACGGTCTGCGGCAAGGAAGACGCGCCGTGCGACCACAAATACGACGTCGTGGGCGGGCTGTGCGAGAACAACGACAAATTCGCCGTCGACCGCATGCTCCCGAAAATCGACATGGGCGACCTGATCGTGATTCACGACGCGGGCGCGCACGGGCATTCCATGGGCTACAACTACAACGGCAAGCTGCGCTCCGCAGAAATCCTGCTGTGCGAGGACGGCAGCACCAGACTGATTCGCCGCGCCGAGACGCCCGCGGATTACTTCGCCACGCTGGATTTTCCCGGTCTGCCGAAAAGCCGCTGCTGAGCGGCCGGCGGGGAGGGAAGCCGCTGTTGAAAAGCCTGCGCGGAAAAGCCCTTGCCGGGCGGGAACGGGGATTCCCTTGACCCGCCTTTTGTGTTATAATAAAACGAATTATTTCCGGGGAGGCCGCGCCATGATTATTCTGGGGATCGACCCCGGCTATGCAATCGTCGGCTACGGCGTGGTGCGGGCGGAAAACGGCCGCTTTTGCCCGCTGGAGCACGGCGCCGTCGTCACGAAAGCCGGCGTGGACTTCAGCCGCCGCCTGCAGACCATCTACGATGCGCTTTCCGCCCAGATGCTGCACTGGAAGCCGGAGGCCGTCTCCATCGAAAAGCTGTATTTTCAAAGCAACAAGACGACCGCCATCGGCGTTGCGGAGGCGCGGGGGGTCATTTTGCTTGCGGCCCGGCAGGCGGGCGCCCGGATTTTCGAGTACACGCCGCTGCAGATCAAGCTTTCGGTCACGGGGTACGGGCAGGCGCGCAAGCCGCAGGTGATGGAGATGACGCGCCGCCTGCTCGGGCTGAAAGAACTGCCAAAGCCGGACGACGCGGCGGACGCGCTCGCCATGGCCGTGTGCCACGGGCAGGCGGCCGGGTCGCAGCTGCGCCGCGCCCTGCTGGCGGAAAGGCTCCGCGCGCCGCGGCGGAAAGGGGCGAGGGGCCGTGTTTGACAGCCTGCGGGGCACGCTGGCCCGCACGGAGCCGGGCGCGGCCGTTGTGGAGTGCGGCGGCGTCGGGTTCCTGTGCCATGTTTCGGCGAACACCCTGCGCGCGCTGCCCAGGCCGGGCGGCGAGGTCAAACTTTTGACCCGCCTGCAGGTGCGGGAGGACGCGCTCACGCTGTTCGGCTTTGCGACCGCGTCGGAGCGGAACTGCTTTCAGATGCTGACGGGCGTCAGCGGGGTCGGGCCGAAAGTCGCGCTGGCCATTCTGTCGGTGCTGACGCCGGAGCAGGTCGCAGCCGCCGCGGCCACGGGCGACAGCAAGACCCTGACCCGCGCGAGCGGCGTCGGCCGGCGCCTGGCCCAGCGCATCGCGCTGGAGCTGCGCGACCAGGTGAAAAGCATCCAGAAAGACGCGAGCTTCACGCCGGCGGGGCCGCCCTCCGCCGCATCGAACGCGCAGGCCGCGGTCAACGCCCTTACGGTGCTGGGGTATCTGCCGTCGGACGCGGCGGCCGTCGTGGCGAAGTTCGACAGCGCCCTTCCCGTCGAGGAGCTTATTCGGCTTTCGCTCCAGGCCATGGACCCGGGCCGGCACGGCGGGCGGCGATA
>ENA-UOOH01001554-UOOH01001554.1-fermentation-metagenome-genome-assembly--contig:-NODE-1554-length-22025-cov-4.886254_pt1 | contig 22025 bp, 11 predicted proteins | sample MGYA00245778_ERZ724025 | MGnify/ENA primary metagenome ERZ724025 (study PRJEB28704, sample SAMN03018313) | fermentation metagenome | biome: anthropogenic terrestrial biome; feature: soil; material... | reverse complement strand
TGCAGGCGTCCAGGAATCGCTTTTTCCCGTCTGTCAGCCCCAGGATGTAGTCGGCCCCGTCGTGAAGGTATTGGAGCCGGTCTCCCTTCGTGCCGGTGAAATAAAGCGAGTAGTCGAAGTTGTGGAACAAGCCCTTCACCACTTCGAATTTTTCCAGGAGCACGGCGAGTGCCTGTTCGACCGGGAGTGCAGGCGTGCCGCCATGATCCCCTCCGTACCGCCCGACCGCCTTCCGGAGCTGGTCAGCCAGTCCGAGGTAGTCCACCACGAGCCCGCTGGGCTTGTCCTTGAACACCCGGTTCACCCGGGCAATCGCCTGCATCAGACTATGCCCCCGCATGGGCTTGTCCAGATAAAGAGTGTTTGCGCAGGGGACGTCGAAGCCGGTGAGCCACATGTCCCGAACGATCACCATTTCCAGGTTGTCCTCGGGGTCCTTGAACCGCTTCTCAATCGTCTTTTGTCCGAGCTTGTTTCGGATGTGCGGCTGCATCGCCGGCGGGTCGGAGGCCGAACCGGTCATGACCACCTTGATCATCCCCTGGTCATCGCCTGGGGCATGCCATTCAGGCCGAAGCTTGACGATCTTCGCATAGAGATCGCAGCAGATCCGGCGTGACATGCAGACAATCATCGCCTTCCCCATTTGCGCCTCTTTGCGCCGCTCCCAATGGTCCACGATATCCTTGGCAACCATGGCCAGCCGCTTCTCGGTTCCCACCAGGGATTCCAGCCGGGCCCAGGTGGTCTTGAGTCGTTCGCGGTCAGACTCTTCCTCGAGCTCGGTCACCTCATCGAATTCCTCATCGAGCAGGGGCTTCTCCTCATCGGGGAGTTCGATTCTGGCAAGGCGCGCCTCGTAGTATATAGGGACCGTGGCCCCGTCTTCGATCGCCTGATCGATGGCGTAGGTGTCGATGTAATTGCCGAAGACCTCCGGGGTGGACTTGTCCTCGAACTCGATCGGGGTGCCCGTGAAGCCGATGAAGGATGCCCTCGGAAGGGCTTCCCGAAGATTGCGGGCAAAGCCCTTTACGAACTCGTAGTGGCTGCGATGCGCCTCGTCCGCAATGACCACGATGTTGCGCCGGCTTGAGAGCTCCGGCATCGATTCGCCTTCCCTCGTGCCGAACTTCTGGATGGTCGAGAATATGACTCCGCCGCTTGCCCGGGTCCGAAGTTTCTCCCGGAGATCCTCCCTCGAATCCGCCTGTTCCGGTGTTTCCAGGAGATCCTTCGCAGCTGCGAACTGTCCAAACAGCTGGTTATCGAGGTCGTTCCGGTCGGTGAGCACGAGGATGGTCGGGTTTTCGAGCTCTTTCTGCAGGGCCACCTTCGCCGCGAACAGTGCCATGGTGACCGATTTGCCTGAGCCCTGGGTGTGCCAGATCACGCCAATCCGGCGGTCGCCTTCCAGAGCGGCGGCGTCAACAGTGGCACTCACGGCCTTATTGACCGCGTGGAACTGGTGATAGCCGGCGATCTTCTTGATATAGCCCTGGCCCGTCTCCCAGAGAATGAAGTGGCGGAGGTAGTCCAGGAGCCGGGTTGGCTCGAACAGCCCCTCGATGAGGACCTGCAGGCGGGGCGACCTATCCGGGGCGAGGCTGGTCCCATCGATCGTCCGCCAGGGGCCGAACCGCTCATGCCCGGCGGTCATGCTCCCGACCCGCGCGTCAAGTCCGTCCGATATGATCAGGAGCTCGTTTGTATCAAAGAGCCTTGGGATCCGCTCCTTGTAGGTCTCGAACTGGTTCCAGGCCTTCTTGGTGGTTGCGCTTGGATCCCCGGGCTTCTTCAGCTCGATCACGGCAATGGGGATACCGTTCAGGAAGACGACCAGGTCAGGCCGGCGGTTCTCATTCCCGTGGGTGATAGTGAACTGGTTCACCAAGGCCAGGTCATTGTTGCCGGGGTTGGCGTAATCGACCAGCCAGACGACTTCGCCCCGGATCCCGCCGTTCTTCTTGACCATGACCCCCACGCCCTTGGTCAGGAACCGGTGAAAGGCGTGGTTGTTCTCGAAGATGGAAGGTGAAGAGAGCCGGAGAATCTTGCGGGCCACCTCATCCAGTGCGTCCCGGTCCAGGTGGGGATTGATCCGCGCGATGGCATCCCGGAACCGATGCTCAAGGAACACGTCCGAATAGGTCATGCGTTGAGGATTCGGGCCATCCGGCGCGATCTCTTCACCCCGGAAGAACCGGTACCCAAGTCGCTCGAACCATTCAATGGTGATCTGCTCCAGCTCGTCTTCGGTCATGATTCAGCTCCAAGTGGCTTGTCAGTATTTGAAATTGCCTCCTGGATTTCCTTCAGGGTAAGACCCTTAGAATTCTTCCATTCAGTGCGACCGTTAGCCCCTCGCCCCAGGACAACGCCAGCGGCGGAAGAGGGTGAATTGAATGTGTAGTCTTGCGTAAACACATACTTACCATCCGCCATTTCAAGGATGCCTTGTTCAAGGAATCGCGATCGTAGATCTGCAAGGCCTTTGTGAATCGATGGAACCTCATAAAGGGTCGCAAAAGAGCCTTTCTGAACAAAGAAACCTTCGGGAACCTCCCCGCCAAACGCTTGAATGCCTTTTCCTTTCATGGACAGGAGATCCTTTTTGCGGAGATTGCTTTGTGATTTCTCGAATACTGATAGCCCAACCAGGGGAAGGATGCTCAGAATATCCAATAGAAAAGACTCAACATCAGCTTTTTCCGCCTCGCTCAGATTGGGAGGTATTGGGGAGGCGGAATTGTCGAGTTCACATTTTTTTGCCTCCCGGGCCAAGCTGATCAAACGTGACTCCATGTGCTGAACATGCGCCCGATTGAGTCCTTCATCCTTGGCCGTAAAGAAAATCATGGAAGTCCAGAATTCCTTTTGAGAATAGTGCTGCCGGAAACGATCAATCAAACGGTCGCCCTGGCCGATGTATATGACAGGCAAGTCGCTTTTATCAGTGGTCCCCACAAGTATGTAGACACCGGTCCGCTCAAATTCAGGACGAGACTTAGCGTCATTGAAGAGTGACCGCGGGCACACGATTCCGCATCCGGTCCAATTCGACTTCTCAACAATACGCAGTCCATCCGGGCGGCCGTCCGGAAGGAAGATTTTAATTGAAAAGGGCCGAAGCTCGGAAGATTTCATGATAGCGCCTCAATGAATTTCTCGGCATCTTTGATGCGCAGCTCGCCTGAGATGAGCTTGGGGAGAAGGGTGTCGCGGAGGGCGGACAACCTGTTTATTTGGCCGATGACAAAAAGGACCCGGTTGAATAAATTGGATGTGTGTTGCTGAAAAACCATCGCAAGACCATCGGGAGGTAATGAAATGAGGTATTTCCCCATGTCTTTCCAATTCGTTCGGGGCATCTTTGTTCCAGAAGAGCACTTGTCAGTATAGCTGACAAAGGCCTGACTTGACACCAAAGATAGCACGAATGATGCCCAATAATCTAACTTCGGAGCTAACACCAGAATGTCGGTTGAGCATACTCCATCAACAGGAGCTGAACCGACTTTGTGAAAGTATGGTCGAAGCTTTCCGAACAGGATTTCTCCTTGATAAAAACTAAATTTCGAACTTTTCACGTCCTCTGCACAACCCCATTTTTCAAGGGAAATGCTCTGCCTTGGCATGTGTTCAAGACCAATATATGGAACTTCAGGTGTAATATCGGAAGGTTGAACGAGACGTCGATGGCTGATGGCTATACTACTGAGCGGACCCACCTCCCACCCCTTCGGGATCAAGCCCAGCTCGGACTCCTGGAACGAATCGGGGAAGCGCTTCAAGATCTCAGGCGGGACAGGTGGCTTGCCCACGGCCTTCCCATTCTTCGCGTCCATATTCCAACGGACCGGGTCGAAGTCCACAAACCAGCTCTTGAAGATCGCCTGGGCCATCTTCTCCAGGGTCTCGTTCATCCGCCGGTTGCACTCGATCTTGTCGTCCAGTGTCCCAAGGATGTGGGCGATGGCCCGCTGTGTCGCTTGGTTGGGAGCAAATACCGGTATTCGTATCATATCGCCCTGAGTTAATTTCGGGCGCGTAGAGCCAGACAAAGCGCTTTGAACGTCTGAAATCTGAAGCGCATAACATATGAATCGGGTGTTTGAGTTGGCATTCCCCTTCAAAACATGAGCGTGGTTATTGACCCAAAATTTCCCGGTCGCCATGAAAGCGAGAGGTGTATTTTGAGTTTTTAGGTTCTCACCATCTTCGGATAATAGTAAATATTCTCCATCAAAGACATAGGAATCAATATAGTCTGCTATTCCAGATGCCCCGTAATATGGAAAGGGCCCCGGTTTCCTCTCAGACTTTTTAATGGGTACGCGCATGGAATCGTAGATCTCAACCAATTCCATAAGTGGTTTTTGAGGATAGAGGTCACTCCCCATAACCCAGCTCCTCCAGGTTCTTGAGGATGGCTGCATCCAGCCTTCGCCCCTCAGCCATTTGTTCCCTCAGCTTTGCAGCCAGTTCGGCCATCTTCTCCTCGAAAGGCACCCCATCATCCTCGATCTCTTCGGCTCCGACATAGCGGCCGGGGGTGAGCACGTAGTGGTGGGAGCGGATCTCGTCTAGGTTGGATGATTTGCAGAAGCCTGGGATGTCCTGATAGGTGCCGTCCTTCTTTTCACCACGCCAGGCGTGATAGGTCCGGCCGATCTCCATGATCTCATCCTCTGACAGCTCGCGATGGACCCGGTCCACCAGGTAGCCCTTCTTCCTGGCATCGATGAAGAGGGTCTCCCCTCGGCGATCGCGAAAGCCCCTCAGGGTGCTGCGGTCCTTGGACCGGGTGAGGAACCAGAGACAGACCGGGATCTGGGTCCCGTAGAAGAGCTGCCCCGGCATCGCGATCATGCAGTCCACCAGGTCCGCCTCAATGATCGCCTTGCGGATTTCGCCCTCGCCAGAGGTGCTGGATGACATCGAACCGTTGGCCATGACAAACCCGGCGATCCCCGCAGGCGCCATGTGGTGGATGAAGTGTTGGATCCAGGCGTAGTTCGCATTGCCCGCCGGCGGGGTGCCGTACTTCCAACGGACATCATTCTGCAGGGTCTCCCCGTGCCAGACGCTCACGTTGAACGGTGGATTGGCCAGGATGTAGTCGGCCTTGAGGTCCGGGTGGAGGTCCTCACGGAAGCTGTCCGCGTGTTTCTTCCCCAGGTCCGCCTCGATTCCACGGATCGCCAGGTTCATCTTGGCCAGGCGCCAGGTGGTGAGGTTCGACTCCTGGCCGTACACGGAAATCTTGTCCCGCCGCCCGTCGTGTGCCTCGATGAACTTCAAGGACTGCACGAACATCCCGCCGGAGCCGCAGCAGGGGTCATAGACCCGGCCCTCGTATGGCTCGATCATTTCCACAAGCAGCCGCACGATGGAGGTCGGGGTGTAGAATTCGCCGCCGTTCTTGCCTTCGGAGCTCGCGAACCGTGACAAGAAGTATTCGTACACGCGCCCCAGGGTGTCCTTGGCCCGGTGCTCAGAGGTTCCCAGTCCGATCTCGGAGATCAGATCGATCAGTTTCCCCAGGGATTGCTTGTCGAGGTTCGGCAGGGCGAAGACCTTGGGCAGGACACCACGGAGGGCCGGGTTCTCCCGTTCGATGGCGTCCATGGCATCGTCCACCATCCGGCCGATCTCCGGCTGCTTGGCGTGTGCCTGGAGGTAGGACCACCGGGCCTGTTCCGGTACCCAGAAGACGTTGGCGCTGATGAACTCGTCCGGATCCCTGAGGATGGCCCGGATCTCTTCTTCCTGTTGGTCGGGCCCCTCCACGTGGTATTCCGATTCAGGCTCCCGAACCATGTCGGCCAGGGTTTCGGAGCGTTCCTGGAAGGCATCGGAGACGTATTTCAGGAAGAGCAGACCAAGCACCACGTGCTTATACTCCGCGGCGTCCATGTTGGACCGGAGCAGGTCCGCGGCCGCCCAGAGCTTGTTCTCGAACCCGATGTTCCCGTTGGTCTCGGGCTTGGGCGACTTCCTGGATTTCCTGGGCGCGGCTGATTGCGCACCATCGGACTCCGAAGCGGGCACTTGTGCCACGGCTGCTTGAGCAACCGGCTGGTCAAAAATCTTCCGCAGCTCCGCCATCTGCTCATCGGACGGAGAAGAAACACCGCGCTCCCACATCGAAACGGTGGCCTGGCTCACCCCGACCTGGACCCCAACGTCAACCTGCCCCCAGCCTTTGGTCTTTCGATTCAGGCGAATCCACGGACCGACTTGTGATACGAAACTGTCCAACCTTAGCCCCCTATGTGCCCATGCACCACGTGATGAGTTTCCGAGAAGAAGAGGGAAAGCCCTGTTGATAAGGCATGGAGTATTCCTGGTCAAGGCAAAGCGATTGCGTGTGCGAGTCACATCCCGCAGTGACAATGGCGGTTACGGGCCAAATCACTGACGGCTTGGCTGATACGGGCGAACAGGAAAAAAAGAAAACCACAACGTAGGCGAGTTGTGGCTGGCGTGCCCGGCAGGACTCGAACCTGCGACCTTCTGATCCGTAGTCAGACGCTCTAATCCAACTGAGCTACGGGCACATCCTGGATTTATGATCCTCGTTCGCTGAGGTGATCACAGGTTAATCGGTCACCCTATGGAAGTCAAGAATCACCCGTTTTTTTGCTCGGCCCAACGATGCGAATCGCAGCAGAATACTCTCCAGTTCCAGATGGTGAGGTCTCCCGCAGAGGCGCAGGGGCGCAGAGGCGGGATCCAGAAACGTCAGAGCTGATTGCGGCACCTGCCTTGGGTCAGCAGGCAACGGACACCCCCAGAATTTCCCCAAAAAAGGCATAGACCAGACCATTGCCCCGCCCCACCCCTATGGCCAGTCGTAAACGCCACCGCGCCTCTGCGCCTCTGCGCGAGCCCCTCCGGGTCCGGTCTCTTCGTGGCTTCGAGGTTAAACCTTCTCACCTTCGTTCGCTTTCCCGCCTTCCACCCTCGCCTCCCCTGTCTGCTGCTGGCGGATGGCCTCGTACAGCATGATCCCGGCGGCGGTGGCGACATTGAGGCTCTCCGCACCGCCGGGCATGGGGATACGGACCTTGGTACCGGTGGTGCCTTCGGGCAGGCCGTTGGTCTCGTGACCCATCACGATGAGTGCGTTCGGCTGGGTTGCGGCCTCCCAGAGGGGGATTCCCTCGTGCGGGTCGGCGATCAGCACGCGATTGGGCGGCACCTGTGCCTGTGCGATAGCTTCCTCGCCGGAGGTGACCCAGGTCCAGGGGAGGTGGAAATGTGCACCGGCGGCGGCCCGCACGACCTTGGTATTCCAGACATCGACGCAGCCGGTGTTGAGCCACACGCCCTTTACGCCGCTGGCCCAGGCGAGCCTGAGCATGGTGCCGAGGTTGCCGGCGTCTCCGACCCAGAGCAGCATCCCGAGCCCGTACTCGAGAGGTGGCAGTTGTTCACGCTCGCCCCAATCGTCGGCATCGGCCGCCATGACAGCGAGCACGCCGGGGGGCGAGCTGGTCGTGGCCAACTGCGCCATCTCATCGGTGTCTGCGGTCCGCCACAGCGCCTGGGAGACTCCTAGCTCTATCCAATGCGCGACCGCCATCGGGTTTCTGGTGATCCAACCGTCCTGAGCAATGACCATCCGCGGGGAGACACCCGCTTCCAGCGCGGCCTCGATCGGTCTGGGACCCTCGACCAAGCAGAGGCCTTCCTGCCTTCTGTGCTTGGCCATATGCAGCCGACGGATGCGCCCCGCCAAAGACTTCGAGAGCGGCGAGGTCCTTTCAGCGAGTTGGTTTGCGATCTTTTCTTCCGCTGACATCCTGTAATCCTAGCACCTTCTCCGCACCAACCACATACAAATCAGAATTCAATGGTCACCATGCCGTTTTCGGCCTTGAGCGCCTGATGATTGACCCAGCAATCGGGCTCGCTCGCCTTGCCGGAGGTTTCGCTCAGCGGCTGGACCAGCATCCGAACGCCTTTGGAACCGGCAACACCGTGGCGGCCGAGGGCGACTTCGATGTCGGGGCGACCGTTTCGGTCTTGGACCTTGAGCTTCAGCCGGCCGTACTGCGTGGGCCATTCGCCGCCTTCGAAATGGCTACCGGGCGCCCAGCCCCTGCCGAGGAGGAGTCCGTCATCGTTCTCCCATACAAGCGCAAGCCTCGAAGCGGTCAGGATCCAGCTGGCAACTTCGCCGTCCGGGATGTCCTCACCCCCGAAGTGATTGTCCTCCCACATCCAATTCGGCCAGTTCCATCCCAACGACGCGTACTGGAGGAGGGAGCGCCAATGATTCTGGAAGCGTTCGGTCTGGCCTGCGAGCATGCAGCAGACCGCGAGTTGCGCGGTATCGGTCATGACCCATCGATTCGGCTCGGCCTCCAATTCCGGGCCCTTGCCACGAACCACCAACCCGCCCGCGCTGGAGTGTTCTTCAAACCACTTGATCGTCGCCACGATCTTGGGGTCGTCGAACGCGAGCACCTCACACGGGTAGAGCGCATCCAGCGAACAAGCGCCTTCGGCGTGCCGGTAGTAAAGCCCGGCCGGCAGGAACTCCTCTTTCCCGACCTTTTCGAACCCACGCGTCATCGCGATTTCAAGGCTCTCCCGCAGTTCAAACGCCTGTTCCTTCCAACGCTGCTGGTCCTTCCACTCGTCGAGGCACTCGGCCGCCTGGATCGCCTTGCGCAGTCCGTACAGCGCCCAGTAGTTATCGACGAACCAGTAATCGATCCTGGAATCGCCCCACCATGGGGCGGGGCCCTTGGGCATCAGCCCGTAATGATACGGTTTCTGACCGAAGACCAGCCGCTGGGTGGACTTACGCGCGGTCTCGATGCAATCGGCAGCACGCCGGATGGCGGGATACCACTGCCGGATATCCTCCGGCGACTGCAGCAGCGCGCAGTATGAGCCGACCGCGGCCAGGAGCTGACTATGGTGGCTCCAGCTCGAGTCGGGCCGGCCTTCATGCTTCCAGCGGCCGTCGGCATCCTGGACCACGCCCATCATCGCGTTGGAGGTCTCCGTGGAGATGGCCCCGGCGAGGCCCTCGGCCGCGAGGCCTTCGAGTCCGACCAGCGCCAATGCACGCAGGATCAGAGCGGACGATCGGAAACGCCAATACTGATGCACGGTGGGTCCGCCGCCCTGGACCCAGACACCCTGTCGATCGGGGCCTTCGTCGGCGTACCTTCGCAGCATCAGTAAGGAGGAGACGGCCTGCAGGTATGCCTGATCCCACTGTGGGATCCCGCTCTGAAAGGTTGCCGCCTCGGAAAGCACTTGGGTCCAGACGGAGGTCGTGGTCTTATGCGACGCCTCCGGTGAGACCTGGAGGAGGTACGGAATGGTGGCGCGATCGCCCTGACGCGGGAGGACGATCCAGGGGCGGAACCGTTTGTCCTTGAGCTTGGCAGCGGCGGCTTCGGGATTCCATTGCAGGTGCAACCGCGGATGCAGGATCTGATCGCGTTCGCCACCGACTTGCACATAGTGGACCGCGTCATCATTGAGCTTACCGGCAATGAGCGCTTCGGTGTCGGTGATGGGCTTGTCGAAGATCCAGATCGCGTTCAGGAATGCGCGGTTGCAGCCCTCGAACTGGCCTTCGTCGTGATACGCCTGATCGTCGCAGGTCACAGTCAGCGCGATCATCCCATCCGGTGCGTGCACGGGCGCCTCCAGGATCGTCGGCTCCATCCCGCGGGATTTCGGCTTGAAGCGTTGCCGCATATAGACGCTGTTGACGTTGATATCGAGGGTGCGCTCCAGGGTGGGCTGAGCTGGCGGCAGGAACCCGAGGTAGATGTAGTAGTCGGCGATCGGCGCGACATCGAACTGATAACTGATCACCGCGCCTGAGCGGAGCGAATGGAAGGCGCTATCGACCCCTTCTCGCGCAGGGAGTCGCTCGACCACGGGTGCGAGCCCGGGATGGATCAGGCCCCAGGAACTGTTTTCAACTTCCGCGCGGAAGCCGCGTGGCAGGATGGCAACGAGATCGCCGTCGCAGAGAAACGCGCCGTCCTGGAAGACGCCGAGCTCGCCGATTTGGGATTGAATCACCACGTTCAAGGGCAGGCTGGCGGAATCGATGTCGAGCCACGTGGCCTCGACGCCCAGGGTGGACGCCTGCCAGCAGCGCCAACCAAAGGGCACGCCGCCGACACGGCCACCCACCACAGCGACCGGGATCCCGGCAGTGGGAAAGACGTACCGAATCTGGTCCCGCGCGGCGGACCAATCGGGATGATCCGCGCTGATTTCGACGGTGGCCCGGATCCCGTGCAGGGTCCCGAAGCGATCCATCAGCGCCAGATGCCGGGCACCGCTGTGCACCAGAAGCCGCCCGGAGCTGTCGCGCACGCCCCAGCATTCCCAGAGGACATCACCGCCTCCGTCCGCCGGCAGGCCCACCAAAAGCGCAGCATTACGGACCCCGGCACGCGCCGGATCCCGCTCGGGTCGCATGCGATTGAGACGGACCCAATCCTCTTTTGACAATCCCTCCAGGCTCACGTACTCCGCTCCCTCCTTGGAAAACCGCCCATCAGCGAGCGGCGGTGCGCATTCCGAGCGCGGCATCCGCCCTCACCTCGAAGAAGACCGCGCAAGGCAGCAAATTCGGCCACATCGCCTGGTCTGGCAACCGTCACGCGGCAATTCATACGCCCCAGCGCCGCCCACCAACCCTGCGCCTCAAATCAAACCGCCCGGTCGGCATGCAATGCTCACGCGACCGGGCGGATTACAAGTGACCAGCTCAATTCGGCTTATGCCTGCCCCTGTCTCCCCAGCCACACCACGTAGCCGTGAAGGATCGCAGCCAGCACGACGGCGAGACCGCTGTAGCGATGGATGTCCAACAAGATCTCCAGTCCCTCGGTGCCGAAGATCGGAAGCATGCTGATCAGCGGACTGTAGATCGTGATCACGCCGGCGAATAGCATGATCCAGAATGCGAGCTTGGCGAGGCCGTTGAAACGCTCCTGACGGCCCGGCCGATAGGCCTGACCGAAGCGGCTGCTGCGGCCCCACATCAATGCGAGGATCGGCAGCAGAAAGACGAAGGTCCCAGCGCCCATCATGTGGAAGACCAGCGCCCAGCCGAGGAGTTTACCAGAGAACAGGACGGCACCAAAGGAGGTGACCGCACAGGCAGCGATCGCGGCGACCGCGACGAAATAGAAGATCTTGACGAAAAAGCCCCAACCAGGCCGTGTCTTCATAAACGGCTCCCGGCCTCGGACGGCCTGGAAATAGTGCCAGCCGATGAAGAGAAGCAGGAGGATGAGGCTTGCAATCATTTTCCAGCCAAAACCCTGGAGTCCTGTTGCATGAGTCGTAGCAAGCATCGGTATAACCTTTTGGTAATTTTCCTAGTAAATCGAAATGGGGGGCGCCGCCGCCTTCCCGGGTCGGCGGCGCCCGGAATGAATCAATCGAGGTCCTGATCTCTCCGGGATCCGTTGAGCAACCGGTTCAGCCCGCTCATCAGATACATCAGCAGGATCAGGCTCAGGAAGCCGGTGGCCGCGAAGGCCGCGATCTTGAAGGCGTCCCTTAGCTTGAAGAACATCTCCCAGACCCGCATCCGCAGGGTGTCCGGGAAAAAGAGCGTGTGCATGGAGACGGTGATCGGCTCTTTATCAGGCGCGGGGCCGACAGCGGTCACGGTTCCATGGAACATCGGCGAATCCGCGGCATGGCATTCGTAGCAGTTGCCGATACCCAACGCCTTCCGTGCGGGCCGCACATCGTGCGCGAACGGCCAAGAGACCGGTGCGGCGGCCGGGTGTTCGGTCACCACTTCAACCTTCTCTTTGGCTTCGTCGAGGCGATAGAGTTTGCCGGAGGAGATGAAGACCGGCTGTGCGGTGGAGCCATCCTCAGCCGTGTCGCCGATCCCTTTCAGCGCCTCGACGAGCTTCTCACGGAAGACCTCGACGACCTTGACCTCTTCATAGGCGGTGAGCGTCGCCTGCTCGTCTTCGGTCAGCTCACTCACCGGCTTGGCGCCGGCCTCTTCTCCGAGCGCCTCAATCCGTTGGTCCTTGGTGAGTGTGATGTTGGCGACTTCGCTCTGGAAGTCCTTTCGAATCCGCAACGCCCTGCGCAAAACCTTGTAGGCGTCAGCCGGCTGGATGGGAGTGACTTCCTCGCCATCGAGCCAGCCCCAGAATGAGGGCCACATCATGCGGTAGGGCGTGATCACGTCGTTGTCGTCCCGCATGAACACAGGCGCCTTGATCCGCGGCAGCTCTTCCGAGGTCCGCGTCTGACTGGCCAGGCCGAAGTTGTGTGCCATGGCGGTTTGCAGGCTCATCGCCGCCTCGCCCGGCAGCGGCCCGGAATGGCATGCCGTGCAGGAGAGCTTTTCTAGGTGCACGGTCGGCAACCCCTTGTGCAACGGCTTCGGCGCGCCCAGGTTGCCGCCGAACTCATCATGCCCCATGTGATGCGAATCGCTGTGCGCCTGATCCATATGACAGCCGCGGCAGCTGAGTTGATCGACCCGTTCACCACTCGGGTGAATCTCGCCCTCGAACCCGCGGACCGTGTGATGGTCCAGTCCGTTTCGATGGCAATCGACACAGGTCAGACCACTCTTGAGGTGGACATCCTCCTCCAGCATCCACTTTTCGGGTGCGTCCTCGCCGACAATGCGTGTGGAATGGCATGCGTAGCAGCTGTTGTTCTCCGGGGTGAGGCGCAGATCGAAGAAGACGGAGCCGTCCTCCTTAAACTTCTTCTTGTCGTACTTGACCTTCGGCAGTTGCGGACCGTTCTCCTTCGCCTCTGCGGGATTGAACCCGCTGGGCAGGCTCTTGACCTCGCCCGAGACCGTGCCCAGGCCCATCGCGACCGTCGACGCCCAGGCGAAGTTCTGCTTATCAATCTCCTTGATCCACTTCTCGTGGCTGTAGGAAGAGTCCATGCCGTGGCAGAGCATGCAGTCGATCTCCAGCTTCCCGGAGAGCGCCCAGATGGCCTCGTCCTCATCGACGACCGGCACCAGCTCGACGTCGGCGGAGTCCGCCTGCTCATCCACCGCTTCGCCTTCGTCGGCCTTCGGCTCCATCAGCGGGTTCTCACCCACCCCGCCGCCCGGCATATGCCGGCCGAACTGGTAGACGAACCGGAAGCGGGACAACCCGATATCGCTCGGCTTGAAGGTGCCGGGGCGGTCACGATAGGAGATCGGCAGTTGGGTGCCGGTCTGGGGATCGACCAAGATCCAGGGCTCACCCGTGCGCCCGTTCTCGATCGCATCGGCTGCGTTGAAGTGGTAGCCGTGCGCGATCTCCTTGTAGTCGTGACACTTCATGCATGTGTGTGCAGGAGAATACGGCGGGGCATTCGGGTCGTCGGGATCGATCTGCGTCCCATTCGCGTCGTAAATCGGAATGATGTGTGTGTACATACTCCGACTGCGCGTCTCTTTATAATTCTCCTGGGCGACTCCCGATTGGGTACTCCCGAAGAGCAGCGCAAGCCCCCAAACCGGCCATAGATGCGCCTTCTTCCCCATGGAGCCGATCCGACTCTTGGTGTGATTCCCTGACTTGAGCATGTTTGCTTCTATCTCTTCCGGTTGTGTCCCGGGCCTAGAGCCCTGCGGGAGCGCCCCACCCAGCCGAACATGTGTGCATCCGGCCCCAAGGCATTCCGATCGCCAGCACTCAGACCCAGGAACGTCAAATAGAAATCCGTTCTGAAAATCCCTTTTAGCCTATGGAAACGAGATCGGCAAAGTCCAGAATGATTCCATCAAAAACGCACGATGAATCCGCCGCGCAGAGCGAGCGCTTCAAAGCTGATCTCACTGACATCATACCCTTTGACCTCTACATCGCTCTCCTGCAGGTCGAACTGATAGCCGAGGCCGAGCATCCAACCGATATACTCGTTCAGGCCGCCCTCCACCTGCGCATTCACAACACCGAGCCAGGCCTCATCCAGGTTGACCCGTTTCCCGCTCACCGCACCAGCCTGCTCTGACGGGCTCACACGCACCGAGGAGTCAACCTCGACGTACCTGACACCCGCCTCGAGCACGAAGCGAAGCGGCTTATCGACGTCCGTGCAGAACAGGATCGAGGGACCGAACGGGATCGTCGTGACATCTCCGCTGGTGCTCAAATCGATGGCAGGGACCGTCTTCGTCTCACGGAACTGGACCTGGTCGACCTCCCAACGGCCTAACCCGACGCCGAAAGCGAGCCCGACATTGGAGTTCATCCACTGCCGCAGCTCCAGCTCCGCGCCACGCTGCCGTTCAAACACGTCCGAATCGCTCGGGATAAACCAGCTCCCCGACACGGCCAATTCATGCTTGGAGCTCCAGTCCTGCGCGAAAATGGCCGGGCTGCAGAGCGTGCACGCGACCAGCACTACCAGCAAAACAACGATTCGTTTCATGCCACTCCCCCTGATCCATAATTGAAGGCTGATGATTTCTCGCCATCTCTTAGCAGATCTCCGGAGACCGAAGCAATCACTTCATTTCGCGGCACGACGTTGCGTGCCGCGGCGCGGGGGCCAAGGGCCCCGCGCGAGGTCGGAGGTCGGAGGTCGGAGGTCAGCTCCAGAGCGCTTCGCGCGAGTTACTGGCCTCTGATTCACCATCGGTAGGCAGAATGTCCTCTGTTCAAATGCCATCGCTTCACCAACCCACTGCGCCTCAGCGCGAGCCCTCCGATCATCAGCAGGCCGAACGTCCGCCAGCCCGTCGCCACCGCCCCACCCACCCCAGCCCTCACTCTGTCCACTCTGTCCACTCTGTCCACTCTGTCCACCTCCCCCCATCAGCAGGCCGAACGTCCGCTAGCCCTTCGCCACCGCCCCACCCACAGCGGGCCTCAGGCTTCCGGCCGCCAGGCCGGAACACAGATAGCCTGCGGGGATCACGAAGAGGGTCAGCAGCGTCGACGTCGCCAACCCGAATACGACCACCGCAGCCAGCGGACGCTGGACTTCCGCGCCGATGCCGTGCGCAAGGAGGAGCGGGAGCAGTCCCAGGATCGTCGTGAGCGCGGTCATCAGGACCGGGCGCAACCGGAGCAGTGCGCCCTCCTCGACCGCCTCGTGCAGGCCATACCCCGCGGCACGCAGGTCGTTGAAGTAACTCACCAACACGAGCCCGTTCTGAACGGCGATGCCGAACAGCGCGATGAAGCCGACCGATGCGGGGACCGAGAGGTATTCACCCATGATCCACAGGCCGAGCACCCCGCCGACTAGTGCGAGCGGGACGTTGACGACGATCGTCATCGCGTCGCGCAGGCTGCCGAAGGCCATCCAGAGCAGCAGGAACACGCCGCCGATCACGATCGGCACGATGATCGACAGCCGGCGCATGGCGCGCTGCTGATTCTCAAACTGCCCACCGAACTCCAGACTGACCCCGGCCGGCAACTCCACCCGCTCCTCGATCCTGTCTCGGATATCCTCCACCACCCCGTTCAGGTCGCGGCCGCTGACATTGCCCTGAACCACCCATCGGCGCTGGTTCCGCTCCCGACTGATCTGGATCGGACCCGTCACCTGCCGCACCTCGGCAACTTGCCCGAGCGGGATGCCGGCCTGATCGACCGTCGCGATCAGGAGTCCGCGTATCGCCTCCGGATCCATTCGAAACGGCTCGTCATACCGCAGATGAATCCCGAACCGCCTGGTGTTCAGGTAGACCTGATCGATCACCTCGCCGCCGACGGCCAGCTCGACCATCTCGAGTACATCGGCAACGTTCAATCCGTAGCGCGCACTCTGGGCGCGATCCACCACCACCTGGATCTGCGGCTGACCGATACTCTGCTCGACCGAGGCATCGACCAGTCCCGGCACATCCTCGATCGCCTCGTAGATCGCGGTGGCCGTCGACTCGAGCTCGTGCAGGTCATCGCCGTAGACCTTGATCGCCAGCTGGCTCTTGATACCGGAGATCAACTCGTCGAACGCGTTCTGAATCGGCTGTGAGAAGTTGAGCTGGACCCCGGGGATATCCTCGAGTTCATGGCGGATTCGACCGATCAATTCGGCTTTGTCTTTCAGGCCGGACCATTCACCTCTCGGTTTCAACGCAAGCTGGATCTCCGCGTAGTTCACCGGATGCGGATGACTCCCCGCTTCGGGCCGCCCGATCCGGGAGACGGTCTCCTCCACGGCGGGTATCTGCAAGATCGAACGCTCCATCGACATGACCGTCTCGGTCGCGTGCTCCAGTGAAATCGAGGGCGCCATGGTCACCCCGATCAGGATGGAGCCCTCTTCCAGGACCGGCATGAACTCCCGCCCGATGAACCGCAGGGAGAGCAGGCTCGCCACAAGGACCACTACCGACGCGCCGAGGACGATCCGCGGCCGGCGGCAGGCCGCCCGCAGGAGTGGCCGATAACCGGCGCGCAGGCGCCGGATGAAGGCGTTCTCGGCGCTGGCCGCGGGACGCATCAGGAAGAAGGAGAGCGCGGGCGCCATGAAAAGCGCGACCGCAAGCGAGCCCAGGAGTCCGAATACCAGCGTGAGGGCAAGCGGCGTGAACATCTTGCCCTCCACACCCTCCATGCTGAAGAGCGGCAAAAAGACCATCACGATGATCCCGATCGAGAACGCAATCGGTCGACTCACCTCACGAGCGGCGGCCGCGATCACTTCACGCTTTGCCCCGGGCTCCGCCTGACCGCCGCTCAGATGCCGGAAGATGTTTTCGACCATCACGATGGCACCATCGCCCAGCATCCCGATCGCGATCGCGATCCCGCCCAGCGACATCAGATTGGCCGAGACCCCGTTGGCTCCCATCAGCAGGAGCGCAATGAAGACGCAGACCGGGAGCGACAGCCCTACGATCAGTGCGCTGCGCCAGTTGCCGAGAAAGAGTGCGAGCACAAGGATCACCAGCACGCCGCCCTGCATGAGCGCCTTCTTAACGGTCCCCGTCGCTTGGGCGACCAGCTCGGATTGGTCGTAGTATGGGACCAGTGCAACGCCCTCCGGGAGGAGCGCGCGGACCCGTTCCACCTGCTCGTGCAGGCGCGCGATCACCTCGGACGTGTTGGCGCCATAGAGCTGCATTACGATGCCGGAGACGACCTCGGTCTCGCCGTTATGGGTCACCACGCCGCGCCTGATCTCCCGCCCGAACTCCACGCGTGCGACATCCCCGATGCGCACCGGCACACCACGTACCACCTTGATCGGGATGTCGCGAATGTCATCGAGCCCCTCGATCAGGCCGAGCCCGCGGACCAGGTGTTCTTCAGCCCCCAGAACCAGGAACTGCCCGCCCACGTTGCGGTTGTTGTCACGCACCGCATCCACCACCGCGTCCAGGGTCAGCCCATACTGCCGAAGCTGGTTGGGGTTCAGATGTATCTGGTACTGCAGGACGTGGCCGCCCATGGAGAGGACATCGGTCACCCCGGGTACGGTCTGCAGCTGGAACTTCACCACCCAATCGTTCAGCTCCCGAAGCCAGACATCGAGCTCCTTCCCGCCGGTGTCGACACGCTCCGGATCCGCGCTGAGGTAGTAGATGAAGACCTGGCCCAAGCCGGTGGAGATCGGCCCGAGTGCCGGCGGTTCATCCATGTGCGGCAACTGCCCAATCACGCCGCCCAGGCGCTCGCTCACCAGCCGGCGTGCGAAATAGATGTCCACATCGTCCTCAAAATAGACGTAGACAACCGACATCCCAAAGGCCGAGGTCGACTTGATCTGCTGTACGCCCGGAAGTCCGTTCATGGCCGACTCGATCGGATAGGTCACGAGCCGCTCCATCTCCTCCGGCGCCATGCCGTGGCCCTCGGCAAACACCGGTACCATCACGGGGGAGATGTCCGGAAACGCATCCACCGGCATCACCCGGTACTGGTGGATCCCCCCCAGGATCACGCCCACGATGGCGATCAGTACGATCCCCGGATATTTCAAAGCTGTTTCGGTGATTCGATTCAACACGATTGCACTCTCCTCATCCCGATGGCGACCCATCTCCCCACGCCGGCTCCTCGCCCTGCCTCACCCCCGCGGCCGAAACGCCGAAACGGCGCGGTGCGGCCCTCGCAGACAACGCCGCTCAATGTCCGTGCCCCGCATGCGAGCCGAGGTTGTTGGTGACCAGCATCGCCTTGAGCGCAAACCCGCCCGCCTCCACATAGACCGCGCCCGGTTCCAGTCCGGCCAAGACCTCCACCGCGGCGCGCGTGCGCCGACCCAACACCACCGGTTGCGGAATAAACTCCTCGCCCTCGGGGATAAAGATGACATCCTGTCCGTCCAGCTGCTGGATCGCCGTGACCGGAACGAGAACCGCGCCGCCCTGCTCGCTGTGCAGCAGCCTGCCGGTCACAAACATCCCGGGCCGCCACGCGCCCGCTGGGTTGTCGAGCACCACCCGGACCGTGCCCGTGCGCCCCTCACCCTCCAACACGGGCGCAACCAGACGCACCACTCCCTGCGCCTGCCCGTCGTGGCCGTTCGCGATCTCCACCGTCTGCCCCGGCCGCAACCGGCCCAGATCCCGGACCGGCACCTGGAAGTCCACCCAGACCGTCGAGAGATCGGCGATCGTGAGGATCTCACTCTCCGGCGAGATCCATTCCCCACGGGTGATGTGCCGCTGCACGACCGTGCCGGCAATCGGCGCAAGGATCTCCACCCGCGAGAATGGGACATGATCGCCCTCGGCATGCTCGCCCTCGGCATGCGCCGCATCGCCCGAGTGCTCAGCGCAGTCCTCGCAGTTGGGGTCGGTGCAGACCTCCTCGTGGCTGGCCTGACCGCCGTTGAAACTGCGCAACGTCTCCAACCGGTGCGGGTCAATGCCCAGCAGCAGCAACTGCTGTTCCGCCATCCGCAGACGGAACTGGTTGGTGCGCAGCCGCCGCTCCAGTTCGATCACCTCGAGACTCGACTCGAACGCAGCAGTGTCCTGTGCCGTCAGGAATTCGGCCTTGGCCTTCTCAAAACCGCCGACCGCCTCCCAGTAGTCATTCTCCGTCGTGATCTTGTCCGCAAAGAGCTTTTCCCTCCGCTGGAGCCCGTTCCGGGCGACCCAGAAGTCCGCATACGCAGAGAACAGCAGGGTTCGATACCGGCCCATGTCGCCGTACTCACGCCCACGCAACTCCTCCAGCGCGGGCTCGGCCTTCAGATCTGCCAGTAGGTTCGCCGTGTTTTCTGCGATGATGCGCGCACGATCCAGATCGATCGTGCAGCAGCCGACCTCGTTATAGACCTCGAAATACGCGGCCTTCGCCTCACCGAGCTCGAGGCTGTCCATCACGGCCAGGACCTGTCCCTGGCTGACCCTGTCGCCGACCTCGACCACAACGCTCTCGGCAATCCCCGGGGTTCGCGGAACCAGGTGCACCAGGGTGTCCTCGTTCATCTGGACCTCGCCCAGCAGATTGATCTCCGAGGTCAGCTCTCCGCCCGCGGCGACAGCAATCCGCAGGCCGACCCGCTCGCGCTGCGCCGGGGTCAGTGCGATCAGCGACTCGGTGTGCCCCTCCGCTTCGGCATGATCGTGCCCGGCATGCGCATCCACATCGGCCGATGCTTCCGCGTGCTGGGGCACCTGCTCATGATCGAAGCCGTCTTCGTGCCCCGTCGGGTCCGCGTGCGCTTCCTCGCCCTCCTCCGCGTGCTCATGGTCGTGCTCATCACCGATCGCGGTTGCGTCCGGTGTGGTTGCAGACAGGCGCGGCGGGATCCATTCCGACACCCCCCAGCCCACAATCGCCAGCAGCACAGAAAACAGTAGAGCCTTATGAATAAAGGTGAATTTCATGACAAACCTCCGGTCTCAAGAAAAAGTCTTAATTCCCATCGACAACTGACGCATCAGCCGGGGGCGCCGGCACCAACAGATGCTCCAACCCGGCCAGCAGGACTCGTTCCTCCTGCAACAGTGCGGAGTGCGCACGCTGCGCTTCGAGGAGTCCGCGCCGCGCCTCCAGGACGTCGATGTACCCTTGCATCCCCACCTCGAACCCACGGTTCACGGCGGCGAACGCGGCCTCCGCCGCGGGGAGCAGTTCCTGCTCCATCGCGCGCAGCTCCTCACGCAGGGATCGCAGCTGCATAGCGGCGTTCAACAGCTCCGTCCGCCGCTCCAGTAGAGCCTGCTCGAACTCCTGTTCCGCCTGCAGTACGCCCGCTCGCGCCGCATCAATCCCGCCCTGGTTCCGGTCGAAAAACGGCATCGGCAGGCTTAGTTCCACGAAAAACGCGTGGTCGTCCGACTCATTGAAATGCTGAACGCCCCCTGCCACATCAGCGTTCGGCCAGGCATCAGCCTTCGCCAGTGCCAGCTCCCATTCCGCAAGCGCGACCGTTGCGCGCAGGGCCTCGAGTCCGAGCGAAGCCTCCAGCCCGGCCAGCAAGGCATCCGCCTCCAAGGGTAGGTCCACACCCGCCTGCCCGGGATCAGCAGCAGCCCGATCAAACCGTGGCAGGTCCTCACCCCACGCGGCTGCAAGCGCGTACCGGCTCGACTCCAGATCACGCTCCGTGCGGGCCAATGCCAGACGTGCGGCAGTCAACTCCGACGCGGACTTCGTGAGCTCGATCGCGGAGACATCCCCCGACGCGTGCCTCTGCTCCATCGCCGAATGACTCTCCTCGGCCAGACGCAAGTGCTCCTGTTGCAGCCCGGCCAGGTCCTGTTGATAGAGCACCTCCGCAAACCGGGTGCGCACGGTGTGCTCCAACCCCGCCGCCGCCGCACACCGTTCCAGCCAGGTCCGCTGCACTGCGAGCTCGGAAAAGCCCCGCTGGGCGCGCCGCTTGCCGCCTAACTGAACCTCCTGCTCCACCCCCAGCCGCGTGGCCATCGCATCGGTCCCCGAATACCCACCGGAGCCGCCGACTTCCTCGACTTCACTGACCAACGCGGGGTTCGGCAGCAAGACCGCCCGCCGCGAGGCGGCACGCTCGGCTTCCAGCTTATACGAGGCTGCCTTCAATCCCGGGTGCCGCTCCAGCGCCCATTCCAGGGCCTGTTCCAGGTGCAGGACCTCAATGGCTTCGCCAGCCGGCTCTGCCGTTTCGGCAGCCGCGGCATGCGCGCTCGCCGCGGATCGCGGTGCGGATGGGTCTGTCGCCGCCAGCGGCACAGGCTGGTCCACCGCACAGCCGGTCAGCCACAAACCGGTTATCCCCACAAAAAACAGAACGAATACTCTCATCTGACACCCCTTGAATCCAATGCACCCGCCGGCAGCATGAGCGGTCAAACCGTAGCCGGGTAGAGGTAGGCAACTGATCCAGAACAGGCACACACAGACACGCCCGTTCTCCGAACTCGAATGCGGGGTGGGATCAGATAATGAGAATAACAGTCCGCAGGACGTCGGGTCCGCTCGAAGCGGACAACCGCCCGGGCACGACAGGTCCGGGTCGATTCTCCAGCGCGGCAGGGATGGTGAGATTACACCGTTGCGGTACCAGCGCGACAGGCGCGATTCCAAGCTCGTGATGCGATAGCACGCGTCGGGCGTCGGCCCCATACAGGTCTCGCTCGGGCAGGAAGAAGCAGAGGTCGAGGCACTCGTTGTGTTCACATGCGCCGTGCCGGCCCGCGGGATCGACATGCGCCGCCTCGGCCTCACCGGCTGAGTCACACGCCTCCATGTGCATGTGCCCCCACAGGCCGAGGCAAACAGAAATATGAAGCCCGGCCGGGATCAACCCGATCAACATCAGGCTCAACCCGATCAGGATCCTGAGACTATGGAATCGATAGGCCATGTTTCTTTTTGCAGACGCTTCCGATGCGATCGGCATCAGGGAATGGCAACCTAACGACCTATACAAGACCTTGTCAACTGGATGCCCATCCGGAGGTCTCGCGCAGAGGCGCTGAGGCGCTGAGGGGGATAGTGAGGACGGAGATTGCTGAAACGTTGAAGCCGTTTTCGGGAACCGTCTTGGCCGGCAGGAAACCCCAAACCCCCGTAGACAGAGCTCGTCCGAAAAGGTCTTCGGATCCGGATGGGGAGGACTCCCGCAGAGATCGCAGA
>ENA-UOOH01001553-UOOH01001553.1-fermentation-metagenome-genome-assembly--contig:-NODE-1553-length-22027-cov-7.876525_pt1 | contig 22027 bp, 28 predicted proteins | sample MGYA00245778_ERZ724025 | MGnify/ENA primary metagenome ERZ724025 (study PRJEB28704, sample SAMN03018313) | fermentation metagenome | biome: anthropogenic terrestrial biome; feature: soil; material... | reverse complement strand
ATAATCACCAGCAGCCCGAGCTGGGCGCTTGCTGAAAACGGCAGGATGCCCAGGCTGACCGGCACTAACAGAACTCCGAGAATCAACATGAAGAAGCCAGTCATGAGCATCATGACCTTGTCAGGCGCAAGGTTTGAGTCTCCGTCGAAAGGCTCTGTCGCCTGGGGATAGCGTCTGTAGACCTTCTGAAGAACCAGCGCAAGGTATATGATCGATAGCCCGTAAAGCAGAACCACAATCGCCGCTGCTTGCATTGCCAGAGAACAATGCCGCCAGATGAGCGCGCCGACCAAGATCGACAACACATAGACCGATCCGCATGCGAGAGCAAGGTGCCTGAAAATGCCGCCGTACCTTGCCCAGGAGCGAAGCTTATCTTCAGCGAACAGCATCTGCAGAAGAAGCGCCAAACCTCCAGGCCCAAAACAGACGAACAGGAGGATACGAGGAACGTGAGCGAAAGCGCCGGGGACGAAACAAGTCACGATCCCCACTGAAGCAATCGCCGTGCAGACGACAAGCAAACGCCTCGACCTAGCCCTATCTCCAAAGGGAGTCTTCCCGAGCATGGCTGCTTGCAGCGCAAAGATGAACAGAAGCAGGCCATACAATCCGTTTTCGTAGTAGGGAATCATGCCCCTCGATACCGGGAAGAGCAAAACTCCGGCGATCAGCATCATCATCCCAGCGACCAGCAAGATCGCCACGTCGAGAGCGATGTCCGCCTTGTCTAGTAGCCCATGCTTTGTCATGTGAATACGCCTTTCCACCTAGAAGTAGGTCCCTTTTGTGCGATAGTTCTCGCGGCGCTCTGCGCCCAGTTTGGCGACCTGCCTATCGAATTCCTGTCTATCAGTTCTGTAAAGCGCATAGGCGTCTCGCGTAGTCTGCGGAAACGCAATGATGAGAGACTTCTTCTCGACCTCGTCAAGGATGTAGTCAGCGGCGTCATCCACGCTTATCGCATCGGGCGGAGGGGTCAGATCACCGAAAATCGGGGTTCTGACGTTGCCTGGGCAGAATACGCTGAATTGGAGGCCCTCGACGTTCAGTTCGTACTGCAGGGATTCAGTCATCGAGATCACTGCGGCCTTGCTCGCGGTATATACAGCTTGATAGGGGATCGGAACAAGCCCCGCCATAGAAGCGGCGTTCACGATGTGGCCAAACCCCTGTTCTCGCATGATGGGTATTGCGGTGTATGTGCCATGCACCACGCCCATCACGTTCAAGTCGATGATGAATCTCCAGATGTCAAAGGTGATTTGCTCCGTTGGAAGAGTCATGCCCATGCCGGCGTTGTTGAACACAACATCCAGATGCCCGTCGAATGCTTTGGCGGCGCTAATCAGCTCCGCGACTTGGTCAAGCTTGGTGACATCGGTAAGCACGGGGAAGGCCCTTCCTGAATACTCATTATTCAGCCGCTCCGATTCCCTCGCAAGGCCCTCTGCCTGCACATCGCCCATGTAGACGGCTCTGGCTCCTCTTGTAAGCAAGTGCTCGGTCAACCCCAAGCCTATGCCCGACGCAGCGCCGGTTACCACGGCTACCTTACCCTCGAAATACCCAGTCATCACAGAGCTCCTTCCTTCGCGGCGAACGCCGAAAGCCCCCAACGTTCACCTGCGATGACCATCTTTTTCCTAGTACAAACATAAGGCAAGAGAGGAATCGATGTCAAGACCTCAGACCGCATGTCTTGGCCGCTCGTGTGCCAAGAAGTCGGACCAACTACTTAGCGCCCACGGCCTCGCAGCAGGAATTGCATTGCCCGACCCGAATTCCTAGTTGCAGCCAAGACGTAAGGAGGTGATCCCACATCCCATGGCCAAACGCATTTCGTTCGAAGAGTTGCAGGCTCAGATGTTCGACCTGTATTTGGCGCACGACCTCGCCGAAGCACTCGAAGCGGCTGAGTCGACGTCTCGGCTCTACCCCGACAGGTCAACCAAGACTGCCTACTGGAAGGCATGCATCCTCAGCTTGATGGGTCGCCCCGAGGAAGCCGTGTCCGCCCTGGCACAAGGGTTAGCCAATGGCGCGTGGTGGGCGCCGGCCATGCTCTCGCAGGACCCGGATCTTGAGGCGGCCCGAACTCTGCCGCAGATGGCCGAGATTCTGGCCGACAGCGACCGGCGCTGGCGGGCGGCGCAGGCACAGGCCACGCTGTCAGTCGTCGCAGATGTGTGCCAAGGACGAGTATTGCTGGGACGACCCGGCCGCCGGCGAGGCCGAAGTCGCTACAGCTCTGGCCAGCCTGCGCGCCTCGCATCGATTCGACGCCGACAGGGTGGTACTTGCCGGCGCGTCGCAAGGTGGAAAACTCGCGATCACTATGTCTATGGCGGCGCCCACGCGCGGGTTCATCGCAGTAGTCCCCGCGGTTCGCAATACCGAGGTATTCGGCGATTCAGTCGAGTTCGCGGCGGAGCGCGGTGCGAAAGGGTACATTATCACCGGCGAGCGAGATCACTTCCTCGCCGGAGCAGTGGATCTTCAGCGCTTTCCGGACAGCAGCGGAGTCCCCTGCCGCATGGAGGTGGTGGCGGGAATGCCGCATACCTTCCCTGAGGACTTTCCAGAGCGCCTGGCGCGCGCCGCGCGTTTCGTCATGGACTAAAGCGGGGGCGACGATATGGTCAGATGGCTTTCGGCATGGATGAACCCAGGCGCCGGCATTGCAGCATACCTCGTTGCGGCGCTCGCGGTGTTAATGGCGGCGGCCGTATCCGGCCTAGGGTGCCCCTGGGCGACACAGCAATATCGCAGGCGCCTGTCCATCGTCGGCTCGATCTCAAACAAGGTAATCACTCCGATACACTCCTTCTGCGCGGCGAGAACCTGCACATAGGCGGAATCTTCCCGTCTGCCGGACCCGTCCGGCGCGAAGACCTCGAACATGCCCATGCCGTCAGATGCCGTTTGGCGAGCACGGGATGCCTGAGGGCGCGTTCTCACTCACGCCCTCAGGTCACGCCTTCCGCCTACGCCTTCGTCACGGGCACCTGGATTTCCGTCACGAATTGCATCGGGTCATCGGTATCGCCCGGGCTACGCAGGTAGTTCTCGCGGACCGGGCCAGCCACTCGGTAGCCGTTAGGTTCCAGCCATGCCATCACTGAGTTGTACGCCTCGCCGATTCCTTCGTATGGGCCCTGATGCACAGTACAGGCCATCTGGCCGCCTGGCAATTCCCTGGACTGAACCGGCCCACCATCCGGTAGCATTCCTTCGATAGGAATCGCCGCCTCCACATCTACGTCTTCCTCCCTGAACTCTGGGTCATGGTAGATAGCCACGGTAGGGCCGGTGAGCCTCACCTTGCCCCAAATGGCCCCGAAGAGCTGGCCAAAGAGCGTGTTGAGTTGTCCGTAATTGGGCAGAGTCTTCCTTATTGCCGCCACGTTCTGAGCGGGCAGATTCTTCAGAGCTACTTCATACATGGGAAACTCGTCCTCCCTCTCGATCTGCCTCAGCCTGGCTTCGACGCGTGCAAGCTGCGCGCGGGCCTCGCCTATGCGGCCCTGGACCTCGGCCTGTTTGAGTCGGAGCATACCTCGGAGTTCCTCGCTAGACACTTCCTTGTTGAGAAGCACTCCGATCTGTTCCAGGGATAGGCCCAAGTCCTTCAGTGCAAGAATCCGGTTGAGACGGGGCAGCTGTTCAGCAGTGTAGTAGCGGTACCCCGTGAAATCGTGCACGCGCGAAGGTTTGAGTAACCCGAGTTCATCGTAGTAGCGCAAGGTCTTCACAGAAACCAGGCTGAGTCTGGAGAAATCGCCGATCTTGAGCATCCTGACTTCCTCCCAGGCGCCTCGTAGGAACAACGTAACCGCGATCGCATTCTGAGCATATACCCTCCCGTTATGGGAGAGTCAAGCGCAACTTCACCCAGTACGATGCCGCATACCTTCAAGTCGCCATGGACGAGAAATGCGGGTTTGAGCTTTTCGAGAAGAGAACGCCCATCGGACATAGGCAGCCAAATATGGAAAGCGACAGTTACTACTACTATCGCATGCGAGTGCGTACAGCATCATCTCCACGTAAACGACGACTGGATCCTTATTGAGCCGGTCGATGGGGACAACGAACCTGTGCCGGATGGTGTGCAATCGGATAAACTGCTACTTACCAACCTTTTCAACTTCACGCAGCCCTTCATTCGCTACGAGTTGACCGATCGTGTTGTCATGCATCACGAGCCTTGTGCGTGCGGGAATCCCTTACCATGGCTCACTCTGGAGGGACGTACCGACGACGTAGTGAGTCTCATCGAGAACGGCGAGGAAGTAAGGGTGGCGCCGGTTTCAGCTCGTAGCTCGCGAGGGCAACAGAATCGAGCTGAGAATCGAGCCGACACTCGGTACGGATCAAAACGCGGCCTTTGAAAAAGCCAAAGACGCGCTCGAAGCGTTCCTCAGAACCCAGGGCGTGACGCATGTGGCGGTCTCTCTCTCGGCCGAACTGCCGAAGCAACAGGACAATAGCGGGAAGTTCAAACATATACTCAACTTGAGCAAGTGATACTCGCGCATACCCTGTCTGCCCAGCGGGCAGCCATGTCCGAGATCTTGCTTGCTCGGTTTCTACTACATCCCAGAGATGCCGGGCTAGCTGGGGTGAAGGTGCGAAGACTTCAGGCAGTAGGGCACATATGGAACGACATCAGTGTATCCTGGCCAACGTTTGGCGCGCCATGCCCAACTGGGTAGTGGAGCCGAATGGGACCACAGTCCCTTAAGAGTGAAAGACCCTGAGTGATCATGCTCTCGTCTCCCACTGGGATAGAGAAGCAGATGCTCATGTATTGCGATAGCATCGATAACGGCTATGGCATCGGAAACCATTTGAGAGCGCCGCAGGCTGGTTCACTCTGTCATCTTCGCCCATGAAGAAAACTACCTCATCAACATCTGGATTCTCATCAAAGACCGTTCTCAACGCCTTTGACAGAAGGGCCGACGCAGTATGCTCGTCAACAGAAGCCGTAAGCGCCATGCCGAAGATCTCCGCCACGCCGGCATCCGCTCTCAGAAATATGCCGCCATTGATTCTGCCTTCCGCTGTCAGAGCAAAGATAGTCCACTGATCTATGTTCTTGCACAGACGCTCGATGGTCCAGTAAATGTCACTGAAGTGCGTCATGTGGAATCCCGTGTATTCCTCAAGATTAGTGTGGTCTATCTGCACAATTTCATGATTCGAGGAATTCTGGTCAATGAATTGGCTTCTTCCAAGACGCATGTCCAGGCTCGCCTCGACCAGCTCATATCCGTTTGATCGTAGGATGTTGGCGGCACGTGTGTTTTCTGCAGTGATACCAATGTATATCTCATGTCGCCTGAAATTCGCGCTGAGATGCTTCACGAATGTGCTCGCAACCGTATCGTAGTCTTCCGCGATCACAAAAGCCGTTGTCTGCAGATAATGCTCTCCGGGGTGAGAGAAATAGCACAATAAGCCAATCAAGCGTCTCTCCCGGAAACAGCCAAGCAGAGCTGCATTCTGCTCCTGTAGCCGCGAGGCATACTCCGTTCTTATCTCGTCCTGACCGTCAAACAGCGGATAGCTTCTGTTTGCTGAATCACTACACAACTGCCAGGTAAGCTCCACTGCAGCCGGTATTTCGTTTTCGCTCAACTCCCTCAGCAGAAACGTTTGCTCCTCCACGATCGGTTGTTCTGGACGATGACTCGTCGTTTCGCTATCCGAGAATGAACTCATGCTTGCCGACAATCAGATCCCCCCTAGCATCCTCAGTACCGCCATCGCGAGCGCCCAGAACACTCCGGGTAGAGGTTCCTGATGACTATGTACATCGGTGGATTCATCTGGCCATTGGCTATTCAGGTCTGAAGGGCCATGTATACCTCAGTCCGGGGGATCGGTGTTCTGCTCGCTCCGAAGGATCTGTACAGAGCCACCTGGCCTGAATCCTCCTCCAGTACTCTCCCTCGTCGAAGAACTTGCGGGCGGCTTCATGCCGTTCGTCTTCATTGCCCAACTGGCTGTCGAGATGGAGCACAGCATGAGTCAACTACAATTGCACTTGCTGAGGTGATCAGATGCAGATGTCATCATCCTCTTCGGATCACACGCAACTGGCACTGCCGGGACCGATTCAGATATCGATATCCTGGTGATTCGTCCACAGCACTTCATCCGCTACGAGTTGACCGAACGAAAGTCGAGCATCGTTCTGGGCGGTTCATCAAGGCGCGCTCCAGCAGATGACTGAATTCTAGCTGCATTGGGTTATCTATGGGCCGCCTCACACGCGATCGTGAACTGGTCGCCCGACATTCCTGCAATCTCTACGAAATCCCCTTCGCTCGCGAACACGCTGCCTTCATCGATGGAACTGTCGTACTTGGGCGAGCCGTCCGAGGCGAACATGATGATCCTGCCGCCGACCGGAATCTCAAGAGCCAGAACGGAATCGTCTGCGACCCTCAGCCACTCGCTATAGCCTCTGTCGCCGATGGTCGCCACATTGGCGCCGATGCCGAGCGCCGCGGCGCTATCGGCGGGGCTGTACAGCATGTCCAGGAACTGCGCCCATGTCTCTCCGCCTTCATCTAGCAGAGTCAGATCCCCCAGATCTCGCGTCGCGCCGGGCGGCATTGCTGCGTACATCGGTGATTCGATCCTCTTAATTCCGAAGAAGTCCACGTATCCGGGCAGCGTTTCGATGGTGCTGGACTGAACCAGGTGCGAATCGGCAAGCAGCGCGCCTTCGAAAGGCTTGACATTTCGGCGTAACCACTGCTTTCCGTTCATGTCAATCTCCATGCTGCAAGGGACCTCGATCGCGGGCAATCTGTGCATGTAGATCATGTCAAAACCGATGGACGATTCCATCACTGCATACTGCTCGCCGTCGACTGTGGCGAAGTAGAGCCGCGAATCGTCGCTGTAAAAGGTGCCCTCACTATAGTAGAGGCACGCAGATGGAACCTCCATGCCTCCGAGGACGCTTGACACCCGGAACCGATTTGCCTCCCTATCTAGGCTCACATTCGCCAGGCCTCCGCCCGTTAGGAGGTAGTATCCGCAATAGGCTGCGTACTCATCTGGAATCACTTCAGGCTTCGGCGGAACAGAAACCGACAAAGCCTTCTCTTTTACCAGGCCTTTTTCCACAAGAACGGCATCCAGTATACTGAGCGCTATCTTGACTGAACGCCCTCCGGGACCGGTCTCGATCACAGCAACCGATATTCTCTCATCCGGCGCCGTGTAGACCATCGAGTTGTAGTTCCCCGTCCCGCCGCTCTTGCCAAGAACCCGTATACCTTGCTCCTGATACTCAGGGACACACGTCATATCCCAGCCCAGTCCATAGGCAATCTCCGGATTTCTGAGCTTCCCCGCAGATAGTGAAGGCTGAATCGTTCTCATCTCTCTGAGCGCCGGCTCAGACAGGATGTGTGTGCCTGCACCTGAGAAGCTGTCCGCAAAACGGGCGATATCCACCGCGGTGGCGCTGAGCCCCCCTGATCCCAAGAAAGAGATTGCCTCGAGCGGTTCCTTTTGGCCTGTCGCGGGCCTGTAGTACGCCGCGACAACTCCAGCAGCGGCGTCCCGGGCGGTCCTGTCGCCCACACTCGCCCCAGTGCTACCCAGGGCCAACGGCTCAAAGATGCGACTCGCCAGGAAGTCCATGTACTTCTGTCCGCTGACACGCTCGACGATCATCTCCGCAAGCGTGAAACCGTCATTGCAATACACGGCCGCCGCGCCGGGGTCGTGTTTCAGGCGTGTACGGGACAAGACGGCCAAAGTCTCCTCGTGCATAGCGGTGTTGTACTGGAATCCGAAGTTGCCTGCGGCAATCGAGCCGGGCAGGCCGGACGAATGGTTCAGCAGCATTCTGACGGTGATGTCCAGGTATCTTGGGTCCGCCATGACGAACTCCGGAAGATACCAAGCGGCGGGGGCGTCGAGATCGATCTTCCCCTCGTCGACCAGCAGCATCACCGCAGTGGCTGTGTAGACCTTGCTGACAGAACCGATATTGAAGACTGTTGTAGGGTCCACCGGCACGCTGTCTTCCCTGTTTGCCATGGCGAAACCCTCGGCATAGACTACTTCGCCGCCGTCGAGTATGGCGACAGTGGCGCTTCCGGCTCTGCCTGAGTTGATGTCGTTCCATATTTCGGTTCGAGCAATTCTCCGGGCGGTTCGATACAACTGCGGTTCGGCATTCGCGCATACGGGTCCCGAAAGCAGCAGAATGACTGTGACGCACATGACCGCAACAGACGTGAATCGGTTTGTTTTCATCCTAAACCACCCCATTTCTACGATATCCTCGATGGCGGACGTACATCGGATATTCCGCGCTCGATGCCAATAAGCGCCATTTCGCCGCGTCATATGATATTCCTGCACTACGATTTCGAAATCTGACATTCGACTCTCGGATCGTCTGTAATACTGTCACCCGGCAACGCGACGAAGATGACGTCACGCGATGTTTTCAAGGAGGGTCAAACAGGCCTTTCACCGACCAAGGCGTAATGCCCGCATGCACCGCATCGCACTTGATGTCTTCCCGGAGAGCCGCCCTCAGAGCTGCTCTCTGATCCTTGGCATTGGCATGAACGTTCGCTTTACAATGGTCTTTCCATGCGTACATAGACATCATATGAACCCCCAAATGCTCTGGCGAGGGTCACGTCTTGTCAAGTGGTGTAAATTGCCGTTGTGATTCTCCTCGTGGAGACCTTTGGATCCCATTTGGCCGCCTCACGTGCCCCGGCTCTTCCGGTATGTGCTCCGAATCCGCGGAATCGTCATTGGGGAAGATGCCTACTACATCGGCCCATCGCTTGATCTCCTTGTTCAGCCTTTCAAGAGAGTTTGTCGAGTGAATCTGTCTGTGGTGTTCCTTCGGAAACGCCATACACGCAGGGCCGAACTGCCCAGGTTGCAGAGACATACCGTTCTTCAGTTTCAACGACAGCTCACAAGAAGCGATGGTCGGCGGCGAATAACGCGTAGTTCGCGCAGATCTCCTCAGCCTTGTCGACATGCTTAAGGATGCGCCTTGAGACCTCTCTCTTCTCAGCCGGAACTTCTAGCTTCCTGATATGCGCCCTCTCACCCACACTCATCGCTACACGCTTTCCCCCCACATGCCCATCAGATTCACGTCTTGACTATCGGCATTGCCTCGCTACTCTGCACCCAGTTCAGGCCCTCGATGCCTTGGCCCGCCCTGCCGGTCGCATGAGGAATAGAGCCTCGCTGCGCCATGAGCTTCAAAACCCTTGGTAGTATTTCAGGAGAGCCTGGGTTCCCAGATCGCCCATGCCTTTTTCAGCCATCTCCTTGTACATGGACAGAACGTGGTTAACGATCCCCATGTTGAGCGAGACCCGTTCAGCTTCCGCGACAGCGATGTTCATGTCTTTGATGTAGTGTTTGATGAAGAACCCTGGGGCGGAATCTCCCTTAAGCATTCGGGGCGCCATGTTACTCATCTGCCAACTCCCAGCAGCTCCCTGGCTCACACTGTCAAGCATGGTCTGAACATCAAGGCCAACACGCCTTGAGTACTCCACAGCCTCACACACACCGGATATTGCCCCGGCCAAAGCGATCTGATTCGCCATCTTGGTGTGCTGCCCAGTTCCGGCATTGCCCTCATGTATGACGTTCTTACCCAGGCACGCGAAGATCGGCTGACAGGCGTCGAATGCCTCCCTGTCGCCGCCCACCATAATTGACAGCGTACCGTTCTTTGCCCCGACATCCCCGCCTGAAACAGGTGCATCAAGAGCGAAAACCCCGCGCTCACGCGCCTTCATGTAGATCTTGACAGCCAGAACCGGGCTACTTGTGGTCATGTCAATCACATACGCACCGGGCGTGGCGTTTTCGATAATGCCGTCTCTGTCCAAGTATGCTTCCTCAACATCCTTGGGATACCCGACCATGGTGATGACTGCGTCTTTGCCGGCAGCGCAACTTCTGACATCAGGGCGCCAGACAGCTCCTTCGGAGATGACATCCTCCACCTTGCTTTTCGTTCGTGAATAGATTGAGACGTCAAAACCGCCCTTCATCAGATTGCGCACCATTGACTTACCCATTACCCCAACGCCAATGAACCCGATTTTCCTCATGCTCTCTCACGCTCACTTCCATTTTTGAAGCCGCCTCGAACCATCCAGGAGCAACCTCCAGCTGCCGTCGCCGGCTTCGCACTGATCTGGAATTCCGCATAGCGAACGGCATTTCCTGCTGCGCAAACCCGCAATGGCGAGCCGGCGGCGTTCCTGCACTCGCCGATCAGTTCCGGCAGGGGTACCCCGGGTTTGCCCGACGTGTCGTGGACAATGCGAAGATGGCATGAAGACCGAAGAACATTGCGCGCTTCAACACGTTGTTGGAATAAGCGTGCAGGCAGAAGGCGATCCCGAGCCTCTCAAGGATGTTCATCCAGTTCTTCGCAGTGACCCGGGCAATGCCGCAGTCATCTGCGATGCTCTTGAAGCCCAATATCTGAGCTGCACGAGCAGCCGCCGTCAGGAAGTCAGCAAATCGCAGAGAGCCGATGGCACCTGATATAGTCTTCACATCACGCTCAAGATAGGTACTCACATAATCCGAGCAGTAGCGCGTTGCGTCACTGTACCTGCCGCTTGCAAGAGCGGGCATGCCGCCTCGGAATATGCGTTCGAACATCTCCGGCGTACCGACCGGTTGAACGCTCTTTTGCTTCAGGGATAGCGCCGCAAGATCCAATGCGAACGGCGCAGGCTCGCATGACTGATACATCTCTTGCTGCGAAAGAGGCCACAGGTACACGTCAACACCAGTCCAGAAATCACGTGCCGAAGCCCAATTCAACCAGGAAGCGTATCACCAACCCTCTGTCCAGCTTGTCGCAGAAGAACTGGTCGCCGTGGTTGCGCGGACGGCTGTAGCAGCTGCCTGGGCGATTCCATCGCTGCGTTTGGGCTGAGTAGCTCTCAACAAGTCTTGGCGCGATACGCCCGTCTACACTATAATCCATGCTAGACGCATGTTAGGTGTCGGGGAGGAGTAGCTCAAGCGCGATTCGTACGTGAACTTGACGATGACGAAATCCGAGACGTGGACACCATGACGCGCGCTGCCGTGGGACGAGCATCGCAGAGGGCTCATTGGCGCTCCTCTCGAACAGGAACTACTGTATCGCGGAGATCGCGCGCGTGTTCGACGCCTCGGGCAACGCGGTCTTCGGCCTCTGTCTCAGGCGGTTTCTGGCGCAGGCCCACGTCAAAGTCGATGCAGCCGCGCCCAAACCCAGAATCCTCCACATGGGTCCTTTCGTTCGACGTCGATATTTGTCCCATTGTCCCACGTACCATCTTGGTCTTTTCCCGTATCTCTCCGCCTTTTCGCAGATGGCGGTCGCGGGCCTGTACTCTACGACCTTGTACAGTATTCTCAGACAGGTTCTTCAAGTTATGGCCTGTCGGTGAGATAATTCCACGTAGGAAGGACGGGGACGGCGGGAACAACCTTGGGCAGCCTCGAACTAGCCTGTTGCATAGAGTGCCGCCCCGCCCCTACGGGGAATCACGATTTAGCACGTTGGGTAGCGGGATGTCCGCGTAACCCGTGTAAACAGCAAGGTTGTGACCTCGCGGGGCTCCGGGACCTGTCCTTTACTGTGGGACGGAGGAGTGGTTGCCGTGTACTACTGCGGAATCGACATCGACAAACGAAAGCATGAGGCTTGTGTTCTTGATCAGGATGGGAACCAGGCGTTTAGGCGGAGCGTAAGGAACAACCGATCCGATGCGGAGTCGTTCATAGGTCAGCTCTCGGAGACACTTCACGTGGGTCCTGACGGCGTCCAGTTTATCATGGAGGCTACCGGTCACTATTGGCTCCGAGTTCTACGCAAGGAAGCTGGCGGAAGGAAAGCATCTCAAAGTTGCAATGGTTGCCCTGATGCGCAAGCTAGCCGTAACCATCTTCCATGTCTGGCGTACAGGCAAGCCCTACGATCCTGAATACGAGTGGAAGCCGACTCCGAGAGCGTATGAAGCGTAGGCCTGCTCCAATATGGGAGACGCGTTCCCCACAGCGTGCAGCAGCCTAAAGGGAGTCCCTAATCGGCTCCCAGGCTGCGGCGCGCCCTGGACGAACGTGAACAGCATGTAATGCTGGGCTTTTACGGACCAACAACGCAGCGACCGCCGTGTTACAAAGCGGGGACAAGCGATACGGTCCTCGGGTCGAACCCGCAGATCATTAGCGCCGAAGTACGCGAGTAAAGCACGAGGCACCGGTATCCCGCGACTCCCCCCGTATTTCCGTGCGCCCGGTATCCCGGTCATCGAAATCACGATCGCCGACCCAAGTATCTCTTGACTCTTGCTAGCACGTCTTGCATTGCCTACATCCATGGCAAGACCCGGGCGCAGTGGCTGCTTACGGGCGTCAATGCGTAACTTGAGGACCCTCTCCACGCCGAGGGATTCTAGGCCCGTGTTGACCTGTCGTAAGGTGATACGCCGCGATTCGCAGCGCTTTTTCCGCTATGTGTCGCGAAAACAGGCGATGGTTGATCGATAATCGAGTGTATAGATGCATGGAGCAGGCCGGACGGCAAACATCATGGATGCATGACCCTAATATGGGTTGTATTGCTCCATTCTATTGCATTGTTTGGTTGTTGCGGCCCTTGGTTGTGCAGCGTGTGCCCATGTTTCACCAGGCAACACTCCTGTCCGATGCCATATGCAATTATACGCTGTGTTATGCGCCAACCATCGCTGCGATTCGCGGCGGATAGAGAAAGAAACGCCGCGATTCGCGGCACATTCCATTCAATCCCAAACAACCGTCCCCGAAAGGTCTGGATCGGCCGACCCGGCTCAGCCTAAGCTGCTCACAGTCGGCGTCTTCAGCGCGAGATCATCGAACCGAAAGCGATTCTGGTCCGACTCATGCGATGAACGGCCCGGCGGGCGCTTATGTAGCGGCGCTCGGCGCCCGGCGTTGGGGCGCGATGAGAGCTTGCCGGCAACGCGCTCGCGGCTGTATGCGTCGAACGGTCTGAACGCGCGGAACTCAAACCGGCACGTATTCCCATCGATGTGGGTAATGACGGATCCCTCCCCACAACGGCCAAAGGGCCCCAAGGGGCTCCGCTTTTCATCAAAACTGCTTGCCCTGGGGTCTCGACGCCGATGAACGGCGCAAGGACTTGTCGCGAGTTACCTAGATGACTCCTGCGATCGCCATCATCAGTCGTGTATCTTCAGCACCGTCCCATCGGGGATCGCCTCGTAGAACCAGCGGGCGTCCTCCATGGCCAGTCGGATGCACCCGTGAGACGCCTTGTTCCCGAGAAGATCCTCCTCCTCGGCGATCACCCGCCCACTCGCATCGCACGGGACACTGTGAACCAGGTACTTGCCCCACCCAAGAAAGGACACCCAGTACCGTGCCCCCTGCCCGTACCGGGAGCTGAAGAACCATTTTCCCCTGTTCTGAACGCGGAAAACACCATTTGGAGTCGGAGTCCCGTCCTTGCCCGATGATATGGCCATCCTCCTCACGACCCGGTCTCCGCGCATGACCGTGAGTGTCTGCGCGGACTGGTCCACATCGATCCAGATGCCCTCCATGGGCATGTCGGCATCCGTGGCCCGACCGGGATCTACTCTGATCTTCGACGCGGCGGGATTCACATCTGTCGTTGCGGCCCTACTCCCCATGACGACAGCGCCCAGGATGAAGACGGCAACGAAAACGATCGCCAGCGCTGCACCGCCCCATAATGCCGCCCCTACAAGCCTCCTCTTGAATGACTGCATCGCGCTGAGTCCCCCTTGTTGCTGTAGTCAGCACTACAATGTACTACGTCTGTAGTCCATACTATCGGGGACTATGCTTGTAGTCAATATGCCGGCACTGTGACTGATTCTGGGGACTTCAACACGGCTGGACAATCAAATGGTCTCAGCCAGCTTCTTGAGCATAACGGATGTCGTCTTCTGCTCGTAGGAGCTTCCAGTGCGACTCCTTGTCGATGCCGGTCTTTGTGATGTATTCAAGAGCAAGAGTCATTGACGATGCCGGAAATGAAACGGAAGCGCTGACCTTCGGCCCGCTTTCGGTCTTGCCCGCGTACTGGCATCGCAGCACCGGTTCGGCGCTCATGCGGCATTCAATACGCGAAGCAAAGCAGATGGGACATAGGGCGATCGTGATTTGCGGACATCCCGATTATTACCCGCGTTTTGGATTCCGCGGCGCCAAACACTATGGACAGCTCTTGATCGTCGATTTCGATAACAGCCTGCCTATCCGGATCTGGGCCGCAGTCATGGACAACGCAACGCAAGACATCGCCGCGAGGAGCCCATTGACGGCCGGACGCGAAATACTCCAATTGTGGTTGACCAGGCGGTATTTCGACGGCAACGTGGCGGTATGAAGCGGCAAGAAATTCCTGAGCCATGACACACTCGTTGTACTCCTCGAGAACCTCCGCATCGCTCATCTCTCGCATCTTGGGGCCTATGCTCAGGCGCGTAGTCGGCCCGCTGTCATCCAGGAAGGTAATGACTGCGGCATCGCCTTCGCGGGTGATCTGCACCTCGTCTAGGCGCGCAACCCGCTGCTTTTTCCGGCGCATAGTGTTCACTCCTTCTCAAGACCGGCCCCACGGGATTACGTATCGATGGCTGCGCGCTCTTGCGCAGGGTTCGTCGCCATTTCCGACTTCGACCTATCGTGATTTACGATCCTTCGACGGAAGCCTCGCATCCTCGGCGAACGACCACACCCCAGATCGAGGGGAGAACGCGGTCCAACGCTCCCTGGAGTATTGGAGCGGCAAAGAAAACGTCCCCACAGCCGGAAGCTACTCTGGCCAGACGGATCGGGGAGAAATACGGACGGTGAAGGTAGACGGCATCACGCGCGCCTTCCTTGCCCATACCACGCCCACCAACACTCTTCGCCGGCACCAGGCGAAATGCCGACAACGACAAGACGAACAGCCCGACCGATCCGTCCCCAATTCCGGTCGAAGAGCGTAACTCTCAGTATGGCACCGAAGTGGAGCGATGGGCGAGCGCCGATGCAAGCCTCACGTGCAGCGTGCTCTTCTACGGAGCGTGCTCGCGGGGGGCGAGTTAGGCACACCTAACTTCTGTTTGCCATGCCCCCCACGATGCAACGGAGATCGCCTGCAAATCGGCCCGGAGACGAAACCCCTATACTACTTCACCGGCGGCAGCATTGTAGCAAGCATCCTGGCACTCCGGACAAGACCCTCCAGGATAGATTCCCTACCCAGCTTGTCGGCTTCTTCAGGCCGGAAAGCAGTCGGCCACCAGCTCGCTATGGACGGGTCGGTGGTCAGGTATTCAAAACCCTGGTTACCATAACGTAGGTGACAGTGGCCCAATCCCTCTCCATCTCCATGGTAAGGCATCATCAGCAGATATTCGACGCCGAACTCTATTGCATCCTTGGATTCTGTCTTGAATATGTACCAAGTCGGCTTGTACTGGTTTGCCTCCACCTCCAGCACACCTATGAGATCGTACTCCGCTACTACCCCATCGTCAAAACAGACTGTCCTGCCGTCTATGACCCTGAACACATCGAAATTGAAGCGGTAGAGCTTCTCCATGCACTTGCGCACCATAGCCAAGTCATAGCCCGGCGCATACTTGGCAATCTCCGAGAAGACCTTGTCGGCTGCCGGGTCCTGCAAAATGGTCCAGAACGACTCGTTTGTGCCTATCCACGGGCTCAAGTCGATCACCTGTTCGCTATCAGTGGCGGACATGACCAACCCTCTTCCAGCAATGCTCAGTATCGCCAAGCATAGCGCGAGGGCCAGAACCCCGCCCCTAGTTCTCTTCAATAGAAACCACCTGCCGTTTCATTCTTGTTCTTGCGCGAGATCCCGCCGCTGCAGGATATAACGCCATCGCCGCGCGAACCACGGGCTGTTTAGCGAGAAAAGCGCCCGCCTCCCCTCCCCGCATTAGTTAGTTGTGCCTAACTTCTCTAGCCTGATTATAGATCATGCGGTTTCACCCTGTCAACAGCAAGCGGATCGGCTCGCTGAAGAGCGCGCTTTGGCGCCTTTTCTGCACACCCAACTTTGTGCCCTTGACATCAGTACTACCGTCTTGACGTGGTGGGTATGGGGGAACATGTACGCAACGAGGGTGAGATGACGGTTGAATCCGTGCCACAGCCTTCCCTCGTTTGCGCAGAGAGACGATTTTGCCGTCTACCTCGAGAACATCAGTGGCGATGAGCATATGCGAATAATGGTTGGGCTCTTTGAAGGAGTTGGAGCTCCATCTGCCCGGTTGGACAAGTTTCGCAAATCGATTAACAGCGCGTACGCACACCTCTACGACGAGGGAAAATTCCACAGCGGCAAGAAGACGAGACCGCGTCTGGAGCAGTGCTTTGCCGGCATCCTTCTGACCTCGTACGGCCCGGATTCCTATATTCTCTATCGCTATACCGAGTACAAGAAGACTGCTGAATGGATTGGCCTGACAGTCCCTTCAACCCCTGAGCAGTGCTATACGCTCTTCCTGGACATGGCCATGTACATCCTGGACCGTGCAAGAGAGGGCAATTGGCCTGTTCGGGACCTGGTGGACGTGCACAACATGATCTATATGTTGTGGAGGTACGACGAGTTCAAGGATCTGCTGACTGAAGATGAGAGAGTCGCTGCCGGTGAATCGGTCTACACTTTCATCAGGAAGCATCACTTCATCTTCCCCGATTGGCTGGTTACGGATTATGTCCTTTCCCTTGCCACCAAACCGTTTGTGATTCTGTCGGGCATATCAGGTACAGGAAAGACGAAGCTGGGCCAGCTCGTAGCGGAATATGTGGTGCGTGCCACTGGCGGACGGGCGAAAACGGCATTCGTGTCTGTCAGGCCGGATTGGACAGACAATTCGTACCTTCTGGGCTGGTACAACGCAATAGCTGAGCGGTATGAGACCACGGCGGTTTTGGACCTGATTCTCGAGGCCCCCGGCGAGCCCGAGGTTCCCCACTTCATCATCTTGGATGAGATGAACATTGCTAAGGTAGAGCACTACTTCTCCGATTTCTTGAGTGCAGCGGAAAGCAGGTTGATTGATGTCGATGGCAAGGTTCATCAGGAGTCGATCCGCCTTCATAACCAGGAAAACGAGGGTGAGTGGGGTCCTGACCTTAGTGTACCCTCCGAGATTGTCCTTCCGTTGAATGTTTATGCAACAGGCACTGTAAATGTGGATGAGTCGACTTACATGTTCTCGCCGAAGGTGCTTGATAGGGCGAACGTGATTGAGTTCAACGACGTTTGCCTTGACCCGGACCTCTACAGGCAGATGGAGATTCCGGGCTCGGAAGGGTTCGTGCTCCGTCCTGATGTGGATCTTGCAGAGATCCTCGGGCCACACAAGCCTGTCTCCCCAAAGAAGCTGGTTGAGATGAAAGAGGTTATGCCGGAGCAGCACCGTCTCCTGCTGGCGGTCCATGATGCGCTCAGGCCTTATGACATGCATTTCGGCTACCGTGTTGCCAATGAGATCGCCGCGTACATGCTGAACGCTCGGGAGTTTTGTGAGGGTGGCGATGATGTGTTGCCATTTGCCTTCGATATTCAGGTGATGCAGAAGATCCTGCCCAAGCTGCATGGAAATGCCGCAAAACTACTGGAGCCGATGGAAACCCTCAACGGTGCGCTGCCGGATTGGTGTTCTATGAGCCGCGCCAGACTGGCACGCATGAAGATGCGGCTGGAGCAGGTGGGGTTCGCATCGTTCATGGAGTAGGGGGGCGGGAGCATGGCGGCGATGTCATTGGCAACATGATGGGTGCAAGGATGCTGGCGCCAAAGCAGTGGTTTCCCAGCTCGAAAGGCAAGGGGCTCGATGGGAAGACGGCGTCGTTAGGGTTTCGTCTGATCGCACCTACTATCTCTACTTTCAGCCCGACAATGTTCCGGGATGGGTGGGAAGTTCGCCTTTTCTCCAAAAGTGTGGGGAGCTTGACCTGTTTCTGCTCAACCTGGTGAACTGCGTGGGGATGATCCGGCTCGGGCCGGTCGGTCTGGATGTAGAGTGCAAGAAGCTTTCTTCAGCAGAGTTTCGCAGGCTTGTTAGCGAGGTCTCTGAATACCTTCTGCAGCTGCCGTTTGGCTACAGGGGGGCGGGGGCTGGTTATGAGCATGTCCTCGAGTTTGAACGGAGCATTGACTACCATAGATTGGTACATGCTAGCAATCTGCTCAGGTCAAATCGGCTGCAGGCAGCAGTAGCACAGATTGCTGCCGACCCTCATGTGCTGTTTGTCAAGGAGCGACAGCGGGTGCGAGTGGAGCGGGCCCGCCGTGCAGATTCGGTGACCGTAAGGGACATATGCGCTGTGCCCCGCTATTTTGAGCCTATCCGTCCGGGTTCGCCTCTGTCAGTGAGCCATCTCTGTATGCGGCTGGAAGGGAAGCCTCTCCGGGGGCATTTCCCGGGTCAGATCTTGTCGGGCAGCATGGTTCCAATGGTTGATAACCCGGAAAATCAGTTCGTTCGGCACACGCTCGAGTCGATTCTTCGAGCCGTGGGGTCGGTGATGGCGGCCGCCCAGTCCACGTCTGACATTCGTGCTGAGGCTCGCTGGATACAGGAAGAAGTGGAGCGCTTGCTCGCGTATGACTTCTTCCAAGAGGTATCAAGGCCGCGCTGGCTGAATCTTTCATCCCAGGTATTGCAGCGCAGAGCGGGTTACCGTGAGATGCTGATGTTCCATTCGCAGATGGCGCTGCCGCCAACCCCTGCCTGGTCGCATGATCTCAAGCGGATTCTGGAGCTCAAGGATGTTGCCACTCTATACGAGTACTGGGTGTTTGTGCTGGTGTGCAAGGGCGTTGAAAAGATGATGGGCGCAGAATGTGTCGGGGCAGATGGGGTTGAATACGATCCTCTTGGCGCAACGCTCCGCCGCGGGATTCGTGTCAGGTTTCCCGGAGGAGTGGAAGTGCACTACAATAAAGGAATCAGGGGATACTCCGGCCCATTGCGTCCTGACGTGATACTCGCGACACCTGCGGGAATGTGGGCCTTTGATGCAAAAATTCGGTCAACTGGGATAGCCTTAAGGACAAGAGAGCATTTCCCGATCCAAAGCCGATTGCTCCTGAGAGAGAATCCTTACCGACCGAGCCCCTTGAGTCATGGTCTGAGTTTGAGCCCCTCCTCGGATTCTTTGACAAGATAAGCAGAAAGGCTAGGGCGAAGAAGGTTGCAGCGGTCGAGCAGCGTTTCAAATTGGCTCATGATGATTGGAAGGCTCCATGGAGCAGTAGATGAACCATGACGGCAAAACACATGGTCATGGCAGTGCCCGTGAATGTCAGCAACGCCTGAACAAACGCGGTTGCCGCGATGCTCCCGTAGAATCCCCTGGCGAATCGCAGAATGTACCGATTGACATACATCGATCTCACCCCTCCTTATTTCCCGGGCCCGGCTCTTTGGGTTCGCGGTCGGCCTTCCGCAGCACATTCATCCATGCACGCATCCATGCACGCTCGCCAATGGTAAGTTAGACTTGCCTAACTTACCTCCAATTGTAGCTCGCGGGCTCTTCAAAAGTCAAGAGCCATAGCGCGTTCCCCGGCTGGCGCCCGTTCACAATCCTCGTGGTCGATTACGGCGTGCGGCGATCTTGTACGCCTTGAGCCCGTTGCGCGTACCGATGGAGACAACTGCCGCGACCTTCACGCCTCCGCTATCGTCCACCTGCCATATGATGCGTATGGTCTTGCGGTCAACGTAGGTGCTTCTGCATCCGTATAGGGGACGGCCAGGTTGGTTCTCCAGAGGCTTTCCGAACTGATCGGGTGCGATGGAGATCTTGATGAGTGCCTTGACCACAATCTTCTGTACGCGTCGGTCCAGTCTGAGCAGATCCTGCCGAGCCTGCGGCAGTAGGCGGACATTGTCCGGCAGGTCGTTACTCGTCTTCGAGGTCGACATCGGGCTCGGCCTCCAGTTCTGCCGGCGAGATTCCTATCTCCGCGACCATCTCCGGAAGGGTTATTGCGGCGCTGCTGGAACTCGCGTGGGCAAGGAGTCGGCTGAGTGTCTCCGCCTTCACTTCAAGCTCATCGGCTCTGGCCGCCTGCTCCCACAATGCCTCAAACTCATCGTACGAAAGCACTACCGACTGGGGTTGCGTACCGGAGAACACAACTACGAACGGGTACGTCCGGAATTTGTTCTCGATAGCGGTGCGCCATCTTCTCTGAACATCCGAGCTGCTCACTATCTGGTCCTTGGTAAACGACGGCTTGCCGCCATGCACGGCAACCGTTCTCTTCAAAGCACTCTCCTCCTTTGCCGTTGGATCGATGCGCATCCTGCTGCTAGTGCTATTGCGCCCATATCTACGTCCATCATCCCACACTTGCGTTCGCGCGTCAATACGCGCATGAATACGTACCCACCCGCGTGTACCTCGCTGTGTCCCCTCGACACGGGAATGCCCAAGTGCCATTGAGATCTCTGATATGCACAGCCCTGTCATTCGTCCCAGTCCCGGCAGTAGTCCGCCTCATCATTCGGCTCCCGCACCTCGATCTCAGGTTCCCTTTCTAGTTGATCCTCAGGAACGAAGCAGATACGCATGCCCCATCCTGCATACGTGGTAAGCATCCTCCCAAACTCCTCGATAGACAGCTCCTGATCATCAATCTCAATAGCAGCCTGACTACCCGAGTCTGAGCCGCAGTCATGAATCACGCAGCGCAAGACATCGCCGCGGGGAACCCATTGATCGCCCCGCGCGAAGTACCTCAGTTGTGGTTGACCGGGCGGTATTTCAACCGCAACGCGGTAGTAGGTAGCGGCGAGGAATTCCTGGGCCATAACACACTCGTTGTACTCCTGAAGGATCTCCGCGTCGCTCATCTCTCGCATCTTGGGGCCTATATGCAGGTGCGTAGTTGGGCCGCTGCCGTCCAGAAAGGCAATGACTGCAACATCGTCTTCCCGGGTGATCTGTACCTCGTCCAGGCGTGCAACCCGCTGCTTCTTCCGGCGCATAGCACTCACTCCTTCTCAAGATGGGCCCTACGGGAGGGCCCGCGTGTGGCCAGATGACTTCTATCAGATCGCGTTGACCATGAGAAGGCATGGATCCCGCATGGATCCCCTGGATTACGGCAAGTACTCATCGCTCCTGCATTTTAGCCGGAATCCGATGGAATGTCGATCGCCATCCTGTGCCTCGCACTCGCAAGACGCCCCGACTCCGTTCTCCACAGCGCCTTTCTCATTTCCCTTCCCGGGAGCGCACAAGTCAGAGTTTTCCTCGCGCATCGGGCCCAAGAGAATCCTCAGCACAGCCGTCTTGATGTTGTCATGTCCAGCGCTCCGTACCACACCGCCAAACCATTGAAAAGCCTGCACATGGCCGTCGAAGAAGGCCTCCGACTTCTCGACTTGAGATCTCTCGGATCGGCCTGCCTTCACGTAATTGCATCTTTCGGATAGACTCAATAGTGACCATCTTAAGCGATTCCTTTCCTCCTGTTGCCGATGAACTGTCCATCCATCAGCATACAAGAATGGGTTCTTAAGGCGGTCAGCTTTTCGACGCCCGCTGTTTGCACTGGTGGTCAAGTTCTAGATTAGCATACACACGGAATCCGGCATCGCTCCAACACCAGGCCAGCGAGAAGAGGAGCATGTCCCAAGCGGGGCGAATTGAGCTGCAGAGAGCTCTAGCTTTTGGTCGCTCTTACCTGAAACGCGTTCTCATGGAGGAAACCATGATCCGAAGGAAGGCCTTTCCGCTCGTCCTTATCACTCTCTCCCTCATTCTCGTTCTCTGGGCACAGCCAGCGGCGCCGGGGATGTCTTCTCGTTTTTCCTTCGTTGCCGTGGGCGATGCCCTCATTCACCAGGGTGTGTACAACGCTGCCAGAGTAGAGGACGGCGCCTTCGACTTTCGCCCTATGCTCCGACTGGTC
>ENA-UOOH01001552-UOOH01001552.1-fermentation-metagenome-genome-assembly--contig:-NODE-1552-length-22030-cov-59.275358_pt1 | contig 22030 bp, 17 predicted proteins | sample MGYA00245778_ERZ724025 | MGnify/ENA primary metagenome ERZ724025 (study PRJEB28704, sample SAMN03018313) | fermentation metagenome | biome: anthropogenic terrestrial biome; feature: soil... | reverse complement strand
TTTTTCACCGGGATATTTCTACAGCAAAGATTTTTACCCGATACTGATACTGTTCATTGTTGTGCTTACGGTGATCCCGGCCTGGATAATGAGCCGGAAAATCAGCCGCCTGTCGGGAAGCGACTACCGCCTGTTTTTCGCTACCCGTAAAAACCGATGGATTGGCACGTTGATTACCGTGCAGTTTGTTGTTGCTTTCGCTTTGATCATCGCCACCCTTACGGCAAACCGGCAGGTAAGCCTGGTGAAACAAACCGGCAACCGGTACCGGAACCTGATAGAGATATCTGGGGTGATGGAGATTCAGGAACTTCAAAAACTGACATCCCGGTTAAAAAATATTCCCGGCGTATCCGGTGTTTCCATAGGAAACCTGCCCGTGATGAACTCATGGATTATGCACGGCACGTTACGAAAAGAAACCGGGGAAGAAATTGAAACGGCGGTGCTGCAACTCTCGGGAGATGAAGAATTATTAGACATACTTAATCTCCGGCAACTTTCGGGAGACGATTGGAGGTCATCATTCCAAATCAATCCATATTCGGTACTGGTGAACAAGACGTTTGTCGATATATTGGGCAAACGGGAAACGGAGTTAACGAACGAGCCCTTATCCAAGTATTTCGATGTGGGAGATTCGGTATCCGTTATCGCCGGAGTAGTGGAAGATTTTCACTTCAATTCCTTAGAAGAAAAAACAACGTCGTTTGTGATAGGGCGATATGCTTATGATCCGAGATACACCAGCACATTGCGTGTCAGGCTCGACGGCAAGAATGATTCCGAAACCTTTTCCGCCATTAAATCGGCATGGTGGCAAACCTTTCCCGATGACGGGTTCACTTACATCGACACCTATAATGAATTTATCAAACTCAACATTAAAATCTTCGAGATGTCGCGTCTGCTCAACATGTATTCGTTTATCAGCATCCTGCTTACCTGTTTCGGCTTGTTCGGTATCACATTTTATGCGGTTCGTCAACGCACCAAAGAAATCGGTATCCGAAAAATCAACGGGGCGAAAACGCCGCAACTCTTATGGTTGCTGATGAAACCGATATTTATATGGATGGCAATAGCCTTTGTGGTAGCAGTGCCGATAGCGTGGTGGTTTATAGAAAGATGGTTGCAACAGTTTGTTTACCGGATAGATGTATCGGTAAGCTCGTTTTTACTTGCATTGTTATTAGTCGCCGTTATCACATTTTTAACCGTTAACTGGCACGTATGGCGCACGGCGCGAAGCAATCCGGTGGAGAGTTTGAAATCGGAATAAAAACAAGGAATTAACGTGCCAATATGCTAATGAGTCAGTCTATTGCTGAGAATAAAAAGGATAACATACAAATAAACAACAGCCGGCAGTCTTAATTTTTAATTCTTATTTTTTAATTTTTAATTATTGACTCCCGGCTCTAAAATCTAAAAATAATGCAAACAAAAACAATTTTTTTCGCTCTCGCAAGCCTGTTTTTACTGACAAGTTGCACTGGTAAAAACAAACAACCAAAAGACGAATCGCCTTTGAATAAAACAGAACAGACCGAAGCCGTGGACTCCAACAAAATTTACGAGGTATGGGAAGTGGACGAACCGCCTGTTATGCCTTAAACCAAATTAATTCGGTTATTGACAAAACTAATAATAAACGGGTGAAGCGACTTCCAAGTCGCTTAAGAAAAGAATAAAGCGAGCCGGAACTCGCTTCACCCACTCTAAAAATCAAAAAAATATGTTCAAAACAACTCTAAAACTCATTTTCAGGAATTGGTGGCGTAACAAAACGTTCACACTCATTTCCATGCTCAGCCTTACGGTGGGCATCGCCTGCACGGCGCTGTTGATTTCATTCGTCAGCTACGAATACGGCATCGAGAAAAACAATCCCAACCGCGACCAATTGGTGTGGGTGATGCAGGGATCTTCTGATGACTCGGGATCCAAATGGGCATTTATGAAAAAGGAAATCGCCGGACAACTCAAGCAAAAATATCCTGAAGTGGAAGATGTTTTGCAGTTTGGTTCGCCGTTTATAAAGTATGTTGAGGTAAATAACCAAAAGTTTGATGCACCTGTCATTCTCAATGTAGATGCTTCGTTTCCGTCGTTCTTCCCGTTCGAGTTGCTTTACGGAAGTTGGAACGCTTTCAATAATCCCAACTCCATTCTCCTGAGTGAAAAACAGGCACAATTGTTTTTTGGCGATGAAAATCCGATAGGCAAACAGATACGGATTTCCGAAGTTTTCGGAAATGACAACGATTACACGGTGGAAGGTGTAATAAAAAATCGGGAACAATCGGGTATTGCTTTCGATGCTTTATTTTGTAATCCGGATACAAAAGACGGAGGAAACACGTTTTTAAAACTCGCAAAAGGAACTAATTTGCAGCAATTTGAGCAGAAAGTAAGAAAAGAGAAATTAGCAGCGAAAGACAAAGTGTATTATTTTTATGATTTCGACGATGCTCTCTCTTTCGAAAATTCGAGACACACCAAACTGCATTCCCGAAAAGATACTTTATTACTTATCGGGTTTATTTCAGCTATTTTAGTGCTTCTTATCGCTATTTTCAATTATGTGAATTTGAGTTTTTCGCGCGTGTTGCAGCAAGTAAGAACCCTGCATACGCAAAAACTGATGGGCGCAAAACCTGTTGACGTGCGGTGGCAGATTTTTTTGGATACGTTTCTCACAGTTTTCATCTCGTTTGTACTGGCGATGTTCCTGATGCACGATTTATTGCCCGTTTTCAAACAGGTAGTGGCCGTCGATTTTTCATCGAGATATTTCTACAACAAGGACTTTTTCCCGTTACTGATGCTGTTGATTTTTCTGCTGACGGTAATTCCCGCCTTAATAATAAGCCGGAAAATCAGTCGCCTGTCGGGAAGCGATTACACCCTGTTTTTCGTAACCAGGAAAAACCGTTGGATAGCCGCTATGGTGACGGTTCAATTTATCGTTGCTTTCGCGCTTATTATCGGAACACTAACGGTAAACAAACAGGTTAATCTGGTAGAAAAGGACATAGAGCGTTACAAGGATGTGATTGAGGTGGGAAGTCCGCTTGCTAAAGAATCCATCGTGCCATTCGAGTCTCGGTTGAAAAGCATTCAAGGCATCCAAAGCTACGCTTTCAGTGAAGGTGGAGTAAATTCCATATTTGTTGGTGAAAACACTTTCCGGAAAAAGAACGGTGAAGAACAAAAAAGTAATGTGTTGCTGATTACCGGTAGCGATGGATTTGCCGAAGTATTGCAACTTAATCAGATTTCAGGTGTTGGTTGGGACAGTGCACACGAAAAGTATCCCCATCCGGTTTTCGTAAACAAAACATTTGCCGATGTAGCCGAAACATCGCCGGAGAATATGGTAGGTAATTCGTTGCGCAGTTATATTGACAACCATGACTCGTTGGCCGTTGTAGCCGGAGTGGTGGAAGATTTTTACATTGGTTCGGTGGAAAACAAAGCTATTCCTGCAATAATAAGATATAAAGATAAAACAAAGCAACTCATCAACATTTATATTCGAACGCAAAAAGGAGAAACCAAAAACGTGGTAAAATCGCTTAAACAAGCTTGGGCACAGGCATACCCCGATGATTTTTTTATGTATGGCGAAGTATATGACACTATGATTGGAGCCAACAGCAAAATCTTCGAGATGTCGCGCCTGCTCGACATGTACTCGCTGATCAGCATCCTGCTTACCTGTTTCGGGTTGTTCGGCATCACGTTTTACGCCGTGCGGCAGCGAACCAAAGAAATCGGAATCCGAAAAATAAACGGGGCGAAAACGCCGCAACTCTTATGGCTGCTGATGAAACCGATGTTCGTGTGGTTGGCGGTGGGATTTGTGGTTGCCGCGCCGTTGGCGTGGTGGCTGATGGAACGGTGGCTGCAGCAGTTTGTTTACCGGATAGATGTATCGGTAAGCTCGTTTTTACTTGCATTGTTATTAGTCGCCGTTATCACATTTTTAACCGTTGGCTGGCACGTGTGGCGCATGGCGCGGAGCAATCCGGTGGAAAGTTTGAAGGCAGAGTAAAGTCAAAGTCTATTAAATAAAACTATATTTATTAAAATATAAGATAAATAATGAAATTACTAGCATTGCCGTTTAGAGTTTTAGGCCGATTCAGACTGTATTCAATTGTCAACATGTTGGGATTGGCAATAAGTCTGGCGTCTGTTATTGTTATTGCGAGGTATATCAATCAGGAAACTACCGTAAATCATTTTGCTTCGGATCTGAAACACACTTACATCTTATCGATAGAGAATCCCGAAGACGGGCGAAAACGTTTTGGTGGAGCTACTGTACGAGCCGAAGACAACATCCCCTTTCCTCCCTTGTTGAATAATCCTTCGGTAAAAAATACAACTACATTTTTTGCATACGAAGAAGACTTTATCGTTTCAGGCAACCACCGTATCAATGTAAAAGCAATAGCTGCCGACAGCAATTTCTTTAAAATTCTACCGTTTCCAATACGTTACGGAAGCCATAAAATGATTGATCCCAGCGATGCAATCATTACCGAAAATTTCGCACAAAAGCTTTTCGGGAAAGAAAATCCAATAGGGAAAAAATTCACCCACTCTTCGGGCGACGAACTAAAAGTGGTTGGAGTTACCGGAAAGCCTTCTTCCAAATCGTTCCTCGCTTTTGATATTCTCCTTGACAAGGATCAGCGCCAATTTATGGCTATACAAGCGTTTACCCTGATCAAATTACACACAGGAGCCGATGTGAGGAAATTAAACGACAGCAATAGACAGTTAGACGAGTCGAGATCTGTCGCTCCCAATCCTGTCCGTCTTCAGTTATTTCCCTTGAAAGATTTTTACTTCGACCGTACACACGAGGTATGGAAAATAACACGTAACAATGATCTTTCGGTATTTGTGAAGGGGAACAGAAATGCCGTGAAAATACTTCTCGTTGTAGGTATACTCATCTTGTTGGTGGGGCTTTTTAACTTCATCAATATCTATACGGTCATCACATTGAAACGCGGAAAGGAGTTTGGTGTAAAAAAAATATTCGGAGCCGGTAAAGGACAAATATTTTGGCAAATCTATGGTGAAAATCTCCTGATGACGCTAATTGCGGTCTTTTTAGCCTGGTTCTTCATCGAGATAGCTCAATCGTATTTATCAACCCGGCTTAACTTTGAGGTGATACCAAACCCTGTGTTCAGTATCTTATTTTCAGTTTTAATCCTGATTTTTCTGCCTTTAATAACCTCACTACATCCTTATCTCAGGTATCATTATTCAAAGCCCATCGCGTCGCTCCAATCTGTATATGTGCGAGGGGTTTCACTGGCCTCACGCAAAACGTTTCTGTTTCTGCAATATGTCATCACTTTCGGGTTGATAGTTATTGCTCTCTTTTTTATGAAACAATTGAATTATATGCTAGCCGTCAATCCCGGATACAACACCAAAGATGTAATTATGGCAAGAATGATGCACCGTGATATGAATGCTTTCAGGAGCTCCGACATGGAAGCAGCATTCCGCAAAATAAGCGAAAATGCGACTCTTGTTAGGGACAGGATGAACAAATCGCCTTTATTTTCAGACTGGGAGTTCGGGCTTCCTGTGTATAATCTGAAAGCGAAAGTTCCGATGAAACGTTCCGACAGAAGTAATTATCAACCCGTAAGTTCTGTCGGGATGTCGCCTCAATACATGAAGATGTTCGGTTTTCAGTTAAAAGAAGGCCGCTTATGGGATTCAACCGATGTGAACGGTGAATTTAAATACATCATCAATGAATCGGCTGCGAAATTATTTGAAATAACTGATATTCGAACGGTAAAACTCGAATCGCAATATAAAAGAGAAGGAGAAACAGCGCCGATTCATCAGGTAGTGGGTATAATAAAGGATTTTCATACCGGACATTTATCCAAAACGACCACACCATTAGTAATTTCTTACACTGAACGCGGTTTCCATTTCGATTACCTAATGGCACGTTTCGTTCCCGGAAAACAGAAAGAAGCTTTAGCTTATTTGGAAAATTTATACAAGGAAATTAACAACGACGCAGAATTTACGTACAGCCTACTGGAAGACGATATTGCCAAACTTTATGAAGAAGACAAACGGATAAGCCGCGTTTACCTGTTATTTTCCATCATAGCTATTCTGGTTTCCTGTATGGGATTATTTGCAATTTCGGTTTTCGATATTCGGCAACGTTACCGCGAAATTGCGTTGCGAAAAGTAAACGGTGCTACGACAAACAATATCATGCATCTGTTTCTGAATAAATACCTGATGCTATTAGCCGTATCTTTTCTAACCGCTATTCCGATCTCATATGTTGTGATAAGCAAACACCTCGAAAATTTCGCTTATAAAATTTCCGTTTCATCATGGATAGCGATGTTTTCCGTGATATCGGCAATTATTGTAATTTTCGTATCGCTGCTTACCCTCGTGTGGCAAATAAAGACTGCCATGAGAACAAATCCCGCGAATGCACTAAAGTTGGAATAATCGCAAAGACACAATTGGTAATTAATAATTTATAATTTAAAAAAACTATGATTAAAACAGAAAACTTACAAAAAATCTTCCGCACGGAAGAAGTGGAAACCTGGGCATTGTCCGAAGTAAACATCGAAATCAACGAAGGTGAATTTGTCGCCATTATGGGGCCGTCGGGCTGCGGAAAAACCACGTTGCTCAATATATTGGGTTTGCTGGACAACCCCACATCGGGACAGTATTTCCTCAACGGAACCGACGTATCTAAATTTACTGAAAACGAACGGACAAACTTGCGGAAAGGTATTATTGGTTTCGTGTTCCAAAGTTTCAACCTCATCGAGGAACTCAACGTGTACGAAAACATCGAGCTTCCACTCTTATATATGCGAATCCCGGCCGCCGAGCGAAAACAACGGGTGAAAGAGGCAATGAACCGTATGGCCATTTCGCATCGGGAGAAACATTTTCCGCAGCAACTTTCGGGCGGTCAGCAACAACGCGTTGCCATTGCTCGTGCCGTAGTCGCCAATCCCAAGCTTATCCTTGCTGACGAACCTACCGGAAACTTGGACAGTAAGAACGGCGCAGAAGTGATGAGTTTGCTCACTGATTTGAATAGTGAAGGAACAACCATTGTGATGGTTACGCACAGCCAACACGATGCCGGTTATGCCGACCGCATAATTAAATTGTTTGATGGCAAAGTGGTACCGGAAGTGGTGTTGTAGTCATATTCCTTAAAAGAAAATCCCTTGCAAATTATTTATTTGCAAGGGATTTTCTTTCTTAGCGGAAGCGGGGGGATTCGAACCCCCGGTACAGTTACCCGTACGTCAGTTTAGCAAACTGGTGGTTTCAGCCACTCACCCACACTTCCCGGTAGGACTTCCGACCAAATTGGGTGCAAATATACAAGATTGTTTTCATCTTGTCAAAAAAAACGGGAGATTTCTATTTAAATCTTCCTACATTTGTGCAGTTTTTCAAATCACTTTTGGACGTATGGAGCAAAAACCAAAAAGAAAAGGCAGAAAAATTTTTCTATGGGCAATACTTTCCCTGTTGCTGATAGTAATTGCAGGGGTAGTTGTTGTCAGAAAAACCATTTTCAAGCCATTCAGCCTGGAAGAAACGGTGTACATTTATATTGATAACGAGAAGAACTACGAAGAGGTAATCACCCAATTAAAAAAAGCGGACCTGCCGTCGGAGCAGCTCTTCAGGATCTTGTCGGAAAGGATGAACTATCCCAGCAACATAAAAACTGGAAGATATGCCGTTAAAGACGGGATGACCATGCCCGACGTGATTCGCATGCTGCGTGCCGGAATTCAAACACCGGTAAAACTCACGTTCAACAATGTCCGTACCAAGGAAGACCTGGCCGGTAGAATCTCACAGCAACTGATGATGGACAGCACCCTATTGGTAAACGCACTGAATGACCCGGAAAAAATAAAAGAGGTCGGGTTTGACGAAAACACGCTGACGGCCCTGTTTATCCCCAACACCTATGAAGTGTACTGGGACACAAGCATTGACCATTTCCTCAACCGGATGAAAAAGGAATACGATCGCTTCTGGAGCGACGCACGGAAAAGTAAAGCGGAAAAAATCGGATTATCACCGGTGCAGGTTTCTACACTGGCATCGATTGTGGAAGAAGAGGCCACCTACTCCGACGAATATCCGGTTGTGGCCGGATTGTATCTCAACCGGTTAAAAAAAGGGATGCGGCTTGAGGCTGATCCGACGGTGAAATTTGCCGTTGGCGATTTCTCGTTGCGGCGTATCTTGTTCCGTCACCTGGAAGTGGAATCACCTTATAACACCTACAGGAATACCGGATTACCACCCGGGCCAATCCGAATACCATCCATCCAGGCTATTGACGGAACCTTGTCTCCACAACAGCACAATTATCTTTTTATGTGCGCTAAAGAAGATCTGTCGGGCAGGCATAATTTTGCGGCCACTCACGCAGAGCATTCGCGCAATGCAGCGCGTTACCAGCGGGCGCTCAATGAAAGGGGTATCTTTTAAAACACCTCAGAAAGTTATCTCGTCGGGGTGGATACCCGTCCGGTAATTTCTGTCGAGTGACCGGATGAACTGCATTTCTTCCGGGGTGAGTTCAAAATCAAAAATATCCAGGTTCGCTTGCTGTCGTTCTTGGCTGGACGATTTGGGAATAGCAATCACTCCACGTTGAAGATCCCACCTCAACACGACCTGAGCGGGTGACTTTCCATACCTCTCCCCTATTTCCTGCAATACCTGCTCTTTGAGAAGAGGGACCTTATTGCTTCCCAACGGGCTCCAGGCTTCACAAATGATCCCGTTTTCCGCACAGAAACCGACTAAATCATCCAACACCACATAAGGATGCATCTCGACCTGGTTCACAGCCGGTGGGATGTTTGCCTCTTCCAGAATTGTTTCAAGATGATGTTGCAGGTGGTTGCTTAATCCAATGGCTTTCGCTTTCCCCGAAGCGTAGATTTTCTCCATTTCCCGCCAGGTGGAAACAAGCTTTCCTTTTACGGGCCAATGGATCAGATAAAGATCGATGTAGCCGATATTCAACAGTTGCATGCTCCTGTCGAAAGCCTGCGGAACAGCTTCTTTCATCACATCATCCCCCCAAAGTTTGGTGGTAACAAAAATCTCTTCACGCGGTATTCCGCTCTCACGAATAGCTTTGCCGATCGGAGCTTCGTTGCCGTATAAAGTTGCCGTGTCAATATGTCTGTAACCTACATCCAAAGCCGTCCTTATAGCACGATAAACATCATTATCTGTTTTCCCAATTCTGTAGGTTCCTAGACCCAGCATAGGTATTTTGATACCGTTATTCAATAAAGTATATTCCATGTTTATACGTTTTTCAACCGTTTTATCACATTGTCCTTATCCCGGTATATTTGATCAATAAGCTGTTGGATACTTTCAAATTTTTCATCCCCACGGATGAAATCGATAAATTCAACCGTCAACGACTCGTTGTACAGGTCTCCGTCGAAATCGAAAATATTCACTTCAACACTGATCTCCGTTCCGTTCTGCAATGTCGGACGCGTACCGACATACAACATTCCCTGATGTGTTTTATCCCTAAAGTGAACCAAGACGGCGTAAACCCCCAATAGAGGGACGACCTTGTATTTCTCCCACGCTTTCACATTGGCAGTCGGAAAGCCGATGGTCCGCCCCACCTGATAACCTTCCACTATTTTTCCCGACAGGGTATAATTGTAAGTCAGCAATTGATTGGCCTTCGCAATTTCGCCCTTCATCAACAAACGCCTGATCCGGGAAGAGCTCACATCTTCGCCATCCACACGCATTTCCGTAGCCTGAATAATATTCATCCCTACAGCCTTGCCATATAATACATACTCCTTGATGCCCTCTTCCCGGTTGTGTCCGAACCGGTGATCGTAACCCACCAACATAGTATGGACATGAATCTTCTCTTTCAGTACCCGGGTAATAAATTCACTGGCCGTCAACTTCGACAGCTCCACGGTAAACGGCAGACTGATGCAATAATCTACTCCTGTTGCAGTCAACTGCTCCAGTTTTTCTTCATAACCGCAAAGCAATTTAGGCTGATAATCAGCGTGCAGTACCTTTCTCGGATGTACAGGAAAAGTGACCACGGCTGATGGCAGACCTAGCCGGTCAGCTTCCGTTTTTACCTGTTCTATCAGGTGCCGGTGGCCGATGTGAACTCCATCAAAAAAGCCCAGGGTAGCGACGACCTCAGGTAGTTCCGTTTCAATTCTATGGGTTAAATCAATGACTTGCAAAATTTCTCCTTTTTGTGAGTATTCTTAACGCCTGAACGTTGCTTTTAGTTTTGGCATGTAATAAAAGACCCCGAAACAGAATTTCGAGGTCTCACAGCTGTCTGTGCTGTATGCTAGATTACGCCATACTTCCTGAACATTTTTTCAATATGATCTATGGCGTAGTCAATTTGTTCGTATGTATGTGTTGCCATCAACGAGAAACGGAGAAGGGTTTCGTTGGGTGCAACAGCAGGCGGAACAACCGGATTCACAAAAATACCTTCTTCAAACAGTTGTTTCGTAATGGCAAATGTTTTCTCATCACTACGGATATAGAGCGGAATAATCGGTGTAGATGTAGGCCCTACCTCGAACCCGCGGTCTTTGAATTGTTGAATGGTGTAATGCGTCAGCTCCCACAAATTCTTTATCCTTTCGGGTTCCGCACGCAAGATATCCAGGGCCGCAGATGCAGCAGCAGTCGCAGCAGGTGTTATGCTCGCGCTAAAAATATAGGTCCGGGCATTGTGCCGCAGGTAGTTGATCGTGTGATAATCCCCGGCGATGAACCCACCGATAGAGGCCAGGGATTTGCTGAAAGTCCCCATAATAAGGTCCACATCGGGTAGTAATCCGAAATGGTCGCAAGTGCCCTTCCCGTTGTACCTCCTCCCCAAAACTCCCAGTCCGTGCGCTTCATCTACCATGATGTTGGCGTTATACTTTCTGGCCAGCTTAACGATTCCCGGCAAATCCGCCAGGTCCCCCTCCATACTGAATACGCCATCTACCACAATCAGTTTCACCTTGTTGGGATCGCAACGCTTCAGTTGCCTTTCGAGCGATACCATATCGTTGTGACGGAATTTGAACTTGGTTGAGAAAGAGACACGAATACCTTCGATAATGGAGGCGTGGTTCCGCTCATCCCATATGATGTAATCCTCTCGTCCGGTAATCGCACCCAGGACACCTTCGTTGACAGTGAATCCGGTGGAGAAAACGATAGCGTCATCTTTTCTTAAAAAATTAGCCAACTTACGCTCGAGTTCTATATGAATATCCAGTGTCCCGTTTAAAAAACGTGAACCAGCCATACCTGTTCCGTATTTTTGGGTGGCTTCAACAGCCGCTTCCTTTACTTTGGGATGATTGGTGAGCCCCAGGTAAGCGTTTGACCCAAACATCAACACTTTCTTACCGTTGATAACTACCTCCGTGTCCTGATCGCTTTCGATAACCCTGAAATATGGATAAATGCCTGCCGCTTTAAATTTCTGCGGGGCATCATATTTCATCATCTTCTCTTTTAACAGATTCATCAGATAAAAATTAAAATGAGTTTGGATATTTTATCTATTTCCAATAAAAACCAGGATACAAAGATACGAATATTTCTCATAATGCGAAGTGGGCAGGTAAAAATATACTTTCAAATCAAAACAACTGATAATATGACACTTGACCTCTTTTACCTTTTTGTTTCAGGTTATTGAAAACCCGGTCGAGTGGCACAAAAAGCAAAACCAAACGTAAACATTTTCATGAGAAAAACGTTTAACAGGGTAGGATTAACGAATTATTAAAAAAACAAACACTATGGTAAGTAAAAATTTAGAAAAAGCTATCAACGAGCAAGTTAATGCAGAGTTCTGGTCAGCCTATCTGTATCTGTCCATGTCGGCTCATTTCGCCAATGAAGGATTGATGGGATTTGCTAACTGGTTTAAAGTACAGTTTCAGGAAGAACAAGACCACGCCCTCAAATTCATGGATTACCTGATTGCCAAAGGCAACAAGGTGGAGTTGAAACCGATTGAGAAAGTAGATACCTCATGGGAATCTATATTAAAAGCTTTCGAAGACACCCTGGCACACGAAAAAGTGGTGACCGGACTGATTAACAATCTGGTAGGCTTAGCCAGGAGCGAAAACGACTATGCGACCGAAAACATGCTTCAATGGTTTGTAAACGAGCAGGTTGAAGAAGAAGAAACCGCGCAGGGAATGATCGACAGCCTGAAACTGATCGGCACCAACGGCTTCGGAATCTATACAATGGACAAAGAACTGGCACAACGCAGCTATACTCCGCTTAACACCGCTACAACTGGTGCATAGTTTTTTCAACCAGACACACTCAGGAGCCTTCTTCGCCGAAAGGCTCCTTTTTTGTTTGGTTAACTTTTCAGCGAAGAGAGTCTCTGAATAAACTTTTTAGGTTAAACTTCATCTAACATCCTGTTCTTTATCGGACTTTAGCAAGTACAAGTATAATGCATATTAAAAACTTGAAAATGGAAAGAAAATACAAAAAGCTCTTCAAATGCATGGTGCTCGACGCTATCGGTATGGCGTCAGCAGCCCTACCCGTCATCGATGTTGTGTGGGCACCCATCGCGGCATCCATCAGCTACAGGATGTTCGGGGAGAAAAGGGGAAAATACACATCCGTTATCACCTTTATTGAAGAAATACTACCCGTTACCGATGTAATTCCATCGTTTACTATTTTTTGGTTTTTATTCGATTTTCTGGGTGTCGGGAAAGAAGCCAAAACGGCCAATACCCCTGTGGATACAGATTTTGTCGAAATCAACTGATACCGTTATAATTTTATGAATTTACGAAAACTAACCGGCTGCCTGATCCTTTTCTTTACCCTGACAGCCTGTGCGAACACAACAGGGGAGACAAACGCGCTATTGTGGAAAATCTCGGGAAACGGCCTTGAATTCCCGTCCTACCTGTTTGGAACACACCACTTGGTCCCGTTGTCGTTTTTAGACAGCATCATCGGCCTGGAAGAAGCGTTCGAAGCGACTGAACAAACAGTGGGTGAGCTCGATATGAGCAAAATGAGTGAGATGCAAATAAAGATCATGGGTGCTGCCATTATGCCCAACGAGTACGACTACCGAACACTTATAAGCGAAGCGGATTTTCAGTTGCTCGACAAAACACTGAAAGAGCTTACCGGTATCGGACTGGATCAGCTTGGCAGAATGAAACCGGCCATGCTGAGCAATTTGATTTCCGTCTCTTTATATCAGAAATATTACCCTGCTCTATCAGGGAGCACAAGCATCGATCAGCACTTCCAGGAAGAAGCGGCCAGGCGTTCCCGTCCCGTACGCTCTTTGGAAACGGCCGAAGAACAAATTCGCCTATTGTTGGGCACGCAAACCATCGAAAGGCAGGCCGAACTGCTTACTTGCATGGTGAATCATCCCGGGATACTGAAAGAGCAAATGGACAGGTTGCAAACGGCGTACATGGCTCAGGACATTAACGCGCTGAACGCTTTGTACGAAGAGGAGTTGCCCGGAGATCCCTGCCCCGGCACCCCGGAAGAAAAAGACGCGATGAACAAGGACCGGAACGAGAGGTGGTTAAAACTCCTTCCGGATATTGTGCGGGAAAAACCATCGTTCATCGCTGTCGGATGCCTTCACCTGGTGGGTAAAGACGGACTGATCGTGGGACTGCAGAAGATGGGATACCGGGTTGAGCCGGTGAAATAGGCAAAACCTAGGTCCGTCTCTCTAGCAAGACCACATTCTCCACGTGATGGGTTTGCGGAAACATATCCACCGGCTGCACGCGGGCGACCCGGTATTTACTGTCCAGCAGGTTGAGGTCACGCGCCTGGGTGGCAGGATTGCAACTTACATAAACAATCCGCTGCGGTTCGGCAAAAAGAATGGCCCCGATCACATCGTCATGCATCCCGGCTCGGGGAGGATCCGTGATAATCACATCGGGACGGCCATGCTCACGAATAAAATCTACCGTCAGGATTTTTCTCATATCTCCGGCAAAAAACGACGTGTTTTCGATATTATTGTTGCGTGAATTTTTTCGCGCATCCTCGATAGCCTCTTCCACAAATTCAATCCCGATAACTTTTCCAGCATTTCGCGCGACAAAATTGGCAATGGTTCCCGTTCCGGTATACAGATCATACACCCGCTCACTGCCCGACAGCCCGGCAAACTCCCGCGCAACTTTATACAGGCTGTAAGCCTGACGACTATTGGTCTGGTAAAATGATTTCGGGCCTATTTTAAATTGCAGGCCTTCCATTTCTTCCACAATATACTCACGCCCTTTCCAACAGATCACTTCCTGGTCGGTAATGGTGTCATTGGCCTTCCGGTTAATGATGTAGAGCAGCGAAGTGATTTGCGGAAACTTGCCGGCTAGAAAATTCAGGAGCATCTCCCTTTTTTCAGCATCATCTTCGTAAAACACTACAATAACCATCCACTCTCCAACAGAGGTGTTGCGCAGGATAAGCGTACGCATCAGCCCGGACTGGTTGCGGAGGTCGAAAAACGAGAATTTGTTTTTCAGGCAAAAATCCCGGGCAGCATTCCGTATCTGGTTAGACAGGTCGTCCTGCAACCAGCATTTGTTTATATCAAGCACTTTATCGAACATACCGGGGATATGGAACCCCAACGCATCCATCTGCCTGGGCTCACTCCCGGAGCTAATCTCCTTCTCCGTCAGCCACCGTTTGTCTGAAAATGTGAATTCAAGTTTGTTCCGGTAAAAAGTGGTTTCCGGAGCACCCAGAATGGGTGAAATTTCCGGCAATTCTACCTTGCCGATGCGCGTCAGGTTATCCTCAACCTGTTTTTGTTTGTATTTCAACTGTTCCCCATAAGGCAGGATCTGCCACTTACAGCCCCCGCATGTCCCAAAATGTTCGCAAAAAGGGTCCGCCCTGTTTTCGGAAAACGATTCAAACCGGGTCACTTTGCCTTCAGCGTAATTACTTTTCTTTTTGGTGATCTGTATATCGGCCACATCACCGGGAACGGCATACGGGACAAAAACCGTCATTCCGTCCACCCGGGCAATTGCTTTGCCTTCTGCCGCTACACCGGTAACAGGTACCTTTTCCAATAAAGGAAGTTGCTTTCTCTTTTTTGCCATTGCCTATTTTTTTGAAGGTGCAAAGGTATGCAATATTCCATTCAGCCCGTCATCTATTTTACCAGAATCTCAATCCTTCCGCTTTGTACTCCTTTTGCTTTTGCCTCCAGCACGATCGTTCCCGGTTCTTCTCCGGCCTGCACCAACGCAGTAAGCTGTCCGCTGAAAAGCTTCATTCTGGGGAGTTGGAACGATTCCAGACTGGCTGCATTTCCATTGGCAACAGCTTTAAATACACCGGCACCTTTTACCGTAAAAGAAATTTCCCTGTCTTCAACCGGGCAGAAATTTCCAGCTTTATCCACAAGCTTCACGTTGACGAACGAAATGTCCTCGCCGTCAGCGTTAATCACGTTGCGATCGGCCTGCATAACAACGCGATACGGTTTTCCAGCGGTACGCACTTCTTTCTCGGCAACCGCTTTTCCGTTGTTGTCGTACGCCACCACCTTCACCGTTCCCGGTTCATAACGGGTATCCATCCACATCAACCGGTAGCGCTTCTGCCGTTCGAAACTCTTTTGCGCTTCCGCCGTATAACTTCCCTCAAGCGGGATAGACAGCTCCTTGGTACGTTTTCCCTGGCTTTTCCCGTTGATAAACAACTCTGCCGACGGATAACCGGTGTACACAAAAACGGGCGTCACTTCCCCTTCACGCCCTTCCCAATTCCAGTGGGGCAGGATGTGCAGCGTTTCTTCCTCTTTATTCCAGTGGCTGCGATAGAGATAAAAACGGTCCTTGGGAATTCCCGCCAGATCAACCGCGCCAAAAAGGGAGCTGTGACTGGGCCACGCGCTGTAGTATGGCGTCGGTTCTCCCAGGTAATCGATGCCCGTCCAGATAAACTCTCCGATGGTATACGGCAAATCTTCGTGTTGAATAAAATCATCCTCAGGAAGATTCGACCAACCGCAATGCTCTACATCGTATGAAGAGGCCTGATGATCATCGTACTGCGCCATGGATTTACGCTCCACCGGAAACTTGTATACCCCTCGGGAACTAAGCGTAGATGCCGTTTCACTGCCTAAGATTACCTGTTGCGGTAAGCGGTCGTACGCCTCCTGATAACGAAACGGACGATAATTGAATCCTGGAACCTCCATCACGGCCCCCATGTTGTTGGAAAGCACATGGTCGGGACGGTCCATTCCGTTGGTTACCGGACGAGTCGGGTCTTCGCGGTGGCAAATATCTTGCAGGAAACGTGCCACCCTTGAACCGTGCTTGTTACTTTGCTCCTCTACTTCATTGCCTATGCACCACATCACCACACTGGGATTGTTCCGATAATGATGCAGCACGTTCGTCAGGTCCTTCTCCGCCCACTCGTTAAAATAGCGGTTGTAGCCGTTTTTCACTTTCGGAATGGCCCATTCGTCAAACGTTTCCACCATCAGCATCATTCCCATTTCATCGGCAATCCGAACATATTCAGGTGCAGGCATATTGTGTGAAGTGCGGATAGCGTTTACACCCATATCCTGCATCGTACGGATCTGGCGACGGATGGCAGCTTCGTTCACTGCAGCCCCCAGCGGTCCCAAATCGTGATGCAGGCATACGCCCTGAAATTTTATCTTCTCGCCATTCAGGTAAAAACCGTCGTTGGGCTTAATCTCCAGGGTACGTATGCCGAAAGGCGTAGTGTACTCGTCAACCAATTGATTGTTTTCGTAGAGCCTGGACACCGCCGTATACAGGTTCGGCTGTTTAATCCCCCACAATTGGGGATTTTCCACGGCCAGGTTTTGTGAAAATTCACCCATGTCGGCTTTAGAGAGCGTATTCTCTGCGGAAGCGATTGTATTGAACGACTTGTCCCGGATCTCGGTAACCAGTTTCAGATTGCCTTCTCCGGAGGCATGTACCCGGGTGCGGACATTCACACGCGCAACATCTTTTTCCACAACAGGCGTTGTAACGTAAGTCCCCCAGATGGGAATGTGTGTCTTGTCCGTAACGATCAGGTGAACGTTTCGGTAGAGTCCCGCACCGGGATACCAGCGCGATTGTTCTTCAAAATTTTCGAGGCGGACTGCAAGCACATTCTCCTTTCCATCGTTGTTTATAAGACCGGTAATATCAAGATAAAACGTGTTGTATCCGTTCGGCCAATATCCAGCCTCTTTCCCGTTGACGTAAACTCGGGCATTGCTCATTGCCCCGTCGAACTGAATTTTCACCCGCTTGTCACCGGTGAAATCCGGAATCGAGAATCTATTCCTGTACCATCCGACACCGGTGAAAGGAAGTCCGCCCGTTCTTCCGTAATGTTCGGTCGCTTTTGTCTGACCGTCCTGGACAATAGCCATCCGGTGGATATCGTTAGACCGGTCAAACGGGCCGTAAATAGCCCAATCGTGGGGCACCTCCACCGACTGCCAAGAGGCATCGTTGAAATTTATTCCCGAGGCAGATGCGTTGTCTTCACGCGAAAACTTCCAGCCTTTTTTTAACGTTAATTGTACACGGGTTTGCGCTTCAGCAGAAAAAGTCACTGCTAGATAAAACAGAACCATCAAAAGTTGAGCTATCCTCATAAAAAGTAATTTTATTGTATTGAGTTAGTAAAATTCAGTAAAAATGTTCAATCCAGAGGTTTGGTCATATTCCCGGGTTTCACCCATTCATCGAAGTCTTCGGCGGTAACATAACCCAACCGCACCGCCTCCTCCTTTAAGGTGGTTCCGTTTTTGTGAGCAGCTTTGGCTATCTCGGCCGCCTTGTAGTAACCGATTTTTGTATTCAAGGCCGTTACAAGCATCAAGGAATTATTCACCAATGCCTTGATTCTTCCTAAGTTCGGCCTTATTCCTGAAACGCAATGTTCATTGAAAGATACGGCGGCATCTCCAAGAAGGCGGGCGCTCTGTAAGAAGTTCGCCGCCATAACCGGTTTAAAAACATTTAATTCAAAATGGCCCTGCATGCCGGCAACACCTATCGTCACATCGTTTCCCAGGATTTGTGCGCAAACCATCGTTACAGCTTCTGCCTGAGTAGGATTCACCTTCCCCGGCATGATGGAAGAACCCGGCTCATTGGCAGGGATCGTTATCTCTCCAATTCCACTTCGTGGCCCGGATGCAAGCATACGGATATCATTGGCTATCTTGTTAAGCGAAACCGCCACCTGTCTCAATGCTCCGTGCGTTTCAACCAGGGCATCGTGTGCGGCAAGTGCTTCGAATTTATTTTTTGCAGTCACGAAAGGCAACCCTGTAAACTCCGCTATGTATTTTGCTGCGAGGACATCGTAATTTCTGGGAGCATTCAGGCCGGTCCCTACCGCGGTTCCGCCAAGAGCCAGTTCGGCCAGGTGAGTCAAGGTGGTTTCAATGGCTTTTATACCGTATTCCAGCTGAGCAGCATATCCACTGAACTCTTGTCCCAATGTCAGGGGGGTAGCATCCATAAAGTGAGTACGCCCGATCTTGACCACTTCTTCCGTTTCGATGGATTTTACAGCAAGTGTTCTTTGTAAACCACGCAATCCCGGCAAGGTAACCTCAACAATTTTTTTATAGCAGGCAATGGACATCGCCGTTGGAAACGTATCGTTGGATGACTGCGATTTATTTACATCATCGTTCGGGTGAAGGGGCTTCTCTCCATCGCCGACTTCCCTCCCGGAAATCTGATAAGCGCGGTTGGCAATCACTTCGTTTACGTTCATGTTGCTTTGCGTTCCAGAGCCGGTCTGCCAGATAACCAAAGGGAACTGATCGTCCAGCTTCCCCTCCAGTATTTCATCACACACTTGCGCAATCAGGTCCCGTTTTTCCTGCGACAACACCCCCAGCTCGCAATTGGCGTACGCAGCACTTTTTTTCAGGTACGCAAATCCATAAATAATATCCAGAGGCATGGAAGCAGGCGCTCCTATTTTAAAATTGTGGAGCGAACGTGCGGTTTGCGCACCCCAGAGTTTATCAGCAGGAACTTTTACCTCCCCCATCGTATCTTTCTCAACTCTGTATTTTATTTTGGATTTTTTAGAATTCATCCCTTTTCTGATTTTCTTTATTTAACTTTTGTACCCGTTACTGCTACGGCCAAATCTTCCAACAGACGATATATTGTGCCTCATTCCCCAAGTCAGTAAAAAGGCAGACCTGCCCTTTCCTTCAAAGCCTGATAACCAAACAGCGTCCAACCTTATTAATGCGAGTAGATAATCAGGATGGAAACATCTTCTGTATATCACTGAACCAAATAGACCGCACGCTGTAGCAAAGAAACAATTTTTTACTCAACAGACCAAATTCAAGTTTAACAGCTATACCTTTTTATTATAAAAAATAATATAAAATTATTGAACAATTTGCCGGGATTTTCGTTTATTTCTTACAAAAATATTTCCCTGTTTTTGCGGTAAAATCCCGGTATCACTTTTTAATAACACTCACATGAAAAAAACAGCTTTATTATCCCTTTTGGCACTGATGATTATGGGTGGTGTCAACGCACAACAAATTAACAGACAATCGAATGCCGCTGACGGGCTGCTGTCGGGAGGCAAAACCATCCTAAAGGCCAATGTCCTGGGGTGGGCGACTCGGAATTTCGGGTTTTACGGAGAACAGATCATTAGCAAAAACATCAGCGCCGTACTGGGAGTGAACATTATGCCCCAGGGCGGGGTCCCTTATATCAGCCGTTTTTCAGATGATCCTCAACTCGAAGACATCCGGATTGGCACGTTCTCCTTTACACCCGAGGTGCGTTTTTACTTAAGCAGATCCGGCTACGGTAAAGGCTTCTATATTGCCCCATATTACAAATACGAACGCTTTAAAGCTTCAAACCTCTTAATAGAATTTGAAGATCAGAATAGTGTGCCGCAAGAAATTAACCTTAAGGGTAATTTGAATACCCACAGTGGGGGAGCAATTATCGGAATACAATGGTTAGCCGGGAAAAAGAAAAGGATCGCGCTTGACTGGACAATCATTGGTGCTCACTACGGCACGAACAAAGCCCTATTTAACGGAACTTCCAGCCATGAAATGTCTGCAGAAGAGCAAGCAAGCCTGAAACAGGAGATTATAAAGAACCTGAACGACATTGAAATTGGAGGGAAAAAAATTGCGGAGGTAGAGCGTGTTGATGTCTCTTCCACTTCGGCAGAAGCAAAGACCAAAGGCCCGTGGGCTTTTATCCGCTCTTCTTTCTCCATAGGATACAGGTTTTAAATGTAAGAAACATTTTTTAAATGTTAAAGTTTGAAAAATACATTGCTTTTTATTTTTTTAAACCTACATTTGCAGCAAAATAATTGGAATATGAACATTTCTCTTGCTAACGGATATTGGTGGCGCTACTTACAACTCAACCGGTCGTAAGGGAAGCAGTCGTATCTATAGCAAGAACTCAATAACAATAAACATAGAAGAGCCTGTCGCACCTGCGACAGGCTCTTTTCGTTGGTATCAAACAAAAAAAACAGTATATGCAGAATTTTTCAGTAGATAAGTCCGGATTTTACGGTGAATTTGGCGGAGCCTATATTCCTGAAATCCTTCACAGATGCGTTACCGAATTGCAGGACGCCTATCTCAGAATCCTGGAAAGCGAATCGTTTAAAAAAGATTTTGACCAGCTTCTCCGGGATTACGTAGGCAGGCCTTCTCCGCTTTACCGGTCTGGGTACCTTTCCGGTAAACACGGATGCAGCATCTACCTCAAACGGGAAGACTTAAACCATACCGGGGCACACAAGATCAACAATACAATCGGCCAGATTCTTGTCGCCAAACGATTGGGGAAAACCCGAATTATCGCCGAGACGGGTGCCGGGCAGCACGGTGTGGCAACCGCTACTGTTTGTGCGTTGATGCAGATGGAATGTATTGTTTATATGGGAAAAACCGATGTGGAACGCCAAGCCGTAAACGTCAAGAAGATGCAGATGCTGGGTGCAACGGTCGTTCCGGTTACTTCGGGGAACATGACGTTGAAGGATGCTACCAACGAAGCCATCCGCGACTGGTGCTGCAACCCGACGGACACACATTATATCATCGGATCCACCGTTGGGCCTCACCCCTATCCCGATATGGTAGCCCGGTTACAATCAGTCATCAGTGAAGAGATCAGGAAGCAGCTGATGGAAAAGGAAAACCGTGCCGTTCCCGATTATCTTTTCGCCTGCGTGGGAGGGGGAAGCAACGCTGCGGGAACCATCTATCACTTCCTGAACGATGATGCGGTGAAAATCGTACTCGCCGAAGCAGGCGGCAAGGGAATCGACAGCGGAGAAACGGCAGCCACCATACAAATGGGCTCTATTGGAATTATCCACGGGTGCAAAACGTTGGTGATGCAAACGGAAGACGGACAAATCACGGAACCTTATTCCATTTCCGCCGGGCTGGACTATCCGGGTATTGGGCCCATCCACGCCCACCTGACAACTACCCGGCGGGCACAGGTAGTTGCCGTAAACGATGACGAAGCCCTAAAAGCCGCTTTCGAACTTACGCGTTATGAAGGCATTATCCCTGCATTGGAGTCGGCTCACGCACTCGCTGCGCTCGATAAAATCACTTTCAAACCGTCCGACATAGTTGTCCTGACACTTTCGGGAAGGGGGGATAAAGACCTGGAGACTTACTTTAAACAGATTGATGCAGATTGATTTAAGATTGAAAACAGGTTGTTGTATACAGTCTGGAAATCAATCTCTTTCAATCTCTTTCAATCTCTTTCAATCTCTTTCAATCTCTTTCAATCTCTTTCAATCTAAAAAATATGACTTACAA
>ENA-UOOH01001551-UOOH01001551.1-fermentation-metagenome-genome-assembly--contig:-NODE-1551-length-22042-cov-3.260881_pt1 | contig 22042 bp, 19 predicted proteins | sample MGYA00245778_ERZ724025 | MGnify/ENA primary metagenome ERZ724025 (study PRJEB28704, sample SAMN03018313) | fermentation metagenome | biome: anthropogenic terrestrial biome; feature: soil; material... | reverse complement strand
GGGGCGCACATCCCCAAGCGTGGTGGAGGGCACACCCCGCAAAAAATCCTCGGCCAGCTGGGCCGGTGCGCGGTAGCCGCCGCCACCCAGGGCAAACGCCTTCTCTTCCCAATGGCGCTGATAGTTATAGCCCGCCATGGGGTCGCCGCCATAATCTTCCGGCCGCACGTCCACCAGAATGGCGGCGTTGGCGTTCTCGCCATTGCGGCGGTAGGGGCTCATGCCGTTGACGCACAGGCGCTGCGGCTCGCTGGAGGCATTGACCACCTTGCCGCCCGGACACATGCAAAAGGTATACGCCCCCCGCCCATCCGGCAGGCGGTGGCTGAGATGGTATTCCGCCGGGGGCAGGTAGTCCATGTCGGCTTGGGGGCTGTATTGCGCGCGGTCGATGACGATCTGCCGCTGCTCCAGCCGCAGGCCGATGGAGAAGGGCTTGGCCGTCATGTACAGCCCGGCATCATATAGCATGCGCTGGGTGTCCCTGGCGCTGTGGCCCAGGGCCAGGATAAGGCGTTCGGTTTCAATCTCCATGTTCTCTGTGCCGCGGGCGGCGAAAATACCCCGCAGCACGCCCTGCTCAACACGCAGGCTGCTCAATTTGGTATCAAAAAACACCTCGCCGCCCAGCGACTCAATCTCCCGCCGGATGGAGGCCACCACCTTGGGCAAACGGTCGGTACCTATGTGGGGGCGAGCCAGCCACAGGATGCTCTCGGGCGCGCCGTGGGCGACCAATATCTCCAATACCTCCCGGCAAAGCGGATCCTTGATGCCGGTGGTGAGCTTGCCGTCCGAAAACGCGCCGGCGCCGCCTTCGCCGAACTGGATGTTGCTCTCCGGGTCCAATATACCTTGGCGGTACAGCAGGCCCACGCTACGCCCCCGCTCGTGGGCGGGCTTGCCCCGCTCCAGCACAATGGGCCGCAGGCCGGCTCGCGCCAGGTACAGCGCGGCGAACAACCCGCAAGGCCCCAGACCCGCCACCACCGGACGGTGCGCAGTGGGCTGCGCCCGGGGGATAGCCATGCGCGGGTGGGCCTCGACCAGTTGCGCGTCTTTCAGCTTTAGTTGGCGCAGCCAGGCGGCCTCATCGCGTTTGAGTTCGGCATCCACCGCGTAGACCAGCAGAATATCGCCCTTGTCGCGGGCATCCACGCTTTTTTTCGCGATGCGCAGGCTGCTCACGTCCTGCGGTTCCAGACGCAGGCGCCGCAATGCCTCCTGCATTGCTGCCTGGTCGCCGCCCTGCGGGGATACGCGGATGTTGGACAAACGAATCAAAATGGACGCCCTCCTGCTCACAATGCGTGTAGCATATCACAGTCGGGCGTCCGGGGAAACGTTATCATCCATTTCAATGACGGCATTATGGATTTCTACATCAATAGGTGCGTCAGTTCCCACACTCCACGCTGATTTCATTGAACAGCCGCAGCAGGTCTTCCATCTCCAGACGTTGTTTGCCTTTGTCGCGCACATCCAGCACCGCCTGTCCCTGGTGCATCATCAGCAGGCGGTCGCCATAATCCAGCGCGAAGCGCAGGTTGTGGGTCACCATGATGGCGGTCAGCCCGCTTTCGCGCACCATGCGGTCGGTGAGGTGCATGATGATGTCGGCTGCCTTTGGGTCCAGGGCGGCGGTGTGCTCGTCCAATATGAGGTAGTCCACCGGGGTCAGGCGGCTCATGGTGAGGGCCAGCGCCTGGCGCTGCCCGCCCGACAGGCTGCCTGCCTTGGCGTCCATCATGTTTTCAAGCCCCAGGCCCAGCTCGGCCAGCATCTGCCGCCAGAGGGGCACGCGGCTTTTGTCGGTTCCTGGTCGCAGGTTCATGCGCAGGCGCTTGTTGTCGGCCAGGGCCATATTTTCACGGATGGTCATCTTGGCGCAGGTGCCCAGCGCCGGGTTCTGATAGATGCGGGCGATGCGGCGGGCGCGCAGGTGTTCCTTCTGCCGCGTGATGTCCTGTCCATCCAGCAGCACTTGGCCGCGGTCGGGCAGCAGGGAGCCGCACAGGATGTTGAGCATGGTCGTCTTGCCCGAGCCGTTGGAACCCACCACCGACAGAAACTGCCCCTTGTCCACAGCCAGCGAAAAATCGTCAAACAGGCCGATTTCGCGTACCGTGCCGGGGTTGTATACCTTGTCTATGTTGCGCAGCTCAAGCATCGGCCTTCTCCTTTCGCTTCAGGGTGCCCGAGGCCAAGATGGCCAGGAACAGCGCCGCCGTGACCAGCTTCATATCCATGGGGGACAGGCCGCAGGCGATGGCGAAGGCCACGCATACCTTGTACAGGATAGCGCCAACAATCACCGCTGTGGTGGCGCGCACCCTGTCCACCCGGCGCAACAGGTTGATGCCAATGATGACCGAGGCCAGCCCCAGCACCATGGTGCCAGTGCCCATGGAGACCTCAAACAATCGCTGCTCCTGACATACCACGGCACCCGAGAGCGCCACCAGGGCGTTGGCCATGGTGAGACCCACAATTTTTACGTTGCCCTTGTCGCGGCCCATGGAGGTGACCACCACCTCGTTGTCCCCCGCCGCCCGAAGTAGGTAGCCCGCGCGCGTGGCCAGGAAGAGGTCCAGCAGCACCTTGAGCGCCAACACCAGCACGCCGGAGATGATCAGCACCCGCAGGCCGAGGGGCAGCAGATTGGCCACCGGGTTGTTGCGAAACAGCGTCGCTGTGGTGCGGGGGATGGATAGCAGAGCGTTGCCGCCCGTGATGCGCAGGTTGATGGAGTACAGCGCCGTCATCATGATGATGCCCGAAAACAAGGCTCGCACCCGCAGCTTCACATGAATCAGCCCGGTGCACAGCCCGGCCAGCGCGCCGCACAGCGTGGCGGCCAGCAGCGCGGCCAGCGGATGCCACCCATGCAGCAGCAGCGTGGTGGAGACCGCGCCGCCCAGGGGAAAGGAGCCATCCACCGTCAAATCCGGGAAATCGAGAATGGTGTAGGTGAGCATGATGCCCAGCGCCAGCACCGCGTAGAGCAGCCCCTGTTCCAGCGTGCTTGGCAGCGTGGCGATGAAGGTTGAGAGCAAAGCGTACCTCCAGTGGTCGGGAAGGAGAGGGGGAGGGGTTAGGAGGGAGGAGTTAGCGGTTAGGGGGTTAGGGGTTAGGAGTTAGGGGGTGTCGTGTACGCTTGAGCAGCGCCGAAGGAGCGACCATTCACTCCTAACGGCTAACCCCTCACCCTTCACCCTTCATTTGTTCGCCGTTACATCCGTGCCGCGTTCCAGCAGCTCGGCGGGCAGTGTGAGGCCCAGCGCCTCCAGCGCCTGGGGGTTGTAATACAGGGCACTTTCGCTGATGGTTTCGTATGGGATGGCAGCGGCGTCCTCGCCCTTCAGCACACGGGCGGCCAAGTGGCCGGTCTGACGGCCCAAGGCGAAGTAATCCAGCCCTTCGGCGGCTACGCAGCCGCGCACCACCTGTTCAATTTCGCTGCCGTAAATTGGCTTCTTGAGCGGTTCGGCCGCGTCCAGCACGGCATCCAGGTACTGCACCACGGTGTTGTCCAGCACCATGGTCAACAGGTCTGCCTTCTTGAGCAGGGCGGGGGCGGCCAGGGCAACATCCGCGCCGGTGGCAATGCCCATGGCCTCCACGGTGAAGCCATACTTGGGCGCCAGGTCCTGATACTGTTTCACCTGTACGGCGGAGTTGGTCTCGCTGAGGGTATAGAGGATGCCAATCACCTTGGCATCGGGCTGCAGGGCGCGGATGGTTTGCAGCTGTTTTTCCACGGGCAGCTCGTCGCTGGTGCCGGTGGTCAGCCCATCGCCCAGGCCCTCGGCCGTGGCCAGCCCAGCCTCCTTGGGGGAGGAGACGGCGCTGTATACCACGGGGATTTTGCCGTCGGCGGTGTTCACGCTCACCACGGCCATGGGGGTGGCGATGGCGGCAATCAGGCTGTAGTTGTTATTGACGAACTTGCTGGCGATGCCGGCGGCCAGGCCCATGTCGGCCTGGGCATTCTGATAGTCATAGGTTACGTTGACGCCCTCCTCAAAGCCATGCTCCAGCATGCCCTGGATAAAGCCCTCGCGGCAGTTGTCCAGCGAGCCATGCACCGCAAACTGGGCGATGCCCACATGCAGAACGGTTTCATCCGCCATCACGGCGGGAAGCGTAATCAACAGGGCCAGGGTCAAACCGATTGCGAGTATCTTTTTCATGGGGATATCTCCTTTTATCATGTTTTTTCTGTGTTCAGGTTTCGGGAGTCAGACCTCCGCCAACCGCCCAGAAATACGCAAGCCCAGCCTCGCGCATCATGATCAGCCCCCTTTCATCCTTCGTATCAGCCAACGAAAAACCGCCCCAAGCAATTGCTTGAGGCGGTGTAACCGCGGTACCACTCAAATTGGCCAAAGGCCCACTCGTTCCATATACCAGCATATATGCCGCCATGATAACGGGTGCGGATCCCGTCGAGACCTACTGGCTTGCGCGTTGGGCCCCGCCCTCAGGAGTCCATTCGCCGGCTGCTCGCAGGCCGCTTTGCACCATCCGCGGCTCTCTGTGCTGGTTGCCTTGCCGGTTACTTCGTTCCCTCACGGGTTTGAGCGCATTGTAGCGGCCAAGGGGGTGGGTGTCAAGCGCCTCGCGCGGCCCGCGGCGCATTGACAGACAGGCCCTGAATGAGTAGGATAGCAAACGGATTGAGCGCCTTTTGGCGCGAGGGGAGTGGGAGATGCGGCGCTGTTTTTGCTTTGTGTTTTTGCTGTTGATATGCCTGGTATTGCCTAATGCGCAGGCCGCTGAAGAGGGGACAGACGTCCTGCTCAGCTTCACGGGGGATTGCACCCTGGGCAGCGAGGAGCGTACGCGCTGGCAGCCAACCTCCTTTGACAGCTATATCGAGCAGCACGGCTACGCCTATCCCTTTGCGAAGGTGCAGTCCGTCCTGGCGCAGGACGATGTCACCGTCATCAACCTGGAGAATGTGTTCTATCAATTCAAGTCCAACCAGGCGCAAAAGACATACACCTTCCGCGGGCCGCCGGAGTTCGCCCAGATATTGACCGAGGGCAGTGTGGAGCTCAGCTACCTGGGCAACAACCACACCAACGATTATGGGGTCCCGGGCTTTCGCAGCACGGTGCGCACGCTGGAGGAGGGCGGCCACAACTGGTTTGCCACCACCGACCACAGCGTCAAGACCTGGATATATGAGAAGAACGGCGTCAGGGTGGGCTTTACCGGCTGCTACCTGACCTACTACAACCGCCGACAGGAGGATGTCAAGAAAGGCTTTGAGGAGCTCAAGGCCCAGGGGTGCGACTTTATTGTGGCCGTGATGCACGGCGGCCAGGAGTACGGCCCCCGGCAGGACAAGCGCATGCAGCGGCTGGCCCGTTCTCTGGTGGACTTGGGGGCCGGCCTGGTGGTGGGGCATCACCCCCATGTGCTGCATGGGGTGGAGGTGTACAATCAGGCCACCATCCTGTATTCGCTGGGCAACTTCAGCTTTGGCGGAAACAAGGAGCTGCGCGTGACCCAGACCATGATTGCCCAGGCCAAGCTGCGATTTGATGCGCAGGGCACATACGCTGGGCACCAGGTCAACCTGATTCCTGCCTATCCCTCCGGCACCATGGACTACAACAACTACCAGCCTGTGCTGGCCCGGGGGGCGGAGGCGCAGGCCATCATCGACCTGGTGGCGACGATGTCCACCATCCCGCTTTCCCCCTATGTGGAAGGCGTGGGCGCATGGCAGGAGCCTGTGCTGCCCGCGCAGCCCGATTGAGCGCAAGGAGCGATTATGTATCCGATTATATCAAAAGAGCGCCTGAACCCCACGGTATCCCGCATGGTGATTGCAGCCCCGCTGGTGGCGCGCAAGGCACAGGTGGGTCAGTTCATCATCCTGCGGGCGGGGGAGCGCAGCAAGCGCATGCCCTTCACGGCGTCCGATGTGGACCGCGAGCTGGGCACGGTGGCCATCATCTATCAGGTGGTGGGGGCCGGCACGATGGAGCTGGACCAGCTGGAGGCCGGGCAATCCCTGCACGACTTTGTGGGCCCGCTGGGCACGCCCAGCGACTTGGAGGGGCTCAACAAGGTGTGCATCGTGGGCGGCGGCGTGGGCTGCGCCATCGCGTACCCGGCGGCCAAGGCGCTGCACCGCATGGGGGCCCAGGTGCACAGCATCATCGGCTTTCGCAACCACGAATTGGTGATATTGGAAGACCAGTTCCGCGCGGTCTCCAATCGCCTGCGCGTGATGACCGATGACGGCAGCCATGGCGAAAAAGGCCTGGTAACCCACGCGCTGCTTGAGTGGCTGGAGGCGGGCGAGAACTACGACCAGGTGATTGCCATCGGCCCTTTGCCGATGATGAAGTTTGTGGCCGCCACCACCAAACCCTTTGGCGTGAATACCATCGTCAGCATGAACTCCATCATGGTGGACGGCACGGGCATGTGCGGCGGCTGCCGGGTCACCGTGAGCGGCCAGACGCGCTTCGCCTGCGTGGACGGGCCGGATTTTGACGGCCATCAGATTAACTTTGACGAGGCGATTGCCCGCAGCCGCATGTACCAGCCCTTTGAGCAGCATGCCCGCGAGGACGCCTGCCGCCTGTATCAAAAGGAGATGAGCTGATGGCGCAGCCCAGGCGCGTGCCCCTGCCTACCCGCGACCCGCAGCAGCGGGCCGGCGACTTTCAGGAGGTAGCCACCGGCTATGACGCCGCCATGGCCCGTGAGGAGGCCGCTCGCTGCCTGCAGTGCAAGCACCGGCCTTGCGTAGGGGGCTGCCCGGTGGGCATTGACATCCCCGGTTTTATCGGCAAAATCGCCCAAGGCGACGATGAGGGCGCGTGGAACATCCTCTCCCGCGATACGGCGCTGCCCGCGGTGTGCGGCCGTGTGTGCCCGCAGGAGAACCAGTGCGAGAAATACTGTGTGCGCGGCATCAAGGGCGAGCCGGTGGGCATCGGCAACCTGGAGCGTTACGCGGCGGACTATTTTCAAAGCGGGGCTTGCCCCGTGCCCCAGCAGATTCCCTGGAACGGCCGGCGCGCTGCGGTGGTGGGGGCCGGGCCTTCGGGCCTCACCTGTGCCGGGGAGCTGGCGCGCCTGGGCTGGCGGGTGACCATCTTTGAGGCCCTGCACGAGCCGGGCGGCGTGCTCACCTACGGCATCCCGGAGTTTCGCCTGCCCAAGGCCATTGTGCGCCGCGAGGTGGAGAACCTGACCGCCCTGGGGGTGGATGTGCGCTGCAACATCGTCATCGGCAAGACATTGACGGTGGACGAGTTGTTCTCCGATGGCTACGAGGCCGTGTATATAGCCTCCGGCGCCGGGCTGCCGCGGTTTATGGGCATCCCCGGCGAGGGGCTTAACGGCGTGCTCAGCGCTAACGAATACCTCACCCGCATCAATTTGATGAAGGCCTACGAGCCGGGCGCGGCCACGCCCATCTTCAAAGGGCAGCATGTGGCCGTGGTGGGCGGTGGCAACGTGGCCATGGACGCCGCGCGCAGTGCCCGCCGCATGGGCGCGCAATCGGTCACGGTGGTGTACCGCCGGGGGCTGGAGGAAATGCCCGCCCGCCGCGAGGAGGGGCACCACGCGCAGGAGGAGGGCATCCTCTTCCGCACCCTCAGCGCGCCGGTGGCCATTTTGGGCGAAAATGGCTGGGTTAAGGGCCTGCAGTGCATCCAGATGACGTTGGGCGAGCCGGACGCCTCCGGGCGCAGACGGCCGGTGGAGCAGCCGGGCAGCGAGTTTGAGCTGGCCATCGACACCCTCATCATCGCCATCGGCACCGCCCCCAATCCCATGCTGACGCGCACCACGCCGGGGCTTGATACCAATGCCCGCGGCTGCATCCGGGCGGATGCCCGGGGACAGACCACCCGGCCCTATGTGTGGGCGGGCGGCGATGCGGTAACAGGCGCCGCCACCGTGATTTTGGCCATGGGCGCCGGCAAGGAGGCCGCCCGGGCCATCGACCGGGCCGCGCAGGAAGGAGCACCCACATGACCACCAAACGCAAACTGTCCGACCTGCGCCAGTGGGTGGAGCTGAGTTCCCCGGTCACGCTGGGCTTTGCCGGGCTGTCGCTGCTGGCCCTGCTGCTTAACACACTGACGGGCGGGGCCTCCAACTGCGCGCTGTTCAGCGTGTACCGATTCTCGCCTGGCGACCTGCTTGGCTACCTGCGGCTGGTGCTGCACGTGCTGGGGCACGCCAATTTTGCCCACTACGCCGGCAACATGAGCCTGCTGCTGGTGCTGGGCCCGCTGGTGGAAAAGCAGTACGGCGCCGGACGATATTTGATTATGATTGTGATTACCGCGCTGGTAACCGGGCTTGCGCACATCGTGCTCTCGCCCGGTACGGCGGCCCTGGGGGCCAGCGGCGTGGTGTTTATGCTGATTTTGCTGGCGGCCATGGCCGGGCGCTCGGGCGGCAAGGTGCCGCTGACGCTGATTGTGGTTGCCATCATCTACCTGGGCGGCGAACTGGCTGGCGGCCTGTTCGGGCAGGATAATGTGTCCCAGCTGGCCCATATCGCGGGCGGTGTCTGCGGCATTGTGTTTGGCATGATATGGAAGGGGCGGCCTGACCGCCTGTAAGCAGTAGGAGGCCCATGGATATTCTGACCGCGGTTTATCAAATTCTGATGATGCTGGGCATCGCGCTGATTGGCCTGTGGCTGCGCCGGCGCGATGTATTCAGCCCCCCGGTCATCAAGGGTGTCAACGCCATCGTATTGCAGGTAGCCATGCCCGCGCTGGTGCTGATGATATCGCAAAAGGACTATACGCCCGAGGTGATGGACAGCTTCTGGCGCATTTTACTGGCATCCACTGTGCTGCTGGCGGCGGGCGGCGTGGGCTTGTTCCTGCTGAGCAAGCGATTCGTGCAGCCAGACCGGCGGGCCGCCTTTGCCGCCATGGTGATGCTGCCCAACGCAGCGTTCATGGGCATCCCCATTGTGACGGCGCTGTATGGTGACCTGGGCGTTGCCTACCTGTCCGGGTTTATCGCCGCGTTTAATGTAGCGGGGTGGACTGCCTTTCACGCCCTGTTTGCTGACAGGCACGCCAACCCCCTCAAGCCGCTGATGAATGCGGGGTTCATCTCCACGCTGGTGGCATTGGCGCTGATTTACTTCAAAATCCGCTTGCCGGTACCCTTTGTGTCGCTGTTTACCCAGTTGGGCAACCTGACCACGCCGCTGGGCATGCTGCTGGCGGGCGCCAGGCTGTATGAGCTGAAGCCCGCCCTGCTGCGCGACCGCAGCCTGTGGGTGGGCAGCGGGCTGAGTTTGCTTGCCGTGCCGCTGGTGATGTGGCTAATCTTGAAGGCGCTGGGTTTCACGGGCATGGCGCTCAACATTGTAACGCTGGGGTTCATGATGCCCTCAGCCGTCACCGTACAGCTGTTTGCTGAAAAGTATGACAAGGACAGCGTGTATGCCGCCACCGGCGTATCCCTTACCACGCTGCTGTGCGTGGTCACCATCCCCTTGATGATGTGGGTCACCGGGCTGTGATTGCACAAATGGCCGCGTAGAATCTCACACAGAGCAAATATCAAGCCCCGCCTTCATACAGAGGGCGGGGCTTGATGGAGTGATGGGCTATCCTTGTCCAGTTTTACTCGGTCACCACATCATAGGGCCAGCTGCCAATGCCGCCAAAGTCATACACGGCGGTATAGCCCATATCCACCAGCGCGTTGGCGGCCTGACGGCTGCGGTTGCCGCTGCGGCAGTAGACCAGAATCTCGGCGTCCTTGTCCGGCAGCAGCTCGAGCGCGTCGCTGGTGATATTGCTGACGGGCAGCAGCACCGCGCCCGGGATATGCCCCTGGGCGTATTCCTCCGGCGTGCGCACGTCCAGAATGATGACCTCATCGCCGCTGTCCATGCGGGCCTTGGCCTGCTCCTCGGTGAGCTGGCGGTACTCGGCATTGGGGGCCTCGGTCGCCACCGCGGCAGGCTGTGCCTCGGCCGCTTCCTGCGTGGCCGCGGGGGATGCCTCGGGCGTGATGGTGGCAGCGGGTGTGGCCGTGGGCGCGGGGGCTTGAGGCGCGCAGGCGGTCAGGCCGATGGCTAAAGCCAACAGCGCTGCCAACAAAATAAACTGCTTCATGTGATGTGTCCTTCCCCGGCGTCAGCGCGCCAGCTGTCCGCGGTAGCTCATGATGCCGCCGATGTTAGTGGCCTTGGTATAGCCCATGCGGCCCATCGCGGCCACTGCCATGCCGCTGCGCGAGCCGCTGTGGCAATAGGCGTAGATGGTGGTGCTCTTGTCGGGAATCAGCTGCTCGATGCGGTTGAGCTCATCCAGCGGGATGGAGATGCTGCCGGGGATATGCCCGTCCCGGTACTCCTCGGGGCTGCGTACGTCCACCAGGCGGATGCTGTCATCGTTCTTGATGTTCTCCATGGCCTGTGCCATGGACAGGGCATTGCCCCTGCTGCCAAACCAGTTAAAAATAGCGTTGGTCCTCCTTGCGTCAATGTCTTTGTTATTATATCCCCACAAGGAATTTTCAGACAGTCGCTCGCGGACAATTGTTTTGCGGTATAATCAAGGCACAGGCCGCCAAACCTTCGGAGGTGGAAACATGGTCACCGTTTTAATCGCAGATGACAACAAACAAATCACCGACATCCTGGCCGAGTACAGCAAAAAGGAAGGCTATGAGGTGCTGGTCGCCCGGGATGGGCGGCAGGCGCTGCAGCTGTTTGAACAGCATAAGCCCGATGTGGTGCTGCTGGACGTCATGATGCCACAGGTGGATGGCTTTGCCGTCTGCCGTGAAATCAGGCGCGCCTCCGATACCCCGGTCATCATGATTACCGCCCGGGGGGAGGATTTTGAGAAAATCATGGGGCTGGATACCGGCGCCGATGACTATATCGTCAAGCCCTTTTCGCCCGCCGAGGTGATGGCGCGGGTGCGCTCGGTCCTGCGGCGCATCGCCCGCGGCGAGCAAAAGGACAGGCAGGTGTTTGAGCAGGGCTCCCTGCGGGTGGATTTGGACAACTATGAGGTCAGTGTAGGCGGCCGCCCCGTGCCACTGACGCGCAAGGAGCTGGAAATCCTCTGGACGCTGGTCAACGCGCCGGGGCGGGTGTTCTCCCGTGAACACCTGCTCAACACGCTGTGGGGGCAGGATTATTACGGCGACAACCGCACGGTGGATTCCCACATCAAGCGACTGCGGGCCAAGCTGGATGAAAACGCGCATCCCGGCTGGGAGATCAAGACCATCTGGGGCGTGGGCTACAAGTTTGAGGTGACCGACGATGCGCCATAAAATCGCCTTCAAGCTGAGCCTGGCTTTCTTCGCGGCGCTGCTGCTGTTCGCCCTGCTGATGGGCGGGCTGTTTTATACGCTGTTTCGCAAATACAGCTTCGACGCCAAGAAGGTGCAGATGCATGCCCAGGCGGATGCTATCGCGGCGGCATACGCGGGCGACATGGCAGGTGGCGCGCCTACCACGCCCGGGCGGGGCATGGGGCAGCGGGGCGGCATGGGGCCATCCCTGCGCATGTTGGATGACCTCACCTCGGGCAACGCCTGGGTGGTGGACGCCAACCTGCAGTTGCTCACCAGCGGGCGCGGCCAGCGCAGCTATGCGTACGCGGATCTGCCTCAGGACGCGGAGCAGGTGGTAGACCGGGTGTTCCAGGGCGAGCATGTGTTCAGCGAGGGGTTCAGCGCGCTGCTGGCGGCGCCTACATTGACCGTGGGCGCGCCCATCGAGGCGGATGGACGCGTCATCGGCGCGGTGCTGCTGCACGCGCCGGTGGAGGGCGTACAGGAGGCGGCAGCCGGCGGCACCAACATTTTGCTGCTCAGCATGGGCGTTGGCCTGGTGGTCAGCGTATTGCTCTCCTGGCTCACGGCGGGCTGGATGGCCCGGCCGCTCAAGCGTATGCGAGGCACTGCCCAGGCCTTGGCGGCGGGGGACTATACCGCCCGCACAGGCATCCGCCAAAGCGACGAGATTGGTGACCTGGCCGGCGCTATCGATACCCTCAGCGTGCGGCTGGAGGATGCCCGCCAGGAGGGCGATAAGCTGGAGCGCATGCGCCGAGACTTTGTGGCCAACATCTCCCACGAGCTGCGCACGCCGGTGACGGTCATCCGCGGCTCGCTGGAGGCGCTGCGGGACAGTATTGTCAGCCAGCCCGAAAAGGTGGCTGCTTATCACGAGCAGATGCTGGCGGAAAGCCGGGGGCTGGAGCGTTTGGTAAATGATTTGCTGGATTTATCCCGGCTGCAAAACCTGGATTTTCGCATCGACATGGAGGAGCTGAACCTGACGGAACTGCTGCCCGATGCCGCGCGCAGCGCCGGACGGTTGGCAGCGGATAAAGGGATTGATATTGACCTGCGGATGGACCAACCTCTGCTGCCCATACATGGCGACTACGCGCGCCTGCGGCAGATGCTGCTGATCATATTGGGCAACGCTGTCAAGTTTTCACCGCCGGGCGGCAGGGTCAGCGTTGCGCTGACGGACCGCACTGTCACCATCGCCGATCAGGGGCCGGGCATCGCACCGGAGGATTTGCCCCACATATTCGATCGCTTTTACAAGACGTCCGGCGGCGCCAACCCGGAGGGCTCGGGCCTGGGCCTGGCCATCGCACGGCAGATTGCCCAGCGCCACGGCATTGAACTGACGGCCGATAACGCGCCCGAGGGTGGCGCGGTGTTCAAGCTCGTATTCTGACCGGCCCGTGGGTATACTGTGTGCAGACTGCTTGAAAGGAAACCAACCACAGATATGGACAAGATGATATGCCCCTGCAAAAAGGTGACCCGAAGTGATGTGCTGCGCGCCATGGCGGAGGGGGCCAGGACATTCAAGGATATCAAAAAGGTAACCGGTGCCGGCAGCAAGTGCGGCAAGTGTGAAGACGATATCCGCAAGCTGCTCAAGAAGCACGGCAAAGATCAGGACAAACAAAAGGATAAGAACAAAGACAAGGGGAAGGCCAACAAGCTGGAGCACCATGAGCAGCCCATTGTGGTGGACGCGCTGGTGCTGGAATGCCGGGACGCGGCAGCGCTGGCGGACTTCTATGCCACCTTGCTTGGGTGGCAGCGAGGACATGATGCGCCGGGCGAGTGGATGGACATCGTTTCGCCCACCGGCGGCACCAGGCTACTCTTCCACCAAAATGCGGACCACCTGCCGCCTGTGTGGCCGCCTGAACCGGGTGCCCCCCAACTGCAAGCGTACCTGGACCTGGCCGTGAAGGACAAGGCTGCCATGCGTCAGGCTGTGGAACTGGCCCTGTCCCTGGGCGCCCGGCTGCCCGAAGCGCAATTCGGCGAAGATAAATGGACCACGCTGATTGATCCGGCGGGCCACCCATTTTGTTTGGTTATCGGATAACTATACGAATTAATCCCCGCGGGCCAGCTTACGCCGGGCCTTGGTAGACGCGAACTCAATCACCAGCATCAGGATAATCATACCCGTCAGAAAGGCACCCACGATGCTCCATCGGCGGGTGCTGATGGCCTGGATGAGGCTGGCACCGATACCGCCCGCGCCCACAATGCCCAGGGTGGCCGCGTCCTTGATGTTGATGTCAAAGCGGTAGATCACCGTGGACACCATGTTGGCCGTCAGCTGCGGCAGGATGCCGTAGCGTATTTTTTGAAAGCGTGTGCAGCCCATCGCGTCCAGCGACTCCAGGATGCGGGTATCCACATCCTCTATGGCTGTCACATACATGCGCGATATCATGCCGATGGAGCATACGCTCTGCGTCACCACGCCGCATAACGCGCCGGGTCCGGTGACGCGTATCCAAATCAGCGCCCATACCAGGCTGGGGATGGTGCGCACCATCAGCACAAAGGAGCGCACCAGAAAAGCCACCGGCTTTGGCACAATGCGGTCGGAGGAGAGGAAGGCAAACGGCACCGCCAGCAGCGCGCCAAACAGCGTGCCCAGCAGGGCGATGGCCACCGTCTCAAACAGCAGATAGCCCACACCATACTCACCCGGGTCAAACAGCACCGTGGTATCCGGGTTGAAGATGCCGTGGATGACGCCATAGGCCACATCGCTGCCGCGGCTGGCAATGCCCTTGTATTCGATGCCAAAGGCCGACCAAAGCAAGGCCACCGCCACCACCAGGAAGGATAACGCGTAGCGCCACCAAGTCTGGGGGCGTTCTTCATAGCGTTTGAGGATGCGTTCTGATTGCTGCATATGGCCTCCTCAGCTCAGCTTCCGGCGCAGGTAGCCGGTCAGGTTTTCAATAATCAACACCGTGACAAACAGGGCCACCAGCACCGTGCCCAGGCTCTCATAGTCGCGCCATCCCACGCGCTCGCTGATTAAAATGCCCAGGCCGCCCGCGCCCACATAGCCCAGGATGGATGCCGCGCGGATGTTCATCTCAAAGCTGTACAGGCTGTGGCTTAAGTAGGTGGGCAATATCTGCGGCATGCAAGCGCTCCAGAACGCCCGGAAGCGTCCCGCGCCCAGGCTCTCCATGGCCTCAAACGGGCCCATGTCGATGGTTTCGATGCTTTCGTACAGCATTTTGCTGACCACGCCAAACGTGAACACCGTGATGGCCACCGTGCCCGCGAAGGTGCCCAGGCCGAAAATCAGCGCGCAAACGCTGGCGATAATCAGCGTGGGCAGCGTGCGCACCACATTGACGATGACGCGAAGCAGCCACAGACTTACCTTGCCGCGGTTGATGTTGCTGCTGGCCATCACGGCCACCGGCAGCGACAGGAAGCTGCCCAGCGCCGAGCCCACCAGCGACATCTTCAGGGTATCCAGCAGCGGCGGCCACACCTTGCCAAAGTATTCAAAGTTGGGGGTAAAAATGCGGGCAATGATGCCCATCATGTGGTGGCCGCGCTGGGTGATGATGCCCAAATCAAAGCGGGTCACCACCAAGGACAGCCAGATAGCGGGTATCAAGAACGCCATCACCAGCAGCAGGCGCGAACGCGGCCGCATCACCCAGTGCCCATTGGGCAGTGTGACCCGCACGGGCTTGAGGTACAGGTGAATCAGCCAGGTCAGCAGCCCGGCCGCCGCCAGGCCAAGCCCCAGCCAGAACAGCAGGCGACTGATGGGCTCGTCCGTCAAGTAGCTGATATCAAACACCACCGCGCCAAACGCGGCCAGCCCCAGCGCCAATAGGTCTGCGGGGATGCGCGGCTCCTGCTTGGCGATGACGGGCGCCGCGTCCGCCAGCTGCGCGCCGGCCTGTATGTTGGGGCGGTACTGCCGTTTGGGCTCGGTCATGCCTTCGCCTCCACATCCTTCACCTTGGGCGCGGGCGCGCCGCCATAGATGTCGTCCAGTATTTCCTGCGTCACCTCGCTGCACGGCCCGTCGTACACAATTTTGCCGGCTCGGATGCCGATGACCCGGTCGGCATAGTCCAGCGCCAGATCCACATGGTGGATGTTGAGCAAAATGGCGATGTTCATCTCCCGGTTGATGTGCTGAAAGTCGCTCATCACCTGGTGGGCGGTCACCGGGTCCAGCGCGGCCACCGGCTCGTCGGCCAATATGATGCTGGGCTTCTGATTGAGGGTGCGCGCCAGCGCCACGCGCTGCTGCTGGCCGCCGCTTAGCTGGTCGCAGCGGGTGTACGCCTTTTCCAAAATGCCCACCCGGTCCAACGCCTCCAGCGCGTCCAGCTTTTGCTGCTTGGTGTACAGGCCAAACAGCACGGCCAGCAGATTCATGTCCGGCACGCGGCTGGCCAGCACATTCTTGATGGCCGTGGCGCGGCTGACCAGATTGAAGGACTGGAATATCATGCCCACCTTGCGGCGGAAGCGCCGCAGCGCCCGCCCTTTGAGGGACATCACGTCCACCCCGTCCACCAGCACCTTGCCCTCGGTCACGTCAATCATGCGGTTGACGGTGCGGATCAACGTGCTCTTGCCGGCGCCCGACAGCCCGATGATGGCCACAAACTCCCCCCGGCCAATTGTCAGGTTTACATCGTCCAGGCCTCGGACACCGCCGGGATAGGTTTTGCCGGTGTGGATGAACTCAATCATGCCAGTCTCCTTTGGTACTCAATTCAATGAAATGCTGCCATGCGCTTGCTTCCTTCCATGCTGTGGCGGAATGCGCATACGCATCAAATGGGGCTGCCGCATAGCGCGGCAGCCCCGGGAAGAAAGTTGCTTACTTTACGACTTCCAGCGCCTTGCGGGCACCGTCATAGTCGCTGTCCTGGGCAATGGCATAACCGGTGTGGCTGTACACGTCGAAGATGGCCTTGCCCTCTTCGGTGCCGATGATGTTGATCAGGCTGGTCTGCAGCGCTTTGATGAACTCAGGGTTGTAGATGTCGGCCTTGGCCTTGGTGATGGCCACGGTGTCGTTGTAGATGCCCTCGGTGACACCGATGACATTCAACTCGTCCCAGATGGACTGCTCACGGCCCATGCCGCCCTTGCCGGTCTCATCCTTCTCGGTGGTGGGGATGTTCCAGGCCTTCTCATAGTCGTTGCGGCCGTCGGCGTAGCAGACGATGATGTCAATGGTCTCGGCGGCGGCCAGGGCAAAGCCCTCGGCGTAGCCGGCCAGCGTGGCCACGTTGGACAGGTCGGAGAGTTTCTTGCCCTCATAGTTTTCCATCAGCCACAGGGTGGGGTAGATGTAGCCGGCCGAGGACGAGGTGCGCATCACGCCCCAATTGGCCTTGTTCAGGTCATCCCAGGTGAGGCCTTCGCCGGCGTTAACTTTGGCGGCAAGCTCCTTGCCGTAGGGCGAGGGGGTGGCGTAAATCAGCGAACGGTAGAAGGTGACCTGCGGACCATCCTTAAGGGTCTTGTTGGCTTCGCCGTTCCAGGTGCGCGGGTCGGTGGAGTCGTTGCTCAGGCCGTTGCGGGTGGCGGTGAGGATGACATCCACGCCGTCGGAATACAGCGCGTAGGTGCCGCCGGGCAGCCAGCCCACATCCACCGCGCCGGTGTCCATGGCTTCGCCGGTGGCGTTATAGTCGGTACCGACGGTGATTTCCACTTCGCCGATATCATAGCCTTGCTTGAGCATTTCGGCCTGCACCAGCTGGGGCAGGTTCTTGGTGCCGGTGATGATGACGTCCGCTTCCTTGGAGGGCACAAACTCGAAGTGCAGTTTCTCCATCTTCACGGGTTCCGCGGCAAACGCGGCGGTGGACAGGCTCAGGATGAGCAGCGCAGCCAGCGCAAGGGACATGAGTTTCTTCATGGGATACCTCCTGCAATTGATTTGCCTAAAGCATTAAGTTGATTATACATCTTCCGCAGGGGAAATACCATGCCGGCGGATGTATACATCAGGCAGATGATGTGGAGAAGCCAACGGGCGCCTAAGTCTTTACAAACCGCCATAAATTGCTATAATAACAGAGCGTAGATGAGGACGGGCGCGGCAAGGGCCTCAAGCGAGCCGGGGAGGGTGTGAGCCCGGCGGAAACCGCCAGCCGCCGGATCACCTCGGAGCATGGGCCAATTGGGGAGCAAAGCAACCCATGCCCCGGCAGCCGCCGTTATCGGCATCAAGCGGGCGCTATGCGCCAATTTGGGTGGTACCGCGGAGTCATCCGTCCCATACTGGGGCGGGTTTTTTATTGGACAGATGGAGGGTTTATGTACCAGAGAGTACCCACAGACATGGATTTCCTGGGGCGGGAAAAAGAGATCAGTGCCTTTTGGAAAGAATACGGCATCATGGAAAAAAGCTTTGTGCAGCACCAGGGCAAGGAGCGGTTCACCTTCTACGACGGGCCGCCCACCGCCAACGGCAAGCCGCACATCGGCCATATCCTCACCCGCGCGATGAAGGATTTAATCCCGCGCTTTCACACCATGCACGGCAAGGATGTGCTGCGCGTGGCCGGATGGGATACCCATGGCCTGCCGGTGGAGCTGGAGGTCGAAAAGCAGCTGGGCCTGGACGGCAAGCAGCAGATCGAGGCCTACGGCATCGAGCCCTTCATCAAGGCCTGCAAGCAGAGCGTGTGGAAGTACCTCAACGAGTGGCAGGATATGTCCGAGCGCGTGGCCTACTGGCTGGATATGGAACACCCCTATGTCACCTACCACGACAGCTATATCGAGTCCGTTTGGTGGAGCCTCAAGCAGATTGCCGATAAGGGCTTGCTGTACCGTGGGCACAAGGTGGTGCCCTATTGCCCGCGCTGCGGCACCGCGCTCAGCAGCCACGAGGTGGCGCAGGGCTACAAGGAGGTCAGCGACGAGTCGGCCTTCGTGCGCTTCCCCGTGAAGGGCAGGGAGAACACCTACCTGCTGGCATGGACCACCACGCCCTGGACGCTGCCCAGCAACGTGGCTCTGTGCGTAAACGCCAAGGAAGATTATATGTGGTTCCGCCTGGATGGCGATACCTGCGTGATGGCCAAGGCGCTGGTGCCCCAGGTGTTCACCGAGGAGCAGCAGGGGCGCATCGAGCCGCTGGAGACCGTTAAGGGCGATGCCCTCAAGGGCACCGAATACGAGCCGCTGTACAACTTCGCCAACCCCAGGGAGAAAGCCTGGTATGTGGTGGCCGACCCATATGTCACCCTGACGGACGGCACGGGCATCGTGCATATCGCCCCCGCCTTTGGTGAGGATGACGCCCGCATTGGGCGCGAAAACCAGCTGCCCTTCGTGCAGTTGGTGGACCCTAAGGGCGAGTTTGCGGCGGGGACGCCCTGGGCAGGCTCCTTTGTGAAGCAGGCGGACCCGCTGATTTTGGCGGACTTGCGCGACCGAGGTCTCTTGCTGAAAAAAGAGGACTACACGCACAACTACCCCCACTGCTGGCGCTGCGATACGCCGCTGCTGTATTACGCGCGCGGCGGCTGGTTCATCCGCATGACTGCCGTGAAGGACAGCCTGGTCAACAACAATCGCTCCATCCGCTGGTACCCGGAGAACATCAAGGAAGGCCGCATGGGCAACTTTGTGGAGAACGTGATGGACTGGGCGCTGTCGCGTGAGCGGTACTGGGGTACCCCCCTGCCTGTATGGACTTGTGAGGATGGACATATGCATGTGGCCGGCTCCCGCCAGGAGCTGGAGGAAATGACCGCCGCCCCCTTCGACCTGCCCGAGCTGCACCGCCCCTGGATTGACCAGGTGGTGCTCACCTGCCCAGAGTGCGGCAAGCTCATGCACCGCGAGCCGGAGGTGATTGACTGCTGGTACGATTCCGGCTCCATGCCCTTTGCGCAGTGGCACTACCCCTTTGAAAACAAGGAGCAGTTTGAGGCCACGTTCCCCGCGCAGTTCATCAGCGAGGCCATAGACCAGACACGCGGGTGGTTCTACTCGCTGCTTGCCATCAGCACGCTGGTGTTTGACCAATCCAGCTATGAGAGCTGCCTGGTGCTGGGCCATGTGCAGGACAAGGACGGCCACAAGATGTCCAAGCACTTGGGCAACGTGGTGGATCCCTGGACGATTCTGGACAAGCAGGGGGCGGACGCCGTGCGCTGGTATTTTTATACCGCGGGCGCGCCCTGGCTACCCAGCCGCTTCAGCGAGGAGGCGGTGAATGAGGGGCAGCGCAAGTTCATGAGCACGCTGTGGAACACTTACGCCTTCTACATCCTCTACGCCGATATCGACCGCTTCAACCCGGCGCAGCACCCCATCGAGCGGGTAGAGCTGACGCTGATGGACCGGTGGATTCTAAGCCGCCTCAACTCCGTCATCAAGCTGGTCAACGAAGGCCTGCCCGAGATGCGCATCCCCGAGAGCGCGGGCGCCATCCAAGGCTTGGTGGATGACCTGAGCAATTGGTATGTGCGCCGCGGGCGCAGTCGGTTCTGGGGCAAGGGCATGGCCGGGGACAAGGAGGCGGCGTTCGTCACCCTGTATACGGTGCTGGAGGCCATCAGCCGCCTCATCGCGCCCTTCACGCCCTTCCTGGCGGAGAGCATCTATCAGAACCTGGTGCGCTCGGTCAACCCGGACGCGCCGGAATCCGTGCACCTGTGCGCCTACCCCCTGGCGGATGAAAGCCGCATCGACACCGACATGGAGCGTCAGATGGACGAACTGCTGCGCGTGGTCACCCTGGGCCGCGCCTGCCGCAACCTGGCCAACATGAAGGTGCGCCAGCCGGCCAACGTGCTGTACGTCAAGGGCGCGCACTTTGACGCCCCCTATGCCGAGCTTGCCAGAGATGAACTGAACGTCAAACAGGTTGTGTTCACCGAGGATGCCAGCGCCTTCACCGGCTACCTCCTGAAGCCTCAACTGCGCACACTGGGCCCGCGCTATGGCAAGCTGCTGGGCAAAATCAGCGCCATTCTCAAGGAGCTGGACGGCGTCGCCGCCGTGCAAGGCTTTGACCGCGGTGAGCCGCTGCGCTTCACGGTGGACGATACCCAGGTGGAACTGACCAAGGACGATGTGCTCATCGAATCCGTGCAGAAGGAAGGCCTGGCCACCCTGGAGGAGCGGGGCGTCACCGTGGCGCTGGATACTGTGCTCACCCCGGAACTGGTGGAGGAGGGCTTTGCCCGCGAGGTCATCAGCAAGCTGCAAACCATGCGCAAGGACGCCGGTTTTGAGGTGACCGACCGCGTGCACGTAACCTACCGGGCCACCCCCGCCGTCAACCAAGCCTTGGTTACCTGGGCGGACATGGTGCGGAATGTAGTGCTGGCGCTCACCCTCACCCAGGGCGAGGCACCTGAGGGCGCCTACACCCAGGACTGGGATATCAACGGCGAGCAGGCGCAGTTGAGCGTCCGGCGGGCGGAGGACTAACCGGTTCTGGCGGCCGCGATATCAAGGCCAAGAAGCGGCGATACCAACTCAGAACGACGAATATCAGGAACAAACGCCCCACTCCTTGCGGAGCGGGGCGTTTCAGACTGTCAAAGAAGTATCATCAGGGAGGTATCGGAGGGCGAAGCCCTCTGATGGAAATCCGCCCCAGCGACATGCGCGGTGGGGCGGAAGGCCTGGCAAAGCCAGGGTTTCCTTGCCATCCGCCGCCCGGGAACGAAGTGAGAGGCGGATGGCCCACCGTTCCTTCCCGTCAAGAAACCAAGGGTTTTTTGACGGACTGAGACGCCCCGCTCCTTGTGGAGCGGGGCGTTTGCTGTATGCCGTGACAATTAGGTTGAGATCGGCACAGGGTAATAACGGTCAATCATCGTCATCATCGTCGTCGTCATCATCGTCATCATCGACATCGTCATCATCATCGTCATCGTCGCGACGGTTTACCGGTGCCGACCGCCTGTCATCATCGTCATCGTCGTCGTCATCATCATCATCATCGTCATCGTTCAGACGCATGTCGTCACGATAATCGCGCGCCACCACCGCGTTAGCCGGTTCCGGGGCATCCATGTAGAGCACGGCGCCGGTCTGGGTATCAATGTGCACCTCATATTCCATGCCGTCACGGATGACTTCAATCTCATAGTGGGGGACGCCATCATCCGTTTCGTAATCCACATCCACAATCAAACCACCGGGCACCTGGGCGATGGCTGCCTGCATTGCTTGCGCCAGCCGTAGCTGCTCGGCACCAGGGGCGCCGCTCTTGATATCCAGCCCCAGCAGATCGCCTGTGCTGGCATTCAGCCTGGCCAGGTAGAGCGTATTGTCATCCTGCATGTTAAAGGTTACCAGGTGGTGATAGCGGTTATTGTCCTTTTGCACGAAGGCGTTGGTGATATTGGCCTGCTGATAGATGCCAGAGATGATGGCGCTGGCTTCCTCAGGCTTGAGCACCACCCTGTCCGAGCCCTTCTGGCCCTCGATGCGGGAGGCTACCTCGCGCACCGACAGAGGATTTTTGTTGAGCGTTACCTCGTACTTGACCTTGGACACCTTGTCCTCATAAATGAACTCGTAGTGTGTATCGTCTTCGCCGGTGGAGGTCAGCACAGCCGTCATGGGGACCTGTTGCTTGGCCAACTGCTGCGCCTGGGGATTGGTGTCGCCCAGCGCAGGTGCCGCTGACAGCAGCATGGTTAGGGTAATCAGGATTGCAAGTGCCTTCTTCATGGTACATACTCCT
>ENA-UOOH01001550-UOOH01001550.1-fermentation-metagenome-genome-assembly--contig:-NODE-1550-length-22100-cov-9.843366_pt1 | contig 22100 bp, 20 predicted proteins | sample MGYA00245778_ERZ724025 | MGnify/ENA primary metagenome ERZ724025 (study PRJEB28704, sample SAMN03018313) | fermentation metagenome | biome: anthropogenic terrestrial biome; feature: soil; material... | reverse complement strand
AACCCTTACATATATTTTCTTTGTTGGGGCATAGTTTTCCAAAAGATTAATCTTTGTATAAAGTTCTGTTTCCAAATTTACCTCTTCCTTACCCTCATATCCTTTACCAAAAACAGTTGTATGAACCATCATTGCTCTTTTGGCAGGAGCATCAAACCATGCAACATTTAATTCTGGCTCTGGTTCACAAGCTCCAAGATGATACCATTTACCATCAATCCAAACCTCAACCCAAGCGTGATTGTCATCGGTGTGAGCCCAGCGAGGAGTGTAGCATTGACGAGCAGGAATTGAAACAGAGCGTAGTGCAGTTACTGTAAAGGTTGATTCCTCTCCACAGCGTCCATGAGATGTTCTTCTTGTTGCTAATGGAGCAGATGTTCTTCCGTCAGCAGCCTTATAGTTAACATATTCATGACACCAATGATTCACTTCCAAAGCAGCATCATACATTGACATATTTTTAATTCTGTCTTTAAGCTCTTCAAAGAATACTACTCTTGAACTATCTAAGTTTTCATTATTAACCCTATAAACCAAAACAAAATGACGAAAAACATCATCTGGAATTTGATTTCCCCAAGAGAAAAACTCCCTTGCCTTAAAAGCATAATCTACCTGAGTTGTAAAGAACTCCTCATCATAATCAGCAATATCACTTAATGGCATATAGGCTTTTAAAAAGTCTAATGCGTCTTGCTTTGTAAAATCTTTATTGTTGGTTTGAGCAAATCCAGTTAAGCTTTGTAAAAATACAAAACCGATAATCAATAACTTTAATAATCCTTTTCTGTTCATAATCTATGAAACTATGCTTTAATAATTATAATTTATCTATTTCCCCAAAATCTTATTGTACTCCTTACTATTAGATAATAGTTCAATTGCTTTTGCAACATCTTTATCCAAATTGAGCAAAGCTTCAATTCTTCCTTTTTGATAATGGTATCTAACAACAATCTCAGAAAGGAGAATTTCTTTTATATCATCCTTGAACTTAATTAAGTCATTGTTTTTATCTTCCTCTATCTTCTTTTTTAGGTACTCAATAGTATTTTCTATTTCTTGGCTATACTTTTCTTTCTTTGCCATATCTTCCAATTCTGCAAGCATCCTTTCAGTAATCGTTGAATAGGAATAGTCTTTATCTTTCACAAAAGATGTGAATTGATTGTAGATTTCATCTGTTATTTTAAAATCTTTTGGAGATGGGATTGTTGGATTTTGTTTTACGAATTCAGTTGCAAAGTCGAAGGCAAGGAATTTAGTGATTATTGATATAATAATTGGGCTTGCATATTCTGGCTCAATACTTACATCGGGCTCTATTCCAAATCCGTCATAGACAACTCTTCCTCCCTTAGTCTTGAAGGCAACCTTAAGTGAGTCAGGAACATTTAATGCTCTTCCAAATTCATCCCTATGAGAGTAATCAATTGCCTGAATACAACGTCCACTTGGTATATAGTATTTTGAAACCGTTACCTTCATTTGTGCATTATAGGTTAGAGGGATAATATTCTGTACTAATCCTTTTCCAAATGTTCTTTGACCCATGATTACTGCTCTGTCCAAATCCTGCAAACTTCCAGCAACAATTTCGGATGCTGAGGCTGAAAGATTATCAATCAAAATAACTATTGGAATATTCAAATCAATTGGATTATAATTAGTTTTGAAGGTTTGGTTCCTTTCAACTATCTTTCCTTTGGTCGAAACAATATTTTGTCCTTTCTCAACAAACATATTCACAATACTTACAGCATCAGTTAAAAGTCCTCCACCATTACCTCTAAGGTCTAAAATCAACCCTTTTAAATCACTATTCTGTTTCTTCAACTCCTTAAAAGCATTCAAAACATTATTTGCAGCACCATTAGTAAACTCATTTAATTTAATGTATCCAATCTCATTTCTAATTATTCCATAGTATGGGACATTATCAATGGTAATTTCTTCACGGCGAAAAGTCTTCTCAATTTCTTTTCCTTCCCTCAATACCTTTAGTTTTATTTCTGAGCCTGCTTGTCCTCTCAAAAATTCTTTAATCTCATCCGAAGTTCTATCCTTTGCAACTTGTCCATTCACTTCCAGAATAATATCTCCAGCCTTAAAACCAGCCTTATCGGCAGGAAGGTTTTGGTATGGCTCAGAAATATATACTTTACCATCTTTTTCGTGTATAACAGCTCCAATTCCTCCATACTGACCCATTAACTGCAATTTAGCATCTTCAAGATTTGCCTCAGGGATAAAATTTGTGTAGGGGTCCAATTTTGCAAGCATGGCATCAATGGCAGTTTTCATTAAATCTCCAGGATTAATTTCATCAACGTAGTTTAAATGTAGATTTTTGTAAACAGATGAAAAGATTTCAAGGTTTTTAGATAATTCAAATCCTTTGTCTTCCTCTTGTGCATTAAGAGAAAAGCTAAAAGGGACAAATAAAAATAGTAAAACAATTGATTTCCTTAACATAAAAAAGTATAATTAAAATTTGTAGCAAAGATACTCCAAACAAACAAATCAAAGCTCTTTTTATTGTATAAATTGCACTTTTTTATGTAAAAAGTTTCTAAATAGTGATTTTCTTCCTATTTTTGCAGGCTATTAGAAAAAGACTAGTAAGTAATTAATAACGAAAAAACATAATTTAGTAATGGCTATTATTGGTAGAATTAGAAAAAGAGCAGGTATTGCAGTTGCAGTTATTGCAATAGCAATATTATCATTTATCTTTAGTGATATCTTTTCAGGATCTGGAAATAAGGTTCCTAATAACATGGGAACTGTTGACGGAACAGAGATAACAAGAAATGAGTTTGAAGAAATGTCAAGAACAATTGAAACAAATATGCTTCAACAAAACAATACTGACAACCTAACAACTGAACAAAACTTTATGGTTCGTCAACAAGCATATCAAGAATTGTTAAATGAAAAGTTATTAGCAAGCGAATTTGACAAGCTTGGCATAAGCGTTGGAAAAGATGAGCTTAACGATATGTTCTTTGGTGATTTTATTGACCCAATGGTTATTCAAAACTTCTCCGATCCTCAAACAGGAAACTACAACAAACAAGCAATTTCACAATATATAGCACAATTTGACAAACTTCCAGCAGAAGAGCAAGCATCATGGAGAAACTTTGAAAGCTATATTAAGAAAAGTCGCTTACAACAAAAATACGAAGTACTACTTGCAAAAAGTATGTATATGCCTAAAGCAATTGCAAATCATTTAAGCAATCTTTATGATAAAACAACAACATCACGCTATACCCTACTTCCATTTACCTCAGTTGCAGATAATACTGTTAAGATTGAAGAGGCAGATTACCAAAAATATTATGACGAGCATAAGAACGAATATAAACTCGTAGAAGAAATCCGCGATGTTGAATTTGTAAAATTTACTATTGCTCCATCTCCACAAGATATTCAATATATTAATGATACCGTTGCAAGAACATTTGAAGCATTCCAACAAGTTTCCCCAAGCGACCTTCCTTCATTTGTTTCAACAATGTCAGACAGAATGTATGACAGCAACTACTATAAAAGAGAAGCTTTTGCCCAAATAATTCCCGATTCAATCCTTTCAAAAGTTAGCCTTGGTGGATTTATTCCTCCATTCCAAAATGGAACAAACTGGGTAATGGCAAAGCTAACCTCCATTCAGGCACGTCCAGACTCAATGCGTTTCTCAAGAATCATTATTCTAAACAGCAATGCTGGAGGCGACATAAAAAGAACAGCAGATGCAGCAACCAAACTAAAAGATAGCGTATATAATATCGTTAAAGCAGATGCAGTAGGATTTGAAAATAATGTAGCAAAATACTCTGATGACCCTGAAGCTGCAAAGAACATGGGAGACTCAGGCTGGCTATTGGACGGACAGCTCCAATCAGACCTTTACAACTCAATCAACACAACCCCAATCAATGGAATCTTTGTTTATAATATTCCAAACGATATGGGATACATGATAATTAAGGTAACAGGCAAAACTGCACCAGTAACAAAACTTCAGGTTGCAACCATATTAACCGAAATCAGAGCAAGTGAAAAAACCGTTAATGAGATAAGAGACAAAGCAAACACCTTCTTAGGCTCAGCAACCAATATGAGTGCCTTCACACAAGCAGCACAAAAACAAAACCTAAATATCCTTACATCCCAAGTAAGAGATATGGACTACCAACTAAACGGAACTCCTTATGCAAGAGAAATAGTTAGATGGGCATACAACAAAGAAACAAAAAAAGGAGACGTAGCCCCAGAAGTCTATGATTTGTCAGGCGAAATGTTTATTGTAGTTGGATTAAAAGATATTAAAGAACAAGGCACCCTAACCTTAGAGCAAGTAAAACCATTTATTGAAAACCAAGTTAGGATAGAGAAGAAAGCCGAAATTTTAATGAAAAAAGCCGATGGATTGATTGCTACAGACAAAACCTTAGAAGCAATTGCAATAAAATCAAACACACAAATAGACTCAGCAGCAAATGTATCATTTGGTGATCCTTATTTCGTTCAAGCAGGACCAGAGATGAGAATAATTGGAGCACTTTCAGCAGCAACCAAAACCGGCATTCAAAAACCAATAAAAGGCTATAATGGAGTTTATCTTGTTGAAATAGATTCATTTGGGAAGAGAGAAACCAAGGAAGACGCACAAATGATACAGCAATCCTTTGGAATGCGTAATATGCAAAAGACCTCCCAACTACGTTTACCACTTCAAATCCTCAAGGATAAAGCAAAAATCAAGAACAATTTCTCTTTCTTCAATTAATAGAAGAAGACAAAAATAAGAATTAAACATTCAACAAATTGGATTCATTAGAGCGGTAACACCTCTTTTGAATCCAATTTTTTTATTCCCATAACCCAAAACTAACTCCTTATTTCATTTTACTAACTCCTTATTTCAGGAAAATAAAACCTTGTTTTAATTTACTGAAATCAAGTAATAATTTTTTCTTTCTTCGTTTTAATTTACTCAAACAAGGTTTTAATTTCATAACTCCTTATTCCATTTTTTTAGCTCAGTATTTTAAAAAAATGCTAATTTATTTCTGTTTGATGCTCTTCTTTGGCATAAGCATAAGGTTATTTTTGCTCCAAATTTATTAATCTAACATTAAAATTATGGATAGCAAGAAAATTAAAGGGCTTATAGCATCAGTTTTAAAGCCTTCACACAAGTATATTGAAGAAAAAACCTTTTTAGGAATTGAAAAAATGGGAAAAATAGTTGAAAAAGAATTGGAATCCTATAGTTTCACCCTATTTAATGAAGAAGGAAATGCTTTAAACTATTTCCAAAAGTCGAAAAACACAACATTAAGTCAACAAAGCATCAACAAAAATGAGAATGAGGATAATTCAAACACAATTTTCCAAAAATACTCATACAAATACAACACAAAGAGTAAAATAGTTGAAGAAAATGCCTATGATTCTAATGGAGTATTCGTACAAAAATCAATTTATGAGTACAATTCAGATGGGAAAATAGAAGAATGCAGAGAATTTGATAGAGAAGGAAAACTTATTTCTTCCAAAAAATATGACTCTAAAGGAAATATTATTGAGAAAAACACATACTATAAAAATGGGAAACTGCGTGAGAGGGAGCTTTTTAAATATGATTTAGAGAAAAATACAGTAGAAAAAAACACTTATGATTCCGAAAGAAATTTTAAGAAAAAAGAAATATACAAATACAATTCAAAAGGCAATGAAATAGAGTATAACTCATTTAACTTAGAAGAAATGTTTGATTGGAAATGCATAACATCCCAATACGAATACGACCAAAGAAATAATTGGATAAAAAGAATAATAAATGATGGTGACAATTACAAAGTAACCACAAGAAAAATAGTCTATTACGGAGAAGAGGACAACACAAATTTCCCCAATTGGGATTCCCCATTTTTTAAAGATTTGAAAGAATAAAGAAAAATATTACATATTAAAAGTAAAATACTATATTTGCAATAAATAAAAGCACAGATATTTAGATACTTTATTTACACAAACAATAAAAATTATGGAAAATCAATTTGAAGAAAAATTACAACTCTGGTTAGAAAAAGTAGTTGAACAATGCAATACATTAGGAGAAAAAATCAATTTGGATTATTATCCCTTTCAATGTGCAAAGTCAAGTTTAAAAAAAAATGTTGATTTATTAATTATTGGAGCAAATCCAGGAGGACAAAACCCTTTTAAGAAAAGAAATACTGAACAACTTTTCAACTCTGTTGACGGAATAAATAATGCTTATATTGGAGAAGCAAATAATGATAGATGGAAAATCAATAAACCTATTTTAGAAATTTTTAAAGAGCCAAAACTATATAGCGTTTTAGAAAAAGCAATAGTAATGAACACTGTTTACTTTGGTACTGTCAAAGCTATTGACCTTTCAACACGAAAAGAAGCAATAGAATGCTGTAAAGAATTAACTAAAGAATTTATTTACGAAATCATACGTCCTAAAACTGTGTTAATTCTTGGATTAAAAAATGCTCCTAATTGGCTTGGTATAAAATATTCTACAACTACAGATTCTATTTTAAGAACTACAAATAATTTAACTGGATTAGTTATGAAAGTCAATCACAACAATATACCTCACTATATAATACATCATACTTCAATGAATTTCAAATTTAATTCAGGAGAAAATCTTGACCTAAAAAGAGAGATATTCCAAAAAGAATTTGAAACAATACTTAAGTTCTGATTATATAATAAAAGACCGTTACAAAATATATGACTTAACATTCTGTTTAATAGCTTTTAATACTGAATTTTACCTCGCAACGGTCTTAAGAAAGACGATGAAAATCTATTAGAATGTTTATAGACTTTCAAAACAAAAAGATATTGATGTTTTAATAATCCATAATCCTCCATATGAGATTTTGGATGAGAGTATAGGTTGCAAGACACTGATAAAAATAGTAAAAGAGATAAATACCAAACTTCTTATATTTGGACATATGCATTCATGTTCAGATAGTAAAGAAATTCATAATAAAATCCAGTTCTTTAATAATTGTACTTCTTATTTGCGACTTATTTCTCGCTTCTGCAATAGTTTCGCATATACATATAGTAGTTTTGCAAACATAACACAAAACTAAATGAAATGGGGAAAATAATCATTACTAATATTTGGGGAAAAAATAAAGATATTTCTGTTGTAGAATGTATAGAAGAGAAAACATCTAAAGAAAAAATTAAATTCTTTAGTTTTATTAATACTGAAGATAAATTTATTAATCAATGCAGATATGAAAGTGTTTTCTCTTTTAATGATGGAATGGCTAAGGTAAAGATGAATTCTTGCTGGGGAGTAATTGATAAAAATGGAGTTGAATTAATTCCAGCAACATACAAACATATCTATACTTTACATAACAAATTATTTCAAGTATGTATTGATAATTTATGGGGAATAATTAATAGCAAAAACGAAACCATTGTTCCAATTATTTACGACTATGTATTCCCTCCCATTCAAGCATACATTATAATTAAACAAAACGGGAAGTACGGAGTTATAGATTATAATGGGAATAAATATATAGAAGCAGAATGGAATTCATATAATGAAGCTTTAAATCAATTGAAAGAAAAGTTCAACCTGATTTAAAAAGGAGAATAATTGGATAAAACACACGGAAAAGTTTATATATAGATTAGAAATAACAACAAGAAAAATTGATTATTACGAGTAAAACAAATAAAAATAAATACCTATGAGAATATTACACCTTTCAGACACTCACAATTTACACAGGGAATTAAAAGATTTACCTAAAGCGGATTTGATAATTCATTCTGGTGATATTTCTTTTTCTGGAGAAGGAAATGAGGTTATGGATTTTATTGATTGGTTTTATAAATTAGATTATAAATATAAGATTTTTATTGCAGGGAATCATGACTTTTGCTTAGATGGTAAAGAAAGTGATGTTTTACAGAAATTTCTACCTAAAAACTGTTATTATCTTGATAAAAATGGTGTAAGAATTGAGAATATAAATTTTTGGGGACTTCCTTTTTTCTTTTCTGATGATGTGTCTGGATTTTACGATAAATCTATTGAAGAAATTCCATCAAACACAGATATTCTTATAACTCATAGACCTCCTTTTCAAATACTTGATAGAGCAGGAAAAATAAATTATGGTTGCTCTAACCTTTTGAAGAGGGTTAATGAAATAAAACCTAAGTATCATCTCTTTGGTCATATTCATGATTCCTATGGATTAGTTGATAACGGAACAACTGTCTTTGCAAATTCTGCAATAGTAAATGAAAATTATAAAATCTCCAATCAACCATTTGTTTTTGAATATCTTTAAAATTCCTTTTACGATGCTATCCTTTGGCATAATAACATTAGTATCTTTGCCAAGTAAAATCTAAAAATTAAAAATAATATAGTATGAAATCCTTTGTAGCTATTGATTTTGAAACGGCAAATCAGCATAGAAGTATTTGCAGTATGGGAGTTGTTATTGTGAAAAATGACATAATAACAGACAGGTTTTATAGTTTAGTTAAACCAGAGCCTAATTTCTATTGTTATTGGGCTACTGAATGTCATGGATTGACTAAGAAAGACACCAATAGTGCTGAGTATTTTCCTGAGGTTTGGAGTAATATTGTTGGCAGAATTAAGAATTTGCCATTGGTTGCTCATAATAGTCCATTTGATGAGGGTTGCCTTAAGGCAAGTTATGAAAGATATAATATGAATTACCCTTATTTCCAATTCTATTGCACTCTAAAAAAAGCAAGACAGGTTATCCCTAATTTACCAAACTATCAGCTTGATACAGTGTCCAAACACTTAGGCTTTTCCTTAGAAAATCATCATAACGCCTTAGCCGATGCAGAAGCCTGTGCCTTTATTGCAACAAAGATACTATAGGATTAAAGCTTAAAGAAAACCTTAAATATGAATTTAATCAAAAGAGTCACTGAATAAAGGATATTATATTTAAGAACAAAAGAGGAAGCGGAATGATTATTAGAAAAATTATGTACTATTGAATGCACAATTATATCTATCTTTGTACTGTTTCTCTATAAAGCATTTTATCCGAGAAAAATAAAAATATATTTATAAACCAAATAACCGAAATGAAATGATAAAAGACATTAAGAATTTACTTAATCAAGTAGCTATCATTAATAAAAAAAATGAAGAAATATTAGATGCGACAGGAGGTCGATTTAATATGTTTAAAATTTGCGGAGTAAATCATTATGAAAATACTCATTCTGCAATAATTGCTGAGTTTCTAAATCCCAATGGAACTCATGGTCTAAAATCTAAACTCCTTGAATGTTTTATTGAAATGCTTGGAGATAAATTTAACATTAAAGACTTTAACCCCTATAGAGCTAGTGTAGAGACAGAACATTATACTGGAGATGGAAGAATAGATATTTTAATTGAAGATAATCAAAATAAAGCTATAATTATTGAAAATAAAATCTATGCATCTGATCAATCTGAACAATTGAAGAGATATGATAGATATGCCCAACAACAATATAAAAATGGCTATCAAATTTTGTATCTTACTCTTGATGGGCAAGAGGCATCAGAGCAAAGTGGTGAAGGAGTAAATTATTTCCCAATATCTTATAAGGATATAATTAACTGGCTTGAAAGCTGTGTTTCAATAGCCACTCGTTATCCAATAGTTAGAGAAACAATAATTCAATATATTAATCATTTAAAACAATTAACAAATCAAGATATGAGCACAAAAAATGAAGAAGAAATCACAGAAGTTTTGTCAAAAATCGAAAACTTAAGAGCAGCTAAAGCAATTAGTCAAAATTATTCAGCGACTTTTAATGCTCTTGCAAAGAAGCATTTCAATCCAAAAATGGAAGAATTTGCTAATGAGAAAGGATTAGAATTCAATTATAAATTAAGTGAAGAATTATATATTCGTTTTCACTTAGTAAATCCAAATTGGCAAGGGAAATGCTGGATAGGTTTCACCTTTGAAGGGAATCGTTGTCATTATGGGCTTTGTAATAATCCAAACTCTTATAGGATTTCTGATGAGAATAGAAAAATTCTTCGCAAAAATTTAGAAGGAAAGGGTATTTTAAACCAAAAAGTAAGCGAGTGGTGGCCATTTTATGCTCAATTCACAAATCTTAATATTGATGCTTGGGAAAGTGATATTATTAATAGTGATAAATTTTTCAACGATTGTAAAGAAAAGATAGAAACTTTACTTGATGCAATGGAAGGAATTGATTTATAATATTTACAAGAAACATCAAATCCTTAATACAATTTATAAGTACTTTTATTCTTGAATTTACAAGCCTATGCTTTTCTTTAGCATAGGCTTATTTTTATCTTCGCAAGCAACATTAAACAAAAAATTATTTGTAATGAATAGAAAAAGCTGTTTTAAGCAAAGTGGAATTAATGGGAAAGTAAAGTCGATTGAAACTAAGACTTACTATATTTCTCGAAAGTCTGGGGAAATTAAGAAAGGGAAATTAAAGCACTTTGATTTGGAGGTATATGATGAGGATGGGTATAGATTAAGTCATAATTTTAGAACTTCTAAGTTTAATATGAAAGTCCTTTCTGAGTATGATTCTAATATGAACATTCTTAAAGAAAGTGTATTTGAAAAAGAAGCTTTGGATTATGAAATGATTTATAAATATGACTTAAATGGAAATCTTATTGAGGAATTAGTTGTTTATCCTAATGATAATTATAGAGGAGGAACAAAATATGAATATGATTCTAAAGGGAAAGTAATTAAGGAACATATAAGCAATTCAGAGGATTTGGATAGGGTGCAAATTCGTAAATATGACACAGAAGGAAAAGAAATTGAGTTTTATTCTTTTTGTGGTGGAGAACCAAACTCAAAGAATATTTATAAGCATGATTCAAAAGGCAATACTATTGAAATTAATTATTACGATGAAAAGGAAAAGCTAATTGGAATACATAAATATGAATATGATTCAAATGGGAATAAAACTGAATTTGTTTACCTTGCAAACGGAAAATTAATAAAGAAGAATATCTTTAATTCAAATGGGAATGTAGTTGAAATGTATTATTCCAATTCAGAAGGGAATTTATATCTAAGACTTAAATATAACTATAACTCATTAGGAAACTTTAGAGAAAAGTATTCGTATGATTCTAAAAATAATATCACTTATCAAGAAACTCACCAATATGAATTAGACCAATATAATAACTGGATAAAAGATATTATTTTAAAAAGCAAACGAGGAAGCGAGATAATTATTAGAAAGATTGAATATTATGAGGATTAATTATTCGCTCTATCAATGGAACAACAACTTCTCTTATATTTTCTATAGAAATTCTATGCCCATCTTCTATTGTAAATATCTTTTCTTTATCATAAATCTCTTCAAAAATACTTTTATAAGAAAATAGCTCATCATTATTGGCAAAGACTCCATAAACCATTGTCTTATACTCTTCAGGAATAATCCTATTTTCCATTTCTCTATATTTCTCTATTTCCTCAAAACTAATATTTGGAACTATTCTCAGTGGTAGTTGTTCAGATGGCTTTAGACAAGGATTTATAAGAATGGTTGGAATAGAGGAGATAAATGTTGCTGTGAAAGCGCCCATGCTTGATGCTACAACCAATTTAATATCATTTTTAAGGATAAATTCCTTTGCTTTTTCAATATTCTTTTTTGCATTTTCGGAGAACTCTAAATCATTTGAGAATGCAGGAGAAAAAACTTCAGCCTTTCCTATCATATTTTTTCCAATTTCCAATGCAGTCCTACTATTTCCGATAGAACCATAACCATGTATATAAAGTATCTTTATCATAATAATGCCTTTGCTTTTCTGCAAAAGTAAAAAATAATTCAAGAAGAAACAAACTCTTCTTTCCATTGCTTCACTTTGGCATAAATAAGAATTTATCTTTGCATTTGAAAGTATAATTGTATTGTTTTATAAAGAATAGTTAGTAGATATGGAAGAGGATATTTATGAAGACCTAAGCTCAGTGATAAGAAATATTGAAAAAATAACTTATACTGCAATTAAGAGTTCAGAAGGGATAATAAAAACTGAATTAGAGCTATACAGTATATCAAAATATAATAAAAATGGCTCTTTGATTTTATTAGGAAAAACTAATAATCTATTATCAGACAAAGGAATGATTGATTCTGGAAGTTTATATATTAATTTGTATTCATACGAATATAATAAAGATAAGATGTTGATTAGCGAAAGATGTAAAAGTTCAAAAGGAGAATTGATACATAATTTATTCTATGAATATTCCCCTAACGGAGATATAGAAAGAGCAAATAAATTTAATTCCAATAGCAATCTTATTAGTTCAACTTTTTATGATGAAATTGGAAATATTAGAGAAATAAACATATATAAATCTGACAATAACATAGATTATAAAGTGTTCAGCAAATACGATTCAAATAATAATTTAGTTGAAAGAAATACTTATGATTTAGATAGTAATTTCAAGCAAAAAGAAATCTTTAGGTATAATGCTAAAGGAGATAAAATTGAATATAGTTATTTTGATTTAAATGATATTATGTATTCAAAATTCGTTACTTATAAATATGAATATGACAAAAAAGATAATTGGATAAAACGAATTACGAAAGATGAAGATAATTATAGAATAACAACAAGAAGAATTGTTTATTTTGGGGAAGACAGTGAAAATAAACCTCGTCATTGGAAATCTCCTTTTTATTATAGAATAAAAGAAGGTAGAGATGTAGATTTATTAAATAAATATTAAATATATTAGTATCTTTGCTCTAATTTAAGAAATCGTCCAATGGTTCTGCGATTTCATAGAGTAACAAATAATTAACAAAACCTTTAAATTAAAAAATTTATTATTATGACAAATTCAGATGCAAATGCAAAAAAAATGTGCAAAAAGTTCTTAGAAAGAGAAGGGTTTATAAATGTAGCAATTAAAGGCAGTGATGGTTATGACATTGAAGGCTTTAAAGACGGTAAAAAATACTACTTTGAAGTTAAAAGTTCTTCTCGTAGAAAAAATGATGTCTATAGCGGTACTGTTATGCTAACTGAACTATACAAGGCTATTGAAAATAAAGAAAATTATAGATTTATTATTTGTCGTGGTCAAAGCAATGATATTGATAAATGGACATTTGAACTTTTTGAAGTTGATGAATTTATGGAATTTTGCGCCTTAACAACACCAATATTAAGATATGGATATCATCCTAATCCAAATAAACAGCCAAAATTTAATGTTAAAACAAAAAAAGCAAATGATGAATTAATTAGATTAATGTGGAGCGAATATGGAAAATGGAAGGAAGAACAAAATGAGGAAGAGCTTGAAGAAATAATTGAAGAAATGGATTCAATAATTAATCTTAATAAATCTTGGGCAGACATAAAAGATAATTTGACTTATGATTTTGGGAGAAAAGCCATTGATGAGCTATTAAATAAAGGAGTTAATGATGAGCCAGACCATAGAAGGTTTACAAAATCAATTAACAATGATATTTTTTCTTACATATATATAGTATTTGCGCATAAACATATTCATTTACATATAAATGTAAAAAATACTGCTAAGGCAAAAGCAGAATTAGATGAAATCTTTCAAACATGTAAAGAAATAGAAATAAAGGAGATTTGCTCAGGTTTATCTTTAAATATTAAGGACGAAAAAGAGTATGGAATATTAAAGAAATGGCTAAATATCTAGTAGAAAACCTTCTGAGCCAGAAATGAAATAATTAAATCATCTGAACAATTTTAACTAAGTGTGTGAAATGTTATATTCTCTTTTAGATATATATATTTCACACTTCTTTTTTCTCCATTGCTTCTCTTTGGCATAAACAAGGATTTATCTTTGTATTTGAAAGTATTATTGTATTACAAATAAAAGATAAAAGCTATGGATGATTTATGTTTTGAAGAAGGAAATGAGATTGAAATTGATTTTGAATTGGATGAGAATGTAAAAAAAGACATTGAGAAGTCTAAAAAGAAGAAAGTTCCAAAAACTATTTTAGAGAATATTGAATGTATTGTTGATGGGCTTGAGAAATTTAAACTTAGAGATGACTTTTTTATTGACGCAAAAGCAAATATTGATTTCTTGAAAAAGAAATTGGATTTATCCCCTATTCAAATTGTATTTTTCTCTTTGTTTATTGAAAATAGCCATAATTCTTATATAGAAATCTCTTCTTTTACAAGAATTTTGGGTTGCCATTTAATAAGTCTTTTGAAATATACTCATGAAATTGAAGGGTTAGAAGAAAAGTATTTAATTAGAAGTAATATATATAAAGGGCAAAAGTCTTATAGTGTTCCTTATGAAGTTATTGAAGCTTTGAAGCAGAACAAAAAATATACCTACAAATCCTTAGAAGGCTTAAATACTATTGAATTGTTTACAGAAATAGAAAATCTCTTTGAAGAGTTTGATGAGGATACTTTGTCTCAAATGCAGTTAATAAATGAGTTAGATAATTTAATAGAAAACAATCCTACGCTGAATTTTTGCAAACAAGTCAAGATATATGAAGATAGTTTTCTAAACAATAAGAATTTTGGATTATTTATGTTCTTCTGTTATCGATTTATTTGCCTTGAAAGCGAGAAAGTTAATCTCTCTCAAATAAAAGAAATATATGAGAATAAAAGAGACTTCTCACAAATCAAATTAAGTTTACAATCAGGCAAAAACGAGTTAATTAAAAACAACATTATTGAATATGCCAACGATAATGGAATTGCAAATAAAGAGGTTTATAGCTTGACAAATAAAGCAAAAGAGGAACTATTTGTTGATTTAGAACTTAATAAATTTATTAGTAATAGTGATAATGGATTGTTAGAACATAGCAAGATAATAGAAAAGAAACTATATTTCAATAAGGAAGAAGACTCTCAAATCAAAAAACTACAAAGCTATTTGAGGGAAGAAAATTTCTCTACCATTCAAGAAAGATTGGAAAAACAAGGAATGAGAAAGGGCTTTGCTTGTTTATTTCATGGCTCTCCTGGTACAGGAAAAACAGAAACAGTATATCAGTTGGCTCGATTAACAAAAAGAAATATTATGTTTGTGGATATTGCACAAAGCAAAAGTATGTGGTATGGTGAAAGCGAGAAAATAATTAAAAGGATATTCGATAAATATAGAGGATATGTAAAATCTTGCCAGACTACTCCAATTCTTTTATTTAATGAAGCAGATGCTATAATTGGTAAAAGAAAGGATGCAAATTCAAGTTCTATTGCTCAAACAGAAAATACCATACAGAACATAATTTTACAGGAAATGGAGAATTTGGATGGGATTATGATTGCAACAACCAATCTAACACAAAACTTAGACTCTGCATTTGAAAGAAGGTTTTTGTTTAAGATTGATTTTCAAAAACCCAAACCTGGAGTAAAGGCTAAAATATGGAAATCTATGCTGCCTTCATTAACAAAACAACAAGCCATAGAACTTTCAAATAGCTTTGATTTTAGTGGTGGAGAGATTGAAAACATTGTGAGGAAATATACAATTGATATCATATTAACCAATACGAAACCATCCATTGATAAAATTCGTATGTATTGTGAAACAGAGAAAATTGAAAACAAAAATAGTCCTAAAAATAAAATAGGCTTCAATTATTATGCAAAAACGTAAGACAAGTAAGGATAAGTCGGCATATCTTTTTAAAAGGTATATTTGGCTTTTGGATATTATTTATAATGCCAAGAAAATTAGCTTTGAGGATATTAATCACAAGTGGCAGAATGCTACCATTAACTATTCTAATGAAGAACTGCCTCTAAGAACTTTCCATAATCATCGAGAGGCTATTAGTCAGATGTTTGATATAGATATTCTTTGCAATAGGAAGGATGGAAATAAATATTTTATTGAATATGAAAGTGATTTAACAAAGGGCAAGATTAGGACTTGGCTTTTGAATAGTCTTTCTGTAAATAATATCGTTAATGAAAGTCATAGGCTTAAGGAGAGGATTATTTTTGAAAATGTTCCTTCTGGTCAAATGTTCCTCACTCCCATTATTGAGGCAATGAGGGAAAGTCTTGCAATTAATATTACCTACCAAAAGTTTGAACATAACAAAGCATATACCTTTGAGATTCAGCCCTACTGCGTTAAGATTTTCAAACAAAGATGGTATGTTGTTGCTTTCAATCCTTTTAAGAATTATATTTTAATTTATTCTTTGGATAGGATTAAGAATATTGAACCCACTTCCAATAAGTTTGATTTGCCAGAGGATTTTAATGGAGAGGAATATTTTAAGGACTCCTTTGGGATAATCGTTGATAATTACTTAGAAACGGAAGAAATTTTATTGAAAGTATTTGATGAAGATGTAAAGTATGTTGAAACCCTTCCTTTACATCATTCCCAAAAAGAAGTAAAAAAAGCCATTGATTACACAATCTTCAGTTATAAGATAAAACCCACTTATGATTTTATAAAGGAAATCCTTTCACATGGACGCTATATTGAAGTCCTTTCTCCAGAGGGTTTAAGAAATGAAATCAAAAGAATCCTAAAAGAAGAATACGGGAGGTATATTTAATTATATATCCTTTATAGCTTTCTTTAGTATTGGGTGGATATGGTTTGGGAGGATTTCTTTTAGGGGAGTTAGGACGAAGTCTCTTTCTGCAATTAGGGGATGAGGAATTTTTAGAGTTGGAGTATCTAAAATAATATCTTCGTAAAAGAGAATATCAATATCTATTGTTCTGTTTTGATAGCCTTTATGCTCAGGGTTTCTTTTTCTTCCCAATTCTTTCTCAATCTTATTACATATCGCCAAAGCCTCGAAAGGAGTTTTTTGTGTTTCAAAAACAGCCACAGAATTAATAAAAGAATTATCGCTTTCAAAACCCCAAGCAGGAGTTTCAATAAAAGAAGATTTCTTTATCAACTCTCCAAGCTCTTCTTCCAAAAGCCTATAAGCAGCAAGAATAAACCCTTCCCTATCACCCAAATTACTACCAAATGCTAAAACAATTTTCATCCTGCAAAGATATTAAGTTTTTTAGGATTCTCTTTTAGAAAAAGTTTATCTTAGTTGTGTATTTACATTAAATTCATTCTTATTAATAAATAATTAGTATATTTGTATCATAATTCCTTGTTTTATGAAGACATATAAAATCAGATATATAGGAGAAAGAAGTATTCTAAACGGAAAGACTATTGGGTTTCTTTCTTCAAGTAAAATTAGTCTAGAACAATCTTTAAAATGTAAGGAATGGGTAAGGCAAAAAATTGAAAACAATGAAGTAATTATATGTGGGAATATTAATTCAATTGAACGTGAAATTGTTAATATATTATTAGATTGCAAACAATTATTTATCTTAGTTTTAGCCAATGGATTTAGATCAAACCGAAACGAGAAAATTAGTCAAGCTATTGATGAAAATAGAATATTAATCTTAACTCCTTTTGAAGAAGAAATCGTTACGTACACAAAAGAAACTGCTCATGTTAGAAATAGATTAATCATTAAATTATCTAAGGAATTATATGTAGGAACTGTTTCTAAGGGAGGTAATCTTGATAAATTACATCAAGAAGAAATCTATTCAAAAATCCCTAAAGAAATTCTTCAATCCATTCAAGTTAAGAATTTGACCTATTCTACAGAAACAGAAAAGCAATTAAAAAAACAGACTAAACCTAAAATAAAACGAAAGCTGCCAGAGATTGAAGACTTAGAACTATTTGAACAACTAAGACTTTGGAGATTAAAATATAGTAATGAAATATATATCCCTCCTTTCAAAATATTCTCTCAAACTGCACTAATTGAAATTGCAAATAAAAAGCCTTTGACAATGGATGAGTTACTTAAAATTAAAGGTGTTGGGAAGATTAATTCAAGGATGTATGGAGAATGTGTGTTTGACATAATTAGAAATTATAATAGAAATAAAAGTCAAGAATAAAAAAGTTTATCTTTGCAGTATAGTAATGATAATTTATAGTTTTACTTATGAGTGATATTAAAAAGCTTGCGGGGCAAACTGCTATTTATGGGGTGCCAACAATTATTGGACGTTTTCTTAATTATCTTTTAGTGCCTCTTTACACTTATAATATCGCAACTCAAAACTATGGAGTGGTAAGCGAGCTTTATGCTTATATCTCTTTCCTTATGATTATCCTTACTTACGGAATGGAAACGGCTTTCTTCCGCTATACTCAAACTGAAAAAGACAAGGGAGTGGTTTATAATACTGCCATGCTTTCTCTCTTTGTTTCCACAACGCTTTTCTTAGTTATTACCTTTATCTATATAAATCCTATTTCCTCAGCCTTAGAATACTCGGATAATAAAAACTATATCTTGCTCTTTCTTTTAATTCTTGCTCTTGATGCTCTAAGGGCTATTCCCTATGCTCTTTTACGCTCAAAACAAAAGGCGGCAAGGTTTGCAATGATTAAGTCAATTGATATTTTCTCCAATATCCTCTTTAATCTATTCTTTATCTTGCTTTGCCCTACCCTTTATAAAAGCGGGAATGTTTTGATTGCCTCTTGGTTTAATCCTAATGATTTGGTTTTATATATTTTCGTTTCAAATTTCCTTGCCTCATTGATTGCAGCTCTTTTGCTTTTGCCAGAGTATTTGAAGTTTAGTTTTAATTTCGATTTCAAACTCCTAAAGAAAATGCTTGCCTATGGTCTTCCTGTTATGATTGGAGGTTTGGCAGGAATGGTAAATGAGACTTTTGATAGGATTGCATTAAAACATCTTGTTACAATTCCAGAAGGAATAACCGATGCAAAGGCAATTAGCGATTATAAGATGAGTCAGATTGGTATTTATGGAGCATGTTATAAGCTATCAATAATTATAAGTCTATTTATTCAAGCTTTTAAGTTTGCTGCTGAACCTTTCTTCTTTTCCAAAATGCAACAGAAAGACGCAAAAGATTCCTATTCAAGCATAATGACAATATTTGTTATCTTCCTTTGCATTATCTTCCTTGGAGTTATGGGATATATTGATATATTCCAATATTTTGTTGGCAGGGATTATAGAGTTGGACTTGGAGTTGTGCCAATTCTTCTGGGAGCGAACCTGTTTCTTGGCATTTATTATAATCTTAGCATTTGGTATAAGGTTACAGACAAAACAATTTACGGAGCCTATATTGCAATAATTGGTGCTGTAATTACATTAATTCTTAACTATATCTTAGTTCCAATAATGGGATATATGGGAGCAGCATGGACAACCTTTATTTGTTATTTCACAATAGCAGTTCTTTGTTATGTGATTGGACAAAAGCATTATCCAGTAAACTATAACCTTAAACATATAACCCTATATATTCTCCTATCCTTCTGCCTTTACGCATTAATGTTCTTTGTACCAATTGAGAATACCCCAATAAGACTGATAATAAATACAATTATAATCCTATCCTTTATCGCCATAGCCTATAAATTAGATATTAAAAAACTAATCCGCAGATAAGTTTTTTATTTAATTGCTTTTGCTTTTAAGGTAAATTGTAAGATGATTTAAAGAAAAGAATTGCCTTTACTGCAGAGATAGTTTGTTAGAATACTATATAAAATATGTATTAGCTTTATTTATTTCTTGACATATTTATATATTACCTTCGCCAAAAAACTTACTTATAAAATTAATTTTTATCTGCCAAATAATAATAAAAAATATAATTTCACTGCATTGATATTTATTATTATTTTATCTATACAGTTAAATATCAAAGAGTTTTATGCATCTGATATATAACTAAGAAAAAAAAAAGGATTTTTAATGATGAATAATCAAATATATTTTATTACCTTTGCAAAAGAAGATATTTTCTCTTTGATAAGAAGAAAATTGATAAAGGTTCAAGCTGTTTTCTTCTTTTCAAAAAGTATAAAATTAATATTTAATTATCTTGAACCTATTAATAATTGCAGTTGACGCTGCAATTGCTTATAGTAGGAAAAAATAGTCAATATAAAGCTGTCTTATAATTCTAAATTAAAGACATGTATATAAAACTAACATTTAATAAATATGAATTATGGGACAGCTTCGTTTTTATATATTTATAATATGAAAAGGAATATAATTAATGTTGTATTAGTATTGTTTTGTTCTAGTATTACGAATATATTTTGTAGCTTTCTAATCCATAAATTTTTTATCCCAGAATTTAGAGTTTTTTCTATTAATACATTAATGCTTTGTATGGTATTCCCTATAATACTACTCTTCTTTAAAAAAGAAATTAAAACAAAAAAAATAGTTCTGATTTCAATATTATATAGTTTTATATTTACATTAATAAGTGTTTATATATAAACTCCATTGTGAATTTTACATATTTGTCAAGGTTATCTCATAAATCAAAATTAAGCCTAATTAATGATAAATCCTCAAATATAACAACTGATTATCAGTCTATTAAATTTTATTTAGCAGCAATTAGTAATAAAATATGAATTATGAGATAGTCTCTTTTTTGTTACTAGGATTTTCAATCTAATACTTATTTATATTTAATATATTTCCGTATAAATATACAAACTTTATTTTAATCTACCAAATAAATTATTTAACTGTTAATTATCTTTCTAAATAAACTGAATTAAAAAGCGAGAAGCCTATAGAGGAAAATACAGGCTTCTCATCACGTGTAACAATCTAACAACTAAAAACTAAAAACATAATGTTTCTTAAATAAAAAACGCACTTGTCTCAAATGTAAATTTAGAAAATAAATAAGAGAAGCTCATTTTAACGAATGAACTTCTCTTTAGGTTAGATTTCCTTCCACTTGACTATAATTCAAAATTAAAACTCTATGAAAACTCTATAATTTATCATAGGTCATTAGAAGCATAGAGTATATAACTTTAATAAATATAATATTTTGATCTGTAAGAAGCTTCGACTTTTTCAATCTTCATTTTACAATTATCAGATTGACATTTGCAGTATACTTCTCCTCCTTTAAATGCCTCTACGCAGCTACCATCAGAACAAGATCCAGTGCAATCTACTACAATTACTACTCCTTTAGGAGCTTCTGCTGTATACTCTGTGACGAATACTAAGGTATAAATATCTTCGGTATTATCAATAGTATATTCTATTTCAAGATATTCAAAATCTCCATAACATGATTCTCTTAGCATTGTAATATTATAATTAAAAGTATTGTGATTTAAGTACACATAATCAATAAAGTAATTTGCAATGCTGATCAAATCCATTTTAAAATTATAACCTGAATTAACTTCATCAGACATTACCAATTTGCATCCTTCACAAGAACAATTTGCAACACCTGTTTTTAAGTCCCAGATCATCCCACATGCAGATTGGTCCGCAGTACAGTTACCAGGACATCTATATGTTATGGATGCTGTTGCTGATGATGTAGATTTATTTGTTATGTCTTTTTTTGAAGTAAGATTATTAGCATTATCTTCACAAGAGAAGAATACACCAAGACTTAAAGTCGCAATTAACACTACGGTAAAAGCACTTAGTTTTAAAAATTTGGTTTTCATAATAACATAAATTTTAATTAATATAAAGAATATATTGCAGTTGTTTTGCCTTTCTGCAACGAAACAAAAATAATTAAGATAAATTGTCAATTTCTCTACAACTAATATTGACTTTATTTATTTAAATGGTTTTAGTCTGTTCCATTATTAAGAGAAACCTCCTTTTCTTGTGTTAAGGGTTAATAACTGTGATTACTTCCTTTTTACTCTGAAAAACGAATATAATCCTTATTGTTTTGCTAAAAAAATATGACGATTTATATTTGTTGTTTTTGTTTCTACGATGAAATGTAAGATAGGAAATACAAAAATAACATTTCTCTTCTCTTTGTTGAAAAGGGAGTTTATTAGAAAACTGCTCAAACTATATGTATTAGCTTTATACATCTAGATAGGTAATTTAAAAGAATATTACGC
>ENA-UOOH01001549-UOOH01001549.1-fermentation-metagenome-genome-assembly--contig:-NODE-1549-length-22121-cov-3.978882_pt1 | contig 22121 bp, 20 predicted proteins | sample MGYA00245778_ERZ724025 | MGnify/ENA primary metagenome ERZ724025 (study PRJEB28704, sample SAMN03018313) | fermentation metagenome | biome: anthropogenic terrestrial biome; feature: soil; material... | reverse complement strand
CGATGCAAAGGTAGTAAAAAAATCAGACAATACCTTGTTCCACGAGAACACATACTCTTTCGGTCACACGATCTTCACCATAGGGATTGTATCTTGTTTTCAGGCTGTTTCCGAATAATCCGGCAAACACATTGTAAGTCCAGGCTTTAAAACTGCCCATAAATGCATCGATGATATGATAAGAAGAGGAGTTGGTTTCACGGTCTACCAGTTTCATAAGCAATTGTCCTTGTGAACGGGTTAGCTTTTTCATTTTGGGCGTGTAGGTATCCATCAGGTATTTCTCCATCTTATTCAGATGTTTTTGCCGTGCATTGTCATCGGGAAGCGTTTCCATGTACTCATAGGTTTCGGTGATGATTTCGGCAATTTCCTTGGCGTAGGGTAGCGTCTTCTTTACATCGCGGATCAGCTTGTAATAATCCATCTGATCTTTGGTACTGCGAAAGGTAAGGGGTGAATACTTGATGAAATCAGTGAGCCACATACAGGCAACGGTGTCGCCCTCCAGAATTACGGCCGGATATATATTCGGCATTAAGAAAATGGTGGAGACTGGTCCATGGGTTTCGGGGGCCACGTTAGCAGCGTAATAACCTTGTGCTTTCACCGCAGGAGATGAAAGCGCCATACAAAACACCGCAAATATGTGGATAAGTCTTTCCATAACAACACAAAGATAAAATCAATGTTTTATTTTACCATGAAATGACACGTTAAGTGTAGTTAATTAACCCGCGCGTTTATAGAAAGTTAACCGAAAATAAATCGTTAAAAACCGCACCAAAAGCGTTCAAAAGTACAAAAAAAAATAGATTTTGCTAAAAATTTCAGGAAGAAAGTGTACATTTGAGTAAATAACAGGAATTTTATGGATTACTATCATCTGGGTGAACTTGTTCACAAAAAGGCACAGATACTGAAAAACAAGACGGCGCTGAAATACCAGTCGACAGGCGGAGATTGGCTCGATCTTACATGGAAGAGTTTTTCCGATAAGATAATGAAGGTTGCCCAGGCAATGGCAGAGATAGGCCTGCAACCAAATGACAACGTAGGCATTTATGCTCAGAATATGGAAAAATATCTGATTACCGATTTTGCCGCCTATGCCAACAAGGCGGTGATGGTGCCCATGTATGCTACCTCTTCGCCGATGCAGATTGGATATATTATCCAAGATGCGGAGATTAAGCTGTTGTTTGTGGGTGAACAGTTTCAGTACAATAATGCCTATAAGGTGCAGCAGGAGCTGCCCGTATTGGAGAGACTGATCATCTTCGATCCAAAAGTAGTACTGCAACCCGATGATAAGACATCGGTTTACTTCGATGATTTCATTGCAACCGGTGACAATTCCGAGTCGGTGGCATTGGTGAACTCAAGGCTGAAACAGTTAAAAGAGAGTGATCTTGCCACCATCATCTACACTTCAGGTACAACAGGCGAGCCCAAGGGTGTGATGCTCACCCATGCCAATTATATTAAAGCATGCCATATCCACGATATGCGACTGACAAACCTCTCGGATAAGGATCTATCCATGTGCTTTTTGCCTTTAACCCATATTTTTGAAAAGGCATGGACCTATTACTGTCTCCACAAGGGTATTGCCGTGGCCATAAACAGAGATCCGAGCGAGATAAGGAAGACGCTCAAACAGGTTCGTCCTACACTAATGAGCAACGTGCCCCGTTTTTGGGAGAAAGTATACGAAGGCGTCAGGGAAAATATTGACAATGCTTCCGGTATTACAAAATGGTTGTTTAACGATGCAGTGAAGACGGGCAGGCGACATAACCTGGAGTACGTAAACGAGGGCAAAAGACCTGCACCGGGTAATCGGGTAAAATTTTTTCTTTATCGGCATACGATCTTTTATCTGATCAAACGGATTATCGGAATTGAAAGAGGAAACTTTTTTCCCGTGGCAGGAGCTCCCCTCTCTGACGCGATCAATGCATTTATGCAGTCGATCGATGTACACCTCATATATGGTTATGGTCTTACCGAGACGACCGCCACGGTGAGCTGTTTTCCTAACAAGGGTTTTCGTATCGGTACTGTGGGAAAAGTGATGCCCGGTATGGAGGTGAAGATCGGTGAAAACAACGAGATTCTGGTGAAAGGGGAAACCGTCATGTCCGGTTATTACAAAAAACCGGAAGCGAACAAAGCTGCCTTTACCGACGACGGTTTTTTCAGAACAGGCGATGCCGGCTCACTGACCGGTGACAATGAGATCATTCTCACAGAACGGATCAAAGATCTTTACAAAACATCCAACGGTAAATATATTGCCCCGCAGATGATTGAAACCCGTATTACTGAAGATAAATTCATTGAACAGGTAGCTGTGATCGGTGATGACCGCAAGTTTGTCAGTGCACTGATTGTTCCCAGTTATGAGGCCCTTATGACGTATGCACGGGAACAGCACATCGCATTTGAAAACATAGAAACATTGGTCGGTAATCCCCTGATTCACAATTTTATATTTGGCCGTATCGAACTGCTACAATCCCAGTTCACCTCCTATGAAAAAATAAAGAAAATTACATTGTTGCCTAGCCCGTTCAGTGTGGAGAACGGAGAACTGACCAATACTCTCAAGCTGCGCAGGAAGGTGATCCTGGAAAAGTACGCCGATCTGATTGACAGGATGTATAGTGTGTAGTTGTTATGTATGAAGCACTATTCATGATGTAGCCAACAAACGTGTGCAGCACGAATATCATATTAAATCACTATCTTTGCACCGTTTTTAATGGAGTAACGGCATGGATTACAATTTCAGAGAAATAGAAAAACGGTGGCAACAGTACTGGGCCGACCATCACATCTACAAAGTAACAGAAGAGAGTGCTAAACCCAAATATTACGTGCTCGACATGTTTCCCTATCCATCGGGGGCGTGACTGCATGTGGGACATCCCCTTGGGTATATCGCTTCGGATATCTTTTCGCGATACAAACGACTGCAGGGATTTAACGTGCTCCATCCCATGGGGTACGATGCTTACGGACTGCCTGCGGAACAGTATGCCATTCAAACCGGACAGCATCCTGCCATCACCACCGAGAACAACATCAACCGCTACCGGGAGCAACTCGACAAAATAGGATTTTCATACGACTGGAGCCGTGAGGTACGTACCTGCGATCCGGATTATTATAAGTGGACTCAGTGGGCATTCATCCGCATGTTCCATTCCTACTATTGCAACCAGGCGCGACAAGCCCGTCCTATCACGGAGCTGGTAGAGGTGTTTTCCCAACAGGGTACTGTCGGACTGGATGTTGCCTGCACCGAGCCGATGACATTTACCGCTGAAGAGTGGAACGGCAAGACAGAAAAAGAACAGCAGGAACTGCTGATGAACTACCGCATAGCCTATCTGGGTGATACCATGGTAAACTGGTGTCCGCAGCTGGGTACCGTACTTGCCAACGACGAAGTGAGCGAAGGCCTCTCCATCCGGGGAGGTTATCCGGTGGAGCAGCGCAAGATGCGTCAATGGTGTTTGCGCGTTTCTGCCTATGCCCAGCGCCTGCTGGAGGGACTCGACACGATTGCCTGGAGCGACTCGCTCAAGGAGACACAGCGCAACTGGATAGGACGCAGCGAAGGGGCTGTCATGCATTTCAAGACTTCAGAAGAGATCGCTTTCGATATTTTTACTACCCGTGCCGATACCATCTTCGGGGTGACCTTCATGGTGCTGGCTCCCGAGAGTGAGCTGGTGGAACAACTTACTACCGCAGGGCAGCGTGATGCAGTGAATGCCTACATCGCCAAGACAAAGAAAAAGACGGAACGGGAACGCATGGCCGATAAAACAGTGACCGGTGTCTTCTCGGGTTCCCATGCTACCCATCCTTTTACGGGCGAACCACTTCCAATATGGATATCCGATTATGTGCTGGCAGGATATGGTACGGGTGCCATCATGGCCGTGCCGGCGCACGACAGCCGCGACTATGCCTTCGCCCGTCATTTTAATCTGCCCATCATCCCTCTTATAGAAGGCTGCGATGTCTCGGAAGAGAGCTTCGATGCCAAAGAAGGTATCATGATCCACTCCGGCTTCCTGAACGGCATGACGGTGAAACAGGCCATCCCGGCGGCCATCGACGAGGTGGAGAAAAGAGGACTGGGATACCGCAAGATCAATTACCGCCTGCGCGATGCCATCTTCTCGCGGCAGCGCTATTGGGGTGAGCCTTTCCCGGTCTATTACAAGGAAGATATGCCCTACATGCTCGATGAAAGCGAGTTGCCACTGGAACTCCCCGAAGTGGATAAGTTCCTGCCTACCGAAACGGGTGAACCACCGCTGGGAAGGGCCCAAAACTGGCAGACGAAGGAGGGTTACCCCCTCGAGCTGAATACCATGCCAGGCTTTGCCGGCTCGTCTGCCTACTACCTGCGCTACATGGATCCGCACAACAACGCGGCACTGGTTTCGGAGAAGGCGAATACCTACTGGCGCGATGTGGATCTTTACATCGGCGGTACCGAGCATGCCACGGGGCACCTTGTGTACAGCCGCTTCTGGAATAAGTTTCTGTTCGACCTGGGTGTCTCCTGCGAGGAGGAACCTTTCAAGAAGCTGGTGAACCAGGGAATGATTCAAGGACGCAGCAACTTCGTGTACCGCATCAAAGGATCCAATACTTTCGTATCGTATAACCTTCGGGACCAATATGAGGTGACCCCTATCCATGTGGATGTGAATATTGTACACAACGATCTGCTTGACCTGGATGCTTTCAGACAATGGAGCCCGGAATATAATACAGCCGAGTTTTTGCTGGAGGATGGCAAATATGTATGTGGATGGGCCATTGAAAAAATGTCGAAATCGATGTACAACGTGGTCAATCCCGATGATATTGTCGAAAAATATGGAGCGGACACACTTCGCCTCTACGAGATGTTTCTGGGACCGCTGGAACAATCCAAGCCCTGGGATACCAATGGGATAGACGGTGTGCACCGCTTCCTGCGCAAGGTGTGGAACCTGTTTTACAAGGAGGGAGTGCTGGCGGTGAACGATGACGAACCCGCGAAAGAAGCTTTGAAGGCGTTGCACAAACTGATCAAAAAGGTGTCGCACGACATTGAAAATTTCTCTTTCAACACCTCGGTTTCCGCGTTCATGATTTGCCTGAATGAGCTCACGGCACTTTCATGCCGCGAGAGAGTTATATTGAGTGACCTGACGGTCTGCCTGGCACCTTTTGCGCCGCATCTTGCGGAAGAGTTGTGGCATACACTGGGGAATGAAACCTCGGTCTGTGATGCGGCATGGCCTCTGTGTAACGAGGAATATCTGAAGGAAGATGCCTTCCCGTATGCCATCTCCTTCAACGGGAAATCACGCTTTATTATCGAATTCGCTGCCGATGCGGCCAATGAGGAGATTGAAAAAGCGGTGCTGGAACATCCCCAGTCACAGAAATGGCTGGAGGGCAAAACGCCGAAAAAGGTGATTATCGTACCGAAAAAAATCGTCAATGTGGTGATATAACCCATGGACCGGTGACTTAATAATAATTTGGTGATTTCCGAAAGTTCACTTGCAGCCACTGCATGTGTAAAATTTGTTTCTGAAAAGCCAGATGCCGACCACTAAAATTTTAATATAGATGGATAAATTGCCAGAATTTAGCCTGAAGAAGTTCTACTGGAAAGATTATCTGACAATTTTTCTGGGGACCTTCATGTATGCATTGGGGGTAACGCAGTTTATCATGCCCCATCAGTTTGTCATAGGCGGCCTTACCGGTGTGGCAGTACTGATCAATTATGCGTTGGAGTGGCCCGTGTCAGTCATGGTTTTTGTGATGAACGCGATATTGCTGTTGATTGCATTCAGGATACTGGGTTCGGAGTTTCTTGTAAAAACCATTGTAGGTGTGGCCTCACTGACTGCTTTTATTGGCATGTTCGAGAGTTTTCAATGGCCGCCGATTATGACAGAGGAGCCGCTGATGGCGGGACTCATTGGTTCCATCGTGGCAGGCGCAGGCGTGGGGTTGGTGATGTCAGTGAACGGTAGTAGCGGCGGCACCGATATCATTGTGCTGGTGATCAATAAATACCGTAATATCACTCCCGGACGTACCATGCTTTTGGTAGATCTGTTTATCGTCGCTTCCTCTTACATGATTTTCCAGAGCGTGGAAACCATTGTTTTCGGCGTCATCATCATTGCGGTCATGGCTACTTCTGTCGATTGGGTGTTGAACGGTATCCGCCAGTCTGTCCAGTTTTTCATTGTCTCCCAGAAATACGAGGAGATCGCCACACAGATCAACCTTCAGCTCCACCGTGGATGTACGGTGCTCGATGGTACGGGATGGTATACGAAGAAGGTACAAAAGGTGTTGCTTGTTATGGCGCGGCGAAATGAATCCACGTCCATCTTCCGGCTGGTGAAAAGCATCGATGAAAATGCCTTTATCTCTCAAAGTAACGTTATTGGCATCTACGGACAGGGATTCGACCGGATGAAATAAAAACAGTTTTAGGATATGCCGTTGTTCAGCGGGTTGCTTTATCAACAAGGTAGATGGCCGACTGGTAGGTTATGCCACTGTTGAGGGAGAGCCCGATTTCACAGGTGCGGCTATTGGAATATCCCTCTTCTGCATCCCGGATACCTTCTTTCAGCGCCGACAGTGCCGAGTTATTCAACCCGGGATAGAAGAATCCCCTGTCACCGGCCCACCCACAACAAGCCACATTTTCAGGAACAATAACCTTTTCCGCACACCGGGATGCCACAGCGAAGAATTTATCAGCTAGTTGCATTTTCGTGGAACTACAGGTGGTATGTATTGTTATTGTTACCGGACGAGGAACGAAATGCAGACGATCCAAAAGAAAATCATGGATAAACTCCACCTGGTCATACAGCTTTAAGCGTTTGTCGAGTGTTTCCCGCATGTGCAGAAGGCATGGACTCATGTCGCAGACGACCGGCAGTTCTCCGTTGCGCGTTATTTCCAGCAAGGCTGCATTTAATTCCTGCTCCTTCCTTTTTGCTTCCTCGCGAAACCCTTTGCTGGCAAACGCCATTCCGCAGCATAACCTGTCTGCCTTATTGGGAAGCAGGACGTCATAACCTGCTTTGTGCAACACCGATAACATCTTGGAAGGCAGATCCTCCCTTTCTTCGTATCCGAATGAAGGTCCTCCCATTGAGCGGGTGATACATGCCGGAAAATAAACGACCACGGGAGCACCGGAGGCACTTGCCGGGTAAAACCGCTTGCTAATCTTTCTGCTGCCAGAAGGCGTATATCGTGTCCACAACGGAAAGATGCCGGCGCCCACACGGTAAAGCCCCCGCGTCACGCTCTCCGTTGCTCCATAGCCAACTATTCCAGCCACTATATGCGGTACACGCAGTAGGCTGCGCAGCAACGCGACGGTTACACCCGTGTGATTTGCAATGAACCCCGCCATATATTTTGTAAAACGGCCGTTTTGCTGCCAGCGGAGCTCCTTCACGAGTTTTCCCGTGTCGATGCCAACAGGGCAGGCTATACCACACAAACCATCGGTGGCACAGGTCTGCACGAGCGGATATGAGATGGCTTTTACCTGTTTCAGAATGGAAAGGTTGCGCTTTTTACCCGACGCCATGCTTTCGGCAAGGTAGCGATAAGCCACGATGCGTTGCCGCGGGGTCAGCGTAAGGTTTTTGGAGGGACAGACCACCTCACAGAAGCCGCACTCAATACATTTATCGATAATGGGATGGGCTTCGGGGATTTGTTTCAGGTTTCTGATGAACACATCCATGTTGTCGTTGATCACTACACCCGGGTTCAGGATGCCATCGGGATCAAATGCCTTCTTTATCCTTTTCATGAGCGCATATATGTCGGTTCCCCATTCTTTTTCCACGAATGGAGCCATATTGCGTCCGGTGCCGTGTTCAGCCTTCAGACTTCCTTCATACTTCACCGTTACCAGATCACACAGGTCATTCATGAAAGAGGCGTATTTCTGTATTCCTGCGGGAGTATTCATATCGGGAAATATGGTGAAATGTACATTTCCGTCCAGCAGGTGGCCCCACATTACCGCATCATCATATCCACTTTTCACGAGAAGTGTCCGGACATCTGTCAGCGCATCGCCCAGTACCTCTCCCCTGAAGGCGATATCCTCAATGATGCAGGCCGTATGGGGTGGGCGGGTGGCAGCTGCTGAGGTAAACAGCCCGTTTCGCACGTTCCAGTAGAGGTCGTAAAGATGTTTGTCGGTGGTGAATTTGACAGGCCTGAGGGCATGGAGGTGTGCCAGTTTTTCTTCAATCTCCTTTATTTGAGACAGCAAGGTTGTCTCATCGTCGGCAGAGGTATCGATCAGCAATGCGGCCGCCCCCGCGGGCAGCGACTTCAGCTCCTCCGGCATGCCGGGCTGGTCCTCCACAGCCTGCAGGGCGTTTCTGTCCATGAGCTCTGCCGCGCTCACCTGGCATTGACGGAGAGGTATGATGGCCTGGCTCACGTCGCGCAGGTTGGCAAAGTATGCCATGGACGTGGCTTTGAGGGGTGCGTCGTGCACGGTTTCGAAAGTGGCCTGCGACACAAAGCCGAGTGTTCCTTCGGAACCGATCATCAGGTGCTGAATGATCTCCAACGGATCATCGAAGTCAATCAGCGCATTGACCCCATAGCCGCAGGTGTTTTTTAATTGAAACTTGCGGGTAATCCTGTCATTGATAGCTTTATTTTCCGTAGCCTCATGATGAAGCCGGGTGATCTCGCTGATAAGTGCCGGATGGGCGGAAATAAATGCGCGGCGGCTTTCACCGTCGCCCGTATCGAGTAGGGAACCGTCGGCAAAAACAATGCGCATCGACTTCACGGTATTGTAGCTGTTGTGTCGGATGCCGTAGCTCGATCCGCTGGCATTGTTTGCAATGATGCCGCCAATCTTTGCCGAATTAATCGATGCAGGCTTTGGACCCAGTTTTCGCTGATACTGCATCAGCATGCGGTTTGCCGTGCTGCCTGTTAGCCCACATCCAAAAGTGGCGGTGGCGCCGTGGTTGGTGATGGCTGAAAAAGAGAAGCCCTCGCCTGTCTCCATCAGTACGGAGTCCGATATGGTCTGCCCGCTAAGGCTGGTACCGGCGGCTTTGAAGGTGACCGGAACTTTTTTACTGCGACAGAATTGCAGCAGGCGCATCACCTCTGCCTCGGTGTTTACTTTTACTACAGCTTTGGGAATGAGCCGGTACAATCCTGCATCGGTGCCTTTGGTAAGACGCGATAGTTCATCTGTAAATAACTGTTCTTTTGGGAACAGCCGTGCCAGTTGCAGGTGTAATTTTTTGTCATCGGGCATTGTATTGAAGAAGTGTCATGGCGACCTCTTTCTATATTCATTCCTCTCAAGAATGTAGTTTTCTGTTAGTTCAACGAAATATAAAGTTCTTTTTCTACTTCTTCCAGCGAAATTTTTCCTTCCCTGGCAAGCCAGCCGATTGCTGCGTAGAGGTCCTTATCCGTCAATTTCGTCGTTTTTTTGACTTCCTTCACATTCTGGCGACCTGCTTCATCGAGCACGGTCCACACTTTTCCGGCGTTAAATCCGATTTTTTCAATCATAGATTTGATATTTAAATATATAAACTTAGTTTAACCCTCGGCAAATTTACAGGAAAATTCTTAAGAAACAATATTTTCGGATAACTCCTTCATTATTTTTGCTACCTGCAGGATCAATGAATGGTGATTGTCGTTGCAAATAGTAAAATCTGATCGTCTGATCTTTTCGTCTTCGGCCAGCTGAGCATTCATACGCTCTTCTACCTCGTCTGCAGATGCCAGGTCACGGGCGATGGTCCGTTGCAGACGGAGATCTTTTGGTGCATACACCGTGATTATTTTATCGAGCCATCTGTGAAATCCCGCTTCAAAAAGCAGAGCGGCATCAATTATTACCATGGGATAATGCTGCTCCTGTCTGCTGCACCATTTCAGAAAATCCTTTGCCAGTTCCGGATGAATGATTGCATTGGCTACTGCGAGTTTCTTTTTATCCTGAAAGATGATTGATGCGAACATCCGACGGTCGAGTCTGCCTTCCCGGTATAATTCTTCACCGAAATGACTGATGAGTTGGGAGCGAATCACGAGAGAAGTATCGTTGAGTTCTTTGGCTTCACTGTCGGCATCATAAACAGGAATACCATGCAGGCGGAAGATGTCGCAGACTACCGACTTGCCGCTCCCTATGCCTCCCGTGATACCTATTGTAATCATTCAAAATGAAATTAAAGAGTGATGTACCTTCGACAGCTTTACAAAATCAATGTCTGGCCTTGTTTTCAAACAGGAACTCCACTGAAGAGGGCGAAATCCGTGTGTTGTGAGCTGATGACGGGCTCTTTGTAAGTTCCAGTTCCACCCGTCCTCCTTCGTTCTCGTGAAAATCCCGGTAGTTGAGCTCAATTTCAAAATCTTCCTGTGTAATCTTTTTGTAGTCTTCCAATGTTACAGAGAAGGATATTTTTGCGCGGGAAGGAAAAAACTTCACGTCGAGGTCCGACGGCAAATGTGTGGCAGTAACGGGAATCTCAAATGTACGTTCTGTGAATTCCTCCACTGGAATATAGATTTCGACCTCTGCCGGTACAAACTTGACACCCTTCACAGGATTAATTCTTATTGGAAGCTGGGAGGTGGCTCTGATGTTTTTAAACAGGGTATATTCGGTAACTGCTGTCTTAAGCTGTTTGAGTGATTCACCCGAACCATAGGCCACCACCGTTTCGGGAAAAAACCAGACACTGTCGGCCACCAGGTTAGCCCTGCTGGTGGTTATCTCGCCATCAAATACTACCCGTAATTCCTTGTGTTCCAATTTGGAGGTGGCCAAAGAAATGCTCATGGGATAATAACCCCGTATGTTCGTGCTTGGAGCCAATCGGGAGCGGATGAGCTGGCGATACTGATCGCCCTGAAGCTCGGAGGTACCCCCAGCGGTCAGTTCCTTGACGTCAATCTCCAATGAATCTTTTTTTCTTACATCGAGCAGAAATACTTCCACGCCGTTGTCGGCGACACTGATTTCCATGAATTCAGGCAGGGCATTGTCAAATACTACATCTTCCGGAATATTCGTGTATTTTAATGGAATACGGTAAGTGCCTTCCACATTTTCCTTTTGGAAAAAAAGCATCAACCAGAAAATAAAGGCCAGCATAAGGAAAAATAAAAAGAAGAGCAGGTTTTTCCACGGGAATGTGGAAAAATATGCTTCTGCTTTGGGTGCCCATTTCCTGATGAAAGCCTTTATTCCCATGGCAAAAAGGTTAGTTCGTAGTCACGTCGGCTGAAGAGGCAAAGACCGATGCTTTTTCGAATTTTATTTTTACACCGTCGGCTACTTCTACCAGGAACCAGCTGTCGCCCACTTCCCTGATTCTACCATGGATACCGCCTGAGGTAACCACTTTATCACCCACCTTCATCGCTTCGCGGCTTTTCTGCAGTTCTTTTTGTTTTTTCTGCTGCGGACGGATCATGAAGAAATAAAATACGGCGATAATGGCCACCATCATAAACAGTGTACTGCCCATACCACCCATTCCACCGGCCGGAGCTGCCTGTAATAAAATATTCATAAATTTGATGATTAAAGTTGATAATTGAAAAATTAATTTTTAAAGATACGATTTTCTTCTTTTATTTCCTGCACAATGGCATCCAATATTCCGTTAATAAATGTACCGCTTTTGGGAGTACTGTATGATTTGGCGATCTCGATATATTCATTCAGCGAGACGCTTGTGGGAATAGATTCGAATGTAAATATTTCTGATAGAGCAACTTGCATTATGATAAGATCCATGAAGGCAATGCGTTCAAAGTCCCATTTGTCGGTATGCTTATCGATCAGTTCCCTGTATTTTTTTTCATTCAGGATAGAGTCATGCAGCAGTCTGAGGGCAAACGTCCTGTCTTCCTCGTCTTTAAACATCGGAAGCAGCGGCTGATTTGTGCCTTTCTCTTCGGAAAACCTTTTGATTGTTTTCAGGACAAAGCTCTGCACAATCTCTACATCGTCGTTCCAGTATATACATTCATCCTCGAGAATATCGTCCAGTTCTTCATTCATATAGATAAACTGCTTGAAGATCTTTCTCCAGAACTCACGATCCTCATCGTAGGTGGGAGAAGCGTTTTCGGTGTATTCTCGGTAGGTGTCAGATGCCAGGATGGTATCCAGCAGATTTTTCACGAATGCCTCGTTGGCTTCCCACATCATGGGGCGTTCCGTAAGCTGTTTCTGAAACTGTGCGTTCTCCCTGAGTTGAAGCATGAATTTGTTGTCGAGCAGGTGGGTATTGGGATGCAGATCTTCTTCCGAAGGCAAATACTTGTTTCGTTTCATCTCCACCCTGTTTTCATATGCCCTGGTCAGTTCCACCATTAACAGCAGTAGATAAAAATAAAGATCGTAAGATTTTTGCAAGCCGAATAAAAGCTCTTTTTCGGTGTTCCGCAAATCCCTATTCGTATTTTGGTACCAGGAGTAAACAATCTGAACAATCCTTATACGAATTAAATTTCTGTTTATCATTGTTTAAATGAACTTGTTTTGAAACTGCAAAAGTAGTGTTTTTTTTCGGTATTTCGCATAGGTTTAAATTGAAAAGGCACATTAAATGTCTCATTAAAATCGATAAATCTTATTGTATTGTTACCTTTCCCTTCCCCCTTCTCACTTTGTTTTTGTTTTACTGAGCAGCTTTTCTCAGGGAAGAAAGGTTTTGACCCTATAAGCTCATACAAGAATTCTGAAGAAGTTTCGTAGTGGTCGCCCGTAGAGGAGAAAGACAGGGACTGGTTCGTCGCAAAAACCGAAGGCCATGTTGTGCGGTTCAGCTATACAAAAACCAAATACTCGCCCGCCATGTACGATCCTGCTGTCTCTGTAAACAAAGAATGAGACGTCTACTATGTGGACCTTGCGCCGGAGATTAAGGGACTGGATATTTATACCGGTTTTGCTGCTTCCGTGTCAGACAACTTCTGTCTGAAACACAGTGGGTGCTGAAAGTGCCCAAAGATGCCTGTATTGGGTGGATTATTTCTTGCCACGGTGACAGGCCTATAATACGTTTGATGAGTATAACGGGATAGGATTTGAAAAAAAGAGTGGGATAAAAAAGAAATGAATGATTGTGCAATAAAAAGAAAATCACTATCTTTGCGCCGCTTTTTTGAGAGCTCCCGTGTGATGGGAAATAAAGAAAGCAACTTTATTTTGAGTAACACAAACAACAATTAAAAATGAAGACATTTACATTAAAAGGCGAGATCAGGGATGATTTCGGGAAGAAGGCGGCAAGGGCCTATCGCAGTGAGAACCTGATCCCTTGTGTAGTATACGGTGGTCACAACGAAGAAAACCTGAATTTTGTCGTAAAGAGCGGTGATGTACGCAATCTGATATACACACCTGAGGTATTCTTGGTGGATCTTGATCTCGGAAAGACAAAATTGCAGGCCGTTGTAAAGGATGTACAGTTTCATCCGGTGAAAGATACCATCCTGCATATCGACTTCCTGCATGTATTCGAAAAAGTACCTGTGGTAATTGAGATTCCGGTGCGCCTGGAGGGACTTGCGGCCGGTGTGAGAGCCGGTGGTAAGCTGTCGCTCGATATCCGTAAGCTGAAAGTAAAAGCGGTGCCCGCTAAATTACCCGAAGTTTTGGTGGTGAACGTGGAGAAGCTGGAGTTGGGTAAGTCAATACAAGTTGGACAGCTGAGTTTCGATGGCCTTGAGATACTGAATGCCAAAAATGCCGTGATTTGCCGCGTTCAATTGACGCGCGCTGCCAGAGGTGCGGCCGCCAAAGCGGAATAATAAATGAGTTAGTCGATGAAATATTTGATTGCGGGGTTGGGAAATATCGGACCCGATTATGAACAAACCCGCCACAATATAGGCTTTATGGTGTTGGACGCTTTTGCAAAAGCGTCCAATGCTATTTTTGAGGATAAACGGTACGGTTTTGTGACCGAAATGCGACTCCGGAATAAATCGCTTCTGCTACTCAAGCCCTCTACATTTATGAACTTGAGTGGCAATGCCATCCGGTATTGGATGCAGAAGGAGAAAATTGAGACGGAAAACCTGCTGGTGGTGGTAGACGACCTGGCTCTACCGTTTGGAACACTGCGGCTCAAATCGAAGGGAAGTGATGCCGGACACAACGGACTGAAGCATATTCAGGAGCTGATCGGACAGAGCTATCCCCGGCTTAGATTTGGTATAGGCAATGATTTCCCGCGCGGAGCGCAGGTCAATTACGTGCTTGAAGAATTCTCTCCGGAGGAGAAACTGCTCCTGCCGGATCGTATTGAAAAAGCAGTAGATATTATTCGCAGTTTTTGTCTTGCCGGGATCAATATCACAATGAACCAATACAATAACAGGTAAACGATTGCGCGATGGATGAAGTGCGGATTGACAAATGGTTGTGGGCCGTACGGATTTTTAAAACACGTACGGTGGCTGCCGAGGCATGCAGAAAAGGGCGTGTTCTGATTGGTAATGCACCGGTGAAACCTTCCCGGAACATTCGCACGGGAGAGATCATTCAGGTGCGCAAGACACCAGTAACCTATTCCTTTATGGTGCTTGCACTGGCCGACAAGCGCATGGGCGCCAAGATGGTGCTGCAATATATGGAAAATGTGACACCTCCCGACCAGTATGAATTGCTGGAGTTGAATAAGATCAGTGGATTCGTAGACCGGCAACGCGGCACGGGGCGTCCCACCAAGAAGGAACGGCGTGACCTGGATCAGTTTGCCGGGTCAATTGATTTCGGTGAGTTTGATTGGGATGAGTGAGGGCCCATTATAATATCCTGAGCTTGTTGTCTTCTTTGTGGTAACAAGGTACCACCGGCACGGTGTTCTTCTGCAGGCAGTAGGCTACATCCCCTTCCGCACCATTGTCGATAAGCCGTTGATAATGGTCACTCTGTCGCAGATAACCCTGAGGATTGCCTTTTGCCTGTTGCCACAGTGTCAGGGCAATTCTTATGGCATCACCTCATTTTTTTTCAGCAGATGCTCTGCAAAAGCGCCCCCGAAGAGGGTATCCTCCATATTTATCCGGCTGTTCCATCCGGCGCAGATAATAACAATCCGATCTGACGAATTCATACATCTGTCGGCCAGCGCATCAATATTGGAGAAGGTTCCGATAAATAAATGCTTGCTGTCCCTTCCCATTTCTATGGCCATGGTGCCGTTGGTGGTGGTAAATACCACCTCTTTTCCGGTTACGATTTCACGGATATAGTCGAACGGCGAATTACCAAAATCGGCAAAATCACATTTGCGTGTTTTTCTTTCCGCACCAACCAGAAACCCTTCCTGTTTGTACCGTCTTGCCTCTTCAATATCCGCCACAGGAATAACAGCTGCTGCGCCGTTATGCAGCATGGCACACATGGTGGCCGAAGCCCTGAAGACATCGACCACGACCACGGTGTCGTTTTCCTTCTTATAATGGGGATAAAGAACAGGAGAGGGACAGAGATCGAGTATCATCTTTTTTTTGCAAAGATAGCAATAACAAACATTTGTCAAAAATACGGTTATTCCTGACGCATCATTTTGCCCTCTTTTTCATATTCCTTCCGGATTCCTTTTAACAAATCATCCGCCGATATGGTGGCCGATTTTTTCTCCAGTGTCTGCAGGCCGGCAAATTGAATGACGTTCACAATATTTGCTCCTGTCAGATGATATTTGCGGGCAATCTCTTCAAGATCAATCTTTGTTTTCCTTTCGGACGTTGTTGGAAAATAGTTTTTCCAGAGCTGCAGCCGCTCTGTGGCATCGGGATGATCGAATTCGATGATTGAGTTGAATCTTCGCGTAAAGGATGAGTCGAGATTCGATTTCATGTTAGAGGCGAGGATAATCAGTCCTGCATGCGATTCAACCCGCTGAAGGAGATAGGAAACCTCCTGATTGGCGTACTTGTCGTGTGCATCGTTCACGCTCGTTCGTTTGCCGAACAGAGCATCGGCTTCATCGAAGAACAGGATCCATTCTTTATTTTCAGCCTTGTCGAAGAGCCTGGAAAGATTTTTTTCGGTCTCACCGATATATTTTGAAACCACCATGGAGAGATCAATCCGATACACATCACGGCTTGTGTATTTTCCCAGCAGGGAGGCTGTCAGTGTCTTGCCGGTGCCCGACGGGCCATGAAAAAGTACCCGGTAGCCCGGCTTGATTTTACCCTTCATCTTCCAGCCATAAAGCAACTCGTCGTTGTACCGGAGCCATGTTTCAATTTCCTTTATCTCTCCCAGCGTTTTCTCGCGAAGTACCAGATCGTCCCAATTCATCTCCGTAGTAATCCGTTCTGCCGGAAAATCGCTGCTGAGCTTCGGTTTGGATATTTTTCCGGTGGTAAACAACTGTACATATTCTTCGTCCATAAGAAGTCGCCCGCTCATCCGGGGTTCGTGATGTTCCGGTAGCTCAATGGAAAGTATATTCTTTTTGGCAAACAGGTGATCTTCCTCAAAATAGCGGTAAAGTGCTATCCGTTTCGCGGGATCATTCCCTGCCAGAACGAACAATACTGTCTCGCCTGTCGGCAGTATTCCCCGGTGATTTTTGCCTTTCGTCCCGCCAAATTCCGGAAAATCGCCACCATTTGGAAGAAAAGGGGCGATGACCGATTGGAAAAAACCGGGATCCAGATGTGGCACCAAGGCCAGCAACAGAATAATTGTTTCCTCGACATTCAGACTCTGTAGATTGATGAAACGGCCCAGTTCCGAATGCAAATCCGATGGAGGGTATAACGAAAGAGAGGTATCATTCCCTTTGAATATCTTTTCAAGTCGGCTTTCAATCACATTTCTCAAAAAATCCAGGTAACTAGCATTGTACATCATTAGAAACGGGTTGTTTATTCTGTTGATTCAACTTAGGTCGTATTCCTGCACTGAATATCTATTTACACGCTTATCTTGTTTGTGCAAATTCTTCACACATCCCCAGATGAAGTAATGCCTGTATTGTCCGGTCTTCCGTAGATTTCTACTTGAAAAGGGATGTCAACGTAGGGCAGCTGCATGCTCCGGACCAAAGAACTCGAGGGTGCATCCCCCATGTACCATAGCACAGTATCCTGATCGACAGATGAAATGACTACTCTCTCAATCATGTAAACAATCTCATGATTTGGATCCGGATGTTGTTGCAGTCGGATAGTCTGACCGATAGGAAACCGCTCTGCAGCAAGTTTGATAACCCCTTCCATTCCATCAGAACCATATATTGTCTCAAGTTCGTCCAGAAAAGTGAGTCCGTCAAAATTGATGATAGTTTTGTCATTCATTTCTTGTTGAATTACTGTTTTAAGAAAAGCATAAACGGCACAGCTTGTGAAAATGCTTCAAAGTCAATAGTTTGGTAAATCATAGGTTAATGTCCCAATGAAAAATGTATAATTCTGGTGTTGCCTTCCCGCCAGGTGAGCTCCCCACTTTACGGGATTTATGATGTCCCAGTTGCTGTAGGCAGCTTCAGCAGTACAATCAATATTTACTCTAAGAGAGGCCAGATATCTGGTAACTGACTCTCGACTGACAGCTGAGGAGCCTGCACTCAGCCCTCCACCGGATGATCCACTGCTACCACTGGTATGCGAGTCGCTCAGGCCTACTGTCCCGCTTCTGCTACTACCCGCTTCTGCACTGACAGGACCTGACTCTGCCCCAACCGAACTGCTCGATCCGCCTGTTACCGAGACGCTCGATCCGGATGTGTCGCTCAGACTACTCCCCAGACTGTTAGAGGAAGATCCCCCGGAAGCATTGGTGATGTCTCTTTGTTCAGTGGGTCTGGAGGTCCTGTTTGCACCTGTCTGGTCAAAATTAATCGTGACCGACCAGTCGCAATCTAACCCGGCGTTGTCTCTCCAGGTATGAGTAATGGTTCCCAGTGATCTTCCCCGTAGTTGCTGGGTTATCACTCCCAAAAACATGTTCCTCCAGTTTACACTACTATACTGACGACTGGTAGCACCAGCTGTGGCAATTAAGAGCTGAAGTACTGTTTCAGCCGACGCATTTACATCCAGAATAATCGCACTGGCTGGGATGGGCTCTCTTTGAATCACTCCGAAGCGCTGAATATCATGAACAGACTGATTACTGCTCTTATAAACTGGATTAGGATGTATGTCGTTGGTATGTAATGCTTTATTTCCCATTTCTGTTGCTTCCTGTTCGAGTGTGACATTATCATTGATATGATCTCTTCCCAGTCTTCCTGTAGGAGTCACCCTTCCCTGTTTCTGCTGTATTACATGCCATGCTTCATGTGGCAGGAGTTTTTCCTGTCCAGGGGCGATGTATATATCCGTACCCTGTGTGTATGCAAGGGCGTCGAGTTGCTTGGGACGTGAAGAGTTTCGATGAACTTTCACATCTGAAATACTTATTCCTGATAGATTTTCAATGCCTTTCTTTAACTGATCGGGTATTCCCGTGTTGTTGTGAGTCATGTCACTCTTCTCTCGGGGTCGAAAAATAGACTCGTTCTTGAATGAATTTTCTGGTGGAAAGAATGAGCTACTCTCATTCTTAGTGAAAAACGGCTTACTCGTCACATTATTTGTGACACCGGTATTCGGTGTCTTCTGAGATTTTTGTATCGTCTTTGTCATATGATCTGTTTGTTTTCAATTTATCAGTACGAAATTACGTATTGTCCTGTACATGCTTATTTACTTACCACTCCACAAATAATAGCTCTTTTCTCCAGGGAATTTTCGTCAACGAAATATTCCAGCTCAATTTGTCGAGTAGGATATCCTGTGCTTTCCGTTCCATCAATAGTTTAAAATTACGCTCTTCCTGCCTCAGCTTCCCGTTTCGTTGGATAAACATTTGACGCAGTCCGTCCGGTGAACTGTTCTTTAGTGCAGGCCACTGCCTGATCACTTCGCGTAAAAGTTGTCCGCATTCCTCCTTTATATGCTCAGAAAGCAGACTTTCTCTTTCCACGGGCATTGCGAGCGATACGCCACAGAGGAATTTTTCAAAAAGGAGGTCGCCTTCAAAAAAATCGCAATTGCCTGTAGCCAGGTAATGCAGTGCCTGAATGGCCACGTGATATGCTGATTTTTTTATCCGCTCTTTTTCATCAAGAATTTCAATTGCCCTGAAAAACTGTTTCAAGAATGGATGCAGTAATATGAGTCCCCCGTTTTGTACAGCGATTCCTTCTTCACCCGTTTCCGGAAATAGTTCCACTGTATCTTTATTTGTTCCCGAAAGTTTTTCCACATCTTTCTCTTCATTTTTCACCGGAAGTTTATGCAGACCGTCCTTTCCCCGCAGTACGGTAATGTCAGCCTCATATTCTGTGACAGACGCTGATAAAACAGTTTTGATCTTCTCTTTCTCCTGATCAGATAAATGATTACTCTTTTGCACGAGTCCGGTCAGTTCAGTGAAAAATTGCCTGTCCTGGTCATCATTTTGTTTTCTCAATATATCTCCCAGTGATTCAATCAATTGATGCGAAGAGAAAATCAACTGATCAGTTTCAATTCCTAAGGAGACATCCAGTATAAACCGGTAAAAAATGTGATGAGTCACGGGTGAAAATTTGTCAAAGAACCCATAAAGTGTAGCCACCTCTTTTCCGGCTATCGGATTGAGTTGTTGAAGAAACTTTTTTTGATGTTCATCGTCGATTTGAAAAATAAACCGATCGCGTATACTGGTTTTCGATTTCAATAAACGGATCAGCCGGCTTAAAAATTCAGGCTTCCCAAGATGATTCTTCCAGTGCTGTGACTGTAGTAATTCTTCAAACTCTTCCCTGGAGGCATACCATGGCAGATAACCCTTTTCAAGAAAATGGAAAAAAAGCTCCTCTCTGTTTTTCTCTACCGGAATAATCTCCATTTCTGTGTGAACCGTATCGCTGCCCCATCCCCTTTCCAGGGATCCTGTTATGGCCGCTATCTCCTGGGAAAGCTGACCGGTCAGTGCCACTTCCAGTCTGTTAAGTAAATCGTCTCCGGGGATGCTTATGTTCAGATCGAAAGTATGAAAACGTATCACCCTGTCTTCTGAATTCAGTTCATCCAGCATTTCTGCGAGTTTGGGAAATATACGTTGCTCCAGCAGACCGGCAATGTTGTCCCTGATCGCTGTGGCAGTCTTCATGTTTGCCGTGTTCACCTCGACAAACACTTTTTCAATGATATGTGGGCTTACTTTCAAATTATACTAGATTATCGTTTAATATAGATTTGACATGTTCTTCCAAAATCCCCTTGCCGGATACTCTTTTTGCCCATTCTTCCAAAAATGGACGGAACGATTCCGGCAGTTTAATGTCACGTTCCCGCAAATTTTTGAGCATGGCAATGATCTGTTCCAGCAAGCGCTTCAGCATTTCACCGGATACGTCGAGTACATCGTTGCGCTGACATCCGGTTAGATTGTAAAACAGGCGTATTTGTAAACTAAATATTTGCACCAGATGCTGAAACTCCTCACTGTCGGGATTGCCGGAAAGCTCCATGATCCACTTCGATGTCTCTTCCCATAGATGGGAGAACATTTCCTCCAGTCTGTCGTTGTGATTCCCGGTCAGGAAATTGTCTGCATCGTCGAGTACTCCCTTTCCAAAGTTGGCTGTTCCACCATATAATTCACTGGTAGAAACCCAGACCGGTACCACAAAATTGGAACCGGGAAACTGCAGCGTCTGTAAGTTTTTGAGATCAACCCGCATGCTCTCTTTGGCGCTTTCCATACAGGTGCCTATCGGTGGTTCCTCCGTTTCAAAGAGTTGGATCTTATGTTCCGCTGTGGCTGTGCAGACACCATTCGGGCCTGTCACGGTTAGTTTTACCACAACGATATTATCGTTGGTTCCCGGTAACGCTTTGTATGTGTGGGTCGGGCTTTCTTCTGCGGATGTGCTGCCGTCACCGAAATACCAAAGGAACGAAGCTCCTCCGGTATCGCCGGATGGTTTGAATATAATCTCCTGCCCCACCGGAGCTTTTTCAGGCGCTTCGAAAGCGGCCTGTGGCGCTTTGTGTACAGTCAGCAGCGCATCGGTTACCTGTTGGTTCACGGTGAAGTGAAGGGTCTGGCCAAACCTGTCTGCAGGGAATGTTGCGGGATCGATCGTGATCTTTCCTTCTCCAATGGTCAGCCCTTCTGTGGTAGGGGCGGTTGCTATGACTCCATCGGGCGGTGAAACGTCATAGAGAATGACACCGGGCTCATCTCCAAGGCACCAGCTGTCTTTCTCGAGCCGTAATCTGGCAGGTGGCTTCTGTATTATAAAATTTACCGGGGCACAGTCGGAACAGCAGAGATACGGCAGGGAAAAGTCGGCTACCACCGTATTGTCCGGAATATTGGCATATGCCGGGACTCTTCCCGAAAGCCGGGACCGTTCTTCTTTCATCAGCGTTTCAATTCTCAATATCTCTTCGTCGTCCGGATTCTCCTTTTTCAGATATTCTGTGTATCTCCCGAACAGGGATAATCGTTTTTCTGTCTCTTCGAATGAAGATGACTTAATCCCTGCAACTGCAAGGTTATCAGCTATGTCATGTCTCTCTGGATTTATTGTACGTATCGGTTTGGTCTGAATTTTGTTGAGGTAAACCAGTACAAAGGTACCGCCGGGTTGTACACCTGCCTTGTGCTCAAGGCCCGGATGTTTTTCGATAAACCGGGTCAGCTGCAGCCGGAGCAGAATCCTTTCCTTTCGGTTGTCGATCTCTTCGAACAAAATTTCAATCTTTTTACCCGAGCAGCAGACATGGGAAAGCTGGTTAATCAACAGGTCCATGAATAGTTTCATGCTTTGGCTCAGTTCGATCTGCTGATAGCGGTTCTTCATCAGCTTGACCCGTTTACATAGTTCCTCCAGGGTAAGCTTGTACGTATCGACCTGACTTATTGTGAAATCCCGAATGCTCACCGGCATTTTCGTTACGAGTTCGTTGGACCATGCCAGCAGTTCAATGGATTGATCTATGACAAATGTTTTCAT
>ENA-UOOH01001546-UOOH01001546.1-fermentation-metagenome-genome-assembly--contig:-NODE-1546-length-22186-cov-17.722561_pt1 | contig 22186 bp, 17 predicted proteins | sample MGYA00245778_ERZ724025 | MGnify/ENA primary metagenome ERZ724025 (study PRJEB28704, sample SAMN03018313) | fermentation metagenome | biome: anthropogenic terrestrial biome; feature: soil... | reverse complement strand
TGCGCAGAGAAACGAGTTATTAACAGGAAAAAGCCAATACTTTTGAAATTGGCTCGAATGTGAAAAATTTAAAGCTTCGTGCCATACTTCTTTAGCGAACTGTTGAGAGCTAATCCTGACCTTGTCGCCGGGAAGATTCATTGTTGTAATGAATGCAGCCAGGCTTCGTGATAGCGCTTGAGCGCCGGATTGGAGCGGCCGGGAAATTCATCCGTATCGTCGGCATCCGCTGATGGGTGGGCGGCGAGGAAGTCGCGCTTGGCGGCGGTTTTCGCGATCTTCGGACGGAGCCCCGCCGCCAGATACTTTTGCAGGTATGAATCATATTCCGCGCCCCAGCGAATGCTCCGGGCCAACGCCTTCTCGTGCCGTTTCCGATGGAATCGCCGGTATTTGCCGGCATCGTCGAAAATTGTTTGCAATCGGGCATGGATTTCCGTCTCCGAAAGATCCGCCCAGGCAAGAACCTCACGGAGCATTTCAGGGGAAAGAACCAGGTTATCGGTGGATACTCGAATATTCATGGAAGAATACGGCGAACAGTTTGCCGGACCGTCCGCCGTGTGTGGCTATTTCTGTTTCTCGGCTTCGGCAGGAGCGGCTTTCTGGAAAACCCGGAGTAAGCCGCGCCCGGAAAGCGATTCGTGCGGACGAACCAGTCCCAGCGTCACCAGGTACGGCAGGGATTTTGCCGCCTGGCGGCGGGTAATCCCGCATTGACGGGCCAGTTCGTCCGTGGTCAGGACCGCCGAACCTGTTTTTTCAATCAGGACGGCCACCCGTCCATAGACGAGCTTGACGTGGATCGGTAAATCCGGTTGTTCCAGGATCTCCCGTGGGATAAGCACTTCGGCCTTCATCTGTCACCTGCCTTTCCATGGCATTGCGGAATGATGACTTCATCTTCCGATACGCCGTTGGTCAGGAGATTCCGAACACTCTCCGGATCGATCCGGACCAGTCGCGGGCTGATGTTGACTGCCTTCAGCCGTCCGCTTTTGATATAGCGGTTGACGCTGTTGATTGACACGCCCAGAATCCGGGCGCATTCGCTTCGCGTCAGTTTCTTTTGCACCGTTACGGCGCTTGCCGTGCCGTGCTGCGACAAGGCCGCATCCAGAGATTCGGCGGTCAGGCTGGGGTAGTAGTCCCGAAGCAGGTTTACCGCCGTGGATTGGATCACGGCGGGCGGTTGGTTTTGGTTCGACATTGAGATTCCTCCTTGATGCTGGGTTGTGGTTCCGATTCGCAAACATACTTGCATCAAGGAAGGTGATTTTTCCGTTTTTTCCGGAAAAAATCATCGAATTATGCTCAAATTTAAATTCCCCGTTTCCACTTCGTTTCCGTTTTTCAGGACAAAAAAAGACGCGCAAAGGAATGGTACGTCGTCAAAAAAGATGAGTTTCGAAGACTCAGAATTTCCGGGCTTTGCGGCTCATTTCCTCGTCGGACATGCCATGCGTCACGTTGTGAAGCGCCTGCTTGCCGCGAAGAGCGCCGACGGTCTTGTTGCACCAGGCAATCAATTCTATTTCATTGAAAAAAGAACTGTATCCTTCATAGGGACATTTCCCGTTGTCCCAGTTTTGAATGGTCCGGGTGGTGAAAGAGCTTTTGATTCCGATGTCGGAAAGGCGGCTGAACGCCCGGTTGATGATCGCGGCTTTTTCTTTCAGGGTCAGTTTCGACTTCGAGTCGGTCGCCTGGATGGCCTTTTGCAGGATTTCCACCATACATTCCAGAATGTCATCGGATGAATGACTTTTGATCTTTTCGGAGAGAATTTTCAGAAGCAATTCCTCATAGGCTTCTTTGCGGGTTTTCACGACAAGCTCATCCAACCGTTCTGAAAATCGATCCATTTGAATCACCGGCGCGAGCCAGCCGAGCAGATACAATTCCACTCCCAACTGAATGATTTTATCTTTTTGAGAAGGAGCGAGGCTGTCGTCCGCCAGAATTTCATCGAGATGCTGAACGGGACGGGCCGCAACGGCGAATTGCCGCTCCACTCCGGTTTCAAGAGCGTGCTCCACCCAACTGATGATTTCCAGAGGATTTTCCACATTGTAACCCGATGCCGGAGCCTGGAGAATGGCGGAAGCATCCGGGAGGAGTCGTCGCATAGCTCCGGCTCTTTCGGATAAGGTTGCTCCGGGCGGCGGCCTCTTCCCGACCGCTTTTGACATTTCCGATAACGCAAGAGCATAAATGTCATGTAAATGAACCGCTTTACGCCGGAATTTCGATTCCAGGGCGATTATCAGTAATTTCCATGTCATTCTGGTATAAGACAATATCATCACTCCGCCCTCCTGTTCAGTTGGAATAAAATATACCGATCCGGATAAAAATCAATCCGGAATATGGCAAAATTCCGCGATGTCCACGGAAAACCCTCTGTGCCGAGCTTCCTCGCATTCGCCCCTGACCACTCTTCGGCGATGGCGTGACTGACTGATACGAATTTGCTGCCATGAAAAACTATCGTTTTACTTCGTTTTCTTCCAGCCAAATGCGCAACGGTTTGCCGTCGAACGTCAGTTCAACGAGTACTGCAGTGCCGTTCAGTACCCGGATTTCGGCGACAGCAGGGCGTCTGGCGCTTCGTTGTTGATAGGCTTCTTCGGCGCGCGCGGCAAGTTTTTCCGGCAGGTAGTAGCGGGCGAACGGCAGTTCTTGAAATGTAATCTGGTATTTTCCGGTTTTTTCCTGGCGGTAGGTTCTGCGTTCCTTGCCGTTTTTGTCTTTCTTCACTTCGGGAATGGATTTGGTTTCCTCCCCGGCCCATTGAAGCCGAAGTGCGATATTGGAACCGCCCGTTACCGGTTTCGCGGTAACGTCGCGAACGGTCGCAAATCCATCCTTGTCCTCGATCAAATCCAGGTAAAGCGTCTGCCCTCGGGTCCAGGTCTTGAATTCGTCCCGCCTGGGCAACAGTAAAGGGTTCAATCCCTGATACTGCAAACGCAGGTATCTGCCGCGAAAAGCATCGAACGGGTCAACCGGCGCGGTTTTCAGGCGATAAACCTTGCCATTAAGGAATATGTGTTCATGTTTTGCCACCATGCCGATGATGACCACGAACGGCAGCAGCACGGCGACGGCCTGGATGAGACGAAGTAAAATTTTCTTAGTCATTTCGACACCTCCGGTTGCCGCGCGAAGCGGCGGGAAACGAACCAATTGGACACGAAAAAGAGCAGACCGCAAACGATGAACACGATTCCACGAACGGTAAATGTGTATTCGCTGGCAAAGAATTTAGAGCAAACCAGCGCGAGGAACAGGAACGAACCGCAAGCGGTCAGGAGCAAACGGCGTTTTTGCAAGCCCGTCGCCAGAGTCGCCACCGCCAATACCGCGATGTAAAGGAGCATTGCGGTCACCGCCCAGAAGCGGTCGTTGCTGCCAAGGCTGGATTTTACCCAGAACGCCACCGTCACGGCGACCGGAACGAGTCCCCACAGCAAGACCGTGTAATCGCGTTCCCGCCATGCCCGTTTGCCGTTCAAAACCAGCAGCGCCGCCCACGCAATGAGCAGGAGCGCGAAGAGGGATAGCGCAACGATTTGCCGCGTGTCTATGACCGCGAGGTTGCCGACGAGGTGCCGGACGTTCCAATATCCCTGGAACGTCAGCAAATAAGAGTGTCCCGCCAACGCCAGCACGGACAGGACCGGAAGCGGTCGCTTTCTAAGGCTTTCCCCGTTGCGGCTAAGCCAAATCCCCAGCAGGAACAGGGTCGCGAACAAGGTACTGTCACCCAGCATCCACCAGTCGCCCAGTTCGGCCGGGATGCGGATGGAAACGCCCAGCAGGGTGAAGAATAACGCCCACCATGCGAAGACCCAGCCCGCGACACGATGGTGCAGGAGGTAAAAAAACGGCGCTGCCAAGACCATGTAACCGAGAAACGGCAGCAGGACAGTACGTTGCGACCACCAAAACGGATTGCAAACCCAGAGGAACAGTCCAAACGCATAACCGCAGCCGACAGCCATCGAACGGGTCAGGTAGAGCGGAACGAGCAACAGCAGTGTCCAGGTCAGGGTAAAATCTTCGGGGCGGCCGGAAATGTGGTAGGTTTGGGCGACCAATGCGATGCCCGCGCCGATGGACAGCCCCCACAAAATTCCTAATGGTTCGCGGAAGCCTGCCGATTTCCAACCGCGCCATTCACCAACAGCCCAAACAATGGAACAGGCAAAGAGTGGCGTTATCGATAAAATGGCCCGTATCGGGCGCGAAAATTCATCCCAGTTTGCCGCCAAGAGCGCAATCACCCCCAAGCCAACCAATACCGCTCCAATGGCGGGCAGCAATACCGAACGCCACGTCTTTCCTCCGGTATCCGGGTAACGCGCGCTCAGTTTTTCGCCGGTCGCGGCGTCAATGACTCCTTCCGCGACCCAGCGGGCGATTTCGTTCCGCATCTTTTGTCTATCCATAAAAACCTCCGGTTTTGAAAGGCGTGAAACTAACGGGCGGATAGGAAAAAATAAGCGGCAAATTGATTTGCCGGCATGAGTATCTGTCCGATAATTATGCTGACCGCCATTGGCGAATCCAAAGATATATCAATGTTTAAAATAGTGTCCCGACAAACAATGTCAAGCGTCCATTCTGGAGAAAGGCTGAAAACGTCACATCAACACACCATCGGGAAATCCCGATTTTACATTTTTATCCTTGCGAAAAACTTGCGTAAAGTGTGTCAAAGTTAGAGCTGATACTGGCCTGATACATACTCAGTCAATGGGTGTGATCCGGCAGGCGAGCGCCGGTCCGTCGATGCGCCAGACTCTTTCGATTTGCATATGCTCGAACAATCCCCGCAGGGAATCGCCCGCGGAAAGTTGAACCTGCCCGTATTCGCACAGAAAACGGATCGATAAGAAATCCGGTTCCGCTGTCAGGCTATTTCGCCGCATTCAAAGATGTGTGATTCACAGAGATTATTTCAATTATTCGGAGGGCAAATCAAAGAAAACATTCCCTGAAAATAATTCAGGAAGCCTTTGCCTCTATGAATTTTATCACTCTATAAGGTTTAAGGTTTCAAGCTAAAGATACCCCCAAGAAAATCATTGAAAAATTGGAACAGTCTCTGTGACGTTAACCCATTACCGGAAAATTTTGGTTTCGTGTCTTAATTTGTGTATGTGATGGCATACCATAAATCATATGGAAATAAAACCGTATCGACGATGAAACAGAGCGGCATGTCCACCAAATAAATCAAGGTCGCCGCCGGAACGCCAAAGCAATAATAATCCCAATGCCGAGCCTGACTCTCCAGTCCTGGAATCCAGCTTTCCCCCAGCCAAACTCGACTGATGATTCTGCTATCCTGAATCACGGAACGATAAGCCCATTCCGGTTCGATTCCGCAACGTTGTTCTTCTATGTTCCGAAAAAATACACCGCAACCGCTAATCAAGAAAACAACAACAAACATCAGTATAACTTGAGACACTATTCGCCAGAAAGGGGATATCATTTGGAGATCATTTCCTGCCCGATATATATTCTTATGTGAACCGCCTTTGGAGAATCCAAAGGCACATTGATGTTTAAGATAGTGTCCCGACAAACAATGTCAAGCACCTTTTCTGGTGAAAGGCTGAAAACGTTACATCAACACACCACCGGAAAATCCCGATTTTACATTTTTATCCCTGCGAAAAACTTATGTAAGGCATGTAAAAGTTAGAACCAATACTGGCCTGATACATGCTCAATCAATGGGCGTAATCCGGCAGGCGAGCGCCGGGCCGTCGATGCGCCAGACTCTTTCGATCTGCATGTGCTCGAACAATCCCCGCAGGGAATCGCCTGCAGAAAGCAGGACCTGCCCGTATTCGCACAGAAAACGGATTGACAGGAAATCGGCCGAAGCCCGAACCTGCGAGACCATCGCCCAGCTCAACAGCAGGTTTTCCTGTTCCGTATGAAGCCAGAAACGCGGATATATTTCTCTCCGGTCCAGCACGGTCCATCTTGTTTCTTTTGGCATAATCACCTCCATGTTTCAGTTGTTGTTTGTTTATAAGTCCATGCCGCGGCTACGGCTCTTCGCTTCGCGTGCCCGCAGTTCCCGCGTACGATTCTCTCGCGCCCGGCGTTCGCGGGTCAGGCGTTCTTCTTCGATTGCATTCTGGCGGCGGACTTCGCGTTCGCGCTCCCAGAGTTCCGCGATCAGAGCCTCCGCCTGTCCCATGTTCAACCCCTTCGGATAAGAATCGATGTAGCCCGCCTTGATGAATTCCTCCAACTCCTTGCGCTGTTCCCCGGTGGCGGGGGCGATTTTCGCCCATACCTCGTATTCGGCATATTCTTTTTCCGCCGCCCGCTTTTGTTCCAGCATCCGGTGCCGGCCAAACGCGCCCAATCCGGCGTTTCCCGCCCCGGCGGCATAACCGTGCTTTTCATACAGCGCGATCCGGATTTTGGCTTTCAGGGTATCGTCCGGATTTTTGACCGACATCCAGCGATCCAACTTGTCCGCCAGCACGCTTCGGTCATATTCGGCGATCCGCTCGAAAAGCCCCGCTTTCCGCGATTCATAATACCGCCTCCGAGAAGAACCCGGCGGTTGCTCCTCGTCGCCGGGACGAAGCTCGAGCACCTCGCGGATCGTTTCGACCCGGAGATTCCGCCAGTGAATATCCCGGACTTTTTCCGTGGACATCCAATCCGGAAGCTCGCCAAGCTCCGGCGGCATTTGATGTTCCGCCTTCCGCCGTTCCTGTGTCCGCAGGAACGCGGATTCCTTGCTGGAGAGCTCCGTTCGATCTCCCAGATGCGCGCTCCATTTCTCCTCGAAATCATTCCATGCGTATTTCCATTTGGATTCTTCCTCATATTCCTGCTGACGGATAGCATCCACTTTTATCCGCCAGTTATCCAGCCATGCCGGAGATTCCGGCTCCAGCTCTTGCCTGCGCCGAAGTTCTCGATCCACCGCGAACCGCCGTTCTTCAACCGAAAGCCGGTATTCCGTACCGGGATAAAACTCCGCCTGATACGCCTGCCGCTCTTCCCGGTATTTCTCCCAGTGTGCATCCGCTTTCGCCCATTTGGAAAGCAATTCCCGCCGTTCCTCTATTCGGACACTCCAATCCACCCGCATCCAGTCCGGGTATTCCGGCGCGAGCCCGGCTTCCTGTTTCACCCGCAGCATATCGATCTCAAGCTGTTCGGGCCGGGAAAGTCGATACGGCCCCCGGTCCGGATGAAATTCTTTCTGATACATGGTCCGCTCTTCCATATACTTTTGCAAGCACCGGTCGAATTTTTTCCATTGAACACGAAGCATTTCCGCCCGTTGCCGTCGCAGGATTTCCGTCATACGGCGGTTCTCCTCGTCGGCGCGGTCGTGCCAGTTCCGCAGTTCCGGCGGAATCGCCTCCGGCTCCAGTCCGGCACTCCGGCGTCCAGCCTGGCTTCGGGCGAAAGCTTCTTCCTCCGACCACAGTTTGAATTCGAACGGCATTTGCCGCTCCTCGTGATATGCGTTGCGTTCCTCGATATGCGTCGACCATTGTTTCTTCGCCGTACGCCAGGCGGCTTCAAACGCCCTCCGCTTTTCCGCTTCCAGCCGCGCCGCCAGCGCTTCGCGGGATTTTTCAGCCTCTTTCACGGCTGTCTCCGACCAATGTTCCAGCCAGTGCGGCAGCGGTCCCGGTTCTTCCTGCCGGTGCAGTTTTGCGTTCTGCGTATTCCGGTAACGCTCTTCCGTTTCCGTCAAGGCAAATTCCCCGCCGCCGCTGAAGCGTTCGTGATATTCCTTGCGTTTGTCCACGTAAACCGCCCACGCCGATTCGAAAATTTTCCAGCGCACGTTCCGTTCCTGTTTCCGGGCCTGTTCCGGCTCCAAGGCCGCGCGCTCCCGTTCCAGTGCCGCCTGATCCGGCGTTTCCGGCGCGGGTTCCGGAGCCTTGAACCAACCGCCGATTCGGCCCATGACCTTCCCCAGCAGACCGACCGCGTGTTCTTCCGTTTCAAAGCGCGTATGCTCGTTGAACAGACGTTCCCGATGCTTCCGCATCCGCCTGATCGCGGCGGCGTTGTTCAGCATCGCATTGACTTTGCGCAATACCGCTTTCGTCCGCTTCACCATATCCTTATAAGAGAAGTCCGGCAGCAGTTCCGCCTTCCGCTTCCGGACCGCTTCCGACAGCGGCAGGGTCGCGTCCGGCGGAATCTCCCGGTCCCGGATCAGGTCGTGAACGCTCATCCGTTCGCCGGTCCGATAAGAGAGATTGCGTTTCAAATGTTCCTTATCCGGGCAGTGAAGCGACATCTCTTTGCGGCCGCGGCTCAGCGCTACATAAAATGCTTTCCGGTCCAGCGATTCCGCCACCACCACCACATTTCCCGCCGTTCGCCCCTGCGACTTGTGTGATGTCGTCACCCAGCCGTAATCGAACGCCGCATAATGCTCCGGCATGTCAATGATTTTGCGCGGTTTGCCGTCTGAATACAGCACTTCGACTTTTCCCGGATCGGCGCTCACACGCGCGAGCGTTCCATTGTAAACTTTCCGGTCCTTCAAATTTACCCGGAATTGAATCAGATCGCCCTCGCAAAGCTCGATGGAATGTATCTCCCCGACATCGATGAAATCCGAGGCCGCACGTGCGTATATCCGTTTATTATTATCCAATGTCAGCGTTTTTCCCTCCACCGCTTCCACGCGCGCAACCTCACCCGCTTTCGCCACACCTTTCATGTTCCGGATGAAGCCGATGGTCATCCCCGGCTGGAAATTCGCCGCCTCTTTCAACCACGCTTTCGGCTTGTTCCACGAACGGAATATCTCCGTTTTCCGTCCGGTTCCACGAATCGCATCCGACTCTTTCAGCTTTTCCCGCACCGAATCCGTCAGCCTGTCGCACTCCTCATGCGTCGGCGTCACCAGAATCGCCCGGTCGATGAACCGCCCGTTCTCCGTGTACGCCATGTATTTCGCCGCCGCGTCACTCAAGTAGTGTTGTTTGCCTTCATGGATGAAACGCTGTTTGTCGAACCGTTCGAACGCCTGTTCAAACTGCCCCATCGCGCACTCGAAAATTCCGCGCCGGTATTCCTCGTTCTGTTGCCGATGAATGTCGGTCAGCGAAAACTTCCGTATCGGCGAATAATCTTCCAGCAAACGGAAAAAATCCCCCGATTCCACTGCCGTATGCTGCCGCGCATCCCCAACAAAAAGTACCCGGTAGTTGTTCGCCCGCGCCAGTTTCAGGAGCTCCACGCCTTCCCGCAGCGAATTCAAGCCTGATTCATCGATGATCACGTAAGAGTTCGCCGGAGGTTTCTCTTTCGACAGCAGGAACCCTGCCACCGTCTGCGTCTGTTCAAATCCCTCCTGTTTCAGCACGTCCGTCGCCGAATTCGTCGGCGCCACCAGATGGATATTTTCCACGCCGCCCGAACGCAGTCCCCGGCAGAACTCCTGCAACGTCGAAGTCTTTCCGGCCCCTGCCACCCCGCGAAACAGATTGAACCGGTCCTTAGAGTTCAAAAGTCCGTGAATCAACTCCGCCTGTTTCGTCCGCGACTCATCATTCGGAAACGCCCGGAACTCCGGCGCGATCGCTTCAAAAATCCCCTGTTGCTCCTCCACCGAACGGATCGCCGACAGTTCCCGTTCGATCACCGTTTCCGGCGCATAATACGGATTCGCCTCGTTTCCTCCCAGATTCCGCAGTTCCGGAGCCGCTTTCACCGCTTCCTTTAATACCGACAGATCGACTTTGCCGAGATTCCGGTTCAGCACTTCCGCCAATATTTTGTCGCGTTTCAACACACTTTCCCGTTCGTACAGTTCCTCCGCCACCTTCCGTACCTGTTCCACCGTCCGTTCCCGGTCCAACAGGATTGCAGCCGAACCATGCTTTTTCGTCCTTTCTACCGCGGCATAAAGTTGTTTCTCTTCCAAATGGCTCAACTGCCCCATCTGGAGCTCCCGGACCTTCTCCCGTGTCGAGGTTTTCATCTTCTCCGAACGAGTCGAAACCGACAGTTCATTATTTTCGCTCAACGTCGGCTTACGTCCATGCTCCGCGATAAACTCCGCCTCCGCTTTCTCGATCTGAATTCGCCGCTTTGAAAAACGCTCCATAATCTCCCCGGAAACCCCTTTCAAATCGTACCAGACGATATTTCCTTTCTTATCATGGGTTTCAACCGTTTCATACCCCAATTCCCGGCATTTCGCCGCCATCTCATTGTGATACACTTTCCCCGCATAACGAATCGCCCGCACCATTTCCAGACTTTCCAAAGCCTTATACTTGCCGTCCGGCGTTTTCGTCACATTGCACACCACATTATGCGTATGCAGTTGCGGATCCAAAGCCCGGCTCGTATCGTGCGTGAACTCCGCATAAACCAATTTCCCCGTTGTCTCATAATTGTTCGTCCGTACATTCTCCCCGTCACGCACCCGCACCGCCGCCAGACGCTCCAACTCCGCCATCGCAATCCGTACCGATTCCGTATGCGCTTCGATCAACCGTTCATCAAACATACTCATTACCGAAACAGACTTCGGAGTCGCCACCTGAAAATCGAAAAAGCGAGGCCCTCCCGATGCATTTCTCTGCGTCAGTTTATCCATCGTCAAAGGATTGATATTCCTCTGAAACAAACTGAACTCCTCGCTCGTCACCAGCTCGCCCCGCAAACCGAACGCCTCCGCCAATTCCCCCAGCCAATATCCCTCAACTCTCTCATGTTCCGAATAATAATCGTTCGAAGAAAGATGATTCGCATAAAAACTCTTTCCCGAACCATTCGTCGCCCTGATTTTCGTCATATTGAACATCCGAAACACTCCCCCTGAATTACTTCACCGGCCAAACACCAAAACCATTACAAAAAAATCAAACCCAGGAACCCGACAACAAGACAATTCATAATCCTGAATACGTTCCCAAGCACATCCCTGTTCCATCCCCAGAGCGTTATACATCCATTCCCCGAACCAATCATCCATATCCAAATCAAACAATCGCATATCACCACCTCCTGAAAAAACATTCCATTCAAACCATATCGCACATGATTATATTCTAAGTGAAGCATCCGTAAATCTCAACCCAAAAACAATTTGCGATGAAAACATCTACGCAGATGTTCCCATCGCAAATCAAAATTCAGAAGTAAAACGCAAGACCCCTTCAGCGTTCGGTATTCCATTTCCGAAATAAATCATTTTCCCAGAGGATGAAGGCATTTGCCGGTCTTGAACTGAGTCACTGTCGTGGTGGCATTCCACATTGCGTCTGGGCATGATATCTTTACATGTTTCCGAATGAATCGGAGACCATAAAACATCGTGTCCAAAGCTCATAACTCTATTTTTGCATAGATAATGGAACAACACATAGCGTCATGCTTTGTCTACTGCTAGATGCTCATTTTTTGAATAACTTGCTCACATAAAATCTCTGATTTATTCTTTTGGTTTCGTCTGAAAGCTTGTAAACGTAATTTCCCGAATTATAATATTCAATATCAAACCAAGGACAGGTAAATGGCTTCAAAAGCAAAATACAGAATGATTGCCGATGAACTGGCGGAACGCATCCATTGCGGTATCTATACACCGCGTAACGGCTTGCCACGCCAAGATGAGTTGTGCCGAGAATTCAAGACGTCCCGATCGAATATACATAAGGTTCTGACCGTAATGCAAAAGCGCGGATTGATTGCCCGGAGCCGTGGGAAACGGACTGTTCCCGATATCTCCACTCCATCCACGACACTATTGTACCTTTATTTTTCTAGTCTTCCAGACGAAGAAAACAATTGGGGTTGCAGCATGATGGTTCAGGGACTTCTGTATCGCGGCATCCAGCGTTATGCGGAAGGCAACAAGGTTCGGGTACTACTCCAATCGGGAAGATCATTCGTCGAAAACGGATGCGAGTTTCTGGAGGAAATTGATGGCATTGTATTGACTGGAGTAGGGGCGGACACCTTTTTTGTGAACAACTTGGTAGAATTGAAAAAGCCAATCTGTATGATTGGATTCTACCATCGCCTCGCCGTGGATGTGGTTTCGGCGGACTATTACGAAGGAGGTGAACAGGCTGGCGAAATATTGCGGCGGAGTGAATTGAAACACCCAGCGGTATTGTCTATGAGTTTTAAAGATAGCGCGCTTCCCTCCTTGCGGGAGATACAAAATGGCTTCATCAATTATACCGGAGATCATGGAATTTCCATTGCGTTTTCCCATTGTTTTGCCTATGATGATTTAGCGCAACGTGGAGGGGCGGTGCAGAGCTTTGAGCGAAAAATACAGGAAAACAATGTGGATAGTTTGATTTTTTGCGGTGCGGTTCCATTCAGCTTTGTACGAAAACTTCCCGGTTGCAGCATGTTGCCAGCAATCGTGGTGGATTATTCCCATATGATCAGCGGTGCATGGAATACCGAAGTAATCGGCTTCGACGCGATGCGGATCGGCTTTACCGCAGCCGCCCGCGTTTGCGGAAAAATCCGCGATAACGATATGAAAAGCTTTTCTAGGGATTTTTATACCAGGACCTATGTCCCATGCCTGCAATTTGGAGGCAAACAATGTCAGGAGTACGCTAGCAATAGGAATCAATGCGACAAGGAAAACAATGTTACATGAAAACGAAACGTGCTACGGATAAATATTGGAAACGTTTTACAATTATAGAGCTTTTGGTCGTGATAGCAATCATCGCCATACTGGCGGCCATGCTGCTGCCGGCGCTGAACGCGGCGCGGGAACGCGCGAAAGCAATCAACTGTATCAGCAATCTCAAACAACTGGGGTTGGTGTTCTTTCAATATGTAGACGACTCCAACGACTGGATGTTTTGCGCTTATCAAAGCCCCTCTGGATTATCGGGCGACATCTACAATTTTTTGAGTTGGCCGAAACGACTTGATTATTATAAATATATTCCCTATAATGCGAAATTCACCATGTGTCCGGGCTTCGATACTCCGCAACAGGCAACCATGATTGCAGCCCAACTGAGTGGCAAATATGCCCACAATCGTACCTACGGGTACGTCTACCATGATTTCGGTGAAATCGCCGGAGGTTCTCTTCTCGGAACAAGCGATAACGGATGGGATAAATTGACCATACACACAAACCGTATACGACGCGGGAAGGATAACAGTGGAAATCTGTTGAAGCCGCCCCGTGGCGTTTTGTTCGCGGATTCCTACTGTAAAACCAACAAGGCTCAAGTTTACACCATCAATGCCAAAAGTAAAAGTCAGACGTTTCATGCCCGGCACAGTGAAAAAGTCAACATGTTTTTTGGCGATGGTTCGGTGAAGGCCGTGGGGTATCTTGAAATCATTAAGGCATACGATAACACGGACAATGTGTTTCGGATTGCCGAGTAAGGCTCGGCTTTAATCCCGGGAATCAATCATTCATATGAAGAAAGAAAAGTTTATGATTAAGAAGGAGAAATCTATGTTCGGCATCCTATCGAAATTTTTATGTTCGGCGCTGTTCGTGGTCGGTATTTGCGGAAACACGAGCGCAGAGAATGTTTTTCAAAACGATAAAAAGCTGGAAATCGTGTCGTTGGATCGTTTGCCATCCATGATCGAGGTCACGCTCCCTTCCATTGCTGCTGACGCGGGAAAACGTACGATCTTGAGTTTCGACGTATATTTGAAATGCAAGAGTCCAGGCGGCTGGTCCCATACGCTGACGCTTGACTTCAACGGAGCGCGTCTCGGCAAATACATGACAGATGGGCGAGCTCGTCTATTAAGGAGGAATGAATTTCAAATCTCCAAACTGCCAAAGCCATCCAACCACCTTGATTATTGGCGTGATGACGAAAAACTTATGGTGCGTTATAGCTCGGAAGCAGAGAAAATCGATCCCCGTATCACCTCCGATCAAATCCAGAAAAATACCTATACACTGGATATTAGCGACGTACCTTGGGACAGCGAAAACTCAGGAAAATTGGTTTTCACCAACCACTTCAGCAAGCGGATTGTTCAGCAGATGACGGACAAGACGCAGATAATCAACATGTTTATTGAAAATTTGCGAGTTGACCTCGTAGATGAGACAGAAGTCGAAAAGATGCGTCTTGCACCGGCGTCGCCAATTGGCGTGCAAGCGGGCGGCGAAATGGCGTTCACAGGCAACTCGCGCTATCAAATTCCAACGGAGGAAAATCCAGCAATGTTGACAATCTCCTTTCCTCCCGTGCCGAAAAAAGAAGGAATGTGCCCAGTACTGGTTTTTGACGCTTATCTGACTACGCCGAATCCTGGCGGATGGAATCATTTCCTGCAATTGGAACTGAACCATCGAAAACTGAAAAAGTATTTGCCAAGCGGCAGCGCCCGGCTTCTGCGACGCGGCAATGTGCAGTTGACGAAGCTCGCTCCACCCAGCGATAAAATCGACTGGTGGCGGGACGACGACAAATTGTTGGTACGTTTTACTAACAGCGCGAATGCCTTGGACGCACGTATCATCGCTCCGTGCGAAGAAAAAAACCGTTTTTTTCTCAACATCGCCGATGCTGTCAATTACCGGATTATCGGGGTCGATAACCGCGATGAAACTGGAGAAAGCAACAAACTGGTGTTGACCAACAGCTTTGTCAAACGGCTACTCGGACAGCTTCCACCGGGAAGCCGGGATATTAAACTGGCTATTGAAAATCTGCACGTGGAGCTGATCCCCGAAGCGACAATGGAAAAACTTCGGCCGCAACAGGCTCCGCCCGTGAGCTTCTCCCCGTCGGAGATCCAAGCCGAATTGAATACCCCGACGGCGAATTTGAGCGTTACCGCCGGCGGCGATTGTTTTTTTACTATCAATGGGGAAAAATTTTTCGCCGAGTCATCCTTTTCCTATCCTAAAAAACCACAAATGGGATTTCACTCCCTTACCACCGGGCGACCGGCTGGCATCAAGCCGGAAATCAAAAAAAGCGGTAATACGATTATCGTGATGTTGGAAAGTGAACATTTGATGCTGCGCCGTGTCATTACGGCGGCAAACGAGTGTTTCATCATCGCCGACACGCTTTCCAATCTCACGAAAACGGATGCGGGACATGTGATTCACTACAGGCTTTTCACGCCCCATACCATCGTCCCCTCTGACTGTTATCTTGCGGGAGTACCCGGCAGAGAAAGCGAATCCGCCATTGGCTACAACCCTACCGTATTCGTCGTCGGAACGAATGCATCGCTTGGAGTGATGGCCCGCGACGATGTCTTCCGTACCCATTTGCAACTGGAGCGTTCAGGGGTCAACCAAGTTACGATGAGCGACCATAATTTCGGATTGCCCGCCGGAAAGTCCTACACCATTGAACGAATTTTTTTGCCACAGAAAAGTACCGCCTACTTCGACTTTGTAAATGCTCTGCGACACTGTCTCAGTGCCAATCAAACCATGATTGGCCCTGATATTGGCTTCGGTCCTCATTCTTCGTTGCGCAAAGAAGGAGTTAAGCGGCTGGGCTTTTGGCATAACTACTTCACCGGCCACTCTCTGAGCGATGCCGAATATGCGGAAAAGGCGCTGGTAGCGGCGGCAGATATCCGTCGCCACGATCCGGATGTCAAAGTAGTGCCAATGATTGAGACCAATTTGGTGACGATAGACCGGCGCTCGCTACCTGGCGGTGAATCGATTCTGCCTAAAAGTGGCAAAACCGGTGAAGGCGAATATGTGACGCTGCTCAGCAAAGAGGCCACCGAACTCATTCAAAAAAACACCATTTACGCCGATTCTCTCTTGTACTCCAAGGATGGCCGTGCTTATGCGGACACCTTTTATTCCTTCGACCCCTATATTAACCTGATTGTCCGCACGGAAGTAGGCAATGCCCGTTACAACGAGTTGATGAAAACAATTGCGTGGATGCTGGATGAACTGAAATTCGACGGAGTCTATTTCGATCAATTCAATCAGGCTTCCAGTCCCCTGCTCAGGGGCGACCGCGCCAGCTTCGACAAATGGGACGGACATTCGGTGATTCTCGACAGAGCGGGAAACATCACCGACAAATTCACCGATACCGCGTTAACCGGTATTGCTGCTAGAAAGAAGATTATTGAGGAGATTCTTTCCCGAGGAAAAATCGTTCGGGTCAACGCCCAATCCAACAGTTGTTCCACTTCGAGTCTGCCTGTGGGACGCTTCCAGGAGATGGAAATCGACAGTGTTCACGACGACATCGTCGGTACGGGCAAGCCGAAAATTTATCGTTGGCAAGCGTTTGGGCACTTGAGTGCTTCTCCGGCAATCATGGGCATTCACTTCAGATGGTACACCACAAACCGTGAAGAATATGCCAAGGTATTGAATCGGGCGGTGATTACGGCACTTCGTAACGGGACGCTCTATTTCTACTACAATTTTTCGATTGACGAGAAAACTGGCGGATACGGTCTGTTAAACCACATGTATCCAATCACCCCGATGGAGTTGGGAGAAGGATTCATCATCGGGAAAGAACGTATTCTGACTGCCGTTTCTCGGAGTTTTATCACCGCGCAAAAGCCGATGAAGCTACTTTGCTTCGATGATCGGGGACGGGAAAAAGAGATTCCGTTCGCCGTTTCCAAGACGACGAAAGGCTGGAAAACCGACGTGAAGCTGCATGATTGGAACGAAACCTGCACGATTGTTTTGAAATAACCCCATCTTAAGGACGCCCATAATGAAAACTTTGTTCGGACACAGTATTTTTCAAACAGGAACCGCCCAGATCATCGCCGAATCCGATGCCGGGTTGCTAGGAGTCACCATCCTTCCGATTCCGAATTCCCTGCAAGAGGGGTTGGAAACGGTGAGGGTTTTGCGAGAACGAGAAATCCATTTTTGTTTTGCCGCTGCACTTCGTAGAATTTCTCTCCCCGCTCCCGTGAAAGAGCGGTATACGCTGCTGAAAATCACTCCGAACGAACTGACGCAAATCGTTGATAGCGCCGGAAAATTTTATCTGGGACGCAACGCCGTCGGAGAATTGGGCGGCATGCTCTATTGGCCGGAAAAATATCTGCTTGATCCACGGGAACAGCAGCAAGCAGGCGGCGGAGAGTATTTCCGCATGGAGTACGCCGACGATCTGGCGGCGGCGGAAAAATTGTTTCGCGACCGCCTGACCGCTTATCTCAAGGACGAACACGTTCTTGGTTTTGGACCGATTTACGCCACGGAGGCGGGGAGCCGCTTCGATCTGCAGCTGGAAAGTGGCATCGACATTCCGATTTTGGAGATGATGCCGGGCGATCCCGAATTGATGACTGCCGCCATCCGTGGCGCCGTCCGTGCTTACAAGCGTGATCATTTTGGCATTCTGATCGCCCATGGCTGGTACGGTGGCAACAAGCGTGACGAACTCTATTATAAGCGTTTCAAAAACGCTTTGTTCTATGCGTGGATGTCTGGGGCAAAATGGATCAGCTCTGAATCCGGTCAAATGGGATTCAAGGGATACGGCGGGGATTTTTCCGCCGATTCTCCAGAAACCCGGCGTTTCCGGGATGTGATGCTGGAATTCAAGCAATTCTGCGACCACGAGGAACACGACGCCGAAGGACCGGAGACCTCCGTCGGCTTTGTTTTGGGCAATCACGACGGCTGGTCCGGGCTGTGGCAGACAATCGTGTGGGGGCAACACGGCAACGAACACTTTGTTCCCAGTGACGCGGAGGAGTCGTGGAAGCTGTTGCAGGCGCTTTATCACAAGCAACCGTGGTTCGACTATTTGCACAATGGCGATGAGGATATTTCCGGGCAGGTTCCCGGTGGCGTTTACGATCTGGTTCCTTCGCATGCGCCGCAGGAAGCGTTCGAGCGTTATAAAATTCTGATTTTCCTCGGTTGGAACACAATGAACGACGAATTGTACTCCAAACTGGTTGAATACGTTCGACAAGGAGGACATTTGATTATGGCGCTTCCCCACTTGACTGAGGCAATTCGGCGCGACGCAACGTTCGCACCTTGGCGGAATGGGGATTGGAGCGAACTTTTCGGCATCAAATTTCTGCGCATAGCGACGAAGCCGGTCAAGGGTGTTAAATTTGTCCGCGATGCCTCATTGCCCACTTGGAAATTTCCGGTTTGGGGAAGGGTTTGCGACCCCTTTTGTGCCAATGGGGGCTTTGCTCGAGGCGAACTGGAATTGTGTGGAGCGGAGACGCTGGCCGTCGCTTCGGGCTTGTTCGATTCAGAAGTCGCTTACGAAATCATGCCGCCGGTATTCACCGAATTCCGGCTCGGCGAGGGCAGCGCGTTTTTGCTCAACAGCGCAGAATTTCCAGGAAGTCACAGGGTGAAAGAACTGGCCGAACTGATTCTGTCGGTCGCCATGCGCGGTGAAACCGACGCAAAGCACAAGGTATTTTGTCCCGAAAGCGTCCGTTATACCTTTCGAAAAAAATCATTGTATTTGCTTAATACCGATCCCGACCTGAACGCCTGCTGTCGCTATGCGGGGCGGGAATATGTAGTGAAGCCACAGGAAATGCGCAAACTTGCCTTGGAAAAAAATGATTGATAAAACATCGGCGTTGGCATATGCCAAAAAATGGAACAGCCCAAGGACGATTATGTCTTTTGGTAGACTCATTTACCTTTTCATAGGTCTCTTTTCGTTTGATTTCGAAAAACCGGACGACCTGCATGATATTGAGGTCGGTAAAAATCGCAAAATTGAGTTGTAAACCGATTTTTTGATCGCGGACTCGCAGGCCTCGAAGGGAGCCATATTGTCTTTCACGCCCAAATTGACCGTCTAACAAAGAATTGCATCGAATATGTTTCTTGATCTAAAACTACGAAGTTCACTGGTGAAGATTTTGCCCAACGCGAAAACGCCCAGCGGTGTCGATTATAATAATGCTTCCGCGCTGAAGGGAGAATTGGTTCATTTTCAGGTTGTATGGAAAGCAAATTTTCAGTACGGAAAGATTTATATCCGAGCAGATTCCCCACTGAAGCAATCCATCGTGCTGCGCACGGTGGAGTTGGTGCCTGTCGATTATTTCCCTCCTGAAATGGATACGGACGCTGTCGGCGTTAAAATCGGCCTTTATCCAGATCTGTTGCGAGAAATTCCCCGGAACGTCCTGTCCACTGTCTGCGGGCAATGGTGTTCCGTTTGGGTTTCGGTAACAATCCCTGAAAACTGTACCGCAGGAAAATATCCGGTGAAATTATTCTTTGACTGCTTCGATATCGTTGAAAAATGTTCGGCAATGTTTGCGTCTCCAGTCTTTACGCTGACAGTGCTGGATGCCGTGCTGCCGGAACAGACATTGAAGAATACTAATTGGCTTCACGTTGACGCCATTGCCTCTTTTTACCACGTCCGAGTATTTTCCGAGAAGCATTGGCGACTGATCCAAAAATTTGTAAAATCTGCGGTTTCGCTCGGCGTTAATATGCTGTATACTCCTCTTTTCACGCCTCCATTGGACACCGAAGTCGGTTCCGAGCGCATAACCGCTCAATTAATCGGCATTCGATATCGGAACGAAGAATATCAGTTTGATTTTTCCCGCCTTGACCGCTGGGTGGATATGGGATTGGCATGTGGGATTCGATACTTTGAGATGTCACATTTTTTCACTCAGTGGGGAGCACGTTTTACGCCCAAAATTCTGGCTGAAGTGAGTGGGAAAACCATGCAGATCGGAGGATGGGATGTTCCTGCAACATCTCTGCAGTATGAAGCTTTTCTCGCGGCATTTTTGCCGCAGCTAAGAGCGTTTTGGTTGAAGCGCAGACTGTATGACCGCGTCTATTTCCATTGTTCAGATGAACCGCATATTGAAGATATACATAGCTATGGATTAGCCTCTGCGCTAATGTATAAATACCTGCCGGACGGACAACATTGCGATGCACTTTCTCGAATTGAGGTGTTCCGCAACAGCCATTGTCAAATACCTATCGTTTGTGAGCGGGCGCTGGAGGATTTCAAAGCGGAAGATTTGCCTGAAAAGTGGACATACTATTGCTGCGAACCATTCCGAAATTATCCCAATCGTTTTATCTACATGAATTCCGTCCGTAACCGAATTCTCGGAACTCTGCTGTACCGTTATCAAATTGATGGCTTTTTGCATTGGGGGTTCAACTTTTACTTTTCTCGTCTTGCACGTGCAAGGAGCAATCCTTATCGGGATACCACGGCGGGGCGGGCATTTCCGGCGGGCGATGCGTTCCTGGTCTATCCGGGAGTGGGCGGAAAAATAGAACATTCTATCCGCGGTATCGTGTTCCATGAGGCGTTGCAGGATCAACGCAAACTGCAACTTCTGGGAACGTGCATCGGCAGAGAAAAAGTCGAAAATCTTTTGGATGCCTTTGGGGGAAAAAAACATTTGAGTATGACCGATTTTCCAACGACGGAAAAGCGTTTTATTGAGATGCAAAGAATTATTAATAAAACACTTGCTGAATCGATCTTGACATGACTGGATGTGACTTCTTAACTCCATGAACAATGCTGAATTGTCATGCCTAGCCGCTAATTGTACACGCGGGGAATCGTTTCTGGAAAGCAATTTCGAAATATGCAAGGAACCGATAAGTGTAACTTGCCAACCAAACTAAAAGGATTGTAATTATGAAAATATATGTCAGCGCAGTTATGATGGAAAATGTATGTAAATTATTGCAATCACTGATTCGCATTCCATCAGAGAATAATGGTGTGACAGGATACGAAAATGAGTGTCTGACTTTCTTCTACCGTTGGTTGCAAGAACATGACATTAATGCCCAACTCATCTATCTTGACGATATTCCTGAATTTGACCGTCATCCCGGCCGGCTGGTCGAAAGGAATCTGCACAATCGTCCTTGCGTCATCGCAGAGCTTTCCGGGACGCGACCGGGAAAAACTCTGTTGCTGCTGGCACATGCCGACACCGTTCCCGTTGGCGATCTCGCAAAATGGAACGACAATCCGTTTTCGGGAAAGATCGAAGATGGTCGAATCTATGGGCGCGGCTCCGGAGACGACAAATGGGGCATCGCGATGATGGGGGGTCTGCTTCATGAGCTGAAGCAAAACGGGTGCGATTTCCCAGGCAAAGTTGTAATAGCCGCAGTCCCGGATGAGGAATTCGGCGGAGGTAACGGAACCGTATCCGCCTTTGTCATCGGTATCAAGGCGGATTATGCAATTTATCTTGACGGAGGCTCGAATGAGACAATCTGGTACACTGGACTTGGCGGCGGTTTTTGCACTGTTTCCGGAGGAGATACCGAACTGGTCAGAAAAACAATTTTGAAAACGAAAACGGCAATCAGAGAACGCCTCAATATTCATCCCGATTTCGGCGCGGAATTTTTTAAGATCATTGAAAAACAATTTTTTCTGATTGACGAATTAACGGAGGGAATGCGATTCTTCTACGACATTTTGCCGGGGGAGGACGAGGCGGAACTGAAACGTTTGTTTGAAGCACAGTTGCCGGGCTGTTCTTTTCGCTGGATGAGTCGCTTTTTGAAGGCCTCGCCCGGAGACAGACAGGCCCCTCTTGTCCAAGCACTGACACAGGCATTTCAGGCGGAAACAGGCCGTCTTCCCGCAATCATGGGCGGTATACATAGCGATCAGGGGTTGGTCATCGTCTATGGAAGAATTCCATGCATCCTCTTTGGTTGCGGTCGCCGTGGTATGGAAGGTGCCGTACATCAGCCCAATGAATTTATTGAAATAAGCGCACTAAAGGAAGTATACGGCACAATTATCCGTCTGATATGGCACTCATTGTTTTGATTTGGAAGTCGCCAAACGCGATGTTACCGGCGACGCCTACAAAACCGGTTATATCAAGGTGGAACCCCATCGCTCAATATGATTCGGGGCTGAGAGGCCATATACCTATATAGAGGCATAACCCAATACGCAAAATTAGACAAAATGAATCGAATATTTCGAGCGTAGTGGGATTGCTGTCATTGCAATTTGAGCCGCAATGCGGTTGCTGCTACTTAACACCGCTCGGGAAAAAGCGCGCTCGATCAAATGTTCCTCAAGCAAATCGGCACGGCGATCAATTCCTAACTACGGAAAGCAGTGATATGTTTCTATTCCTGTAGGGACAACGTAAGCGCCCAGTCACCGCCATGTTGAGCTCAAATAGGGGCTGAAAGTTTTTT